>Ga0315285_10002981_pt1 | contig 17709 bp, 18 predicted proteins | sample YL17G09_36_MG_FD_203698 | JGI IMG/M metagenome (GOLD analysis project Ga0315285, IMG submission 203698) | Sediment microbial communities from Yellowstone Lake, YNP, Wyoming, USA - YL17G09_36 | ecosystem: Environmental > Aquatic > Freshwater > Lake > Sediment | place: USA: Wyoming | collected... | reverse complement strand
ACAGTACGCATTCCCCTCTCTCTTGCATCCTCCATGGCCGATACGATGTCTACGCTTTCGCCTGACTGTGATATGGCAATCAAGATGCTACCACCTGCTGATGGTGTGCGGACCCAAGAGCTGAATTCGGAGGCAGGGATCGAATTGGTCGGCCTAGTGCTCAAAGAAGATGTAAGATAGTGGCTGGCAAGTGCCGCATGATAGCTCGTGCCGCTCCCAGTGAAGTAGAGCATGCCAAGCCTCTCCGCTGCCAATTCAGACGCGATCTTCTTGCAGGCGCCTGCAATCGCATCAAGAGTCTCATGGAGGGCCGTGGGCTCTTCAAGAATCTCCAACAGCATGTGGTGAGAGCCCTGCTCCTCTGGCACACCTAGCTCACGCTACACAGATTGCGAAACAGTGGGGTATATACCGCATTTGGCCGGCGTGCAGTCTAGTGCTTCTTGCCGAAATGTCGTGCGTACGAGGTCTGAAGATTTGCCAATACTCGGCCTTGTGCCGCAACATGTTGCTCTTGAAGCCCCACGACGAAGGAACCAATTGCCGGTTCGAATCTCAGACTACGAATAGTGAATCGAGGGATGCTCTTTCGAAGTTCTTGTTTGAATGGATTCATCAGTATTGGACCGGCATTGAAGACCCCGCCCACGCAGTAGACATCAGGCTTGCTTCCTGTCATCTTCAGTCGGCGTGCGATCGCAGACACCAACTTCGCCAAGGCTCGTCCTTCTTGTGCAAAGATGTTCTGAGCGACACGGTCGCCTCTGGAGGCGGCATACGCGACGAGTTTTGAGACTGCAGAGATCTCATTCACGCTCATGGGCTTCTCATAGACTTCGTGGACTATGTTTTGCAGTGTTCGAAGCCTGAAGTGTCTCACCAGAAGCCTTGAGAGCAATGTCTTTTCTTCTCTTCCGTCAAGAGCGCGGAGGGCCGATCTGATTGCCAGCGTTCCAATGTCATACGCGCTTCCTTCGTCATCGATGATGTTTCCCCACCCGCCCGCTCGAATCACTCGTCCACGCGCATCGATCCCCGCGGCGAATGACCCTGTGCCTGCATTTACGACGATACCAGGTTTGCCGAGTGTGGCCGCGTAGAGAGCGATGACGGAATCGTGCTTGACAATTCGTCTCTTTCCAATGCAAGTCAGATCAGCTACTCTGCGTCCCATCCTGAAATCCTTGGGCGAATCCATTCCGGCAAGCCCCATCACAACCGTCTCAAGATTCTTCGGCCGTGTTCCTGCGCGTCGACAGGCCAGAGCTATCGTTGCATGGATCGATTCCGCGGCCTTCTTGAGGCCAACGTTGTGGTAGTTCGAAGCTGGACCCCGAGCGAAGCCCAGCAGAGTTCCATCAAGTCTTCCCACGACTGCGACTGTCTTCGTGGCACCACCGTCCACTCCAGCCAACAAGATCATTCTAGAGCCCATCTGGTTGTCGCGTCAGTCGTGTCCACCGCAACGCCCTGACAAGTGAACTTGCTACGCGCTGCTTTCACTCTTGTTGTTCATGGTTTTCGCGGCTGTTCTGAAGGCGGGGCGGTATGCAGGTCCATAGATTATGAGACCGTCTCTCCCTTCGTCATCTAGCTTTCGAATCACGACTTCAAGTGGAATGCCATTGACAACTTCACCTGGTGCCACGTCAACGATCAGGGCCTTGCCTCTGGAGATAATCTCAAAGTTAGAGGCAAGTCTTCTCTGAAGAGGAAGCTTCTTGAAAGACACAAGCTTCGCCAACAGTGGAACCTGCCGCTGTTCCAAAGGTCCTTTACAATCCCATTCGAGACATCTGTCCCTTGCAGGATAGAATACGCGCTCGCAACCGTGACACAATGTGACAGTCATGTGACGGTCTTCAGTTGGCGTGATCTCTCCGACAATGCGAGGATGAGAAATCCTGCGTCTCACGTTTCGCAGTTTCTGTCTCAGATGATCCTGATATGTTTCCAGCTTGATCTCGCGTCGTCTAGTAAGATACTGCTCGACTGTAGGGGTTCGTCCACGTTTCGCTAGAATGCCTTCCTGAACCTTCAACCACGTTGCAATCGTGTACGCTCCAGACCCATATGAGACTGCCAGAATGTTCTGGCCGGGTGTTGCGTGGTCAAGGATGTCGCAGACTGCGATGGGTGTTGATGCTGCGTAGGTGTTTCCTGTGTCCAACACTCGGAGCCACGGCTTGACCTTCTCCTCCACGAATTCAGGTGTCAGGTGAATTCTCGGCTCGACTTCCCAATCCTCAAGGTTCTCTATCTTGTTCTGCGAGAGCGTCTTGCACACCTTGAGTGGCATGTATCCTGACGGTTGATGGAAGGTTAGATAGTCAAAATCCATCAACTTCAGGTCGTGATGCTTGGAAAGCAGATGTTCGATTGCACCGATCACATGCCGGACGTATGCTTCCACCGTGGTCCTTCCAAAGTGGCTCGGGTACGGCATCCCATCGCGCCTCCAGAAATCCATAGTCAGGCTCGAGTATGCCGCGGTATCCTCGATCGATGCCACTAGGTCGTCCTTTCCGAGCACAAATGCTCCGGCGCCGGCCCCGCATGCGTATTCCAGCGGATCCCCCTGAGGTGCTTGCGCCACATCAGCACCGATGGCGAGTCCGTAGTCGATCTTTCCGTTGGCTACCTGTCCTTCGATGAAACTGAACGCCTGCATGCCAGCATTGCATGCACCTTCCAGATCGGACACGTAGACTCTGTTTCCTATTCCTGTGAATGAGGCGACGTGCCTCGCGATCGTCCCGACTGCGTAGGGTTTAGATTCCGATCCAACCGCTACTGAGCCGATCTTGCGTGGGTCAAGACCAGCCATCGTGATGGCGTTCTGGGCCGCTTCGGAAGCAATTGTGATCGTGTCCTCGTCCACGCCAGCTATTGCCTTGTATCGCAGAAGCAGACCGTCTCGGACCTTCCGTAAAAAGTCTGGAAGATCCTTCCGTTTGGCCTCTCTAGCCTTGACGATCACTTCTGTCCGAATTCGCTGGATAGGTACGTATACCCCGTACCCTACGATGCCCACGTCGCTATGACTCATCCTAGATCGAATTCCTCACACAGAACTTGGGGGCCCTCTAGAACTCAGCAGATGCTATTTAAAGACAAATCATCGATGTGAATTTGATAATCAACATATCCAGCGATGCTTTTGCCATCTGTTTACTAGAGCGATGAGAAATCCTTCATTGGAGCGCTCCACACAAATCGCAGAATATCGCACCACTGGGGATGGCTTCTCCGCAGAATATGCAGTAGGAGCCTTGCGGCTGACTCTTCGGCCCCTCTGGCTCGGGAGCCTGATGGGGTGCTGTGGTTGCCCCTCCTGGGAGGTCGGTTCTGAGGTGATTGTCGCGAATATACTTGTGGAGGCCTTTCTGGATTTCCGCGTAACTCACAATTGTGCCTTCCTGAGCCCCAATTATGATTCCGAGGTTTCGGTCAGCCAGAATCCTCTTCTTCAGAAGACCGCTCAATAGTCATACCCGCTCGCAATATCACATTTCCATACCCATGGATTCTATTTAGAGCTTCTGTGATGCCCATTCGGAAACTTCTGATCTATGCCCACGGCACCTGAGTCTTCCGCAACGCACCCACCACAGTGACGAGGAATCCAACACCCAACAGAGCGTATGCAACGTAGCGCACGCGTTCATCGGGCAGGTTGACCACGACCTGCCTCTGAAGATCCGCAGTGATTGTGACCTTCTTCTTGACCGGTGAGATTGTGTTGTCAAAGACGAAGTGATAGGTCCCGGTACGAGGCACGGTGAACGAGAAGCTCTGTCCACTGGACAGGTCTCTCTGGAAGATGTATGTCGGGTTGCCGTGAGCGACCCACTTCTGATAGTTCGCATCATCCATAACAAGCATCGATATCTCGGAAGGTTCGTTCGTGAGAGCGGAGATGACTGCAACTGTGCCATTTACCAGTATACCCTCGTCCAATTGTACGGAGCGCTCCCAGACATCAGCCACTAAGATCCCTTCACTGCTGAACAGCCCAGTGACTTGAGTTTGTGTCGACGGAACCATGATCAGTTGGGGACCAGCCAAGAACAAGAGCGCGCCTACGAGAATGAGTGCGACTCCTGCGAGGAAGTTGGATGTATGCATGGAACAGCTAGCCCTCTCCTAAGCGGCCACACGTCCAGCGTGATGTAAAGCCCTTCTTGTCATGAACCTGCTCATAATGAAGCAGAGAGCGGGAAAGAACAGAGGAATCTGCGGACCTGTGGTGAGAGATATATATCCACTTGACGAGGTATCAGTCGGCTGATGAACATGACTGAAAAGAAGGGAGACTTTGTCCCCACTCAGAAGTTCAAAGGTATGCAAGTCATCGACAGCAAGGGCTCCTCAGTCGGAACCGTTAGGGATATTGGAGTGAACATTGTGGAGAAGAGGATCAACCTGATGGTTACGGCGAGAACAGGATCTGATCTGCAGGTTGCGTGGGAGGATATACAGTCTGTCGTGGATGTTGTGCTTCTGCGCAAGGAGATTGAACTTCCAAAGGGACCCGAAATCGGTCAGGTTCCGATTCCGCCTCCCCCACCTACAGCCAATTGCCCCAACTGCGGGACAGCCGTCATTCCAACAGCACGGTTCTGCCCCAAGTGTGGAAAGCAACTCAAGTAGACCGCTTCGGTGTTCGCCTGCAGGAGAAGCGTTACTGAGAGCTAGTTCTGGCCCTCAAGGTCGGTGAGGCCTTCGAACTCGGGGACCCTTCTGATTCTGCGCCGCACCATCGTGGTCTCTAATTCCTCTTTTAGCAATGCGAATATGCTCTTGTGGGCATGAATGAATTCTGAGTGTGTTCTATCTCTAGGTCGCTCGAGGTCGACGTCAAGTATCTTCTTTACTCGTGCGGGTCTCGCGCTTAGGACCACTATCTTGTCCGCCAACTCTATGGCTTCGACAAGATTGTGTGTTACCAAGATGAATGTCTTCTCTGTTTCGGCGTGAATGTCCGCAACTTCCTCTCGTAGTGTTTCCGCGGTGAATTCGTCGATTGCACTAAACGCTTCATCCATGAGTATCACTTCCGGATCCACTGCAAGCGCTCGAGCGATTCCCACGCGTTGTTTCATTCCGCCAGACAGTTGCTTGGGATACAAGTGGCCATATCCGGTGAGCCCCACCATCTCCAAGTACTTTTGGACTGAGTCAAGACGCTCCGCTTTGGGGACTCCCTGAGCTTCGAGTCCATACTCCACATTCCCGACGACCGTTCTCCACGGAAACAAAGCAAAGGACTGGAAGACCATGCTGATCTTCGAATGAGGCCCGGTCACTGGTTCACCACAGAACCGGATCTCCCCTGACGTTGGCTTGTCCAGTCCAGCAGTCATCTTCAACAGCGTAGACTTGCCACATCCACTGGGACCAACGACGCAGGCGAATTCGCCCCGATTGACTGCGAAGCTCACGTCCTGGATCGCCGGGACCGAATCTCCAGCCTGATCGTATTCCTTGCTCACATTCTTGAGCTCGACTTGGTGAGTCAGTCCATCCACCGCCTGATCCATTTCTCGGCTCGGCCGAAGAGAAGCCGATCGACCGCGATTGCCAATATGCCGACCGCGAGTACCGCGGCGAAAGCTTCGTTTACTCCACCAGTCTCGACGGCACCGGATATGAAGGAACCAATGCCCGCCACTCCAGAGAAGATCTCGATTGCAAGCACGATCTCCCACACGAAATCATATGCCAGCCTCAGGCCCGTGAAGAGCTGCGGCGAAACGGCTGGCAGTATCAACTTCCGAAAAGTGTCAAACCGACCTGTGTCAAACACCGCAGCCACGTGAAACAGATCCTTCGGAATATCCTTGGTGCCTTCTCGAATTGTGAAGTACATTGGGAAGAATGCGCTGAAAGCAGCTATCAAGATAGCCGCAGCGTTGCCCGGGCCAATCCAAAGAACCAGTATGGGAAGCAGAGCGATATCTGGCAGGGCCCCCGCCAGCATTATCAATGGAGTGATCGCCGTGTCCAGTCTATTGCGCAGACCCGCGAACAACGCAAGTGGCATAGCGATCACGAGAGCCACAAGAATTCCCGCTGTCAGATTGAGAAAGCTTTGCCCTACAAGTGCCAAGAATCCCGCGTCAGATAGGCACGATATCAGGGTCAGAACAGTTGCTGAGAAGGATGGCAGCTTGGATGCGGGAACGATTCCAAGTCGCACGATCATCTCCCAAGATAAGAAGATGCATGCTAGTGATGCAAGCCACAGGTACTTCTCGGCGGCGATCATGTGATGAGCGTCTGCCTTAGACGAAAGCTTGGCATAGGCAGTGCTCATCCTAAGCATTCACCGAACGATATCCCTTCGGCTTGATCTGCTAGATTAGGCTTGGATGACAATCAGTCGGCAAGATACAGCCTCGAATCTTCAGAGTCACGTTGCTGAAGAGAATCGTTCCGCCGTGAAAGGCTCACTAGACGGCATAAGCGTTGAGTTGCATTTACAGATGTATGTAAAACATGCCGGTGAGAAGATTCCTAATCTCGAATGCTCATCGAGCGTGTCTCTCTGCGACCCACAACGTGATTGAAGATATTCTCATGAACTGGGGCGCGATCATCTTCGAAGGTAGGATGACCCTGCAGGAACCAAACCGATCTGTTGGAAACGAGAATCAATCCGCAGTCCTCTTTCCTGAACGCAATAGAAGTTTGTGAGATCGAAAGCATTCTTCGTGATTTGCACAGAAAATCACGAAACCTTGGCTCAATAAGTCGGCAGCTGTCCGCTCGCTCTATATACATGCGAGCATCCTAGGCGCAAGGAGAAGGAGATCAACTGACCATCAAGGAGAGTCCCAGTGACGGGTGAGTTCAAGACCTTTGCTGAATTCCGTACAGAGATAATGCGCATCATAGACGCGGCAGCTGAAAGGGGCATCATCCTCCGCATACTCGGAGGAGCCGCTATTAGGATGCACTCTCAGGGCTCGGATCACATGTACGAATTGCTGAAGAGGGTACCGAAGCACGACATGGACTTTGTCAGCTATAGCAAGTTCAGGCCGCTTACTAGACAGTTCATGAAGGACATGGGATATACCCCCTATGTCACGCTTGCAATGACAAGCGGAGCTGGTCGACACAGACAGATATTCAATGATGCAGAAGGTAACAAGGCCATCGACGTATTTCTGGACATACTCCCAATGTGTCACGTCATAGACTTCAGGGGCAGACTCGAAGTCGACAACCCGACTGTTCCTCCTGCGGAGCTCTTCCTTCTGAAGGCTCAGATCTGCGAGATGAACGAGAAGGACTGGCAGGACATGTGCATATTGCTGCGGGAACACTCTGTCGGAAACACAGACAAAGACACAATCAATCTCCCTCACGTCTCAAAGATTCTTTCCGATGATTGGGGCTTCTACCATACGGTCTCGACAAATCTGAAGAAACTACATGAGTATGTCGACAAGTGCCCTGAACTGTCGAAGGAAGATCGCGCCAATGTTGCGGGCAAGATCGACATGATCAGTCAAGCCATTGAGAAGGAACCCAAGAGCCTGAAATGGAAGATGAGGGCAAAAGTCGGCACGTCCAGAAAATGGTATAACGTAGTTGAGGAAGTCCAGAGGGACACACTTTCGGGATAAGAGCACACGACATGAACGGAGAGTATGAACAGTGGTCAAGGTTAGATTCCTGTTCTCCACAGATCTTCACGGATCAGAGGTCGTTTGGAGGAAATTCCTCAACTCAGGCAAGATCTTCGATCTGGACGCGCTTGTGATCAGCGGAGACATGACCGGGAAACTGATAATCCCCATCTTCAAGCAAGCGGATGGAACTTACAAGGCAACACTGTTCGGTGAAGAGACCATTCTCAAAGAGGGTGATCTTCCCGAGTACGAGAAGAAGATCCGCAAGCTCAGCTACCTTCCCTACCGCACCACTTCCGAAGAAGCAGCGAAGATTCAACAGGACGAAGACTTGAGAGAGAAAGTTTTCGAGGGGCTTCAAATAAACGTGATCAAGGAATGGCTAAAGCTGGTACCAGAAAAGGTGCCGAAGAAATGTCGGGTCATCCTGACTCCGGGAAACGATGATGTGCTAGCCATCGATGATCTCATACGAGCCGACAAGAACGTCACGTATGGCGAGGAGGAAGTTGTCTCACTTGATGATGAGCACGAGTTTGCTTGTTGCGGGTGGAGCAATCCAACACCATGGCACACCCCGCGAGAGTGTTCCGAGGAAGAAATGATGCAGAAACTCGAGAGGACGGTTGCCAAGGTGAAGAATTTCGAAACTGCGGTTTTCTGTTTCCACTGCCCGCCATATGATTCTCAAATCGACTTGGCTCCGAAACTGAATCCTGACTTGACACCCGTCTACGCACACGGCAAACCCTTGATGATTCCCGTAGGATCCAAGTCCGTCAGGACGATTATCGAGAAATACCAGCCACTCATATCACTTCACGGCCATATTCATGAAAGCTCAGGCTACCTCAAGATTGGACGAACTCAGTGCGTGAATCCGGGCAGCGAATACGGCGAAGGAATACTACGGGCCTACCTTGTCGAGCTAGACGGACAGAAGATAACGCGACTTCAAAGGCTAGAGGGGTAGTCACTTGGAAAGTGCCATGGCCTTCTGCGTGAACTCCATGACTTGAAGCCTGAAGTGGAACGGGTTGATCTTCAGCTTTGAGGCTGGGATCTCGAGCCAATCTCCGTTTCGATAGAACCTGACACTGAACTCGCCGTACTCGTTTCGAGCCAGTGATACTCGATAGAATTCGCTCCACTTGGCGTTGACAGATGGGGTCTTTCCCTTTCTCAACTGGAATCCGTACTCATCGTACGAGAACTCAATGTGATACCACTGTTTGTAAAGAACCCAACCGAGAACGCCCCCGACAATCAGGTTGACAGCCAAGATTTGATACCAAATCGCCGCAGTGAGTCCTAGAGGCGTGAAAAAGACGATCACTGCTTGAATCATGAACATTATCACGAATGACTTGAAGAGATAGTACACCTGAATCGGAGAACGTTTTTCTTTCATCTCACTCACTCAGACCTTGACATATTTCTTCAGCTGCCTGCCAAGATAGGTATCCGCCGAAGTGATCTGACGTGATTCAGTATCCACGTAGGCAACACCGACATCGCGATCAGTCGCCTCTTGGACGCATTTCTTGACCGAATCACTCGGGGAACGGCCTACGAGGACGAGCCATGCCCACTTCATTTCAGATTTCTGCATGCACGACTTGACAGCTAGAATCCACCGTCTTAGCCTTCTGGGATTTGGGTCGTTCTCCTCGCCTATGGATATCGCAAAGAATCCTACCTCGTAGTTAGGATTGAGAAGGAAGGAGTACAATCTCGAGAGAATGAAGCCTTTTACGCGAGTGTTTCCGGAAATGAACAAGTCGAACGTGACATCTCCCACCGGATACTTCAGAAAGGATTCATCGAAATCTGCCACCCACCTACCCTTTCCTTTCATCATCTCTTTCTCGAGTTTCCCAATTGCATTTTCTGGGAGGGTCAAGGATGGCGCATCCGGTTGTGATTTCGCATTTGTGACCTCAGCGCCATTTATAAGTTAAATGAAGCGATCGGCGCAGACGCTTCGCTCACCACAAAAGAAAAAGAAAAGGAGGGGGGGCTCACTCTGGCGGTATCTCTGCGTAGATTGTAGCGTAGTCGACTCCGACTCTGCTGCCCTTGGTCCTGTAGTAGTAGTATATGGCGAAACCAACTGCCAGCAGGAATATGGTGAATATCCATGGCTCCATTGCGTTGCCGTATCCTGTTCCGACGAGGTACAGTAGGTAGATGTTAGCTAGCGTGGCGATTAGGCCGATTCCTCCGACCAACCATCTGCCAGGTTTGTATGGTGACTTCTCGTAGATGTCCTTGCGTCTGAACACCAAGAGCATTCCTGCAAGCGAGGCCAGCAGGAAGAATATGGTGTCCCATATGTCTGTTGCCGCGACTCCGCCGCCTGAGTTGATGTACTGTGTCAAGATGGGCACTGGGTATTTCACGAAGAAGTCGGATTCCGCAAAGTTGCCAATGAAGGCGACGAACATTGTCACAAGTATTGCAGCTGTGGGAGAGTGCCATCTTTCGTTGACTTCTGAGAGCTTCTCAGGGAGTACTCTGTCGAACGACATCGCGAAGATTATTCTTGAAGAGGTTATGATGAAGGGTGGAATGTCGTTTGCCACCCACAATACTGCGAAAATCGGGATGAGTGCCAAGAACCACTGCATTCCCATCCCTGCTGCGCTGAATCCTGCGATCACGGGCATCCAAGCCTTGCCGACACCTGCTGGAAGTTGTCCTCCGCCGTATGATAGGAACGCGTAGGCGCTGAAGAAGGAGTAGTCGCCGATCTTACCGACAAGCATTGCTGCATGAGATGACACGTAGGAGATGGTGACATAGAGTGTGATGATGATGATGTTCGCGGCGAAGAGTGTCTTTGGAAGCGCTTTGCCTGCCTCCTTAACCTCACCGCCCACGAACGTGGATGCTGCGAATCCGATGAAAGCCCAGTACGTACCTATTGTGGCGACGGCCATTGCTCCCCAATAGCCTCCGCTGTATGAAGTTGCCATGCCTTGATCAAGAGCCATCTGAGTGAACTCGGTTGGAGCTAGCCCTGTCAGCATCTTGACTCCCGTCTCCATGATTGCTGGAGTTGCCGAGAGCATAATACCGTACAGGATTATCGTGATAGTCGCGGGGATCCAGAACATCACCTGTAGAATTCTCCCTGTCATCGAGGCGCCGAAGTAGGCGACGCCGGTAAAGAGTATGACGATGATCATGCCGCCGACGAGCAGGATTTCCGTGGTTGCCCACGCGGTTCCCCAGCCGGCAATCCATGAGTAGATGAGTATGGCTTCAAAGACAGCTGTTCCGATCAAGCCCCAAGAAACGGCGATGCTGAAGTATTCAACCCATGATGCGAGAAAACCGACCGCTGGGTGAATGATTCTCGAGATGTAGACGTATCCTCCACCGGACCTTGGCATTGCTGCTCCAAGCACTGCGAACATGAAGACCGTCAATAGCACTATGATACCGACAATGAGGAATGACATCGTCACTGGCGGCATTCCAAGGACAAAGCTGCTCTCCGGCACAATCGCTGGTCCTGTGAACTGGAAGACACGTTTCTGCCAGCCCAAGCCTACGACGTTGCAGAAGACGATGATTGCTGCGGTCCAGAATCCGATTTCTCTAACGAGCCCCGTAGCCTTCCTAACGAAGACTTTCTTTTCAGTAGACAATTTTCTTATTTCCTTTTTTCGTGTAGGGTCTTTCGGACCCTAACAGAGGGGTTTCTCTCATTCAGCATATATTAGACTGACGATTAATTGGAATGCAACCATCGAACCCTTTAAAAGGAGACCGTCTTCACACGCGTCCCGGTTCTCTTCCGTCCGGTGCTGACAGGAAGATTGTGCAACACTAGGAGAATTACGTGGCTACTTGCCGAAGCGGAATACTGTGAGAAGAATCAGAAGTACTGGGAACATTGCGAGGGTCGCAATGAACGTGTATTTGCGTCGTCTTGACAAGCGTTTGTTCTGATCTTCGCACGCCTGGCTACAGAAGTCCTTGCTCATCGGAATTGGCGTTGAGCATATGACACAGTGTTTGTGCTTGACGATTACAGGAGTGGCCTCCTTCTGATGCTTCGACATCCCTGATCAACCTTGTGACCCCTTGCTTGTCGACTCGCATATATAGCCTAGTCTCAGGCGCCGAGTTCGTGACTCCTTCGGATAGACCCGTCCCCGAAGGAAAGGGTAATAAGTTCTAGGGACACGTTTTGCGTGTCAAGTGACGAGCGCACAGCTCTAGCCTGTTTCCGTTTTGAAGATGATTTCTATGATGCGCGGTCCCCCTCACTATGACGCCCCTGCTCCAGAGAACTGCTTCAATGGTTGCACTTTCTTCAAGTGTTCACAAGGACATTTCAGCCTGCGAGAGAATGTGGGATGGTGCCGACTTGTCGACGACAGATGCGTTCCAGAAACCTGCAAATTTATCCAGTGCCTGAAAGGAAAGTTCCTGTCCAGTGGCATCTGCGCATTCACAGTCAGACCCAGGACTGTTGCGACAAAACCTCGACCAGAACTGAAACCAATCCGAGCTCCGCCTAAGCTTGCACAGAAGATCAAAGAGCGAGAGCTGTTCTAGACACAGAACATAAGCGCCACTGTTCTTCCTTCCGGCAAACGTTTGTCTCCCGCGAAAGAAGGCCTGAGCTCGCTAGCCTAGGACCCTCACTGTGTGTTTCGTTCCGCAAAACCACAGTAATCAATAAGAGCCAGCCGGCTTGCCATGCAGGCAGACCGTGATGAGCTTGAAGTGCCGAGTGTGCGCCGCGGAAGTTGACATGCCGTTCATCTGCTCATTCTGTCATGACGCCTTCTGTCCTCAGCACAGGCTTCCAGAGAGCCATGACTGTCCAGAGTACTGGAGAGTCCAAGCCCGCAAGGCGCCCATTTCTAGTACAATGGCACCTCCTGACATTCGTGCATACGCCGGCATACGAGCGCGCCCATCCAGGTCTGCGTTGAGATTCAGTCCGACAGAGATCAAACATGTGCTGGTCGGAATCGTTTTGGTCTCAGCTGTCGGGATTTCTTTCTTCGCCTCTAGCGCATTGTGGAATTGGATTGCGATGGCGGCGGCGGTTGTGTTCTTCACGGCCGGCTTCGTAATTCATGAACTCGCGCACAAGGCCGTGGCTCAACGCTACGGAATGTGGGCGGAATTCAGGCTAGACATGTTTGGAGCTCTTTTGACAATAGTCTCGGCTGTTTCACCTTTCAAGATCATTGCGCCAGGCGCCGTGGTAATTGCCGGAGATACAACGCCGGATCGAGTCGGCAGGACCGCGGTTGCAGGTCCGTCAGTGAACATATTGATTGCCGTTGTGCTGCTCGGACTTGCCCAAGTATTCCAGCCCTGGCTACTACTTAGTGCCATGTTGGCGGGGGCGGTGATCAATGCTTACATGGCTTTGTTCAATCTCATCCCGTTCGGTGTCTTCGATGGACTCAAGGTGCTCAGATGGAGCAAGCCCGTCTGGCTTTGCCTGTTCGCATTGTCAGTACTTGTCACATGGTTATCCTATACGTCACTATAGAAACCTGGGAACACCCGGAGGCGCAACAAGCGCTCGTCGACGAGCCAGCAGAATGCCGCTCCGGCACTATGACAACTCGTGCTTCCTAAAGACAAAATAGAGCAGCACGAACCCGATAGCAACCGACAGCAGCTCTACTACCGCAATGATCGTATTCTGAAGACGTGACGTAATGTTCAAGATCTTGATGACGTAGGGCGGCCCTAGAAGCAGCAGTACACCTGCGACCGTGAGAGCCAACTGCGTAACCATACTTCGCTGTCCGACTTTTGCACCAGCGTTCACCTTTCTTCACCTAGCGGCGCAGTGTGAAAGTACAGCTCTGATTAAACGTTTGTGTAGAAGACAGAGACGGTTTGCTCCTATTCAGCGGAGTAGATCTTGTTGGCAAATGTGAGGTACCCGGTGTGGCCAATCATTACCGTAGCGGGCCGGGTCTTGCCTTCCTCCGCACGGATCTCGCGGAGAAAACATTCGAAACTCTGAATGTTGACGAATCTGTCACGTAGGCTGACGACTGTTCGCTCCACCTGGTTCATGGTCGGGCTGAAAGAACTCATCGGCGCTCCTCCGCGTAGAGCATCCCAAACGTGTGGGATCACTGCCCAAGGCTCCCCTAGATCAATGAGGGCGGCGTCGACTTCTCGCTCTTCGAATCCTGCCTTGGCATCGCCGTGTTTCAGAGTCACGTATCCGTCGACGCCCGCCCTCTTGAGAGCTCTCTTCGCAGACTGCAAGAAGACGGGTCGGATCTCGTATGAGTAGACATGCCCATCTGGTTTGACTGCACTTGCCATTGCGACAGTCATGGCACCGCTTCCGGTTCCTGCTTCAATCACAGTCTTCCCGGATGAAAGACCCAGTTTGAGGATGACGAAGCCGATGTCTTTTGGGTACATTATCTGGGTTGGACGTGCAAGATGGCTGATGAGGTCATATGTGGTTGGTCGCAGGATCAAGAAATCCAGTCCAAGGGAACTTTCCAGATGATCCCCATATCGCTTCCCGATAGCGCCCTCGAGTTTCACGACACCTTTGTGTGTGTGGAACTCTCTACTCTTATCGACACCTAGAAGCCACTGCCTGCGCTGATCCCAGAACAGAAGGATCTGGTCACCCTCTTTGATCCTTTCTGGTTCCTGACTCAAGAACTGATCCTCCAACTATCCATCATGAGGCGCAGGGGCTTGTGCCTGAACCAGCATGACGAAATGCCTCGCGCTTCCAGTCGGAATCATCCTTACTGTGATAGGCGGCGTGTCGATTGGCTTCAAGACCAGATTAGCGAAGAACGATCGCAGCGCTAAGATGATCAAGCAGACCGTGGCGGTCCCCAATGCAATGAGATGTATCTGTGTCTGAAATCCGGATGGGATGAACCATGTCAATCCGTCGTCAAGATTGTTGATCACGTCTACTGACAGGGCAATACCACCGATCACAGCCGGCGGAATCACGCTCTTTCTCAGCAATTCGATTGACCTGATTCTTCTAATCTCAAAGGTCACGATCCTATGTTGGAGAAACCTTGGGCGGACCTCGATGGTTCCCTGATTAAGGCGAAGGGCATAGCTGATGCCACTACATTCAGAAGACATTCCACACCGCCCTCCTACCCAGCTAGCAGAACCCGATCTAGTACTCCCGACAGCAGCAATATGACACTTGCCAAACAAGGGATGTTGAGCCGGGCTAGGTGTGACTACCGCAGAATATGGTCAACAACTGCTCTGATGTCATTCTCCTCGATGATGATGTCTGCAGCAGCCCTCGTCTGGAGGGTAGTTGGTTTGTATGCTATCCTGAGGCCAGCGCCCTCGGGGATGTCGAAAGCATTGTCGCCAATGACCACAGTCTCCTGCATTTCAGCTCCGAGTAACCACGCGGCTTCTTCGATTACCCCGGTTTTGTTGCCCGGTCCGACGCGAACATTGACCTCACCTGTCAAGACACCGTTGCGTACCTCCAGCTCGTTTGAGACTGAGAGGTCTACGTTCAGGTCAACCTTGGCCTTGTCGGCCAAAATTGAAAGGCCGGCGCTCACTATCCCAGTGCGAATCTCATGATTCCGGAGCTGTTCAATTGCTTCCCTTGCGCCGGGAGTGTAGCGGATTTCATCCAAGGATAGGAGGACGCGTGACAGAGGAAGGCCCTTCCAACATTGAGCGTCCAGCCTTGCCCATTGCGCGTAGTCTATCAAACCGTCGTGATACATCTCTGCGGTCCTTCTGCCTACTTCCCAGGTTCCGAATTTCTCGTGAAGATGCTGCCAGACGCTTACGGTGTCAGTGAGGGTGCCGTCAAGGTCAAATATTACCGCCTGAATCCTCCGATCACTTCTGGCTCGCATCATCAACATCTCTGGATCAAGCGGCACTTCTCAAGGCCTTAGATATCTCACGAAGGGCCAGCGGCGGTGTCCAGAGCGAAAAGACCCTACCATACTTGGCACTGGCGGCCGCCTTCAGTACGTTCTCATCACCATGCTTTCGGTAACCATCAATGAAGGCATTGACATACGCCTTGAAACCTTCCGACGGCACTGTGGGGAACACGTAGTGTCCTGAATAGTAGAGGAACTCCGCCACATCCCAAGCCTTGTCACCTGACTTCTTTGCCTGCTCCAAGTCAAGAGAGTAGACCTCATCGTCTGTGCCGCACTGGAAGTTCTCTGGTTTGGAGTCACCCATAGCTACGCTTGACGAGTGAATCCTGGCCAAAGTTGACCCGACCTTGAGGGCCAGTTCCAAGTCGTGATCAGACAAGGACTTGCTTGATACTGCTCTCTTGACGAGCTCAACGAGCGACGAGCCTTCAATGTAGCGTTGAACCAGGACGCGGTTTGGCATGCTGAGATGAAGTATCTCCGGAACTCGCACCCCATGCCTCGCCAACAAGCGGTTGAAGGCGTACTCGTTCTCAAGTCGTGCTTTGCCTGAAACGGAGAACACCCGCGTGCCGAGGGAGACAAGATCAATAGCGAACCATTTGAAACTGTGCCACTCCGTGAACTTCTTTGCCACGAGGCGCTCGTTGCCTGCAGTAATGAGATACACTTCGTTCAGCACACTTCCAAGCGGAGAGACCGTGACGACGACCCCAGGTCTGAACTTGCCCGCAAACTCCTCAATAGAGAATCTTTCTGCGAGACTGATGGGACCTGTGGCCGTCTTCAGGGACAGATACTTCTTCGGGTCCTCGAGAGTTACCGAATGTTCATCGCTGAGAAGGGTTGTCTCAAGTGAGGACACAAGCTCCTTCGTCAGAACGTCCGGTGTCAAGTAAGAGGCCCTTCCGTGAGCCAGGTATGCTTGGAGCAGCCGTCTGCCTGCTTGCACAACGTTGATGACTTTGGTGGTCGGTTTTCCTCTCAGCGAGCGATCAACGAAGGCGTCTTCGAGCGCGTAGGTTGAATCCTCCTTACGAAGGACTCGAGCTCCTACGAGTCGATCGATCGCACTCTGATAGCCTGGTGCCATCTTGCTCAGATTGGACTCGCGAACAGAAGGATCCAATAGTAAGGCACAAGCTCTCGCAGCAGGCAGGAACACTCTTGCACGTTTCCTCAGCCTAGCCAACATCAGGTATTCTGGCTTGATTGAGAGTTCATGCGCCATCTCCCCATATTCAAGAACCAGTTCAGTCAATTCCTCGCGCAGTATCCGTTCTTTTGCGTCAACTTCAACCGACCAAAGCATATCTCCGTTCCGGAGCACACGATAGGGCGTCAGCAGGCGTTCCACAATGAACTCGCCCATCGCCCCTTTCCGAGCATCCAGATCAACAAGCGATCTGTCAGCAGCCAATGCAGTAACAGAGCGGCCATTCACTTTTCGAGTGTGATAACGCAAACCTTCCCCGTAGTCTTCTATGATGACAAGAAGACCGAAACCTTCAGGCCGAGCAGAATAGACGCTTTCTCCGCATTCGCAAGCAGCAAACACTCTGTCCTTGCCAGCGAGCTCCCAACAGAGCTCCTGCAATGAGCGGCTGATTGCATTGTCTTGCTTCTGCGACACAGTCCCGACCTTTCTCTTGCATCAGACGCGTAAGGCTCAGCGCAACCGAAGCAGACTCATACGAACCGCGCTACTAATGGCTAGCGGAGACTAACTCAACATTTAGGTCTGAGGGCTCATGTACGTATGCGGTGCAGTGGAGTAGCACGCCATGGATCGTAACGGACTCGGATGGAGAAGCCAACATGGCTGATCGGTTGTTTCTACACGAGCACTGGAAGGCGAAGCTGTCGATCCTTTCCATCCTGCTTCTCCTGTTGGCCTTCTCAAGCAGACCTGCGGCCACGACATTGGAGCAGCTTCCCGTGGCAAAGATAGCGAGCGTGGAGTCGCCTCAGGAGATCTCGCCCGGAGAGAAGTTCACCGTCGTGGTCACAGTCGACTACTCCGAGAGCTACTCGACTGACATAGCTATTCTAGATTCAGCGACCGGATATGTGCTTGACTCCAAGGGGTTGATCATACCTGCTGGAAGAAACGTTTTCAGTTTCTCCTTGACTGGGCCGGAACGCCCGGCCGT
>Ga0315285_10002979_pt1 | contig 17715 bp, 13 predicted proteins | sample YL17G09_36_MG_FD_203698 | JGI IMG/M metagenome (GOLD analysis project Ga0315285, IMG submission 203698) | Sediment microbial communities from Yellowstone Lake, YNP, Wyoming, USA - YL17G09_36 | ecosystem: Environmental > Aquatic > Freshwater > Lake > Sediment | place: USA: Wyoming | collected... | reverse complement strand
CATTAAAAGTACTATTTTTTCTGAAAGGTTCAAAGATATCTTCAATATCTTTTTGAGAGAAACCGTCTTCTCCACTAAAAAAGTCTTCCACTGGAATAATAATGCCATTTTCAATAAAGGACGAGATCCAGTTTTCATACATCTGTGATATAGTGGGATTATCGCCGGATTGAAGTGAAGTTACAAGGCTCTGCTTGAGGATAGTATAATTGCTTTGATATACGGCATTAACTTTAATATCAGGATAAGCCTTCTGGAATTTATCAACAAATTCTTTTATGATTCCCTGATGTTCACCGCCCATAGCATGCCAGAAACTAATAGTAACAGGTTTTTTCTCAGGCGATGTCGGCGCCGAGACTTGAACTTCCTCTGATTTTTTACAGGAGAAATTAAATAGAAAAACTACAAGCAATAAAATGATGAATAAAAATCTTTTATACATTTTCTCCTCCATAAAAAAAGTTTAGATACAACAAAAACAGAAAAATAATTAACCACGAATTACACGAATCTTCGCGAAACTCGTTTGAGATTATTAGTGTCAATTAGCATAATTCACCGTTATATATATTATTAAATCTTTGTGTCCGTGGTGTCGTTGTGTTTAAATAATTTTTAAATTGTCAGTTGTCAGTTTTAGATTTTAAATTAATTTATCCTGCCTATCCTGTCCATCCTTGTTAATTCTTTTTATTCAAGCATTGCCTCAACTACTTTTTTACCGAATTGTGATGCGACTGCTGGACCGCTTGCAGTGACAATTTTTCCGTCTTTTTCCACGTCTGCTCCGCCGTAGATCGCTCCTCCAGCCTTGATTTTATCAATTTCTGAAGGATAGACTGTGGCTTTCTTACCTTTGAGTAATCCTGCTCTTGCAAGAGTAACAGGTGCAATGCAGATGGCACAAACAACTTTTCCCGCATTATAAGCATCTTTTGCAATCTTATGAGCTGTTGGATTATCCCAATATTCGCTCGAACCGTATCCACCAACGAAAATCACTGCATCATAATCCTGAGCTTTAACATCAGAGATAAGGATATCAGGTTGAACAATCTTTCCGAGCATTCCTTTGGATTTATTTAGTGAAGATGAGGCAACAGTGATTGAAGCACCTTCTGATTCAAAAATTTTTCTCGGTTCGTCATATTCTTCATCTCTGAATTGGTCTTTAGCAATAATCATCAAAATTTTTTTCCCGCTAAGCTTACCCATTTCCCTTCTCCTTTCAACGAGATATTTTTTAACAAATTCTTTTGCACAAAGATATTTTATTAAATATAAGATAATTAAGATGTATATTTCAATAATAAAATGAGTGTTGACATTTTAATTATTAAAAAATAGATAAGCTTAATTGACCATAATGTCGCAAGTCTTTGCGAGATAATAAATTTTTATAAATTGTTGTTCACATATTTTTGTAGGGGTGAGGTTTCCTCACCTATTATAAAAGGTGGGGTGACCCCGCCCAATTCTCAAGGGCGACGAGACGTCGCCCCTACAACATTGTTAGTTTTTCAGAGATTTCAAATAGGAATAAACTTATGACATCGAAAATTTATGATGTAATAATAGTTGGCGCAGGAGTAGGAGGATTATTGTCAGGGGCATTGCTTGCTAAGAAAGGGCAGGATGTCCTTTTGATTGAATCTCACGATAGACCGGGTGGTCTTATGCAGGGATTTGAGAGAAGGGGTGTCTCCTTTGATTCAACCTCTGCGTTCCTTATGGAGTGTTCTGAGAGGGGGCATTTTACGAAACTTCTCAAATACCTCAGTATTCAAGATGTCACATTCATATCTGTTTCGGATAAGATTGTTAACATTTATCCAGACATTGAAATGAGTGGTAGTTATTTGGCACCAGATATTGAATTTATTAAAAATCATTTTCCACAAGAGTTAGAAGGCTTCAGGAAGTATCTTCAACTACTCCGATCAATAGGTAACCAGATAAAGATGCTTTCAAATCCAAAGTTTTATCATTACTTGCTCTTTACTATTTTATTTAATAAATTAATTCGGTATGAAAAGAAAACAGTTAAGGAAGTTCTTGATAAGTATTTTAATGATGAAAAGTTAAAGACGATTCTTTTTGAACATCCTACAACTTCACCGCCCTCTTCTGCGCCTTTTTTATTTATGCCGATTTTATTCAATTCTGCTATTGCGGGGATATTCTATCCTGAAAAAGGCTTTGCTGATTTAGCGAATAAAATTTTTAGAGCATTCTTACAATATAAGGGTGAAGGATTATTTAATACGCAGGTCTCATCAATTAGGATTGATAGGGATATTCAAACTGTCAAAACAAGTGATGGAAGGAGTTTCCAATCATCAATTGTGATTTCAAATATCTCACCGTTGAAGACTATCAATATGACTGAGAATCTTCAGGATTATGAGGAGAAAAAATCAGTTCGGGAGTTTATAGAAAAAATTAGACGAGCAATATACTCCGAGTCTTCTTTTATTGTTTATATAAAACTCAAAGATAGTTATGAAACAAAAAGCAAACCATTTATTGCCACAATTTCCTCAACTTATGACCCTGAGAAGTTTTATGGTATGATTCAATATGGTAAAATTCCAGATGACAATTTTGTGTATATTCATAATCCATCAAGCGTTGCTAAAGATGCCCCACACACACTAACCATTGGCACCGTGGCTTCTTATGAGTATTTTAAAGGAGTATATGACCGTGAAGGGAAAGAGGCTTATTTATCTTTGAAAAAGAATTATGCGGAGAGAATCATAGATTTCGTAAGTAAGTCAAAATATTTTCCAAGTTTAAAAGATAATATTGAATTCTATGAGACCGCATCTCCACTTACGATTGAGAGATATACGCAAAATGAGCGTGGATGCAATTATGGATTAAAATCTACACCCAAGCAGGTCGGGAGATTTAGAATACCGAACAAATCACCAATTAAGAATTTATTTTTTGTGGGACACTACGTTTACCCTGCATATGGAATTACAGGCGTTGCTCAATCTGCAGAAATGGTTGTGGAATTGATAGAGAAGAGAAAATAATGTAAAAGAAATAGACAGGATATTGTAAATTGGAAATATTAATTTTACAATTTCCAATCTCAAATTTCCAATAAATATTAAGGATACACACCCCTAACCCCTCTCAAGAGGGGATTTGGGATTTAGATTTTGAATTTATTTAGGATTTAGAGTTTAGAGTTTTTTTTGTTCATTTTGAATTGTCAGTTGTCAGTTTTGCATTTTAAATTTTTCTTTTCTATTAGTATTCCCAGGGTTTAAAGATTTCACGCAGGGAGCGATGCCTTTTTTTCTTTTTAGACACTTCCTGTTCTTTTATCTCTTTCCAAGATTTAGGTTTTTCTTCCCCTTCTTCTTCCTTCTTCTTTGCCTTTTCTAACTCTTCATAATGTTCCAAAATTGTTTGATAAGCCGAATTCATCATTACGGCAGAAAAGCTGATGAAGAATATGAAAAATCCGACAAATTTTGTAAGATAGACTATGAGAAATAAGAACAGAATATTAAGTAAGACAGCTACTGTGAAGAGTGGTTTGCTTAAAAACATAATGTTTGTGCGGATAAATAATCTTTTAAATAAAACACCCTGATTCACAAGAATCGGATAAGAATATACCAAAAGAGCAATGGAATAAAGACCTGCCCAGATGCAAATCCCAGCAAGAAGCATACTGGTAAAGCTTTTCTGTGGAAAGAATTTTCCGCTTAAGTAAAATTTTGCATTTAAAAATAATATAATGAGTATAAGTGTGTGAAAAATGTAGAGGAGTTCCCCCTTTAATGCGAATTTTTTTATTCCTATAAAAAAATCTTTGAGGACAGGGTCAGTGTCTTCAGTTATTTTCGAGACAAAATAAAAAAGTCCTGCTATCGATATGGGAACGGTTATAAGAGAGAGTAAGTATCCTATTAGTGGTGGAAATCCAAAAACGATTAAAATTAATGGGGCAAATAAAATACTTATGAGTAAATTAAGCAGGATAAGTTTGCCGAGATTATCGTAGCTTCCCCAGAAAAATTTATACCATAAAGTTCCAATCATAACTTTTCCCAGCTCGGACTAACCCTCAGGATTTCTGCACCTAATTGGGCTAACTTTTCTTCTATTTTTTCATATCCTCTATCAAGGTGATAAATTCTAAGAATCTCAGTCAGATCCTTTGCCACTAATCCTGCGAGGATTAAAGCGGCACTTGCTCTCAAATCAGAAGCCATAACAGGTGCACCACTCAATGATTTTACGCCTTTAACTATTGCCGTAGACCCATTCAATTGTATATCTGCTCCCATTCTTAATAATTCGCCAATATGAATAAATCTCTCTGGGTAGATTGTCTCAGTTATCTGACTTTCACCTTCAACAATCGACATAAGAGCCATAAATTGTGCCTGCATATCTGTGGGGAATCCCGGATAAGGAAGGGTTCTGATGGAAACAGGCTTGAGAGTTTCAGTGGCTGAACAAGAGATATGAACTTTACCATTTCCTTCTTCGATATTGACTCCCGCCTCACGGAGTTTTTCTACAACAGCAGTCATATGGTCAAGACAACAATTCTCAAGATAGACATCGCCATTTGTGATAGCTGTAGCTACCATAAAAGTTCCTGCTTCTATTCTATCAGGGATAACATCATAAGTTATGCCTTTAAGACTATCGATCCCTTCAATAGTAAGGGTAGAGGTGCCAGCCCCTTCGATCTTCGCTCCCATTTTGTTGAGAAAATCCATAAGGTCAACCACCTCTGGTTCTTTTGCCGCACCTCTGATAATAGTCTTCCCCTTTGCGAAGACAGCTGCCATCAGCGTATTGCAGGTGGCACCGACACTTGAGCCATTTTTCCCCTCGAGAGAAAAATCGTTTCCTCGCAGACCTTGTGCTTTTGCGACGATATTACCGTGTTCGATTCGAATTGTTGCGCCGAGAGCCTCCAGTCCTTTTAGATGTAAGTCAACAGGTCTGGGACCGATAGCACAACCTCCGGGCAGGGAGACTTGTGCCTGACCGAGTCTTGCAATCATCGGTCCAAGCACATAGATGCTTGCGCGCATTTTACGAACTAATTCGTATGGGGCTTCAGGATTATTAAAATTTGATGCATCAATGATGATTTGTTTATCTCTAAACTCTACCTCTGCACCTATTGTCTTTAAAACTAAACTCATACTTTCAATGTCTTTATAATATGGAACATTGTTTAAGACAACCTTTTCCCTGGTTAGTAAAGAGGCAGTCATAATAGGCAAGAGGGCATTTTTTGCCCCGCTGATTCTTATTGTCCCCTTTAATTTTTTCCCACCGTATATTACAATCCTATCCATAAATTTTTTCCCATCCATAATTTTTAATCATTAAGATGGACAGGATATATATCCTGCACCATCTTATGTACAATTGGAAATTTGAGCCCTGAATCAAGTTCAGTATGACAGGAAGAGGAAAATACTATTCGGCATTACAAGAAAAGGAAAATGTCATTCCGAACTTGTTTCGGAATCTTATTTTCAATAATTATATTTCGCCAAAAAAATATCTATCTAACCCATTCAGGTCTTTTATCACTTCACATCTTCTATATCTTTTGGTCTTTTCGGCTTCAAGTAAAATTTTTTCTCTGTGCTTATCGCCTGTTTCTATAGCAAGTAAGCTATTCTGTTTAAGATAGTCCGGAGCCTCATTGATTAGTTTTTTGATTATTCCAAAACCATCATCAGGAGCAATCAAAGCTGTTATAGGTTCGTAATGAAGAATCTCCGGTTGAAGATTTTCTCGATCACTCTCAGCTACATAAGGAGGATTGGAAATTATCAGGTCGAATTTACCATCAATATCATTAAATAAATTGGACTTTAAAAATTTTATTTTTCGGTCAACACTATTAGTAACACTGTTTTCAGTAGCTAATGCCAGAGCTTCTTCAGAGGTATCGGTTGCAATAATCTTTGCATTGGGGAAATTTTTAGCAAGAGTAATTGCGATGCATCCGCATCCTGTGCCGATATCAATGATATTTAGCTCATCGTTCTTATTCGTTTTTAATCTGTCAAAGACCAATTCGACAAGATATTCTGTTTCAGGTCGGGGAATTAATACTGCTGGGGAAACTTTAAAGTCGAGTGAGCAAAATTCCTTTTTCCCTAAAATATATGCAATTGGTTCTCTCTTTAATCTTCTTTCCGCTCTTGCATTAATCTTAGATAGCTCATTATTTCCTAAAGGTTTGTCGTAATTAAGGAAGATGCCGAGTCTATCGAAACCGAGTGTGTCTGCGATGATAAGTTGAGCATCTAAAGTTGCATTGGGAATGCCAACTGATTTCAATTTATCTCTTAATGAAAATAGAACCTCTTTAACAGTTTGTATTTTTAATCTCCTGATTTGGTTTGAGATGTTTATAGTCCCCACTTTAGTGGGAGTAGGTTACCTGCTAAAGCAGGGATTACAATCAATTTTTGTTTATACAAATACTTCTTTCAATTTATTTGCTTCGTCCCAGACTCGAAGAGCTTCGATGAATTCATCGAGGTCACCTTCAAGGACTCGGTCTAATTTATAAAGTGTGAGATTGACTCGATGGTCAGAAACACGGTTTTGCGGGAAGTTATACGTTCGAATTCGTTCGCTTCGATCACCTGTGCCGACCTGTTTCTTGCGGTTTTCACTAATCATTGCCTTTTGTTCTGAAATTTTCATATCATACAATCTTGCCCTTAATACCTTCAATGCCTTCGCCTTATTTTTGTGTTGGGATTTTTCATCCTGACAGGTTACAATCATACCTGTAGGAATATGTAAAATGCGTATTGCTGAATCGGTGGTATTGACGTGTTGACCACCGTGTCCTGATGACCGGAAAGTATCAATCCGTATTTCATCAGGACGAAAGACAATATCAACCTCTTCGGGTTCGAGCAAAACCGCTACAGTTGAGGCAGAGGTGTGGATTCTGCCACTGGCTTCAGTGATGGGAACTCTCTGAACGCGATGCGTTCCACTTTCATATTTCATCTTGCCATACACGCCTTTTCCCTCAAGGCTTGCGATGATTTCTTTAAATCCACCAGTTCCTGTTTCGCTCATATCAATGATTTCCATTTTCCAACCATTAATTTCAGCGTATCTACTATACATTCTAAACAAATCCGCAGCGAATAGAGCTGCTTCTTCTCCGCCAGTCCCAGCACGGATTTCAAGGATTATATCTTTTGAATCATTCGGGTCTTTAGGGACTAACATTCTCTTTAGTTCAGCTTCCCATTCTTCTAACTTCTTTTCACCTGATTCAATCTCCTGTTGAGCGAGTTCGGCTAACTCTTTGTCACCTTCAGCAATGAGGTGTTTTGCCTCATCCACTTGAGAATGAATTTTTTTGTATGCACGATATTTACTCACTATATCTGATAAATCGGAATGCAGTTTAGATGTTTTCTTATACTCCTCAGGATTACTGAAAATGTTGGGGTCTGACAATTTCTGTTGCAACTTTTCAAAGTTTTTTTCCGCTTCCTCTAATTTACTTATCCAGTCCACTGGTTTTACCTCTTTTAATCAAAAAATTGATAGTAATCGAAGTATCCAAACTATTTTTAATAGTATAGTAAATCTATCCTTTAGAAAATTATCTAACTAAGAATTTGGCATAAATAGTCCACTTTTTACTATTTAATTATCAAGATAAAAAATCAAGGAAAATTAAGTTAGATAAATCTAATAAACGACACGCTAACGATGGAGCATTTCTTCGCGGGGCAGATGGTCTTCGGGAGGTTTCATATGTCTTAGTTCTCTACTAACCCCAATGTTTGGTATCAATCCTTCGGGTTTGTATCTGACTATTAGGACGAGTAATGCACCGTAAAGTAAGAATCGTGTATCGGGTGGGAATTTAAACCTATAGATGACTTCTCTGAGGACCTCATTCAATGAGCCTAATAATATTCCGCCTAAAATTACACCCGTGATGCTTCCCATTCCTCCTAAAACTACCATACAAAGTATCAGGGCTGACATCATAAAATTAAAGTTCGACCAATTCACATAATTATAGAAGGCAGACCAGAAGGAACCACAAGCCCCCGCTATGGCAGCACTTACAGCAAAGCCCAGCGTTTTGTAATACATAATGTTTATTCCGCAAATCTTTGCAGCAATTTCATCTTCTCTTATAGCGAACCAGGCTCTTCCTAAACGTGATTTAGATAAGCGTGTTACAATGTATATTGTTATGATCAGAAGTCCTAAAATCAGGTACCAGTATGCTGTTGGGGGAACCCTTGTAAATTCATAATTGAAGATGTAGGGTCTTGGGACATTGTGAAATCCACTTGCTCCGCCTGTGACTGATGTCCAATTTCTACTTATGAGAAATACGAGTTCCGCAAAGCCGAGAGTTACTATTGCAAAATAATCCCCTGCTAATCTCAATGTCGGTGCTCCTAAAATCACACCCCATAAACCGCAATGTAATACTGTAATTGGTAAGGCAATCCAGAAGGGGAATCCGAGATTTCGCATTAATATGGCTGATGTGTAGGCGCCGATACTCATAAAACCTGCGTAGCCTAAATGGAGAAGTCCGCAGAATCCCTGGACGATGTTCAAGCCCAAAGCACTTATCGTGAAAAGGGTAACAATGCAAATAACTTCGAGCCATCTTGAGTTATAGCCAATTATTGGTGGCAAAAGCAAAAGAAATATAAGGGCAAAAATTCCAAAAATTACTTTTGTCTTTGCATTATGAAGTGCAAAGTTTGAAGAGGCTCTGAGATTGTAATATGTGTCTTTCAAAAGTTTCATATTTAATTGTGTAGAGACGTGATATATCACGTCTCTACTTGTTTATTTGTGGTAAAAATATTAACCACGACGACACAACGAGCACAGGGAAAATTTAAAATGAGAAACCGACAATGAATTAATAAAGATTTCAAATTGTCGGTTGTCAGTTTTTCATTTTAAATTTTTTATGCTCTATCAATACTTTTCGTTCCTAAAATTCCTGTGGGTTTGAATATAATTACAAGTATCATCAGGAGATAACCACATCCATCAGCCCATCGTGAGCCAATTCCAGGGATGGCTGTAGCCATATTCACTGCTATTCCCATCAAAAATCCGCCCAGTATAGCCCCGGGGATATTTCCGATTCCGCCAAGCACAGCGGCTGAAAATGCGACAATTCCTACTTTATAGCCCATAGTTGGTTTTAACTGCTTTGAATAAAGAACAAACAATATTGCCCCAATCGCTGCCAAAATTGAACCTATCATAAAGGTCAGTGCGATTGTCCTGTTTACATCCACTCCCATTAAGGAAGCAGTTTTTTTATCCTGAGCGCAAGCCCTCATAGCTTTCCCAAGTTTTGTTTTATAAATAATTAATTGGAGTAGAATCATTCCGACAATTGTTACTAAAATAATTAAAACTGCTAATAGGGGTATGGTAGAACTTCCACTGATTCTTATTAGATGCCCTTTCTTTAGCAATTCCCAGAAGCTCATACTTGCTCTGAGAGAATCCGAGAAGAATCTTCCCTCTATTTCAATCGGTGTTTTGAATAAAGAGGGAATAGCACTATCCGGAAAATTTCTCACGCGAGCTTCCCAGATTATCATTGCAAGGTTCTGGAGAAAAAAAGACATTCCGATAGCTGTGATTAAAGCTGTCAGGCGAGGGGCGTTTCTGACAGGTCTATAAGCAATAATGTCAATAGACATTCCAAGAACAGCAGAATAAATCATCGCAATTAAAACAGAAAGGAAGAAATTTACGGGAATAAGAAATAAATTATAAGAAATCAGTGCGATTATTACGGATAGTGGAAAAGAAATCAGAATAGCTATTATAGGAGTTCTTTTCTCCTTCAAAAAATTATAAGCTACGATAAAGAATGAAAGAAAGACAACGATAGTTGCGCCAATGGCAAATGGCGGTGGACTGGCACTCATTAGAGTAAAGGTAAAATAAGCACCAAACATAAAGATTTCACCATGGGCAAAATTGATAAGTTTAATAATTCCGTATACCATTGTATAACCCACAGCAATAAGGGCATAGATTCCACCTAATGTAATGCCAAGAATGAGATATTCCATAATTGTTGTGATAATCTAATTAACATCAAAAATGAAAGACTAAAATAAGAAGCAAGCAACTGTCAATTTAAAATGAATTTTGTAGAAGGGGTATAAGTTGGAGGAAATAAGAATTGTAGTGAACGCATATATACGTTCCTTACCGCCTTTTATCTTTTTTGTCGTCTATAGAACACGTGTCTCAGAACATCATCCATACTATCAACCATTATGATTTTTATATTTTCTTTTAATTTAGAGGAAAAGGATTCTAACTCATCTTTATTTTCTGAAGGGATAATAATTGTGTGGATATTGTTTCTCTTGGCAGCGAGGATTTTTTCTTTCAATCCACCGATTTTAAGGATTTTCCCTCTGAGTGTGATTTCCCCTGTCATTGCGATGCTTTTTTTAACAGGGCGTTTACTCAAGGCAGAAATCATTGAGGTTGCCATTGTAATTCCTGCTGAAGGACCATCTTTGGAAATGGCTCCTTCTGGAATGTGAATATGGATATCATAGTTCTTATAAAAGTTTGATGGGATATTATAATCTTTGTATCGAGAACGAATATAGCTCAGAGCGGCTTTAGCACTCTCCTGCATCACTTCCCCTAATTTTCCCGTTAATAAGAGAGTTCCTTTGCCTTTCATCACGGTTGTTTCAGTTGGGAGTAATTCTCCACCGACTTCAGTCCAGGCTAATCCATTTACGACACCGATTTCATTTTTGCTGATTACTTCCATATCTTTGTATTTTATATGGCCAAGGTACTCTTGAATTTTTTTCTCATCAATTACTTCTTTTTTTATCTTGTTTTTTGAGGCAACGAATTTTCTGACTACTTTTCTGCAGATTTTTTGTATCTGTTTTTCTAAATTTCTTACACCTGCTTCTTTTGTATAACCATTTATTATGAGTTTTAAGGCTTCTTCTGCAAAGACCAGGTTGGATTTCTTGAGACCGTGTAACTTTAATTGCTTGGGGATGAGGAACTGCTGAGCTATGTGGATTTTGTCATCTTCGGTATAACCTGCTATTGATATAACTTCCATACGGTCAAGCAAAGAATACGGGATGCCATCAAAAGTGTTTGCCGTAGTGATGAACATTACTTTGGATAAGTCATATTCAATTTCGAGATAATGGTCCATAAATCCCTTGTTTTGCTCAGGGTCAAGAACTTCCAGCAATGCTGAAGCCGGGTCTCCACGAAAATCAGTGCTCATCTTGTCCACCTCATCCATTAAAAAGACAGGATTAATCGAGCCTGCTTTTCTCATACCCTGAATAATTTTCCCCGGAAGAGCGCCTATATAAGTTCGGCGATGTCCTCTAATTTCTGCCTCGTCTCTAACACCACCGAGAGAAACACGGACGAATCTTCTTCCAAGGGCACGTGCTATGGACTTTGCTAATGAAGTTTTTCCTACTCCTGGGGGTCCAACGAAACAGAGAATAGGACCTTTGATATTCCTGACCATTCTATTAACGGCAAGGTGTTCCAAAATTCTTTCTTTGACCTCTTCTAATCCGTAGTGGTCATCATTCAATATTTTTTCCGCTTTTTCTAAGTCAATTTTATCTTTGGTTTGTTTCGACCAGGGTAGTTCTGTAAGCCATTCAAGGTAAGTTCTTGAGACAGTGGCTTCAGGAGATAAAGCCGCCATCTTCTCGAATCTGCCAAGTTCCTTATAAGCCTTATCTTCAGCTTCCTTACTCATTTTCACTTTTTTAATTTTGATGCTGAATTCAGTAATTTCTGTATCTTCCGATTCGTTTATTCCGAGTTCTTGTTCTATGACTTTTAGTTGTTCATTAAGGAAATACTCCTTTTGTGTCTTACCGATTTGCTGTTTCACTTTTTCCATTATCTGCTGTTCCATCTTGAGGATTTCATTTTCCTTATCAAGAATACCCATTAATAAGATTAGTCTTTCCTTAACATCGAAGGTTTCGAGGAGTTTCTGTTTTTCCTCGATTCGAATCATAATATTGGCGGCAATAATATCGGTAATGAACAAAGGGTCATAGACATTATATATAGCGACTCTTATTTCGTTTTGGACTTTTGGATTAAGGTCGATATAGGTTTCGAATTGTCTAATAACAGAACGCATCAGGGCTTCGAGGTCTTTATTCATAGAAAATTGTTCTGATATCTTTCTGTATCGTCCCTGAAAAAATTTGTTAAATGCAATAAATTTGAGGAGTTCTATCCGATAATTTCCCTCAAGGAGAACCTTGATGGAGCCATCAGGAATCCTCAAAAGTTGTAGGACTTCACCGACGGTTCCATAATGGTACAAATCATCCTCTTTTGGATTTTCCTTGTTCATATCCTTCTGAGTAACTGCTATAATTTTTTTATTCCCCTCATAAGCTTTTTCGATTGCGCTAATGGACTTTTGTCTCATGACATAAAGGGGGACAATCATTTTAGGAAATAAAACAATATCCCGAAGAGGAAGAAGAGGTAAAATATTAGGTTTGAGATTAATTGTATTTGAAGATTCTTTCTCTTTTAACATATTACATCACTACCTTTATAACTCCCATTCTGTTAATCAGTTGCATTTATGCAATAAGAAAATTTGATAATACGTTTTGGAGTGCGAAAGCTTGCTTTCGCTTTGTTTTGTGGAAGCTTGCTTCCACTGTAGCAGTGCGATTTATCGCACAAAATATATAATGTCGGATAAATCCGACCGCTACAACAAAGCGAGACCAAGGTCTCGTCAAATAAAGCGGTAGCAAGCTACCGCACTCCACATAAAATCCTTTTCGTTTATAAACAGAGCTTTTGAAAAATTTATAATCAAACCGCTACGAGTTTTCTTAAGCAGTTTCTTTTGATTCATTCAATATATATTCAGGAAGGGCGTGGTTACGAATCACATCCTCTGTAATAATGCATTCGACAATATCACGACGAGATGGGATTTCATACATTATTTCCAGCATAACTGCTTCGAGGACTGAGCGTAGCCCTCTGGCACCTGTACCTGTATCTATTGCTTTGTCTGCTACCACTTCAAGAGCTTCTTTCGAAAATGTTAAATGGATATTTTCCATTTCGAAATATCTTTGATATTGTTTAGCTATAGCGTTCTTTGGTTCCGTGAGAATCTTTAATAAATCCTCTCTGCATAATTGGTCTAAGGTGGCAATGACAGGGAATCTGCCGATAAACTCAGGAATCATACCAAATTTCAATAAGTCTTGATAGGTAACGTGAGAAAGGATTTTCCCTATGTCTTTTTCTTTTTTGCTCTTGATTTCTGCACCGAAGCCCATTGTTCTTTCGGAAATTCTTTTTTCTATGATATCGATGAGACCGTTGAATGCACCTCCACAAACAAACAGAATGTTCGTAGTATCAATACGAAGGAATTCCTGATGAGGATGTTTTCTACCTCCATAAGGTGGAACATTTGCAATTGTTCCTTCTATGATTTTTAGTAAGGCTTGTTGAACACCTTCTCCCGATACATCTCGTGTGATAGAAACATTATTAGTTGTCTTGGCGATTTTATCTATCTCATCTATATAAACAATTCCACGTTGGGCTCGTTCGATGTCTCCCTCAGCATTCTGATGTAATTTCAAGATGATATTTTCAACATCTTCCCCGACATATCCTGCTTGAGTAAGAGTAGTAGCATCGGCAATAGCGAAGGGGACATCAAGGATTTTTGCGAGAGTCTGAGCAAGCAACGTCTTGCCAGAACCCGTCGGTCCTATCAGCATAATATTGCTTTTTTCCAATTCAACGTCAGTATAGTCATTGTAGTTGTGCAATAATCTTTTGTAGTGATTATGGACTGCAACAGAAAGTATTTTCTTCGGTTTTTCCTGAGAGATTACATATTCATCGAGGATTTTCTTGATTTCTTTAGGTGAAAGTAATCTTTTGGCTCCTTCGCAAATTTGAGTCTGGGAATGACGGGTGTATTCTTTTTGGATTTTCTCAAGACATTTTTGAACACATTCGTCACAGATACAAACATTAGCATTAATTTCTCTATGATAAGAGCCTTTAAAAAGAGACCTGACCATCGTTTGGTCAGCACCACAAAAGGAACATCTCAATCGCATAATGATATTATCCTTTGAATATTTTCTGACAAAATGTAGCGCAGGTATCTTGCCTGCTCTTGTAGGGAATAGGCATGCCTGTTCCCTACACTTTTTATCCTGTTTATCCTGTCGAATTATTCTTTTTTATTTTTACTCTTTCTTTACAATCACCTTATCGATAATCCCGTATTCAACGGCTTGTTCAGGTGACATAAAGAAGTCCCTATCCGTATCTTTTTCAATTCTCTCAATTGGTTGCTTTGTATGCTTTGCCAGTATTTCATTAACCGTTTCTTTCATCCTCATAATTTCTTTTGATTGAATTTCGATATCGGTAGCTTGTCCCTGAACTCCTCCCATTGGTTGATGAATCATTATTCTTGAGTTGGGTAAGGCGAATCTCTTACCGGGTGTTCCGGCGGCTAAAATTAAGGCACCCATACTGGTTGCCTGACCGATGCAGGTCGTGCAAAGGTCAGGTTTAATAAATTGCATTGTATCATAGATAGCCAGTCCAGCCGTAACAGAACCACCAGGCGTATTTATGTAAATGTTGATGTCTTTATCGGGATCCTCTGCCTGTAAAAATAATATCTGGGCAATCACAGAATTTGCCATCTCATCAGAAATAGGTGCACCAATAAAGATAATTCTATCTTTGAGTAGTCGTGAATAAATGTCATAAGCTCTATCGCCTCTTTCAGTCGTTTCGATAACGGTTATATAGGGATAGTAACCTTGCATAAGTGCCTCCGTATACTCTTTAAGATAATTTAAAAAAAATCATAATGAACAACGGATAAACACAGTAAAAAACAAAATATGAAAAAAAGTTCTTTATCAAAACAGTATTAATCCGTGTTCATCAGTGGTTAATTTTAATTTCTTTTTGCATTTTCAAAAAGGAAGTTCATTACCTTATTCCGTACAATCTCTCTTTTAAGTCCGTCAAGAGTTTTATTTGCCTCTAATCTTGCTTTAATAGCCAGAGGTTTTTTATTGTACATTTGAGCAATTCTTTCAATTTCTCTATCGACATCTTCATCGGCGGCAACAATGTTTTCTTTTTTGGCAATTTCATCCAGAATGAAAATCATCTTTACTTGTTTTTCAGCAGTCTCGTTTCTTGATTTTACTATTTCTTCCTTATCGATATGCTCATTGGTATCTTTAATGCCTACAGACTCCAGATAATTTTTTTGTTCTTGTTTGAGATATTCTGATTGATTCTTGATTAAACTTTCTGGGACCACCATAGTTGTATGAGCAATTAAATAGTCCTCAATCTTATTGTATTGTTCTTTCTTGTAATTATTTTCTTTGACCTTTCCGATATTGTCACGGATTCTATTTTTTAATTCATCCAAAGTTTTAAATTCACCGAATTCTTTGGCGAAATCATCATTGACATCAGGATATTTTTTGAACTTAATTTCTTTGACATCCATTTCAAATCGAACCTTCTTGCCCCTGAATTCTTGAATGAAATAATCTTCAGGCATTAGAACAGTTACTTCAACTTTATCTCCCAATTTTTTGCCTATTAGTGCATCGTCAATCTCCTTAATATTTCCTTTTAACCCTATTTCGTACAACTGATTTTTCTTCTCACTATTTTCTATGAATTTATTATTTTCATCAAAAGCTTTGGCATCAATAACAACACCATTACCATTTTCTGCATCACCTTCTTTTTGAATCCAGGTAGCGCTATTCTCTTTTAATATCTCAATTTCTCTTTCTACTTCGGATTCAGCCACTTCATATTTAGGTAAGTCTATAGGGATTTCTTTATATTCGCAGAGTTGAAATTCGGGTTTGACCTCAATCATAGCGTAGAATGTAAGGGCTTTCTCGCTTTCATCAATTTTATCCACTATCGGTTCACTGACAATGAGATAATTCTTTTCTTCAATTATTTTATAGAGTGTTTCAGGAATAAGTTTTGAGATAGCCTCGCTTCTCAATTCATCTCCCAGATAGCTTCTGAGGATATTTTCAGGGACCGAGCCCTTTCTAAAGCCTTTGATGGCAATTTGAGGTCGATATTCTTTGAGGAGGACATTCTCCTTATTAGAGATTTCCTCTTTTGAGATACTGATTTTCAGATTAACCTTAGAGCCAGGTTCATTTTTTGATTCTAACAGTTCCAACTTAATTTTCTCCCTGAAAGCTGTAGTGCGAGATTTATCTTGCACAAAATAGCAACATAATAAGCTCTCAAAAGCTATTGTCCACAACTTTTTCGTAAGGGTGAAGTTTCCTCGCCCATTACGCAGGGCGGAGTAACCCCACCCCTACAATCTAATTAATAGATAGAATTTTTTTAAAATCTACGATATCTCTTTATGATTTTTCAAAGATTTAGGTTGGTGCGAGAGAGGGGAGTTGAACCCCTACGTTTATTCAACACCAGATCCTAAGTCTGGCGCGTCTGCCAGTTCCGCCACTCTCGCAATTAAAGATAATATTAACAGGGATATACAGGATTAACAGGATTTTATAATTTGAGACCTCTGAAAAACCAAGAACCAACGCTGTGTCATTCCTGCGAAAGCAGGAATCCAGAAGTAATTTAAAAAAATTTGATATAATTCTGGATTCCCATTTACACGGGAATGACATGTTAGTCAGTATTTCAGAGATCTCAATTTAATAATTTATCCTGTATATCCTGTCTATCCTTGTTAAATCTATTTGGTTTTTTAGGTGTCCTTTATTATTTATATTTTTTATGGGCCATGAAGGAATCGAACCTTCAACCTCCTGATTAAGAGTCAGTTGCTCTACCACTTGAGCTAATGGCCCCCTCATTTATATTTACCTGATGAATAAGAATTAAGTTTGTTCTATAATGAGTAAATGAATTTAAAATGGCGTGCCTGAGAGGACTCGAACCCCCGCACACGGAACCGGAATCCGCCGCTCTATCCAACTGAGCTACAGGCACACCTTAATGGGGTGAGAGATGGGAGTTGAACCCACGGCCTTCTGGGCCACAACCAGATGCTCTAACCAACTGAGCTACTCTCACCACAATCTTTTTATAAAAGAAAATTTAAAATTAGAAACCGACAATTTAAAACTGACAATAAATTAATTGTCGGTTGTCAGTTTTACATTTTGAATTGGTTTTATATCCTGTTAATCCTATCTATCCCTGTTAAATATATTATGGCGTGCCTGAAAGGACTCGAACCTTCGGCCTACTGATTAGAAGTCAGTTGCTCTATCCAACTGAGCTACAGGCACACAAAAGAAAATGTAAAATGTAAAACTGACAACTGACAATTTAAAGTGGATATTTTTTTACCTATTTATAATTTATCGGTTGTCAGTTGTTAATTGTCAGTTTTAAATTTACAGTGGTCGGGGTGAGAGGATTTGAACCTCCGACTTCCGGTTCCCAAAACCGGCGCGCTAAACCAACTGCGCTACACCCCGACTTTTTATAGATCAATTTATTAAATTTTGCGTTTTGATGTCAATAAATTTCAGTAAAGTAAAAATCAGTTACAAACCACAAAGAGAAAGA
>Ga0315285_10002977_pt1 | contig 17717 bp, 28 predicted proteins | sample YL17G09_36_MG_FD_203698 | JGI IMG/M metagenome (GOLD analysis project Ga0315285, IMG submission 203698) | Sediment microbial communities from Yellowstone Lake, YNP, Wyoming, USA - YL17G09_36 | ecosystem: Environmental > Aquatic > Freshwater > Lake > Sediment | place: USA: Wyoming | collected... | reverse complement strand
GTGCACGGTCGAGAAGACCTCCTGGCCGGGCTCGAACTTGTCCGACCAGTCCCGCCCCGAGACCTCGCCCATGACGACGTAGGGGAATTCGGCCTGCTCGGGCAGGTTGTCGAAAATCCGGTAGCTCGTCGCGGACTTCAGCCGGTCGTACTGGGCCTTGTGGAGCGTCAGGAAGGGGCTTTTCATTTGTAGACCTCGGCCAGCCTTTTCTCGAACTTCGGCGCCACCTCATCGTAGGCGGGCAGAAGATACGGGCGCGCACGAAGCCCGCGTTTTGCGATGGCTATGCAGATTGGCCAGGCGGAGTCGAACCCGTGGTGCCGGGCCCAGGCCTCCAGCGCATCGGGCGGTGGGAAATGCGGTCGCGTCCCGAATTCGATGTAGGGCCCGTAGGGCGCGACCGTCCCGATCTCGGCCGAGCATCCGCCGGACTCGAATTCGACGATCGTAGTGTTCCTCGCGTTGCCAGTATCGATTGAGCCGGCGGTTTTAAGATTCCGTTTCGCCTTGCTCTGAATGTCCAGGGCTGAGGCGCCGACCTCCGCCTTGACCCGAGGGAGGTTTTTCAGATCCTTGATCGCCTTCCTCAGTTCTTCCAGCCCTTTGAGTTCGACCTTGATCTCCATTTACTTCGCCTCTCGTGCCATGATCTCCATCCGTTGATGCGCGGAGTCGACGTCCAGGATCGACTCGATCTCCAGGATTTTCTCGCCGTAGATGATCCGCATCTTCTCGTCGACGTCGGCCCGGTATCGCATCGTCACCCGGTGCGTGACTTCCGCCTGCGTCTGGTGCGCCTTGAAATACTCGCCGCCCGAAAGCGGCTCGACCTTCGCCCAGGCCGCGGCATGATCGAACCACTCGAACGTCTTGCCCCCGTAGCCGTCGTCGACCTCCGTCCGGTACTGCAGCATGACCCGGCGGTTCATCTCGCCAACCGAGGTGCCGAGTCCGCGCCCCATCAGAGCCTCCAGATCTTATAGGGCGCACACAGGGCCGCCACGGCGGAGTTGATCTTCTCCCGGTCCGCCCCGCCGCGGCCCTCGAAGATAACCGCAAGCGCCGCCAGGGCCGCCTGCTTGAGCGCCGGGGGGACGGCCGCCGCCTCGCCGTATCCGGCCTTGACCGTGACGATGAACGAGGCGAATCCACGGTGCGACGGCCAGACGCATCCGACCTTGAGCTGCACCCGGCCCAGGGTCCCCGACGTGTCGACGTCGTAGGTCGACGAGGCCACCTCCGTTTTTACCCCGGCCTCGGAGATAACCTCGATCTTCATCACCTCCTGGAGGGGCGATTTCGGGATTTCGATTGAGCCCGAGACCTCGTCGTAGACGAGCTCGAACGTCTGGGTGAGTAGGACACGCCCGGTGGCCAACTCGACATGCTTCTCGGCCGTATCGATCATCGCGGAGATGAGCGCGTTCTCGTCCCCGCTGTCCACGCGCAGATAGGCCTTGGCCTCTTCGAGCGTTATGACGGCCATTTCAGTTTGTCCTCCTCGCCGCCTCGGCGGCCCGTTTTGCCATGCCCTGCGGGGCCCGTCTCGGCACGCCTTGAGCGGCCTGTCTTCGACCGATGACGACCGGGGGGATGACCCCCGAATAAACCAGACCCAAATCCCCGCCGATTAAAACCACGCCCCCCGCTTCGGCAGCGAGCCGCCCGTCCCTTAGCAGGTCCGCCGCCTGCCCGACGATGACATGGCTTCCCGTCTCGGCGGCGAGTCGCCTGCCGAGCAGGACGCCCGCGCCCTGCCCCGTGACCGCGTAGATCCCGCCATCTGCGGTGATGATATAGGCCCCGCCTCCGGGGACGTAGACGAGCGTTACGTCCTGTCCAGCGAGGACATAGGCTCCCGCGCCGAGTGAAATCAGCCTGTCGAAAAGCACGTCGGCGGAGAGGCCGGAGAGAATGTAAGTCCCGCCGTCGGCCCCAATCCTGGCGGCACGGAGAAACTCCGCCGCCTGACCAGTTAGGACATAATCTCCGACTTCAATCGCGAGCTTCCTTCCGAGCAGCGTCCCCACATCCAAGCCGCCGAGCGCGTAATCCCCTACCTCCATCGCAATCTTGTGGTCGGCAAGGATGCCCACTTCCTGGCCCGAGAGTGCGTACGAACCGGGTTCGACGGCGAGTGTATATCCGGCCCCCTCTGCATACGCCACCTGAATCATCAGCCCCTGCCAATACGGGACGGGTGCGTAGTCGGTGGCATACCCGACGCGGCCCTGGAGGGCGTTGACGGCTGCTTGGTCCCATCCGCCCGTCGGCGTCCGGCAAATGACCGACTTGTAGAAGGCCGAGGACTCCGACATGTCGCCGGTGAAGATGTCCGTTTCTACTCCGTCCTCGTCGTAGATTTTTGCCGAGGCGGAGTTGGCCGGGGAGGCCGCCGCCGAGGTGTAGGCAAGGAAAGCCTGCGCCCCGTGGATCGTCGTCTCCGCCGTATCGGCGAAAGCGACGGCGGCGTAGAGCGTCGAGGCCCCGCCTATCTGCTTGATGTAGTCGGACCCGTTAAAGGGAACGTCGTCAAGCTCGATGTTCGCGGGGTTCGTTGAATCGTTGACATCTACCGAGCCGTTGTCCTCGATGTTCGTGTCGAGGTTCGACGCCCCCGCCGCGTTCGGCGAGAGGCCGACGACCGCGCCCGCCCCGATGGGGTAGTCGCCGGTCGTCGCGCTCAGAACCACGTCATCATAATAAACATTCCCTATGGCAGCGATGGATATTCCAAGGTTGAATATAGTGATGGAGCTTGCCGCGACGGTCCGCGTGGCCTGTGTTTGGTCAACCCCGTCGATTTGCCAATCGATCGTGGATGTCGCCCCGGAGACATCAAAGCGGAAGTCAACCCGATACCACGTATCAGCCGCCAATCCGCTAAAGTACCGAGGGGTTCCTGCGTTGACCATCATGTAAAATCGCGGGGAGCCGGCGTTGTAGTTATAGCCAAAAATCATCTGCTGGGAGGCGGTCATCGCCCGCGCTATTTGGTGGTCGGCCGTCGGCAACGTCGAGGGCAGTTTCACATAAAACCGACCGACCAAAATCGTCGCCGTTACGTTTTTTGTGATGTTGACGAGGGTTGAAACGGCGGGGTAAACTCGAAGTCCATAGCCCCCGGTGCGCTTCGCGTCCGCCGTGACGGCGATGTTCGTGCCGACCGTGCCCGAAATGGCGTTGACAATCCCCCCGCCTGCTGTCGACAGAACGCCATGCTCGAATCCCTCAATCCAGATAGGCGTCATTATTCGACTCCCGACAGGGCCCCGGCGTAGTAGGGCGGCCAGAGAACGAGCAGGTCACGGTGCGCGGCATCGCGGCAGACGGCGAGCGGATACCTCACCCCGGAGGGGGAAACGAGCATCCGCCCGGTCACGCGGTCCCCGTGGTCACACCGGGCCGAATTGAAGAACGCCGTATTCTCCGCCGACGTAGGGGCCGCTTGCGTGAACCCGAGATCCCTGAGCACCGCAACAAGGGTGCGGAGGTCGGAACATTCCAGACTCGTCCCCACCTCCGGCGGCGGCCAGGTCGGGGCCGTGGCAGGCGGCCAGTTCAGCGGCATGAAATACTCCTTTTTCAGCCCGACTTCATCACCAGCCCGAACACTCCCGGCTCTGCCATCAGCCGGTAGTGGTTCCTGCCGCAGACCCGGCACCGCTTGATGATCATCTCCGGCTTCGCGCTCGGCTGCGGCTCAAGGTTCTCCTTGACCTTGCAGCACTCGTTGACCACACCGTGGACGAATGTCTTTTCCATGATTCCTCCTTACGTGATGGTCAGCACGCCGGCCGGGTTGAAATCGACCGTGAAGGTCTCGCCGACGTTGACCGTGATGGGGCTCCCGTAATCCCACCAGGCGATGAGCGGATCGGCGGGCGCCGCCGGCGTGTCGTTGTAGAGAACGACGTAGCGAAACGGCCCGAAGCCCCCGGCGGAAGCCGTCCAGACCTTATCCACGCAGGTCAACGTCCCCACGCCTCCGGTTTCCGTATAGTCGTTCTGGGCGTCCGCGGCGGCGTAGCCGTTCTGCTCCGTGATCCCGACCAGGTCCGCCTTCACCGCGTCAGCGGCGGCGTCCGGCGTGTTGTTCGTCAGGTAGAGCATCAGCATGTGCCCGGCGGCGTGGAGCTGGTGGACGCCCTTGCCGAGCTGCTCGACGAAGTCCTGAAACTTGTTATAGGCGGCCATGTCTTACCTCCTCGTTCGTTATTTCTTCCCGACGGGCGGATCCGATGACCTCAACCCCGAACTTTTCCTTGGCCTTTAGTAGCAGCCCTCGCGGCAGCCTTCGCGGCCTTCGCGGCGGCCTTGGCCTCGGCCTTTAGGGTCCCGGTGTCCTTCGTCTCTGGCGGCACGAGCTCCTTGTCCTCCTCCGCCCACCCCGCGCCGAGGAATATCTCGGCCAGGGACGGGGAGAGGTCGTACTTCCTCCCGGCCTCGTACTCCCGGATCTCGATCCCGTCGGGTGATCCCTGGTGCGCAGAAAGCATGCGGACTTTCATCTGTTCTCCTCCTCAAAAAGAGAGCGTGAGGGGGAGTCTCGGCTCCCCCTCGAAAATTCAGTCTCAGACAGCCGGTTTGTGGCGAGCGTAGCCCTTGATGATCATGGCGCCGGCGATCCCGGTCCCGGCGGTCGTGTCGACCCGGAGGTACCGCTTCGTGCCGACGTAGGCGAACGTCTTGACCTCGTTGTCCGTGGCTTGGAGGAGCGTGGGCTCCGTCCCGACGAGGTCCCCGTCGGGGACCGCGGCCGCGTCCGAGAGGTTGGCGACGTCGCCGTGCATGAGCTGGAACGGCATGTCCACCGTGAGCGCGCCGCTGTAGCAGACGATCAGCGCCCCCTCGAACCCCTGGAGGTCGACGATCGCGTCCCCGGTCTTGGCGCCGGCGCCCAGGGAGGCCGGGTAGATCGAGTGCTGAGCCAAAAGGTCGTGATAAAGGTCTTTCATGTTGTCTCCTTATGTTCCGATTGGGTATCGCTCACCTTACGAGGCCGCGATCTCGAGTTTGTAGATGGCCTCCGGCATGACCACCTGTCCGCCGACCCGCTTCCGGGCGTGGAACCTGACCGAGTTCGTTGCGGCCTGGGTGTAGGGGTCGCGCAGGATGGCGATCGCGATCCGGTCCACGATGATGTAGGCCTTCTGGAAGTCCCCGGCCACGACCGGGAAGGTCCCCGCGGCGATGTTCGGCATGTCCTTCGCCTCCACGACCTCGGCCCCGAGGATGTTCCAGACCGGCGATTCGCCCAGGCGCCTCAGGAGGTACTGCCCGTCGACCGCGGACTTGAGGATCGAGATCGCGAGCATCGTGGCCCGGTTCATGACGAACTTGAGGTTCTTCGTGTAGGTGCTTTTCGGCGCGAAATAGAGCGCGAACAGGCCATTCGCCGTGATTAGGTTGGCGTCGCCGCTGGCCACGTGGGCGATGCTGGTGTTGACCAGGATGCCCTCCGGCTTGCCGACCGAGTTCCCAGTCACGAACGCCGTGCCCTCGGCCACGCCGAACTGCTCCGAGAACTCGGCGTTGAGCTCCGCCTCGAGGTTGAAGTCGGAGTCCTCGAGGTCCGGGTTCGTGACGTCGACGAGCGCGTAAAGCTCGTGATTGGGGACCTCCTCCAGGCCATAGATCAGGCCGGTCGTCTCCGCCTTTGTCCCCTTCTCCCCGGTCCAGGCGGCGGAGAAGACGCCGGTGCGCTTCCTGATCTTGACGCTCTCCTTCGAGGTCGTCCTCACCCGCGCGATCTCGCGAATGGGCGAGTACTCGATGACGCCCTTGAGGAGCTCCGAGCTCACCTCGGGGGTCGTCAGGTAGCCGCCGAGCGTCGCGTCGGACAGCCGCATGAGCTTGGTCTCGACGTCCGAGGGGATCAGCGTGCCCTTCCTCATCCAGTCGAGAAGTGCCTTGAACTCGGGCGTCCTGTCGGCCTTCCCCGAGGCGAGGCAAAGGGCGCGCTTGTAGCCGATCTCGATCTCGTCGATCTTCTTGCAGGCCTTCTCGATTAGCGCCTTCTGCTCGGCCTGCTTCGTCTCCTGGGCCGCCTTGGCCGTCTCCAGGAGTTCGGACTTCTCGCGTATCGCCTTGATGGCGACGTTGATCTCGTCCAGGACCTTTGTTTCTTTTTCGTCCATGTCGTCTCCTTGTTATTTTTTGAGTTCGTCCGCGATTTTCCGCAGCGCGGAGTGGAATTCGCCCGGCTCCGTTTTCAACGACTCGGCTCCCGGCTGAGTGGCTCCCGCCGGCTCAGTGAGAATGAGCGTCTCGCCGCATGCTTTGCAGACGACCGTTAATGACTTCCCCTTTAGGGCAGCCTCGAAACTGCCGCCGTTTTTCTTGCAGTGTGCGCGGGCCTCGTCCGCGGACCAGGTATCCTTCGGGTAGCGGTAGGCCTGGTCCTCAGACCCGCCGCCCTTCTTGAACCCGATGATGACGGAGAATTCCTTCCCGTCGTGTTTCCGCTTCATCCTGGCAAAACGCTCATAGCCGCCCGGCTCATGGAGCCGGCAGGCGTGCTCGTTGGGATAGGGCTTGGTCTCGATCTCCTCCTCCCCCTCCTCCTTGATCGTCTCGAGCACGGCCTCCTCGTTCATCGGCCAGAGCGTGATCGACCCCTCCTTGAGCTTCACCTCTTTCAGGCGTCGGATCTGGATGCCGTCAACCGTATCGTACGCACAGGTCACCGTCTTGTAACCCATCGAGAGGCCCAGCTTCACGCCTTCGGCCTTGAGTTTCTTTGCCGTCTTGTACGAGTTGAGCCCCCCGTCGAGGTCCAGGAAGAAACCGCCCTCGATGAAGAGGCCCTTCCCGTCCTCCTTCCCGATGAACGAGCCCGCCACGGCCTCCGGCGTCCCCTGGTGGGCCCAGAGAAACGGGAACGCCTTCTTCTCTCTCAGGGTCTTCTTGAACGCGCCTGGGTCCACGATGTCCCCGCCTTGATCAACGTTGCCGAAGGTCGCGAGGTAGCCCGAGAATTTCCCCTCCTCGCTGAGTTCCTTGATCTCAAGTTCAAAGAAAGTTTTCTGTTCCATGTTCATCTCCTGATGACGCGGTAAGAAACCGAGCAGCGGCAGTTGCTTGACACAAGCCCATTGGCGATGTATAATGATGTCGATGTCTGAAGATCATAGACAAAACCATGAAACGAAAAATGCTTGACATCGACGATCTTGTCCGTCGTTATGAGGCCGGGGAATCGGAAAAGGTATTGGCCGAGTTCTTCGATCTCGGTCGAGGCGGAATTCGACGGCGGATTTTGGAGCGCGGCATCCAACCTCGCAATCGAAGCATGGCCATGTTCGTCCGTATGGGCCGCGCGTCGGTCGAAGAACGCGCTCGGCTTACGAAGGCCGCCCATGATGCCGTCCGCGGCACGCGCCATACTTTTGAACATCGCTGTAAAATCGCGGTCACCCGGGAAAAGCGCGGCATCGGGGGTTCCCGGATCGAACGGCAATGCCTTTCCATGTTGGAAGAAAAAGGCTTTGCCTGTATTCCCCAAAAGGCCATCGGGTCCTATAATGTCGATATCGCCATCACAGAACCGCCCATCGCCGTGGAGATCTTCGGGGGCCATTGGCACTCGTCTGGTCGTCATGCCGGGAGATTTCGAAAGCGAATCGATGACATCCTCCACGAGGGTTGGATTCCCATTATTATTTGGGTCAGTAGAAATTATCCGCTCGAATCCGGGGCAATAGAATATATCGTCTCCCTTGCGAAGCAGATGGGCTGGGGCAAATCCATGCGGTGTAAGGAGCAGATGATTCTTGGTAATGGTCAGCCGACCGGAATCGGCGAGCGTAAGTTCAACGGCCTCCCCATCATAATGCGCCCGAATCCCCGCGATAAATCCACCGGGAGATATAAGCCTATTTCCCGGTAGGCAGCAACTCGGATGGAGCGGCGGGCAGGTGACCCCGCAGGAGAACGCCTCGTCGATTCCGACCGTCTCCCCGTCCATCTCCTCACAGTCCGAGCAGAGCCGTTCGTCCTCGGCCGTCAGCCAGGTCTTCTCCACCTCGCCGTCCACGTAACCCGTCTGAGACGCCTGCCTGATCGATTCGAGCTGGCCGTTGTTGTAGGCGGACGAGAGTTCGGTCCTGGCGATGTTCTGGGTCCTGTATCTGTGCAGGAAATCCGCGTACTTCGCGGTCTGCTTCAGGATCGTCTCGGCCGGTAGCCCCTCGGCCAAGAGCCCCGCATTCAAGCGCATGACGGCTTGTACGTGCCGTGGAAGGAGTCCGACCTCGGGCTTGAGTATGCCGGCCATCTGGTACGGGCTCGTTATGCCGATGAAGGCTTGGTGGACGAGAAGCGCGTTTATCGAGGAGTACTGGGCCGCGGTCAGCTCGACGATCAGCGCGCCGCCGCGCCGGACCATCCACCCGACGACCCGGGCCTCGGTCGAGTCGAATGCGAACTCCTGCTTCCTCGCCCTGTTGATCTCTCCCGCCATCCGGCTGCCGGCCGCGTTGAGCGCGTCCCGGTAGGCGACGTTCACCTGCGTCTCGACGAACGCCCGGGCGAGGCTCGTCATCTCGTCCATGACCCTCTGCGGCAGCCCGCGCTGCTCGATTATCCGCTTCGCCGCGTCCTGGGTTATGAGCGCCGCCTGGGCCGTACGAAGCCCCCGCAGTCCGCGGGCCATCCTCGGCTCCCCCGACGAGAGATATCTCCGAAGGTCGGCGAGACTCGATTTGCCTAAGGAGATGACGCCAGCCGCGGGGATCCGTTTCAGTTCGGTCAATACGGGCTCGAGGTTCAGTCCCATCTCATTCCTCCCCCGTAACGGACCCGAGCGGAACGACCGTCGCCGGGACTGTCGGCTTGTCCATCCCCGGCTCATTCGATTTCCCGTAGCCATAGAGTTGCCGGGCCTCGTTCCGGTGGATGATCCCCCGGTCGACCGCCTTCCCGGCCCTCTCCCAGAGCATGTCCGTGTCCGCGGCCAGGGCGTCGATGTCCGAGGCGTCGTAGTTGAAGAACATGTCCCCGGCGTCCTCGAACATCGGGACCAGCCAGCCGTTGAGCCCGTCGCGCAACTCGTCCAGGTGCGGGAGCGTCGCCTCCTGGTAGAGGGCCTTGCGCGCCTCCTTCTGGTTCGCATAGGTCTTGTTCTCCGGGTCGCCCAGGCACTCCGGCGGGACGTGGTAAACCGAGCAGACCTTACGGGTGATGATCTTCTCGGAGCCCGCGAGTTCGAGCTCCTTCGGCGCGTAGGACAGGAGCTTCAGGTCCCCGGGCCGGCGCGCCCCCTCCCCGGTCTCGATGATGAGCAGGCCGCCGGTGTTTTCGGATCCCCTGATGTCCCTTTTCCACTGCTCCTTGATTTCGTCCCGCTGCTCCTGAGTAAGGGCGCCCGGGATGAAGGCCACGGCCCCCGGCCGGGCGTCATTCTGCAGAAGTTTGAGCGACCATTCCGTCGCGAAACGGGAGATGTCGATCTGGCTGGCGACGGTCGTGATCGGCGAGAGGCCGTAGAGGTCGTCGGCCGGGTTGAACATCTTACTGTGGAGAATGTCCTCCGCCGGGATGGTTACCCACCTCGAATTCTGAAGGTACTCATACGCCACCGGCTCCCCAAGCGCGTCCTTTTTTATCTGGACCTTGTTCGAAGCCAGGACCTCGAGCTCCCCGTAGCGACCAAGCGAGCCGATCGATTTCCTTATGTAGCGGTTGCCCGAGATGAGATAGAACCCGAGGGCGCGCTCGAGGAACTTGGGCCAGGAGTAATTCTTCGAAGGCTGCCGGCGAATGTCCACGAGCGTGTGGGATTCGACCTCCTGGACGTCCTTTCCGATTCGCTTGTATAGGTACCAGGGGATTCCCTTGGCGGCCAGGTTGATCTTGTCGACGCAGGCGCGGACGACCTCGCTGAGCTTGTAGGCCTCGATGTAGTTCCTCAGCCGGGCCGGCGAGGTGGAGGGGAGCCCCAGGAAATACGTCCCGCCGTCGTACTGGACGAGGTCGGACTTCTTCCCCCGCTTCCCGCCAAAGTCAACCTTGAATTCGAACTTCATTCGAGCCTCCAGGCCTTCACCTGCCTGGCCGGCTTCGGCCGGCTGAGCGTCAGGAGGAAGGCGTCCCCCTCGTCCGGGCTGCGGAACCCCCTGGCCTTGTAGTCGTCCTTGCTCTCGACGACGCGCCGGCCCTTCTTGTCGAGCTGCTTCTGCTTCCGGTTGACGAGCTCGGCCTGGAGCCTGTCGCTCGGCGTCCAGGCGACCTCGTGGATGATCTTCCCGGCCTCGAACCACATCTCCGAGATCCGGTTCGGGTACTTATCCGGCTCGTTCGCCTCGGCCCCGAAGTTGACCGGGACGACGTTGTAGCCCTTGCGCTGCAAGATGTCGGTGAGCCCCCCGCCCACGCCCGTGTCGTCGGTCTTGATCGGGATCTTCTTGTCGTATGTGGCGAAGCTCTCGACCTCCTCGGCAATGTAGACGAGCTTGGCCTTCTCCGGGAGCTGGCGCGAGGTCAGGATCTTGCGCTCGGTGATCTTGAGTCCCTTGCCCCGGAACATGACCGTGTCGTCCGCGCCGCCCCTGGCGACGTCGACACCGACCGTCTCCTGGCCTTCGGCTTTGAACTCGGGGTTCCTGGCGTTCTTCTTCATCTGCTCGACCTGGCTGAGCTTGATGATCGTGTCGGCGCCGGCGTCGACGATCTCGCCCTTGACCTTGGTCAGGAACAGGACCGAGTCCTCGCCCCACTCCCGGAGGCAGTCGTCGATGTACTTCTGGTTGGCGATCTGGACGACGACATCCTTCGAGCCGATCCAGGAACGGCGGAAGACGTCGGGCCGGGCCGGGTCCGGGACGCGGATCGCCCGGAACCTCTCGCCCGTGATGTAGGGCGTGTCGTAGGCCGAGATGTGGATGCGGTTCCAGCCGTGGTTCTCGGACTGGAAAATCTTGTGGTACTGGTCGCCGACCTGGACGCCGTCCGTCGTCGAGACCGCGAGCCAGCGGCAGTGACCGCCGGTGAGCAGGCCCCGGGCGGAATCCCAGAGCCACTGCGGGATCCCCTTCGCCTCGTCGAAGATGAACAGGATCGCCGGCGCGTGCCAGCCCTCGGCCCGGGCCGGCTTGTCCGTCGAGAACCCGACCGCGTAGTGGTCAGCCTCCGCCGTCTTGATGTCCGTCATCTGACACTCGCCCTCGAGCGGGATCCTGCTCGTCGCGTAGATCTTATTGATCTCCGCCCAGAGGAGCATCCGCATCTGGCTGAATGTAGGGGCCGTGCTGATAACCTTCGAACTCGGGACGCAATTGAGGAACCAGACGGCCGCCTCGGCCGCAGTATAGGTTTTCGAGACGCCGTGCGAGGCCCGGACGGCGGTCTTCTCGTTATCGTGGACGGAGCGCAATATTTCTCTTTGCTTACTCCACGTCATATGACCGAGAGCCCATTCACAAAAGAAGACGGGGTCCCGCTGGCAGGACCGATAAAGCTCGGCCATGACCTGGTTCGTCTCGCGTTCAGCTACCGCTTCCATCCTCGACTTCCTTGACAGACTTCTTCAAGGCATTTATCGACAATTTGGCCCTAACCTCGAGGTTCCCCTCGATCTTGGTGGGGAACATACCCTCGTGCTGGCCCAGGAGCTGGAGCGCCCGGAGTTTGTCTTGTCCCTTAAACTTGATCCTATCGGTGACGATGTTCGTTTCTTTGCCATCGGCCGACTCGTGGATCGTCCTGAACTCTTCGATGGATTCGAGCGCGCGGCTTGTTCCCTCGGGCATTTCCGAAAAGGGTTTCGCCCTGATCTCCCCGCCCTCGTCAATTTCGAAGTAGTTCTTGAGGTCGAACCGACCAACGATCGAGAGCTCCTCGAGGATCTCCTGCCGGGTCATAACGAGCTTTCCGATCCGCTTCTCAAGGAGCCGGGCGATGGCCTTCTTAATGGCCACCTTTGACAACAGCCGTGCGCCCTGCTGACGCGCCGTCTTCTGCGAGTAGCCGCAACGCCGCGCCGCTTGCGTAGCATTCAGGTCGATGACGTATTCGTGAGGGAACAGGCGCTGGCGGGGCGAGAGTTTCTTCACTTTCCCACCGCCTCGCGGATGATTTCGACACTGACCTTGATCTCCCCGAGCTTCTCGTTGACGTGCTTGTACTCATTCTCCAGTGTGGTGATCCTGTTCTCGTAGTTGATGTGCGAGGGACAGAAAGCACCGGGGCCGGGATTGTCGTGGCCGTCCTTGTCCTTGATCATGGCGATCCCGAGGGTCCTGGCCTCCTCGATGTCGGCTTCCGCCCGGGCGGTCCGGGCCTTCGACTTCTCCGCCCGCGCCTTGAGGACTTCGCGCGAGATATCGACTGCGGCCTTGACGAGCAGACCGATGATGCCGACATCGAGCCAGCGTATCCTGCTTCCCACTTCCGCGGCCGCTTGGACCGCCTGTCCGAGCATTGAGGTCTCCTATCGATGACTGATGTAGCCGAGGGCGAACCCGCCCCCGACCTTGAGGATAGTCGAGAAGATCGACTCCCGCTTCTTCAGGGCGATGTAGTCATTCTTGGATTTTATGATGGTCTCGAAACTGAGCTTCTCCGCGCCCCAACCGCGCTCCTTCTCCTGCCAGTTGAGGTCCTTGATCTTGAAGTTCGAGACCTCGGTCTGGAGCGTACCGACCTGGCCCTCGGTCTTGGCGATGTCGCGCTCAAGGTTGGGGATGAGCGTGAACTTCCACTGCTCCCACTCCGTCACGACCGTGCCGTTCGTCCGGAAGGCGGCCAGGGAGAACTCGGCGCCGACCTTCGTGAGCCAGATCTCCTGCGTGGACAGGATCCGGCGGTGCTCGGCCAGGACGTACTCGGGCGGCCCATCCATGATTTTCGCCTTGAGGGCGGCCGTTTCGGCCCGCGAGGTGTCGCGCTCGGCCTTGAACTGGCGCTTCTCCTCCTGGACCTTAGCCACTTCTGCCTCGAGGCCGACGTTCTTCTTGTCAAGGTCGAGGTTGGCGGCGGTGAGCATACGGTCCCGAATCTCGAGGTCGGCGATCTTGACCCGCTCCGTCTCCTCGACTGCCTTGAGCCGCTTGGCCGCATCGCGGCCGTTAATGTAGTTGGCAGTTAAGGCGGCGGCGACGAAGGCGAGAATGGCCCAAGGCAGGAATTTCTTAGCCATGTAAAGCAGCCTTGCCAGGGTCACTCGTAAGCGCCGCCTTCGCGGCCTCGGCAGCGATTTTGTTGTTTGAGTCCCGCTTCTTGAGATATCCCGCAAACGCGCCGACGAGCAACGCCCCCGCCGCGACGAAATTCCTCTCGACGGGCGGGAAGAAGTTGACGCATATGAGCAGAAGGAAAAACGCCATGAGGAACAGGATGAGCGCCATGCCCGAATTGATGCTGACTTTCAGGCCGATATTAAGGTTATGCCATTTCATTTGAATCATGTCTCAACTCCCCAAGTAAAATTCGATGGCGTCGACCATCGCGAAGGCTATCCGTCGTAGGTTGGCTTGGTTCTTTAGGTAGCCGGCCGCCGCATCATTCGAGATGAACTCGACCTCGACGAGGGCGGCGGGCATAAGGGTGTGCCGGAGGACATAGAAATTTGTTTCCTTGTCCGGGTCACCGTCGTCATAATCGGGCCGGGGTTTCGATTTCGGCATGAACGCGCCGAGGCCGGTGAACAGTTCCGTCGCCAGGATATCCGCCTTCGTCTGCCCGGGGCTCGTCCAGACCTCATGGCCGCGGACGCTCTTGTCCTGGGCGGCGTTGCAGTGGATGGAGACGAAGGCGGCGGCGCGGGCGTTGTTGGCCAGCGAACATCGGTTCTCAAGGGAGACGAAGAAATCATCATGCCTCGTCAGGGTCACGCGATAGGAATAATCCCCGAGGCCGATAAGGTCGGAAATGAGCAAGGCGAGGCTGAGGTTCACGTCCGCTTCCCGAAGGCCGGCCTGTTCGTTGACGGCCCCGGGGTCGTTCCCGCCGTGCCCGGGGTCGATGACGACCAGGTATGGACGGTCTGAAACTTTGCCGGAATAGTCCTTTGCCATTTGATATAGGCATACACCCTGTTTTTGCGCGGGGGCGTCGGAAAAAATGGCCCCGCCTGATGGGGGCCTGGAATGGTGCCTATTTCTCCGGGTTACGAGGGGGAATTAGGGTATTGACATTCGATTAGGTTTTCTTCCTCGCTTCCGCTATCCGCCCGATGACGAATCGTTTCCCATCCTCGGATACCTGCCAGGCTTCCCGATGACAATTCTGCGGCATGATGGCTCTGCTCATGGCTCGGGATTCATCAAGGCCTAACCGCGTGAAAATTATCCTGATGCGTTTGCTTCCATCCGGGCCATCGGCGCAGAGATGGAATGGCCCGTCCTCAAAGGCATAGACCTCGTAGCCCGCGAGCGTTAGCGTCGCCCGGATTTTCAGCTCGGCGTTATTGAGTCTCTTCTTCACTGCCACTTCGCTCATGCGCCATCTCCTGCCGGGAGCCTTACCCAGCGTCATTTTGTTTCCCCTGGCCGGTTTCCTATCTCAGCCGCAGCAGCCGTTTCACCCGGGTGAGCGGCTTTCTGGCGGTCAGATCGGCTTGGCCGCGGAGTTCTTCTTAACCTGGTTTAGGACAACCTCAACGATGAGCCAGATGACCCAGGCCGTCACGACACCGCAGAAGTCCCGGACGAGGATCGCGACGAGCGCCGTGTAACCGATGAGCAGGACACGCCGGGCGAAACGCCTCCAGTTGGCCTTGAACCACGTCTTGATTTTGTCCAGTACGTCTTTCATAGAAACCTCCTAAGATTTAGAATTCTTCCCCGCTGAAGTGGGGGGAGTTTGTCTATTCTCCTGCATCGCCATCGAGAGCAGATTCAGCGCGTCTGCCTCGTCATCGTCCTTGATGGACCGGCAGAAGTGGCCGCGCCACCGCTCGTCGGCGGCCCGGACCATCGCCGCCTTGTCTGACTTGGCCGTCCCCGTGATGGCTTTCTTCAGCGTCGCCGGGTTGACGGCCTGGTACTCAATCTTCCGGGCCGAACACTCCTCCTGGATCCTCGAGGTCAGGGCCGACAGGAATTCCGTGGCGAACCCGCCGCGCATGAACGGCCGCTCATAAACGACGAGCTCCGGCTTCGTGAGCACGAGCAGGTCGACGAACCAGACCCGGAATCGGATGTACCTCATCCCGGGCGAGTCGCCGCGGCCAAGCGGGAACTCCTGGACGCCGCTGTCGATGTTCCCGTTACCCCACAGGGCGGCCCAACCGCATCGCGTCCCGGGATCAATCGTGAGGATATTCATGCCACCGCCCTCGGCCCGGGCGCGAATCCGACGAACCGTCCATCCTTGATCAAGATCTCGTCCAGATTACCCTCCGAGTCGTAGTAAAAGAGCCGCCGGCCCGCGGGGAGAAGGCCCTGGACAGCCAGCTCACGGACGACGTTCTCGGCGTCATTGGTCACGGTCAGGTACTTGTCCCAGGGGCCGACGTCCCGGATCTTGATCCGGTCCGGGCCCACGACGACGACCTTGTAATTCGCTGTTTGATTCATGATTCCTCCTCGTTGAAGATAGGGCCGACCTCGGCGCGGACCTTTTGCATCTGCCGATACTCCTCGGCAGCCTTCGAACGATGTTCCGGAGAGAATAACTCCTCCCGCTTGGCGTCCTCGACGCGCCTCCGGTGGAGTTCCTTCCGCTCCCGGCCCGACCTCACGAGCGAGCGGCCGTAGATGACGCAGGCCCCGACGATGACCACGGCCAGGGCGATCAGGACGATGCCGATATCAAGTAGGGTTTTCTGTAACGGAGTCATTGTTTTTCTCCCTTAAAGTCCTGTTGGAAATGGCCGTCGGTGGCGAGCCGCCAGTCGCGCTCGTGCCTCTCGCCCCTCTCCGCCGTGTGGATTATCCAGGCGATCCCGGCGAGGATGACGCCGACGACGAGGCCAAGCTTGACGATGCGGTCGAGCTTCATGGCTTCTCCTTCCCGGCCGGCTCGACGGCGATGCCCTTCTCGCGGAGCAACGCTTCCAGCCGATTGATAACATCCCCCGCTTTTTCTTGAAACGGATGTTCTTCTGTCGGGGGGCGTTGCCAATCAAAATTTGGGATAAATGCTCTTGCGAGTTCCTCCCTCGTCACGCTCTTCGGCGGAGCAAGGATGAGGGCGCGAATGGCAGAGAACCTTTCCTCGTCATCCTCTCTCCACGGGGTGCCGTTGGCCTCGTAAACTTCTTTCACATGGCACATCATCGTGATGAGGAACTTATCCAACCTATCCCTGTCCGGGTCGGTCGTCCTGATTGTCCGAAGCGTCTTGTCATAGATGAGCCGCTCCTCCTCTCCCGGCGGGGGCGGGGCGGACTGGTCGAGGAGGGCGATGGCCTGCTTAATTGACTCGGTCTTTTCGGCATAGCCCGGTTGGAACGACGCCCCCATCCTGGACTTCGTCGCCAGTTCTCGAAATTCCAATTCGTCACGCAGGAATTCAATCGCCAGCTTGCATGGGTTGGTCAAGCTTCCCCCTTCCCCGGCCTGGGCCGGGTTTCCTCATATTCATCCCCCAGCTCAGCGTCGTATCGCCTTACCTCCCGCCTCCACGCCGCCTGTTTTCTCTCTCGCCTCAGTCTCCGCCCATCCCGCAATATCGGGATGAGCCAGAGAACAAAGGCGAGGGTGAAGACCGCCAGGGCCGAAAGGATGATTTTCCATGTGTCGCTCATGATGTCTCCCCTTTATGCTTTGCCTGGATTTGTTCGACCGCGGCGGCGATCGAGGCCCAGATCCAGCTGGCACTCAATACGCCTCCTCGGTCGGCTCCCACCGCCGCTCGAACGCGGTGCGCCGCTTGGCCTTCTTATCGGCCCGGTATTTCGCCCATCCCGCCTCCGTCTTCTTCCCCGTCCGGCATTGGCAGAACAACGCAACTGCGCTCGAGTCTCCAGGTTTATAATCCTTGTTGTCCTTGATGAGGAACCCCGTCCCGCCGCATGCCGAACACGGGAACTGGTCATAGTAGTCGGCCGCCTCGTCCGGCGTCGGCCCGATCATATGGTCGAAGCGTATCTTGTCCAGCACGGCCCGGATCTCCGCGATGAATGGGTACCGCTTCCACCTGTGCGTCTCGATGATGGTATAAACGGCCTTCGCCATCTCCGCGTCCGTATAGTTCTTGAGGTGGGTGTAATAACTTTCTTTTTGTTCGATACCGATAGGGCCAAAATGGACAGCCATCTGCTCAAGGAGGGTCCAACATTTTTCCTGAGTCATGGCTCAATCTCCTTCTCGGTGGTCGTCCCATCGCTTTCGATGATCAGGATTTTCTTCTTGGCCTTCGCCGGGGCCGCCATCTCGTTCAAATAGTTCTCGAAATTCCCCGGACGGAAAAGCGTCGATGGTCGGAGATAATCATCACCATTGACCATCTCCCCGGTCCTCGTATCCTTCCAAGTCTTCCCCTTCCACTTGGCGACCTTGATATCGATGACGTGCTTGAAATCCTCGAGCGTACGCCCCTCGGCGATCCTGGCTGATATATGTTTGATAGTGTCAGAAGACTTGGGGCTGAAATTGTGCCCTGTTTTCTCATTGAGGTAGGACACGACTTCTCTTACTTCAGAAGTAGAAGCAGACGCAGAAGCAGATGCAGATGCAGAGATGTCACAACTACGTCCCAAGTGTCCCACTACGTCCCTTTCCTCTTTTCGGGCTTTAATTTCATCAAAAATCCTGGGATCCGCCTTATACCAT
>Ga0315285_10002976_pt1 | contig 17722 bp, 18 predicted proteins | sample YL17G09_36_MG_FD_203698 | JGI IMG/M metagenome (GOLD analysis project Ga0315285, IMG submission 203698) | Sediment microbial communities from Yellowstone Lake, YNP, Wyoming, USA - YL17G09_36 | ecosystem: Environmental > Aquatic > Freshwater > Lake > Sediment | place: USA: Wyoming | collected... | reverse complement strand
TGACACCACGCTCGTGAAGTTCCGTGGACGGATTCGGCAAGCCCAAATTGAGCAGCGGTTGTTCGACCTGATCAACGAGCAACTGGATGAACAGGGCTTATTCATTCGCAAGGGCACCATCATCGACTCGACCATTGTGCAAGGAGCGACTCGTCCTGGACGAAGGAGAAACGACGGTAAGCTTGTCGATCCCGATGTTGCCTATACCAGCCGTAAGGGAAAGGCCAAAGAGGGCATGAAGGTTCACCTGTCGCTGGATCACGGCTCCGGATTGGTTGAACACATTACCCTGACGCCGATTACCGTTCATGATCATCATGTCTTCGAAGAGCTGATTCCTCCTCAGACGAAGGTTGTCTATGCCGATAAAGCCTATGATTCAGAACAACATCATCGGTATCTGAAGCAACATCAGAAGCGCAATGGCATTTTACGCAAGGGATGTCATTACCGTCCCCTCACCGCGAAAGACCGACGCCGCAACAAATCCCTAGCGTGCATTCGGTCTGCAATCGAACCACGTATCAACGATCTGAAACGCTGGTGTCATCTCGAGAGACTCAAATACTTCACGATCAAGCGTAATCTGATTCAGGTTGTCTGTGCTGCCATCGGTGTCAATCTGAAACGGGGCCTTCGCTTAGTCGGGGGCTAAAAGCCGTCCAACCAAACAATCAAAAGACCATAACAAAGTGCTAATTACCTACTTCAACTCAATCATCATGAACAGCTCTTGAATTTTCCTCCCACCCAATGACCTCTTAAACTCTACATGGCACCAAGCAAAATTACATCAACAAGATGTTTTTCAGAGGTTTCAGGTTCTGTTAGGCGCAGTTGTTTTGCGGTCTACGTTGAGATGCTTTGTTCTTTTGTCATCCGATGCATTAGTTCTGCTGTCCTCGCCGCTTGCTTGACCTCCATGTGCGCTACACGAGCGCGCTCTGATTCCAAGAGATTCTCAAGAGCATCTTCAGCTAGGCCATCATACATTTGCAAGTTTGCCTTTTCCTGCAGGATGGCGTGATATCCGATCCAGATTTCATAGTTAGTCTTGAAAAGATTGTAAAGAGCTTCGCTCTGCAATTTCATTTTGTCAACTTGGGTCTTGAATGACGTAAAGACAGTGGAGTAATAGACAAAGATAGCGCCTTCGGGCGTAGTGATGGGCTTATACGCTACCGAAGCGATCTTTTCTGGGGTATCCTCAAGATCAGGCCAAACCAGCCCCCAATTTTCATTTTCTGGATGAATGGGGATGACTTTAAATCGTGGAGCCTGACCCTTCTCTTGTTTCGCTGGCTTCTCAAGTTCAGGTAAGATTTCATAGTCGATTGCATCGGTAAGTTGCGAGCCGTCTAGCCTTGTAATTGTAACAACGACAGTACCTTTGGTACCATGGACCGCAGATGGTGACGTGCGGAATCTCCATCGAATTCTCCCTCCACGCAGCGGTGCTTTTGAAGCCAATTCGAGTTGGGGCGGATCGCACCGCACAGCTATCAAAGATCGGCGGTCAAACTCAGCGTCTGCATCGGTCTCTACCAAGACCGTTTCTGTGTCATTGACTCGTATCTCCATACTTGGAAGTGGGGTGACTATTCTAAACTTTGTCACCTGAGGAAAAGGTAGAGTTGGCAATGGTTCGTGAACTTTGTACGGCTTTCTTTTGGTATCATGGACCCGTTGCTTATCACCTTGGCCGTCACCTGACGCCTGACCTTCGACGCGGGCAACAAAGCCTGCATCGAGCAGCAATCGGGTGATCTGTTTCTTCACCTCTTCATCAGTTGCCTCCGTTTCTTTGCTAGTCAATTTTTCAATGAGTTCCTGTTCAATGGCGTGCAACTGTTTGTCCTCTCGAAGCATCTTCTCAAGGACTTGTATAATACTCAACAACACGGGGCCTTCTTTGAAGCCTTCGCGGGTTGTGGAAAACAGCTCTCGTCGAACCTTATTGTTCGCGTTTGTTCCATCAATGTGTATGATGATATGGCGGGCAACAAGCCCAAGCCCTATGTCTCTCAGCAACTGAGCACTCATTTCTCCTTGATTCTGCCCATTGAGGGTTCCAACGATCGGCAGCCTTTTTTGTACAAATAGGCCATTTGAGTCTCTGCGTAGAGTGTACTCTCCTCCTTTCTTCTTCTCGTAATTAAAAACCACCCAGTATTCAATGCCTATGCAGGGATCTACAGCACCGTGCGGGACAACGAATTCCATCGGTCGATAATGACGAAGTTGAGTGCGGGATTCTTCGGTCTCAGAATCTTTGGCAGAGTCAGTATACTCCATCAAGCGATTTCGGCTGCCCTTCACGATTTCATTTTTTTCTTTGTCCATTTCGCGAAGGTCGATAACTCTGAACGGAAGTAGAGTGTCAAACATTGAATACTGCAGATAATGGTAAAGATTGCCGGAGACTGGAGAAAGAACACCTGCAAGACCAGCAAGTTTGTAAGAATAATGTCGTACCAATGTTCCAGTTTTGAGCCCCGCGAGTCGCAACCTTGGCGGCGCGTTGTGAATTATTAGCTCATCATCGCTTAACACTATGCTTGGCACAGTGAAGTTTCCATCAGGTTTGCGCAATGCAAGATATGCATAGCAATCCTCTTTGTAGTCTTCGCTCAGATTCAACACCCTGATTAGTGTGAATGCTAGATGCCCGGGGTCTCGAGTGGGGCGGGAGGCAATGAGCGCATACTCGCAAAATGAAAGTGTAGATGATCCTCCTTGACCAAATGTTCCAAGAAGGTATCGTTTGTTCATCTTGTTCCCAGATTGCAGGCTCAGTATTGTCTTTGGAAATTGATCTGCATCCAAGCCAATTCCATAGTCAAGAACATCAATAGTAGGGGCATTTTCAGTTTCACTCGGGGAGATGATCACCGAGCTTCGGCGATCATAGTTTCCATCTGAATACGACCACTTGTAAAGCCCACTATCAGGACCAGACACGGGGCGTCCAAACCACTCGCTCGCAGCTCGTTGTGGTGAGCTAGGTTTTGACACCGCGGTTGTAAATCGTTCTTCAAGAATGGCGTCAATTGCATTCGTAATGCGCTCACTTAGACTGCGCCCTACCTTCGTGGCAAGACCGATTGTCGATATATTTGATGTGTTTCCACCGTAAGGAATCCAATGCAGTCCAAGAGAACCGAATTCTCTTTCGATGCTAATGTCGGAGTAGTCGCCTATTTCCTGTAGAATATGGCTGACATCTGTGGAAGACGTTGTGCCAAGTAGGCTTTTGAACAAGTCAGACAAAGAATTGATTGCCATGTTTATCTCTCATAGGTTTTAGTTAGGATGATGCACTAGCAAAACTTCCTTGCTAGTTGAAACACTCTCTTTCGCGTCAACATACCACCGGCGATTGGGAACGTCGCGCCAGACTCTTTGGATTCTTCCCATTGTATCTCTGCTTAGTGCGATTTCCTTGAAGCCAGCTTTTTCCATCATCAATAGATACTTCGGAAGAAAGCTTACAGGGTCGGAAAATCCGACAAGTTGGACTACAGTTGCGTTCTTATCGACAAGAGAACGAATAGTCCAAAATGCGCTCTGGGCGGATTGTAAGTAGGTGTTGTTGGCCTGGTGCGTCTGATAATAGCCAAATGTATAGTGTGAACTCGGTTGACCATCGAGCGAGTCAATAATCCAGAATGGGGCAGGGGTCCTCCTGCGACTGTTAACCTGCCATTGATGGTAGATAACATGTACGCCCGGATAAGGAGGAGACGTCAGCACGAGTTTCGGCTTCGCGGAAAAAAGACGTAACTCCTTTCTGTTGACCAGATCAGTCACAGGTGCGTTCAAGCAAATGCATAAGGGTAATTCACCTTCTGTTGAGCCCGACTTTTTCATACATGCTGATAGTTCGCGCATGCCAGTTGAGGCTTCTTGAACGTTGAAGAACAATTTCTCTCGGAAGGATTGGGCAGATGGAATGGTGCCTCGACAGTCGACTGCCCATTGCGCTGTCTTAAGTAAGACGCTTCTGGCAAATCTTCGTTGTTTCGGGTTTTCAAGTTCTGCAAGCTGACAAAGTATGATCTCAATAGATTTCCGTATCGGCCAAGGGATATCCTTGTGATAACCTAATTCAAACCATTTGGATGCCCGAACATGTTGGGTCGCTCGCGTTTCACTTGCAACCTTCTTTGCCCACTCTGATATTCTTTGGAGATCCTTTTCGGAGAGTGGTGTCGTCTTGGCTTGAGACACAAAAGTAGCGATAGGGCTAACGTCTGAGCCGATTGCGTGGCGATTGGCTGCGAGTGCCTCTACTAAAGTAGTCCCTCCCCCCATGAACGGATCGAGAATTACATCTCCCGGCTTGGTAAAAGCTCTGATTGCGGCACGGGCAAATTGAGGAGAGAACCTCGCTGGATACCGATACAAGTTGTGCGTCAAACCTTTCACTGGCTTCGTGCTAAGCACAGCTTCAATGAGTTGCTGCAAGGAGTCGGGTGTGGTCAGTTCTCTAGTGGTCATGTCTTTCTCTGATGGTTACGGGATGATACGATTATCTACTGAGCAAAACAATTGCGCCTAACGTGTCGCCGCACCACGCAGTGGTTTTTGGTGCTAAGAAAAAATTCCTCACACCAAACTGCGCTAACCAACCCGCACCAAAAACCATTGAGCGACGACCATGATCCTTTTCAACTGAGGGAGCGTCGTTACGCCGCTTGTTATAGGAAGTTGTTTTGGGACTTAATATACCGAACTGAAAAGACTCTTGACGGCTCGACTGGTTAGACGGCTGTCTGGGCTAAGTATCTTCAGCTCAATATTCTTGCATAGCGCGCTTTGCGTCTATTTTTTGGTCCTGATTTCCAACGATCTTGTCGAAGGATCGGCGTGCATAGAAAGTGGCTCCCCGGTCAACCGATCCAAGTCCGAAGCCGTTTTCTGCAATCCATCGATTGATATGTGCCAAAACGCACGATCGTATGATTCGAGCGTTGTATGTCCGGTGAAAACATCGACTCGCGTTCGTAGCAGCTCTCGATTTGTCTCGGGGTCCTGCCAGGTTACGATTGTTGTGTTCGTACTCGTCCTAATTGCAGCGACCCTTATGTTCTCATTGTCAACAGCAACTGTACGTTGATTTAGAGGTAAGTTCTTCAAATCGATTTCATCCATCGCAAATTTCCTCCCAAAGTTGTTCTTGTTGGTTCAAGAGTTGCAGAAAGCGCATGAGCCACCTGATGGAGCAGAGGTAGGCTTCCACCGATCTCTTGGTGAATGATTGTTGACTTGCAGAATGGGAGCAAAACAATTTCTTATAACTCGTCTGAAAACCCATTGCGTTCTTCTCTGCCATCACGGCGCAAAGATGCAGTTTTGTGTCTATCTGAATCAAGCAGACTGGAGCCTGCTTCGTCGCTCGTCAAGGTTTAGGCAAGCCGGCTAAGGTTTCGGCAAACAACGCATTGCGTTTGCGAACTCTCAAACGAAAAATTTCTCGTGAGCAAAAGCATTGAGCGACAACTATTATCCTTGTCAAATGATGGAGCGTCGGTGTTTTGCTTGTTATGTGAAGGCAACCACACTATGTGCTACAACAAAACAGAGGATACTATGAGCAAAGACGAAACCATAAAATCCGACTTTTTCCATCATCTGCGCGATACAATCATTTTGCTGGGTGGACAAACCGAAATTGCCAACTTGTTGGAGAAACCCGACGACATTACTGAATCAGACGTGGATAATCTGCGACGATTCAACTGCGAATTGATTGATGCGACCAAACATAAACTGGCCAACATTAACAAGATCAGAGTTGTCGCGCCAGCCGAGTAACTATTTCTCACAGGTTTCCTTTTTGTTGGCGGAGACCAGGTTGTAGCTGTCAGAAACTTCCAATTCACCAGTGTGTTGGTTGTGTGCGTTGCATAGCGGATAAATGTACCACTTGTTATCGGAGCTGTTTGACTTTTGAACATGGGCACCAACAACATCCTTTTTGGCGCACCCATTAGCTTGGCAATAATCGGTGGTTTGCCCGCTGAATTTTTCCCAATGTTTGAGCCACGAGCCGCAAGAGCATGTGGTCTGCGATGTGCCGTTGATGTTTTTGATCTTCATTCTGGATTACTCCTTTCGTGTGGTTTCATGTTGCGTCGATAGAATGTTATTTGTGCTTGCTTTCACATAACTCGTCTGAAAACGCATTGCGTTCTTCTCTGCCATCACGGCGCAAAGATGGAGTTCTGCGTCTATCTGAATCAAGCAGACTGAAGTCCGCTTGATTGCTTGCCAATATTCCGCCGCACTATGCAGTGTCCCGTTAAAGCTATGAATTATCAATTCTCTCGCGTTGCGGGACATTGAGCCACCTCTTTAATCCTTATCAACAGAGGGACCGTCATTCTTCTGGTTGTCGTGCGCCGACAAGGCGAAACGGAGTTACTGCACATAAACGTCATAATAGTCTTGAAGGGCTTGTCTCCATTTGGAGAACTGCGCACTCAATTTGCCGAATTCCTCGTCAGAAGCAATCTTGCACTCATCGATATAATAACCGTCCGTCTTCCCAGTTAGCTTTATCAGTATATTCACGGGTTTCTTGGAAGGACCTAGGAGATATTGTCCGCCAAGAGTTGCTCTCTTCCATAGCGACACTTTGATTGGATCCTTCCAATCCTTCTCATCGCCGTCTGGCAAAGCATATTCAGCGGTTTGAATGAGGTCGACGTAAGCCGCAAGAGCGTGCGGGTTTTCAACGCTTCGCGGAATAGATGATTTTTGTTCAGCAGATGCTCTCCTTGTGTCGAACAGAATCCGATAAGGAAGAGCAGGGCAGGTAAACCAGGTGTCTTCACATTCGAGCCTGTAATAGTTGAGGACGTGGCTGCCCTTGACTTCTGGGATTTCCGGTTTGGTTGCTCGGTCAGAGGGTAGATCACTCAATATCAGTTGGATAGCTGGGACAATTCGGTTGATAAGATTGAGTTCGTCAGAATCCCAAGTTGATTCGCCTTTCCACACGACAAGTCCGTCCCTGTTGCGGAATTCAATCGAGATGGTATGCGTGTATGACAGCATTTGTTCAGCAGATTGTTCGCTAACCGTGGTCGACCTAGTTGCGAGAGCACTTACAGCCCGAGCGATGCTAACGCCTAAGCCGGATGTGGCACCTGCGCCCGAACTAGTCACAATAGCATACGCTTGGACATTTGTAGAGGCCACTGCCGAAGACAATCGGAACTTGTCACTGCGTTCAGTTTTGTAGAGTAGCGCCACCACGTATTCGGGCGAGGAAATATCAATCGAAAATCCTCGACGCTTGAGAAGATAGGATAGCTTCTCACGAATTCTGTCGGCGGTCAGTTGTTCGTTGCCAAGTAGTGGGACGGTCGAGCCGGAAAGGTCGATCTTCAACTTGGAAATCGTATTGATTGGCTGACTTGATTTCAACGATCGAATCCACGGCTGCGGTACTCGTAGCGATGGCACGGTCGCACAACCAAGAATCATCATTGAGAAGAAAAGTGGAAAAAGTGTGCGTCTGACGTCCTTCATTTTCTGGTTCCTTTCATTTGTCACTGAGGACGGCTTGCTGGCGTCTGAAAACGCATTGCGTTCTTCTCTGCCGTCACTGCGCAAAGATGCAGTTCTGTGTCCATATCAATCAAGCAGACTGAAGCCTGCTCTCTCGCTCGTCAAGAAATCCGGAGGTTTCGATCCCGCTTTTCCACGGGTTAGGACAAATTATCGGCGGCGGGTACGGTTGTTGGCTTGGAAACTAGAACAGTCGAACGTCAAAGTCAATCGGCTAAAACACTGAATTTTTTTGTAGGCTGTTTAGCCTAACGGGTGTCGGTCAAAGATGAATTCTGGTGCACAGGCATTGGGTTAACCGCGTTGTGGGTCGACCTACACACGTTGGACAAACTGCCAGACCGTAGAGAACCTTCCGAAGGCTCGGGGGCTGAGCGTGGGAACCCTTCGGAAGGCTTACCAGGCAGGCATGGCCGACCTACCGGCGTTGGGCAACCATCCAGATCGTAGGGAACCTTCCGAAGGCTCGGGGACTGAGCGTGGGAACCCTTCGGAAGGCTTTTTTGCGGGTCGGGTCAGCGACCCGACCTACATCTGCTTCAGAAGTCCGGCTTCTACAACGGCCAAGCTCACTCAGAAGTCGGACTTCTCACCTTCTCACCTATTTCGTTATCTTGCACTTCCAGTCCGGATAGTCGTCTCCCTTCTGCCGGTTGTTCTCCCAATGCAACGGTTGAAGATTCTCCAGGTCGTCCGTCCCACCCTTCGACACGGGCTTGATATGATCGATCTCCCATCCATTCTCCGTCGTCTTACCGTAATCATCCTTCCTGATGGATGCCTCGCATCGGTCCCTCCTGTAGGACGTGAAAAATGGTTCCGACTTTGCCTTCGCCCACACTTCTTCAATCGTCCCCTCATCAAACTCTCCTCCAGAAGTCGTTGTGTTCGGTTGCCTTGCCATGTGTTTTTCCTCTTTGAACATGCACTCGCCCTTTCCGAGAAACCCGGTCGAAAAGCTGTGCCACGAAGACACCCCGCCCGAACGACGCCCGCTCGAACGGCGGAGCCGGGCGAGCAGGCGGGCGGGAAAGTCACGAAGTTTCACAGAAGCTAACAGAATCAAAACTTTTTTCTTCGTGTCTTGGTGACTTTTGCCGCTTTACGGCATCCCGCTCTTTTGATAAGATTGTGGTTGCGGGAGTGGCAAATGATGGGTTTTCGTCCGAGTCTCTAGTAAATGAGAATATGAACCGCCCCCGAGCCAAAACGTTCGGGGCAGGCAAGGCGCCAAGAACGGGAAGAAATAAGTTGAGATCAACAGGACGCGCACCAAACGTGAGTCTCATTCTCTTCCTTTCTCGAAACTCCTGAGCCGGACAACAACTTCCCTCACGACATCGTGCATCTGTTCGTCGGGATTTTGTCCGTCCAGGGGCATTCCAGCTTCAGTCAGGTAACTCCGTAGCTGGGGAAATACTTCTGCCCCGTGATGCTTGAGGTAGTCCGGATCTTTGTCCAGACTCGATCTCAGTTTGCGGCTGAACCCCAGCGCAGGCTGCTTGAAGAGCGCCATGAGAGCTTTTTCAAACTTTTCTGAAGAGGCTTTGTCATTATTCATGATGACCACCACTGTTGAATACGTGCGTCGTTGCTTTTTGGTTTCGAAGGACTGCCCTGGTTGACTGCCGCCTGGATCGTGATACGCCAGGTCCTGTAGTGTCTCGTTCCTTGATTTCTCAATTTCTCAGGCGGACCAAGGCATCAAAGCGAGCCAGCACGCTTCATCAATCGCCGGCGTCTACGATATCCCTGATCTTCCGTAGCACCTCGTCAGGCGAATATGGCTTTTGAATGAACTCGTTCGCCCCGGCCTTGTACATCGCCGCCTTCGCATCCTGATCGATGAAGCCGCTTGCGATGATCACTTTCGTTCGCGGGATCCTCGCTCGTATGCGTTGGAGAACCTCCACACCGCCGAGCCTCGGGAGTCCCACGTCGCAGATGACAACCGCTATCTCCTCTTGATGGCTGAGAAATGCTTTCAACCCTTCCTCACCATCCTCCGCTGTTATCACCGTGTATCCCTTCGAGACAAGAACGGCTCTCACCAATTCCCTCAGCGTCTCTTCATCCTCGATCAGAAGAATGGTCTCCGTTCCTCCTGGGACATCTCGTGCCGTCTTTCCGGATGGCTGAGAACTCTCGAACGCATGTTCCTGCACAGGCAAATAAACGGTGAAGGTGGTTCCGATCCCGAGCTTGCTCTCAACCCCGACGAAGCCATGGTGATTCTGAACGATGCTGAAGACCAGAGCAAGACCCAGGCCGGTCCCTTTCCCGGGACCCTTCGTCGTGAAGAAAGGCTCAAAGATCCTGTGGCGAGTCGCTTCATCCATTCCGATTCCGGTGTCCGCGACATCAATCCGGATATATCGTTCCGGCGCTGCATTCGGAAATCTCGACTTCAAAGACTCACCGGTGATGATGCCTGTGGAGATCGAAAGATTGCCTCCCTTGGGCATCGCGTCCCGGGCATTGATACAGAGATTGAGCAGGGCCAGGTGGATCTGAGTGGCGTCGGCCAAGGCAAAAGGCAGATCGCTCTGAAGGAAGGTGGATATAGTGATCGTTTTGTCGAACGTCTCCTCCATCAGCTTTTTGATTTCGGTGATGATGTCATTGATCCGCACCGTTTCAAAGACGGCCTCCGTCTGCCGAGCGAACGTCAGGAGCTGTTTGACCAGTGAAGCGCCCCGTACGGCTGCCTTCGTGATTGCTTCAACACTCTGATTGAACTTCGTTGGATCCGAATGAACGCGCTCCAGGTTGGCCGAATGACCCAGGATGATGCCGAGGATGTTGTTGAAGTCGTGAGCGATTCCGCCGGCGAGTGTGCCAAGGCTCTCCAGTTTCTGGGCCTGGATCAATTGCCGCTCATGCTGCTTGACCCCTGTGATGTCCTTGATCATGCCGGAGATGACGCCTCCCTCGAGAGATGCACTCAGGAGCACGTTCTTCGACTTGCCGCTCTTCGTGAGAGACTCGATTTCCAGGTTTTCAATCTTGCCGGACTTCCTGAGCGTCTCAATGACGCGGATTATGTCACCCGGGTTCTTGCACCGAGCGAGGAAACTTTCGGTCACCATCTCTTCCGGCGATTCGTACTCGAAGATATCCGCGAGCCCGCGATCGGCGTAAAAAATGTCGCCTCTCCGGTTGGCTTTGTACATGCCTACGGGGGCACCGACAGTACGGTCTGTGAGAATCTTCTGCGATGCCGGCAGTCTGTTTTGCATGCGCTCTCCCTTGTCGCGCGTCGAGCTATCGGGTCGGCCAACTTCCTGTTCGTACATAATCCACCTCTCTCTCAAACGTTGAGCGGAGAGATCCCCTACGCCGCGCGAAATCTATCGGGAGGGAAAGGAAAGCGCAATACAGTAAACTCGGTATATTGCGAAAAGGGGCAAAAACCTGCTAAAACCGCTAAACTAGGCGTTCTTTGACGGCTTTTGTGACCAAACCGTGGCGGTTATGGACGTTGAGCTTCTGGAAAATGTTCTTGAGGTGGGTGTCGACAGTATAGTAGCTCAGGTTGAGATTGTGGGAGACTTCCATCGTCGTGAGCCCGGTGGCGACACACTGGAGGATGTCTCTCTCCCTTCTCGTGAGATGATACGGGTTCTCCTCACTCTGCCCGAGGAAGGCTTGCATGATTTTCTTGGTGATCATCGGGTCGAGCGGGGATCCCCCCTTCTGAACTTTCTCGATAGCGTTGATGATGTCGGTGGGGGTGGAGGATTTCAAAAGGTAGCCGGCAGCTCCACGATTCATCGCCGTCCGGATGTTCTCATCCAGATCATACGAAGTGAGCATGATGATGTGCGTCGCCGGCGTGATCCTGTGTATGGTTGAGATGGCATCGAGACCAGACATTCTCGGCATCTTGATGTCGAGGAGAATGACGCTCGGGAGAAGGTCTTCCGTCGTCAGCGCTTGTATGGCCGACTTGCAGGTATGAAAGCACTTCTGACATTCGACGGCGTCGCTTTGGTTCAGAGCTTCCGAGAGGATCAGGCAGAAGCCTTTATTGTCATCGATGACCCAGACCGGTATGCGGTTGTTTTCGTTTCGAGCGGAGCTCATAAGCATCTCGATTGTTTAAACGCGTCTCGTTTGAAATTCGTGCGTTCGCGATTACTAACAGACCCATACATGCATAATTCCTCGGAATCCGGCACTGAAGGGTCAGGACGAAAGTCCTGACACCACTTGTGTCTTGCTGTCTTGCCTGCCCGCCGCTCGAAGGACTAGGATGGCAGGCGGGGTGGCGGTCCGTTCAACCTAGCTTCTCGCTGCCTGAATCGACAAGGGCGGGGAGATAGACACGAAACGTCGTCCCTTCGTCAACAACACTCTCGACGGTGATGAATCCCTTATGGCTCTTGATGATTCCATGGGCGATTGACAAACCCAATCCCGTGCCTTCTCCCCGCTCCCTTGTTGTGAAGAATGGTTCGAATATCCTCTCCAGGTCCTCTTCCGGAATCCCCTTCCCTGTGTCCGTGACGCTGACCACGACGTACGGTCCAAGATCGGCGTCCGGATGGCATTCAAGAAGACTCTCATCTGATTCGACGTTCGCGATCTCGACGGTCAACACTCCTCCCGCCGGCATCGCATCCCGGGCGTTGACGCAGAGATTGAGGAAGACCTGCCTCAGTTGATTCCTATCCCCCGAAACGGACCAGCTGGGGCATTCCAGTTTCCATTCGATGCGCACACTCTCCGGCAAGCCTTGCTTCACGATACTCAGAACCTGATCGAGTATGTGGCCGAGGTTGAGCGTGACCCGCTCGCCTGCGATCCCTCTGCCGTACGTCAAGATATTTTTCACCAGCTCAAGACCGCTGTGAGCGCTCTCTTCGACCGCCTTCAAGATCGCCCGACCTGATTCATCCGACACCTTTGACCTCAGCAAAGGGATCGACATTGCGACCGGCGCAAGGACGTTCTGCAGGTCGTGAGCCATCCCTCCCGTCAGCAGCGCAATGCTCTCCATCTTCTGAGCCCGGATAAACTGAGACTCCAGGCGTTTCTTTTCCGTGATGTCGGAGTTCACGATCAGGATGAATCGCTCGCCGCTGGAAGCCTTCTCGACCGTTCTCCAATGGCTCTCCACCAGGATCTCCTTCCCGTCGCTTCGCTTTTGATGGTGCTCTCCGTGCCATTCGTTGAATTGGTGGATGTCCTCCATTGCTGCCTGAAAATCCTCCATCCCCGAATTGCTGTAGAGCAGCTCGCCTATTGCACGGCCGGCGATGACGTCCTTCGTCCACCCATACATCAACTCCGCGCCGGCGTTCCAGAACGTCACCGTCCCCTGATCATCGACTACCATGATCGCATCCTGCGTTTGATCGAGGAGCGCGCTCTGCTCCCTGATCTTCTCTTCGAACTGCTTGCGCTTCGTGATATCGACGACGACGGCCTGGGCGAGATGGTGGTCCTCCGTGATCTTTGCAGAGAAGAGGATCCACAGCCCTTCCCCGTCTCTTCGAGTCGTTTGGATCTCATATTGAGCTACAAAGCCATCCTTGGCGAGCAAGTGCTGGATGAACCCACGCGAAGAAACCGACAGGTTCGAGATGCAGCCCTGCAGCTCCTCCTGAGAGCTGCATCCAAATAAGGTCTTGATGGCTTCGTTGGAATCGAGGACCCTCCAGGTGTCGACGGAGAACTTCATGATGCCGGCCAGCGAGTTGTCGAAGAGGTCCCTGTACTTCTCCTCGCTCTTTTTCACTTCTTTTAACTTTGCCTCTTGTGCTTCGACAACTCGACGATGACTCGATACGAGGACAAAAATGTATCCAACCGCAAGGAGGAGAAGAATCGCGCTTCCCCCGACGACAACGAACAATATGTCTACATCTGAGATTTGCACAACAGAGCTTTTGTATACAGCAGGTTGGCAACAATGAGCAACGACCAATTGATGTGCCAGGCGATAACGAAGAAAGACACGTTCAGGTTTAAAAGTCGGGTGCCCAAACCCGCACCAATAAAAGTGCCTGTTGAGTACAATATTACACCTGCAGCCACCCAGAAAATGGGTTTATCGCTCAGGCGTGTCGTCACATCTCTCGACGCGGCACTAATCATGAGAAGCGACAAAGAAAACAGAAACAGTCTTGACACAAGTGCCATTTCGGAATTCGTTTGGTTCGGTATGTCGAAGAATACCTTGTCTGTTATCCAAACGACCACGAAAAGTATGAAAGATCCAACCAAGATCTTCCTATACTTGCTCGTACGCGTCGACAAGAAATAGATGAGGGTTATCAACAGCACCTCAAGAGGCACATAGTTATTTGCGATGAATCGATTGTTTATCTTGAGCTGGCCCATAACGAATTCTGTCACCGCAGTCACGACCGAGAGAACACACAGTAGGGTGAGGATCTTCATCGGCCTGGCTATTGACCTAAATCGAAAGAGACCAACTGAAACCGGAACAAGAGAAGCCACAAGGTAGATATAGCCTAGCGCAGGGATTGACATACCTTGATTTTATTTGTTCAACGGACTGGGTGCGCCACAGAAAGGAGGACAAGGGAACGGATCCTCCGCCATGGGTCCCTGTGTAAGATCATTACCATTGGAGTCCACTCCAACCAACACGAGGGTTGCTGTCCCGTCATCCTTCTTCGCATAGTAGTATCGGATTCCAACACATCCGGCTTGTCCCAAAATCTTGTCGAATATGTTTCTGCCGAAGTACGCGCCCTTGAGTAAAGGGGTAGTGGGGAAGCTCTTAAAATTCTCCACGTACTTCACTGCTTGCTCGAGGGTGATGAGGTGATCCTCGTTACCTGTGTATTGCTGCTGACGGGCGCTGATGTTGTTCGTCCCGAGCACGAAGAGAAGCGTCACGAGCGAGCTCACAAGAGCAATCGCCATGAATGTAAGAAAATTTGGTTTATGTGTCTTCATCGCATTTCTCCCTTTGAAAAGGTTTTGAGGAAAGGTCACTGATCGCGGGTCATCAGTCCTTCCCCAAGAAGTGTTTGTCCCGCGGGGAGATACTATGCCTCTGCAAGCAGAAGCGCAATACCGTAAACTCGGTATATTTTGTAGAAGGGAAAAAACGGGCCGCTAAGGCACAAAGACGCGAAGGGGTTGAAAATGGGGGTCTTTTATCCTTCTGCGGGAAACGAGCGCCTCAGGAGCACCGGGTAGTCCCGTTACAAAACAGCGGGACACAAAAAGCGTGAAAGCAGCGGGGCAGGTGAGCTCCTTCGCAACAGCGGTTTGGTTGGGCATCCAGCTAGACCGTAGAGAACCTTCCGAAGGCTCGAGGACTGAGCGTAGGAATCCTTCGGAAGGCTTACAGGGCAGGCATGGCCGACCTACATTCGGAGGAACGGGCAGAAACAGGCAGGAGAATTAAACAAACCTCCCCAAAAAGCATCTAAATCCATAAGCATCATATGACAGAGGAGCAGACCATGAGAAAGGATGTTCGCCTACGTCAAGTTTCACAGATAGTCCTCGCGCTCGTTGTGACCGCGTTCATTGGAATCCTTGTCGAAGGGTGCGGGAGTACACTCCAAGTGGCGAGCCGATGGAACGAGCAGCCCATACGGATCGATGGGGACCTGAACGAGTGGTCTGATTCAACTATCTTCGCGGAGGAAGACGGTATTCGACTCGGTGTGAGGAACGATGACGAGTTTCTCTATCTTTGCCTGACCGCTTCCAAGCCGGACATTGGACGGCAGGTCAGGTTCAGGGGAATAACCGTGTGGTTCGACCCAAACGGCGGTGAGAAGAAGACCTTCGGTGTCCGGTTCCCCATCGGCATGGGGAGGATGGAAATGCCCGTCCGGACAGGCCGTGAGGACACAGAAGGGGAAGCAAGGAGTATCGAGCCGGACGCAAGTCAGGCGTTGAGTGAATTCGAGTTTTTCGGACCGACTGAAAACGATCGCCAGAGAATATCGAGGCTACAGGGACAAGGCGTCGAGGTCGATCTGAAAACGACGGCAGGAAGATTCGTCTATGAGTTGAAGATTCCTTTGATTTTCTCCTCGCGGCACCCCTATGCCCTGGAGACTCACCCCGGCGCGACGATCGGTGTTGGCGTCGAGTCGAATGTCCCTGAGAGGGGCATGGCAGGTGAACGAAGTCCCGGATCTCGCGGCGGAGCGCCAGGCGGTGGACGGCCTGGGATTGGCGGCGGCCGCGGCGGAAGAATGCCGGGCGGAACGGGTCCGGGTGGCGCACGGCAGGGAGCCGGAGGTGAAACGTTTAGCTTCTGGGGTAACGTGCAGCTCGCAGAGAAGGTGCACTGATTGGTCGAGCAACACCCCACATGACGCGGCGGGGACGACTGCTCGGTCACGAACCGTTGTCGATCCACGAGACCTCGTAGACTTGGAGGGAGGCAGCCCGCAGGCTGGCTTACGACAGGCTTCGACTCCGCTCAGCCTGACTAAGATGATGGGGGGCGTTGGTCAAAATCCCCAACCGAGAACTCATCAAGACCCAACTGCTTTGCATGGCCTTCCATTATCCCCCTGAGCTCACTCGTCAGCTCTGACGAGAGAACCGGTTCCTCCTTCTCTTTCATCAGCTTCTCAACCTGTGACGAGGCGCGCTCCGCCAACGACGGTTTGCCGGAATCAACCCACTGTTGATAGCCGTCGCGGTTGATGACGTGCGGATACTTCTGCTCCAGCAGATGCCATTGCAGGGTGTGTGGATGCGTCAGGAAGTCGATCTCGCTCACAGGTTCGGAGAAGAGGTCGAGGGCCATCGGTTCGTCGCGCTGGCTAATCCCCTGAATGAGACGGTAGGCCATCCCACAGATGTCGTTGTCAATGACGAGCTTCTCGAAGCTCTGTGTCGATTCGAAATCCATCATCCCCCCGCCTGAGATGACATTGATGCCGGAGAGCGCGCCGAGAATCGCGCCCATTCCCGTCTCGAGTCCCGCTTGCGCATCGACGCATTTCGAGTCGCTCAAGCCCATGTAGGCGTGCGTGGGAAGGCCAAGCGATTTTCCGATCTGGCTGTACGCCGAGTCAATCATCATTGTCTCGATCGCACCCATCGGCGGATTTGCCGTGCGCATGTCAAAGCAAGACGGCGAACCACCAAAAATGACGGGGGCTCCGCGCATCGCCAACTGCGACATCACAACGCCGGCGAGATTCTCCGCGGTGAGCTGCACGAGAGATCCTGCAAGCGTGACCGGTGCGGTTGCCCCGGTGAGCGGCATCGAAACGAGCTCCGAAGGTATGCCGGCACGCGCGCAGTCGATGACGCTCTGTGCCGTCAGATTGCTCCACTTCAAAGGCGGAGAAGGACAGGCGTCAAAGATCGCCAGCGGTTTTTCCTTCAACTTCGCCGCGCCTCCTCTCACAGCTTTGAGCATTTCAAACATCGGCGCGAATCCTTCGACAACGAACAGACCCGTGACGATCGGCTTCGAACAGTACTGAAGAGCGATGAACAGGCGGTAACAATCGGAAATCGTCTCCGGAACGTCGCCGCTGATGAGGCCGGTGCTCTGGAAGTGGAAATTGTCAAGCCGCTGGATCAAACTGGAGAAACGAACGAGATCGGGTGTCACGGCCTTCCGCTCGGATTGGGTTTGATGATCGAACAACCTGAGCGCAGCAGACCCCGGATCGAAATGGACTTCGTCGCCTCCAACGAGGAACGATCGTTCCCCTCGCGCATCATACAGGGTAATTGTCTTTGGCGCTGACGCAAGGGCATCGCCGATGAGCCTGTTTGAAATAAAGACCCTTCTCGACGATGCGTCGGTCTTAGCTCCCGCCTGGAGGAAGAGACTCATCGCCTCCTGGTTTTCGATGAAGATTCCCACCCGTTCCAGAAGCTGATAGCTCTCGTCAACGATTTTTTTCAGCAGCGAATCGCTCAAGAGCTTGATCGAGGGACGCAGAGGATTGATCATGATTTCTTGTTCCTGTCATAGAGCTTGAGTAGTGGTAAGCGGCGTAGAGCATGGAGTAAGCAGTAGGCAGTCTTCCGTCTCACTTCTTTCTTGTCCAATAAAAGTAGAACGGCAACGAGCAGAGAAGCAAGACGATCCCCACGATCGCATCGCGGGGGTCTTCGACCAGCGTGCTGTAGAGAAACCAACCTGCCGCTGCGACAAAAAGCAGTGTGGCAT
>Ga0315285_10002975_pt1 | contig 17723 bp, 14 predicted proteins | sample YL17G09_36_MG_FD_203698 | JGI IMG/M metagenome (GOLD analysis project Ga0315285, IMG submission 203698) | Sediment microbial communities from Yellowstone Lake, YNP, Wyoming, USA - YL17G09_36 | ecosystem: Environmental > Aquatic > Freshwater > Lake > Sediment | place: USA: Wyoming | collected... | reverse complement strand
GATTCAGCATCCGGTAGATCAAAAACACAGCCCATGCGCTCAACAGGTGTTTCAAAGAATGGCCGCTTAATTTTTGCTGAGAGATTGAGTAAATCGATTGATCTTCGACTTCAGCCACCTTGGCCAGGATGTACAATCCCAGGGCGGCCATTAGATAAGCTTGATGCGTCTGCCTGCCCCGAAAGAGCAAGAGCAGGATCAAGATACCCAGCAGGGGAGAAACCTGAACCCAGATGTAGAGCCGCAGATCATCCGTAAAGTGCCAATAGACCACGCTGAAAATTGAGAGCAAGCACATGGGAACCAGCAGAATGGTTTCCAGTTTCGGATTCACATTTTCACTCAGCAGGGCCACGAATAAGGCCATAAATCCGACGGCCATTGGCAGCCGGTCCCAGACCAGGGTCCAATGACTGGGTGCCCAGTGGTAATATGCAGACCCCAAACCCACTAAAGTCACCGCCCCAAAAAGGGTCCTCCACGACCAGGGTGCCACCGTTACCTGATGGGTCCGACCAGAGATGGTCCCTAAAAGACCGACGACCAAAAAGGGAAGGCTTGTCACCACGTTAAGAAAGTTCGGGATTCCCCAAACTGTCCTGAGGTCGGCAAACTGGTGATAGGCCGGGTCCTGCGGGATTGGCGCAATAAATAGGAGAGATAAAAAGGAGCCGAAAATCAGCAAACCCACCAATATCTCGCGCCGGTAACGAAGCATAGATGCCACCCTCAACCTAATGCCAGCGCCCCACCGGGGCCGGGCGGAAAGGTTTGGCCTCCAAGGGTGACCCAGCCATCAAGGGGAAAATAATCGAAATCACCCACTCGGTTTGGAGAAGATTCAGGACACCAAAGACAACTAATCGGCTTTGACCTAGCATAAGGAAATTCTATAGAAACAGGACATCTGTGTAAAGGAGAATGCACCTTATAAATTAAAGCCCTCAGACCTTGTGGCTACCTTGATGAGGAAGATTGGGAGAGGAGAGGCGATAGGAGAAATTGACCGTCGGTCCTGAGGCCGGAGGAGGAAAGTTGCGGGGGTTTTCGTGAACGTTGCGGAGGAGCATGAAGGGAACATTCCATTTCATGGTTATCCCCATGAAGATACCAGATGCTGGATAAAGGAAGCTTGATCCAGTATCCAGCATCCAGTATCCGAATTTAGCGTATGGCTATCGGGCGGATGGGTGAAGCGGTACCACCGATGATCTTCAGGGGCAAAGCCACAAACAGGAATTCATACACCCGGTCTTTGGCCAGCTCTTCCAGGTTCAGCATCTCCAAGAGTTGAATCCCATTCCGGGTAAGGAGGCATACGTGAACCGGCAGATCGTGGGCCGGCGTTTTCTCGTAGGCCGTGGTGTCCGACCCGGTGAAAGAGATCTTGTGCTTGGCCAACCACTCCGCTCCATCCAGGATGACTCCCGGGGCTCCTTTCTCGTTGGCCACAAATTTGACCGGATCTTTCCAGTACCGGGCCCAGCCGGTCCGCACGAGGACCACGTCACCGGATTTCAGGGAAACTCTCTCCTTTTTGGCGACGGCCTCCAGCTCCCGGCGCCCGATGGGAAAGGCGTTGGGAAGAACTCTTTTTCCCAGGGCCCCGGCCACATCCAGGAGAATTCCCCGACGAACCACCGGGGGCGTGGCATCGATCCCCACCCCCTTCAGTCCTCCGCTGTAACTCTGAACCCGTTCGGCCTTCAGGTTCCCGTATACTCTTCCCTTGTGGGAGATGTGGCCCCGGGAATCCAGGTGGGTTCCCGTATGCCCTCCGGTGGTGAAGAGGCAATTGGCGGCGCTCACCTCGTGGGGATAGATCAGATCCCCGTGCTTCTTGGTCAGAACGAAAGCGAAGGGGGGATGGTTGGGATGATGGGGCATGCCGGAAAAGTAGGGCTGCCCCAAGTCGTAGACTTTTCCCTTGACAATCAATCTTTTCATATCCCTAGCAAGCATGAATACCTCCGATTGATATACTTTGTTTCCTCTTCTATGCGTTCAACCCAGCCCAAATCCGAGTTTCGATATTCGGATTTCGGATTTGATCGGTTTAATCCATTCGGTACCGTTTAATCTTATCTTCATCCAGGACGGCTCCGTTGCCGGGACGATTGGGAAGTTGAATGAAGCCGTCTTTCAAAGCGATCGGTTCGGCCAGCAGGTCATCCTTCAGCGAGAGGAAAAAGGAGATCTCGCTGGGGTAGGAGACATTCCGGCGCGCCGCGCCGAAATGGGCGCTGGCCAGGGTCCCCACGCCGGTCTCCGCCTGGGTTCCCATGAGGCAGGGGATCCCGGCCATCTCGGCCAGGTGTACGATCTTTAAAGAAAGGGTATAACCGGTGCGAGGCGTCTTGATGCTGATGAGGCCGATGGCCCCCAGGTCGATCTCCCGCGCCACGTCCTGGGGTGTGAAGACACTCTCATCCCCCAGGATGGGGATGGAGATGGCCCGGGCGACTTTCAATCTTCCTTTCCAGTCCCAGGCGGGAACGGGTTCCTCCACGAATGCCAGGCCGTATTCTTCCATCTTCTTGATGGTGCGGATGGCAGTCGAAACCGAATAAGCCATGTTGGCATCGGCATAAATCAGCACATCTCGCCCCAGGCTCTCGCGCAGGGCTTTCATGACCTGCAGGTCTTTCTCCGGCTCAATTCCGACCTTCACCTTAAAGGCTTTGAATCCCCTGGCGCTCATGTCCTGTGCTTCTTGAACCATCTCAGGAATGGAACGCATGCCCAGCATCCAGCTCATCGGAAGACGGTCAGAGAATCCTCCCAGCATCTCCCAAAGGGGAACTTCATAGCTTTTAGCCACAGCGTCATAGAGCGCCAGGTCTATCGCTCCTTTAGCGGTTGGGTTCCAGTGGATGGTTTCGAGCTTGGCCCAGATTTTTTCAATATGGCATGGGTCCATTCCAGTGATCATCGGAGTGAACCAATCGCGGATGGCGTGCACGATAGAGGCCTGGGATTCGCCGTAGATCGTAGGGCGGGGAGTCGCCTCGGCCGCCCCGACGACTCCCGCATCGGTGTGGACCCGGACCAAGACATGTTCCGCCGCTTCCAGATACCCCGCAAGACCCCATTTTAAGGGGGTTTTGTAGGGAATCTTGAAAGGAATGGCTTCGACACGGGTGATTTTCATATTGCCCCCCCAAAAAAAATATTCACCGCAGACCAGGCGGAGAACGCGGAGAAAAATCATGACTTCCGGCAGCGCCGGGGTTTCCCCAAGGGAAATGAAACATACCCGTTCAACTGGCAAGGCAACCTTATCATAACCGCGGAGGGGAAATCAACCTTCCGCCTCTCGTTTCTCCAAAATTTATTTCCACGATTTACCACAATTTATTTCTCCATTGACATTGCGTCGACGTTCGATTATTTTACACAGTAATTGCAGGGGCAAACCATGCGGACGCTTTTCATGACTCGTGGTTGAGGGAGAGCGGATGCGGATCTTGATCATTCAGTTATTCGTTAACGGCCTGATCACCGCGAGCTTCTATGCCCTCGCCGGGGTGACCTGGGGAGTCATTTATAGAACCACCCATATCTTCCATTTTTCCCATCATTTGGTTTTTTCGGTTGCCGGTTACGCGGCCATTTTGGTCACGACCGAGGCCCACCTGCCCTATTTCTTCGGTTTTTTTGCCGCCGTGGGCGTAGCCGTGCTCCTTGGCTGCGGCATTGATGCCTTCCTATACCGGCCTTTGCGGAGGAGGGGAGCTACGCAGGCAACCACCTTTCTCGCCTCTCTTGGGTTTGGGACCGCAGGAGTAGCCCTCCTGCTTTTAGCTTTTACTTCCAGTCCGCGCCGCCTGGTAGGGTTTCCGACCAAGGTGCTTTCCATCGGCGAGGCATTTTTTAGCCCGGCCGATTTGACGATGGCGATCATAAGTTGGGCGATGATTGGATTCCTGCTTTTCTTCCTGGCCAAATCGAGATGGGGAAAGGCCATCCGCGCGGTAGGCAGCAACGCGGAAATGGCCCGGAATGTGGGGCTGAATATCGATCGGATCTATTTGCTTGTTTTTGCCATCGGGTCCGGGTTGTTCGGGGGGGCGGCATTTCTCTTTGCCGCCAAGAATGTGGCCTACCCGACCATGGGCATTCATCCTTTTTTTATGTCCTTTACCGCCGTTTTCCTGGGAGGAGTAACCAGCATACCGGGACATGCGCTCGCCGGTTTCATTCTCGGACTCTCCGAAAGCCTCGGTATGCTCGTACTCCCCGGGGAGTATAAGACCATGATCGCTTTCGCCATTTTATTCGTGATCATTATCATCCGGCCTGAGGGGCTCATCGGGATTAAGCGAGGGTAATCGGAATCGGCCATGGATTATATCTTCAACATTCTCGTATTCATCCTCATCTACGCGGTCTGGGTCCAATCCCTGAATCTCATCATGGGCTACGTCGGGGTCATATCCATGGGCCATGCGATCTTCAGCGGGATCGGCGCTTATACCGCGGCATTGATCAGCGTCCATTTGGGGTATAATTTCCTCGTTGGAACGGTTGCCGGATTCCTGCTGGCTACGGTCGTCGGCGCCCTGCTGGCTATCCCGTCTCTCAGGGTTCGGGATGAATATCTTATTGTGTTTACAGTCGGCTTCCAGATGGTGGCCTATGAATTCATGATAACGGCCCGGGGCATAACCGAGGGGCAAGGCGGGATCCCCAATATCCCCTCTCCCCAGCTGTTTGGGTTCGCGTTCAATACCCCCCTTACATTTCTCCCCCTCGCTTTGGTTACGACGGTCATATGTTTCGCCGTCGTCTGGCGGTTGGTGAACTCGCCTTTCGGCCGGGTGCTCAAGGCCATACGGGAAGATGAAAGCGCCTGCCGCGCCCTGGGAAAGAATACCCTCAAGTTCAAGGTCTTGGTATTTGCCCTGGGGGGAGGAATTGCCGCCATCGCCGGAAGTACGATGGCGTATTTTATTACTTTCATCAGTCCGGTTTCGTTCAGCATCGAGATTTCGATTTTCATCATTGTCATGGTCGTTCTCGGAGGAGAGGCAAGTTTTTGGGGACCGCTGGTCGGGGCGGCCATTCTTGTGGGCTTGCCGGAAGCCTTGCGTTTTCTGCCCGGCACGGCGGGCTTCGTGGATGTGCTCCGGGAAATTTTCTACGGCCTCATCTTGATGTTTATGATGATCTTCCGACCCCAAGGAATTTTGCCGGAGTATGCCGCCAAAACAAAACCGGTTCAAGGGTTCCAAGATTTGCCGGATGAAGTGGATGCTTTCAGCGCCGAAGACGAAAGGAATATGGCTTCGGCTGAAGAAAAAGGAGGCTCGCTTCAGGCTTTGGAAATAACCGGCCTTTCAAAATCTTTTGGCGGCCTGCAGGCGGTGAAGGATGCTTCGCTCCGGCTGGCATCGGGGAAAATAACCGGATTGATCGGCCCGAACGGGTGCGGAAAGACAACCGTATTCAATCTGATCACCGGGTTCTTGCGTGCCGACGATGGAAAGGTCTACATTCACGGGAAGGAGATCACCGGCAAGTCTCCCTATAAACTCATCGACGACGGACTTGTGCGTTCGTGGCAGGATATCCGCATCTTCAAGGACATGACCGTCCTCGACAACGTGCTGGTCGCCCGTCCCAAGCAGAGCGGGGAGGAGATCCTGCGGCTGTTTTTCTCGCCCTGGCGGGTAGCCCGCCAAGAGCGGGAGAATGCCCGCCATGCCTTCGGATACCTGAAAATGGTGGGCTTGATCGATAAAGCGGGGCACTTAGCCGGAAGTTTATCCACGGCGGAGCAAAAATTGGCGGCCCTCGCGCGGTTAATGGCCACGGAATGCAAGGTGCTGCTCCTGGACGAGCCAACCGCAGCCCTGGACCTGGAGTCGGTGGAGAGAATCATAAAATTAATAAAAGGAATCGCCAAACAAGGGCGTAAGACCATTCTACTCATCGAACATAATTTGGACGTAGTGAGGGGGTTGGTGGAAGAAGCCTACTTTATGAGCGAAGGCAAGGTTTTGGCCCACGGTGAACCGTCTGCGCTGATGGCCGATCCCAAATTGGCGGAAGTGTACTTCGGAATGGATTAGACCGGGGCAAGAGAAATGGGTCAACGTATGCTGCTTGAGGTAAAGAACCTTGAGGCCGGATATGGGAAAAAGCAGATTTTATATGATATTGCCTTGTCCGTTCATGAGGGAGAGATTGTCGGTCTGATCGGACACAACGGTGCCGGCAAAAGTACCACCCTCAAGTCCATTTTTGGATTATTAACGCCATTCCGCGGGCAGGTGGTCTACGAGGGCCAGGATTTCACCCTTCAGCCGCCGGCCGTGAGACTGGACGCGGGGATCTACCACATACCGCAGGAGGATTTCATATTCAGCGACCTCACCGTCAAAGAGAACCTCGAAATGAGCTTTTTTACGATGAGAGAGCGGTCGAACTTTGAATCCCGACTCAGCGAGGTCTATACGTTTTTCCCCGTCTTGACGAACCGCAGGAATCAATTGGCCGGCACTCTCAGCGGCGGGGAGAGACGGATGTTGGGGATCGGGATGGGCTTATTGAGGAGGCCGAAACTGGTCCTGGTGGACGAACCTTCCAGCGGACTGGCCCCGGTGACCTTCCAGAACGTGGCCAAGATTATACAGGAGATCAACACCGGCCTGGGAACGGCGGTTGTGCTCGTGGAGCAGAACGTAAAGGTGGCCTTTAAGCTTAGCCAACGAGTCTATGTAATGAAGGCCGGGCGCATGATCCTGGAAGAAACCGGGGCAAAGCTTCTGGAACGGAAGGAATGGTGGGACCTATTTTAAATGAATCCCAAACAGAAAGGAGAATGATTTATGAAACAGGCAAAATTCTTGCTGGTGGTTGTGGCCATTTTGGCATGGGCTCTGCCGGCCTACGCGGCAGGCGATAAAACGTTTCCCATCGGAGCGTTCTGGCCCATGACCGGTTCGCAGGCCTATTACGGCCGGGTCATGAGCCGCGGGGCTCTGACCGCCATCGACCAGATCAATGCGGCCGGGGGTGTGGAAGGGTACAAAATGAATCTGGTCATCACCGACTTCAAGAATATCGATGTGAATTTAACCGTCACGGGTGTTCGTAAGATGATCAGCGTGGACAAGATTCCGGTGGTATTGGCTTCTTTCAGCGTGACGACTCTGGGGAGCCAGCCGATCTGCGAGAAGGCTAAAGTTCTGATGATCAACGGCGGGGCCTGGAGCCCCAAGCTGGTTAACCTGCCCTATTTGCACACCATCCGGTTGTCCCAGCAACAGATGCTTCCGGCCATGCTGAAGTATTTGTGGGACAGCGGGGCACGCAGACTCGGGTTGATGTATCTCTCCGATCCGTCCGGCGAGTTGCCCATGAAAAATACGGTGAAACCGCTGTGGACCAAATGGGGGGGTACCATTGTCGCCGAGGAGCCCCATCAACCCGGTTTGACCGATTTCAGCGCCTACCTGACCCGCATTCGTGCGGGAAAGCCCGATGCCATCATCAACCTCTCGACGGGCCAGGATATCGCCTATGCCGTCAAGGGGGCGAGGGAAATCGGTCTGACCTGCCCCATATCGGTCGCCGAATGGACCAACGATTTACAGACCATCGCCGGCGACACCAGTGAAAACGTTTTTTCCTGCGTGGAGTATTATGACCGGATGAGTTCGTATCCCTTGACCCAGGCTTTCGTCAAAGACTTCGAAACCAAATGGAAAGAACCGACCGATTTCTATTCGGCCAATTATTACGATGCGGTGAAGCACATTTTTGCCGAGCTGATCAAACGGGTGGTCAAAAAGGGGGGCAACCCGCTCAATGGCGGCGAGCTGGAAGAAGCCATTTGGCTTGACCCGAAGTTTGACAGCGTCTACGGTGGCAAGATGACCCTGAAGCGGGACGGGTCTGTGGATAAACCCATGGTGATTTTCAAGGTCGTCAAGGGAAAATTGACCTTCGTGAAACAGGTGACTGCGACGGAATAAGGCGCTTTCCGCTTTTCATCTCCCTGGAGGTTCTCGTAACGCAGGATAGGCTTAATGGAGAGAACCTTCAGGGAATCCTTGGGCAGCTTTTCATAATTCCAGAGGCACCCGTAATTCTGGGGACACATTACAAATTTCCATGGCTGTTTTTCAGTTACCCCCAATAGCGCGGTGCGTGCCACTGTATTTAAGCTAATCTACCAAAATCACTAGAAAAAACAGAATTTGTTACGTACAGCGTGCCAATCTCCGCACTTCTCAAAAGGTTGCGATACAAAAAGTATATCCCAAACCCTTAATAATTATGGGTTGAAACTCACATCCTTTGACAGAATATCTCAGCAGAAGAGTTCAGGAATAAGCTGACAAGTCATTCAGGCAATTTCCCAGACATTAAGCTCCAATTTTTCCTTCTTTAGTTTCCTTAGGGAAAGGCCCTCCCTTTGAATTATCATGGGATTTTGCTAAATGAGGGTTCAGCGGTAGTCTTTTACCATCCCGCCGATACTCCAGCGGTCACCATAACAAATAATGCAGGCAAAGGGGTATATTGCCCCGGTCTGGAATCGAGTTACACCGGCGATACAACAGGAGTGATAGGAAACGGGGGCGGAGAAGTGGATTGCTCGGGATTCTAACATAGCTAACGGAGATCAGAATGAATGGGTATAAACTTCAAAAGATAATCAATTGTAAAAGAGCGAGGCGGGGTCAGAAATGGCCCTGCCTTTTTGCATATTTCAATCTTTTAATCTTCAACTTTGAGCCTCATCTTTAAGGGAATAGCAGTAGACTTCATTCAATACCTTCAACCGATTCTGTTCCTTCTGGCTCAAGGTGTAAAAAGTGTTAAAAAAAATTAACTTTCTTGCGGAGTTTACAAATTCATAATAATAATAAAATCATTGCGTTACAAGCATTCGGCGGGATTTCCGTAGGAAAATTTAATGGTTTGCTTTCCCTAGATAGAAGGCAATAATAATAAAGGCCTGTTTTCTCAATAGAATTAAGGGCAATTAATTCGGCACGGAATTTGCTGATATTTCACTGGACGCTGCAATTATTCAGATATCCAAAATTTCCGATTGTAGGTGAGGAGGTAAGAATGAAAAGATTGATTATTTCTTGTATTTTAATTTTGGCGCTGACCAGTCAAGTTTACGCCATGGGAGGATGGTTTGGTGGCAAAGGTGGCGGCGGTGGAAGCTCAGAGAGAGCTAGCAGTAGCGGCACTACCAATAGCACTACCAATAGCACTACCAGTAGTTCTACCGGTAACGCTACCAATAGCGCAATTAACCCCCCCTCAACCCTCGTTGCTACTCCCGAACTTACCACCATGTTTCTTCTCGGCTCGGCCTTGTTCGGTCTTTGGGGGCTCAGGAGAAAAATTAAGAAATAAAGACACTTTAATCCCGAAGAACGAGGCAGGGTCAGAAATGACTCTGCCTTTTTTTATGTCTTTCAATCGGTAATCCACAGTAGTAGAAATGGTATGATTCTCAGCCTTTGCAAGTGAAATGCACATTCCCGTCCCTCTCTATTGCTTTTCTTTTTCTTTCCGGGTATACATAGGTCGGGTCGGAAGGAAGGGAGGTAAACATGATCAGAACCCCGATGACCGAGATGTTCGGCATTCAGCACCCGATTATGCTCGCCGGGATGAACTGGATCTCCACCCCCAAGCTGGTGGCCGCGGTTTGCAACGCCGGGGGGTTGGGCACCCTGGCCATCGCCCAGTACAGCCCGGAGGACACGAGGAAACAGGTCCGCCAGATTCGGGAATTGACGGACAAACCCTTCATGGTCAATCAACCTCTTCATCGGGGCTGGGCCAAGGAGAACATCCAGGCGGCCATCGAAGAGAAGGTCCCCTTCATAAACTATTCTCTGGGGAAACCCTGGTTCGTCGACCAGGTCCACGCTTACGGGGGCAAAGTGGTCGGCACCATCGCCATCGCCAAGCACGCGGCCCGTGCCGCCGAACTGGGGTGCGACGCGCTGATCGTGACCGGCAACGAGGCGGCCGCGCACGGGGCCGATGCCACCTCCCTGGTGCTGATCCCCTTCGTCACCAGCATGGTGAAGATTCCGGTGATCGCCGCCGGCGGATTCTACGACGGACGCGGACTGGCTGCCGCCCTGTCCCTGGGCGCGGCCGGGATCTCCATGGGGACCCGCTTTATCCTGACTCAGGAAAGCATGGTCCATGACAACTTCAAGCAGCTCTGCCTGAAGGCCACGGAGCAGGACACGCTATACAGCAGCGCCTTTGACGGCATGCCCGGAAGAGCCCTGAAAACCCCCCTGGCGGAAAAGATCGCTCAAGGGGATTCCTTCAGTCTCCTGAAAGCCATACCCAATGCCCTGGAGATCAAGAAAATCCTGAAACAGAATTGGCTGCAGTTCCTGGGAACCGCCTGGAAGATGATGGCCGGCGAGGGAGGAGACTTCGTTCAAATGGCCCGCCTGGCCAACGGGACGATGCGCCACCAGAAAGCCATTTACGAAGGAGATACCAAGGAAGGTTTCATGTTTGTGGGGCAGGTTACGGGACCCATCCGCGATTTGCCGCCGGTAAAGAGCCTGATCGACCGGATCATCGTCGAAGCGGAGGCCACCCTCCGGAAAACGGGCGGAATGGCCGCATCCTAGCCGGTTTCCCCCGATCCCTCTTTTTCGCATGGGGAGATATTTCTGTTCACAACTTAAAGAGGAGTGTGATGAAATTGGATCCAGCTCAAAATCCGAATTCCATAATGGACGGCTTCTCCGCCATACGAATGTATCGGCAAAGCGCCAGAATAATCTTTTCCTGGAGACCGGGAATTGTTTCCAGCAAATGGTCGAAAGAACTCCAGTTCACGACCAATAAAATCATATCGCTGTCAGCGATCACATTTGCGGTCCGGGGCTCGCGATCGATGAGGGAAATCTCGCCAAAGAAGTCACCCGAAGTCAGTTGACGAATCATCTTCCCGTTTTTTTGAACTTGCGCCTTACCCTCCACGATAAAAAAGAATTCCAATCCTCTGGCCCCTTGTTTCGCTAAAAGCTCTCCAGCCTTTACCGATACCGATTCTGCATGTTTGGCGATCTCGATAAGCTGGCGGTTACTCAGGCTGCTGAACATGGGTACCTTCTTCAACAGGTCAATCTTCTGGTCGCGTTTGATAGATAACATTTTTCTTCCTCCTCTCATGAGAATTTCAAGACCAGAGTCTTGGGTAAAATGAAGCTCTTTTCCTGAATCGATCCCTTAAGGGGGATATATTCAAGGCTGAACCCTTGAGCGGATCTCACGCTAGTTATAAAATGTCGGCCATTTCCCTTTCATATTTTTCCACCCACCCATCCGCCCCGCATTCTTTTAAAACATCTATGGCTTTCACGAGGTGCTCTTTAGCTTTTGGCTTATCATCCTTTCGTTTAAAAAAGTCTGAATACAGGGCATGATCGCGGCCTAAGAACCAAAATGTGCCATTCTTCTCATCGATGGCGATTGATTTTTCTATCCAATCCTGCGCTTCTGACATATGTTGATCATCTATCTTTAAAAAAATCTCCCCTATAAACCTTGCAACGGTCCCTTCAAAAAACTTTAGTTTATTCTTCTCGCAATATTTTGTAAGCTCGGCCAACTGGATATTGCGGTCGTTATTCAATACTTTTAGCTTTTCTAAGCATAAATTTTGGAGATTCACCAGGGAGGGGTATAATTTATCCAGCTTTTGGGTTGAAATGGACTTTTGGTGATAGTTCAGTGATTTATTATATTCTCCCATTTCAGAACCCATAAAACCCAATAAGCAATTCGACCATACAAGCCAGGGGTCGTGACCCGTTTTTTCGCAAATACTCGATCCCTGCAAAAAGGCATTTTCGGCTTCGCTGAATAATCCTTTAAAGTAGCAGCTGGTGCCATAGGAGGAGTAAGCCATGCCCTTGTTGTACGAATCACCACTCTCGTTGGCTGCCTGTAAAGATTCTTTGCTCAATTTATAGGCCAGATCATTCTTACCCCGCAGGCCATAATTATGGGCACTCATCGTCCCCTTAACGAAAGCAATACCCCCTAAATTTCCTCCCATTTCACTCAATTTAAGGGATCTCTCAAAATACTCTAAACCCTTTTCAAATTCACAATTCCAGGAGAGGCTGAGTCCCAAAAAATAGCACGCTTGCCAGAGATAGAAGAGACTTCCCGTTTTTTCGGAGGATTTAACACCTTCAATCAGGTAATCAAACCCTTTTGAATAATCCTCTTCAACAGAAAAGGCATGCGATCCCAGTGCGGTATAGACCCCAGGAAGCGTTTTTTGAATATTTAGCTGAACAATTAAATCAAAGACCGGAGCAACAGCATCTCTCGCCTCCACATGACGATTTAAGGTCATAAAATAATCCCCAAGAGCACTCCTGGCATCGATGACTTTCTTTTGGTTCTCGGGATTTACAGGTAAGCACTCAAGGCAAAGAACTCTTTTCTTGGCATGTTCAATCGCCTCTTTGTAGGATCCTGCTTTTCGGGCCTTCCTCGCTGCTAACTTCAAATACTCCGCTCCTTTTTCAAGGTTCTCGCTGGCAATAAAATGCTCACCCAATACCCCATAATGCTCATCCATCTTGTCTGGGTATAATTTCTCTATAGCCTTGCCGATCTGCTCATGCAGTCTTTTTTTCTTCCTGCCCATTATGGAGTCATAAACTACTTCACGGGTCAGAGAGTGCTTGAATATGTAGGAGGATTGAGGGAAAATACCTCGCTCATAAAGAAGCTCGGAATCTTTCAAAATTGACAGGTGAGAAAGCAATTCTTTTTCCGGCAGGCCCATCACTTCCTTTATCAGTTCGTAGCTAAACTCCCTCTCAATGACCGATCCACCTTGAATCACCTCTTTCGTTGCCTCAGGCAACAAATCCACTCTGGCTGTGATGACATCCTGGATCGTCGATGGGATGGTCACAGCCTTGATATCTTTTGCCAAACGATATCGGGTTTCCTGTCGTTCAATCATCTTCAGATCTTTCAAGGACTTGACGAACTCTTCGATAAAGAAGGGGACCCCTTCGGTCTTCTCCAGGATTAATTCTTCAAGATCTTTTTCGATATCTTCCATGCCCAGAAGGTGGGTCACCATAGCCAGGCTTTCACGGTTGCTTAGCCGGTTCAAAGTCAGCTGGTTATGGAAGGACTTGGCCCCCCAAGTATGAACAAACTCGGGCCGATAGGTAAAGATTAACAACACCCTTGCCCCAGGTATGCTGTCCAGGAGATGTTTTAACAGTTCCTCGGAGCTCTTATCTAGCCAGTGGAGGTCCTCAATGGCCATGATCAAGGGACGAATCTCCGACCCCTTTAATACGATTCTCTTCAAAGCCTCAATGATTTGGTCCTTTTTCCCTTCCGGACTTATGAGTATGCTGTCAATACCGCTCTCTTTGACCGATAGGAGTTCCAAAAGATAAGGAAGGGTTGAAGCTAGATCGGCCTTCAATACTTTCAGTCCATTCGCTGCTTTTTCCCTGATGTCTAAATCTCCATCCTCTTCCCGGATCTCGAAATTTGACTTCAGGATATCTATGATCGGATGATAGGCTACTCCTCTCCCATAGGACAGACATTTCCCTTCCAAAAAAGTCACGTCTTCGTTGGCTACAATCTTGCGAAACTCATATAAAAGCCGTGATTTCCCAACCCCGGCTTCGGCCACAATTGAAAATGCCTGCCCCCTGCCTCCCTTGGACCGCTCCAAACCATCAAGCAAAAGCTCCAGCTCCCGCCCCCGGCCCACGAATGGGGTCAACCCCCGCTCTGCGCTCACATCAAATCTGGTCCTCCGGGTGCTGGGAGCAATCACCTGATAAACCCTTACCGGTGTATCCTTCCCCTTGATCGTCTTCTCCCCCAAAGCCTCAAACCGGAAGAACCCCTCAGTGAGCTTGAAGGTATCTTCGGTAACATAGGTAGTCCCCGGTTCAGCCAATCCCTCCATCCGTGAGGCCAGATTTACCGTGTCCCCTACCGCTTTGAATTCCACCCGTAGATCATTCCCTAAAGTCCCCACAACCACGGGACCCGTATGGATCCCTGCTCTCATCTTGATTATCGGGATTCCCTTTTCTTGCATCATACGATCGCTGAACCTGGTAATCTCCCGGTGGATGGCTAAGGCCGATCGGATGGCTCGTTGAGGAGCATCTTCCAAAGCAATGGGAGCTCCAAACAAGGCTATGATCCCATCCCCAGTCATCTCGTTGACAGTCCCTTCATAGTCATGGACCTTATGGATAAGAATCTCATACACCTGATCCATTAAGGCATAGGCTTCTTCTTCCCCGAGCTTCTCGGTGAGAGGCGTATACCCCTCCATGTCGCAGAACATGACGGTAACTTGCCGGCGTTCTCCTTCAATCCTGCCTCTCTGAGCCAGGATCTTATCGGTTAACCCTTGAGGCAGGTACTTCTGGATTTGGGAGAATTTCTCCTTAAAAGAAAGTTCTTTCGGAGCAGGCTTGGAAGGAGGGGATAATGGGTTTCCGCATTCTCCGCAGAAATTCTTGCCCAAGGGAATTTTCATTCCGCAGCCGGGACATACCAATTCCATCCTGGCCCCGCATTCTTCACAGAACTTTATTCCCTCCCGATTTTCAGCTTGGCATTTTGGGCATTTCATGTCTTCTCCTTGCAGGGAAAGGATTTGCTACATCCGAATGCCCAACTACATTTCGAGAATAGAAACAAAAGTGACTTTGAGAAATTCCTTATCTCTTTGAGGACTTAGTGCGTACCCCTTTTTAATAGAATCTCTTCAACGATTCGAAAAAATATTGGCCTCACAAAGGACATAAACCTCTTTGTGAGGCTTCCTATCGGCACCTTTCGGTAACTCCTTTTCGTAAGATCCTTTAGAAGGTTGCGGGCATTGCTATCTCGGATATCCCTGCTGACGACTGATTTCCAAAGCTCGAAGAAGTCGTTCCGTTAATCGCGATGGCCCGCTCCTTATTTCGTTCGTATCGGATCTTGGGGCGAAACCATGCCATCTACTTCATCTTCCGGATGCGCACCTCGATCTCTTTGCTGTCTTTCAGCAGCCCCAAAAGCTTTGAGGTATCCGTCTCCCCGAAGTGGTATGGATAGAGGACCCTGGGTTTGAAAGCCTTGGCGCCGTCCGCCACCATCTCCGGCGTCATGGTGTAGGGAAGGTTCATCGGCAGGAAGGCCACGTCGATCTTCTCGAGCTTTTTCATTTCCGGGATGTTCTCGGTGTCCCCGGCCACATAGACTCTCTTGTCTCCAAAGGTGATTACGTATCCGTTTCCCTCCCCCCTGGGATGAAACGGCTTGCCTTCGCTGCGCATGTGGACGAGGTTATAGGCTGGCACCGCTTCGATCTTCAGCCCGCCGACGTTTTTTACCTCTCCATTCTTCATCACCACGCCGCCCTTCACCTGCTGGGCGCAGATTTCCGTCAATACCAGCGCGGTTTTGTCGGTGCGCAAAATATCCAGCGCTTTCGCGTCCAGGTGATCCCCGTGCTGATGGGTCACCAGAATCAGGTCGGCCTTTGGCAGCTTGGTGTAATCGGCCTCCTTGCTTACCGGATCGACATGGATGATCTTTCCGCCAAAGGCAAACATCAGGCTGCCATGGCCGATGAACGTGATCTTCAGGTCTCCGGCGGAGGTTTTGATGATATCGCTCTCCAATCCTTCCTGGGCGCCCGCTTGAAATGCCAGGGCGAAGAATATTGCAGCGGTTAATATAAAGAATTTCTCCATGTAGCACCTCCCTATAATTTGAGCATTCAAAATCTCTAAGTTTGGTCAAGAAAAATCAAATTGGAAACTCGCCGCTGAAACCTTTCATCCCCCCTTCGCCTCAACCTGATTTTCCCTTGCGTTTCCCTCCCGCAAACTCGAAGAATTTCTTGACCGCCAGCTCCATCATGATCTCGCGGGGGATGCAGTGCTGGGGGGCGAAGGTGCGGATGTATTCGATCTCCTCCACGGTCGGGGTGGGGAAAGGTTTCAGCGGGTCGGCCACCCGCAGGTCCCAGGGCACTTTGGATTTGACTTTTTTGAGGTCCACCCCCGGGAGGAGGGACTCCAGGTACACTTCCTTGGTCTTCCGGTCGAAGCGGAAGACGGCCTCGGTGGAGATCATCATGCTGGGGCCGGATTCGGGACGGAAAAGCCCGCAGCGGTCCCGTTCCTCCCCGCCCCCCAGGTACCCGGGGGAGGTGAAGTAGTCGAGCTTTTCCACGAACTCCCCGCCCTTCAGGGTGAGGATGGTCTCCTTGGCGTAAGAGATAAAGTCGGGCGCCCCGCCCGCGCCGGTGAGCCGCATCCCGGTTTTGGGGGTGCCGCCCATGAAGGAGGTGTTGATGTTGCCGTAGCGGTCCACTTGACCCACGCCCAGAATGGCTTTGTCTACGAACCCCCGGTAGTTGATCGTGGTGAAGGTGTTAAATAGATCCAGAGCATAGGAGAATCCCCGCAGGCACATGACGTCGGCGATGTGGTTGGGGGGCACCAGGGGTTTGAAGTCGATGATCCCCGCCTCGGTCATGAGCACGGAGTTGGGGGCATGGGTGGCTTTGGCCAGGCCGCCGGCCGTTGTGGGGAGACCGACCCCCAGCAGGATCCGCTCGTAATCCTTGATCTCGCGGGCCACGGCGATGATCATCAATTCTTGTCTAGTGGCTTTAGGAGACATCGGTCAGCAACCCCCTCTCTTCCATAAATTTCTCATATTCGGTGCGGGTCATATCGAAAAGCAGCATCTTCCCTTCATCATTCCACATGGAAGTAAAGGCCGACCCGTAGTTCACGGGTGCGGAGTAATAGGGCCTGGCCTGGATCCGGTCGAGGGGTTCCTTTCCGAAGCGCTCAATGTAATGCTCCAGGTAGGCCGCCCGGGTGGGCAGGTCATACACCCATTCCTTCATCCAGGCCCGGAACCCTTCTTCGCTCCGGTTGGCCAGGTCCATCATGGCCCAGAACAGGAGGTCCAGGTTGTAGTAACCCGAAAGTTCAGCGGGGTGGGCGCCTCTCGGCTCCTCGATCACCGCGTTCACCCGGAAGCTGGGAACGATGGTAAATTGGGGCGAGGCTTTGACGATCTCGTGGTCCACGATCTCCTCGCAGCTCACGATCACCCTTTTGCTGGCCAGGCACGCCCAGGCCACCGAGCCCAGGGCGCCCCAGTACTGGGCGTTCCCGAATTTGTCCGCCCGTTGGAGGTGGACGATGCAGACATCCGGGTTGGCCGCGGGAACCACGGGCACGTCCCGGCCCGTGAAGGGGCACTTGACCACCCCGAATTTCCCTTCGCCCATGAAGTCCCGAACCTTGAACACGTCCGAAGCCATGATTCCGGGCAGCACGGGCAGAAAGGAGTAGCCCTGGGCCCCGGCGGTCAGCCGGGCGTTGTAGGTGAAGTTCGAGTAGTCTTCGACTTCGATCTTTCCCGCCCGCTGGTAGCGCTCCAGCATGCTGCCGCCGGAACGGCCCCCCGAGCGCATACAATAGGTGCTGACTACGCGATTCACGCAGTCGCCCGCGATCAGGATCTCCACGTCAAACACCCCGGACTGGCTGTAGATCGTCAAGCCCTTCTTCCCCTGGCGGACGATTTCGGCCACCTGGTTGTAGCAGGTGCCCACGGTGTAGTTGCCGATCACGAGGTGGTCGCCGTCGTTCACGAAACGGCGGATCGCCTCCTGGGTAGTTATG
>Ga0315285_10002974_pt1 | contig 17724 bp, 19 predicted proteins | sample YL17G09_36_MG_FD_203698 | JGI IMG/M metagenome (GOLD analysis project Ga0315285, IMG submission 203698) | Sediment microbial communities from Yellowstone Lake, YNP, Wyoming, USA - YL17G09_36 | ecosystem: Environmental > Aquatic > Freshwater > Lake > Sediment | place: USA: Wyoming | collected... | reverse complement strand
CTTCGCACGCAGTTCCGGGAACTGGTCGAGCCTGAGGAAGGAGATGTCGACCTAACCAAGGTTCCTGTTCTTGTCGGCGCAGGACGTGGAGTCCAGGGAGCCGACAATGTAAGGGTCCTTGAAGAGTTGGCCGGGCTCCTCGGCGGTGCGGTCTGCGCTACAAGACCCGTGGTGGATCAGGGGTGGCTTCCTAGAACGCGCCAAGTAGGCAGGTCTGGAGTGATTGTGAAGCCGCGTCTCTACCTAGCCTTTGGGATCAGCGGGGCACCTGAGCATGTTGAAGGCATGAAAGACTCGGAGTTTATCGTGGCCGTTAACACAGATTCAGGAGCTCCAATCTTCGAAGTCGCGCATTATGGTTCGACGTTGGACCTCCAGGATTTGGCGCCAGTTCTAGCTGAGAAAATCAAGGAATTGAAAGGTGGGAAATGAATCTAGAGCAGATTGTACTCACTGCACTGATAGGTACTAGCCTGCTATTCTTCTTCTCCAGACTCTTTCAAATAGTGCGGGCCATAGGGAAAGGGACCAAGGAGAAGTGGACCGACCACCTTGGGACGAGGATATGGAATGTCATTGTCTATGGCATCTTCCACCGAAAGGTCTACAAAGAGAAATCTCCGGGACTCCTCCACTCCTTCATATTCTGGGCTTTTTTCTTCCTCTCCTTCAGCGCCGTGGAAATTGTTATTGAGGGCTATATCGAGGGCTTTAGGCTACCTCTGGGGCCGCTCAACGGCCCGTTGTACCTAGCTCAGGATCTCACCGCGCTCCTCGGGATCATAGGTGTCAGCATGGCCCTCTATCGGCGGCTCATTTCCAAACCTCAGCGATTGATTCGCGAGGGCAACAAAGCGCCCACAGGGTTGCTTCCCTTCATCCCTATTGTCCTCGTTTCCCTCTTCTTCGTCAATGCAGCTCGAATAATGGAGGACGGGGAGGCTGCCATGGCCTCATGGAGACCCGTGAGCAGCATCGTGGCAGCAGGCCTTTCGGGGGCGGGACTGTCAGGAATCGCACCAGCCCTTGAATCCTCCATGTGGTGGCTCTTTGTGGTGGTCCTTTTCTTCCTCGTGGCTCGGTTCCCCTACACGAAGCATTCCCATCCAATCTTCGCATTTTTCAACATTCTCTTCAGAAGCCCCAAGCCAATTGGCGCCATGGCTCCAATCCCGCCCGAAAAAATGGACTCTCCAGGAGTTCACTCAGTCTACGATTTCTCGAGGATCTCACTCGTTAATGCCTTCTCGTGTACGGAGTGTGGCCGATGCGCGGAGAACTGCCCGCTCCACGCCGACGAAGCCAAGACAGATCCGACGCACCTCAATCCGATGTACCTCATGACCCGATTGAAGGACGCAATCCTCAGCAAAGGACACCCGGTTGAAGCGTCCAAGGGTCTCGCCGCGGACAGCGGAATCCCAGCCACCCAAGACCTCTTCGTCTCGGTCCTGAAGCCAGAAGCCGTTTGGACCTGCATGACCTGTCTGGGTTGCGTCGACGCATGCCCAGTGATGAACGACCAAGTATCCAAGGTTCTCGAGATGAGGCGTCGCCTTGTCGCGAAGGGAGAGGTTGATGCCGGTCTCCAGAGGGCCCTGCAGAGTCTTGATCGCTACGGGAACTCGTTCAAGGGTACTCCAAAGGCGCGGACCAAATGGACGCGCAAGATCCCCACTCCGATCAAAGACGTTCGAAAGGAACAGGCAGACATTCTCTGGTTCGTGGGTGACTACGCCTCCTACGACGCCAGGTGTCAGGAGCTGACTGCCCGGACCGCTGACGTATTCCTGCGCTTGGGTATCAACTATGGGATTCTCCATGACGGCGAATGGAATGCGGGAAACGATGTCAGAAGGGTCGGGGAGGAAGGTCTCTTCGGGAAGCTGCGAGACCACAACATCGAGACGATGAAGGGATGCCAGTTCCGTGACATTGTGACGACCGACCCTCACACCTACAACACTCTCAAAAACGAATATTCGAAAACGAACGGAGGGCGGGTGCTCCATTACACCGAGCTTCTGGAGGAGCTGCTGCGAAGCGGACGACTGAAGCCGGCGCGCAAGTTGTCTTACAAGGTCACCTACCACGACCCGTGCTATCTGGGGCGATACAACGGAATCTACGAAGCACCGAGGAACATCCTCAGGGCTTTGGGTGTCGATGTGGTTGAGATGGCACGGAACAGAGATAGGAGCTTCTGCTGTGGCGCTGGTGGCGGAAGAATCTGGATGGAGGACATACAGCAGGAGAAGGAACGCCCGGCTGATAGCAGGGTGAGAGAGGCGGCAGGCCTCCAAGGCGTGGATACTCTGGTCGTGACGTGTCCGAAAGACTACGTGATGTTTGTTGACGCTGTGAAAGCTAACGGATTGGAGAATACCCTCCATGTTAAGGATCTAATTGAGCTGGTGGAGGAGGCATTATGACAGAGCAGGAAATCAAGATAGGTGTCTACGTCTGTGATTGTGGTACGAACATAGCTGGCGTCGTCAACGTCCCAGAAGTGGTCGAGTTCGCGAAAGGACTCAGGGGAGTTGCGGTGGCTAGAGAGTACAAGTATATGTGTTCCAGCCCGGGTCAGGACATGATCAAGAAAGATGTCCGCGAACTTGGCCTGAATCGGATCGTGGTGGCTTCTTGTTCGCCGCATCTCCACGAGGCCACGTTCCGCACCGCTGTGGAAGAAGCTGGAGGCAATCCCTTCCTTTCCCATATGGTGAACATTCGCGAGCAAGCATCGTGGGTGACAAGCGACAAGCACGAAGCGACCGAGAAAGCGAAGGCGCTGGTGGCCGCTGGCGTGGCGAGGATTGTCCACCATACCCCGCTGGAGCGTCGCAAAGTTCCAGTCAGAGACGAGATTCTGATCATTGGCGGGGGCATTGCTGGCATCCAAGCTGCGCTCACGGCATCAGATGCAGGCAAACAGGTCTATCTGGTGGAGAAAGAGCCATCAATAGGAGGTCACATGGCGAAGTTCGACAAGACCTTCCCGACTCTGGACTGCTCGGCCTGCATCCTCACTCCGAAAATGACCACAGTGAAGAACCGCCACAACATCAAGCTGCTCTCCTATTCCGACGTGACTAAGGTCGACGGATATGTTGGCAACTTCAAGGTTACTGTCAGACGCAGGCCCAGGTACGTCGACGAAGAGAAATGCGTTGGCTGCTATGAGTGCATCGAGAATTGCGTCTACAAGGAAGCCAGGTTCCCAAGCGAGTTCGACTTGGGCCTAGGGAAGAGGAAGCCCATCTACATCCCGTTCCCTCAGGCAATCCCTCAGGTAGCCACTATCGATCCAAACACTTGCATCGAGTTCAAGACGCACAACTGCAAGAAGACCTGTGTGGCAGCCTGCGGAGACAGGAACGCAATCGACTTCGATCAGAAGGAGCAGATAGTGGAGTTAGATGTGGGAACAATCATCGTCGCAACCGGCCATAAGATATTCGATGCCTCAAAGATGAGCAACTACGGCTATGGGAAGTACCCTGAGGTGTACAATGCTCTGGAGATGGAGAGGATGTTTTCCCCAAGCGGACCCACGGGTGGTGAAGTTGTCAATCGGAACGGACGGAAGCCCAAGGCCGTTGGCATCATCCACTGCGTCGGCTCCAGGGACGAGAACTACAACACGTACTGTTCCAAGGTGTGCTGCATGTACTCTCTGAAGATGGCTCATCTTGTGAAGGAAAGAACGGGTGCGGATGTCTACAACTTCTACATTGACATACGCACTCCTGGCAAATCATACGAGGAGTTCTATCAGCGACTTCTTGGAGAGGGTGTCAACTTCATACGCGGCAAGGTGGCAGAGGTGACTGAAGTTGCCGAGTCGACGGAGGAAGGGGAGAAGCTAGTAATCGTCGCGGAGGACACCTTGTTGGGGACGATTAGGCGCATTCCTGTGGACATGGTGATACTCAGTGTGGGACTGGAGCCCCAGCCGGACAAGGAGGATGTCCGGCGCCTGCTGAACATGGCGTGCAGCAGCGAAGGCTTTTTCATGGAGAAGCACCCAAAGCTTGCGCCAGTCGCCACGATCACCGAGGGAATCTACATAGCAGGCACCTGTCAGGGCCCGAAGGACATCCCGGAGTCGGTGGCCCAAGGCGAGGCAGCTGCAGCAGGGGCCATATCCTTAACTTCCAAGGGCTTCCTCACTCTGGAGCCCAACCTCGCCTACATCGAGGAGGAGCTGTGCTCGGGCTGTCAAGTCTGCATCGCGCTTTGCCCATACACGGCAATCGCCTTGGACAAGGAGAAAAAGGTGGCGGTCATCAACGACGTCCTCTGCAAGGGCTGTGGCGTGTGTGTCGCGGCCTGCCCGAGCGGAGCGGCGCGTCAGAAGCTGTTCGAGTATGACCAGATCATGGCCGAGATCTCGGGGGTGTTGACAATATGACGTCAGAGCGGTTCGAGCCGAGGATTGTGGCCTTCGTGTGCAACTGGTGTACCTACATTGCCGCTGACGCTGCCGGGACGGCCCGGGCCAGGTACTCACCCAATGTCCGGCTCATCAGGCTGATGTGTTCCGGGCGGGTGGATCCCCAGTTCGTCATGTCCGCGTTCGAGAAAGGGGCCGACGGCGTGATGATCTGTGGTTGCCATCCAAGGGATTGCCACTACAATGAGGGCAACTACAAGACCCTCAGGCGGTACCTCCTCCTGAAGAAGATGCTTTCGCAGCTAGGCTTCGAGGATGAGCGGCTCCGCCTGGAGTGGATTTCTGCATCGGAGCCGGAGAAGTTCAGACGAGCGGTAGAGGAAATGACAGAGCATGTAAGGAAACTGGGACCGGTCAAAGAGAACGGGGGCAAGTAGATGGCGAAGAAACCGAAGGTGGCTTTCTATTGGTGCGCATCCTGCGGAGGCTGCGAGGAGGCGGTTGTTGACCTCGCCGAGGCCGTGCTGGACGTTGTCGCCGCAGTGGACATCGTGTTTTGGCCGGTGGCCTTAGACTTCAAGGTGGAAGACGTGGAAGCCATGAAGGACGGGAGCATAACGGTGAGCTTCATTAACGGTGCCGTCAGGCTCTCCGAACAGGAAGAGATGGCCAAGCTCCTCCGGAAGAAGTCTCAGGTCGTCATAGCCTTCGGGAGTTGCTCCCACATGGGTGGCATCCCCGGCCTGGCGAACCTGTGGGACAAAGACTCGATCTTCGATTACTACTACCACAAGGGTCCCACCGTCCAAGGGCAGAACGGCAGCGAGCCTTTAATGAAGGTCGAGGTGCCCGAGGGGGTGTTGGAGCTGCCGTCTTTCTGGGACACGGTCAAGTCCCTCGATCAAGTGATCAAGGTGGACTACTACCTCCCGGGATGCCCTCCGACTCCGAAACTCCTCGCGAATGCCGTCCAGGCGCTGCTCAGCGGGAAGCTTCCGCCACCCGGATCCGTGCTGGCTGGGACGCGGGCGTTGTGCCACGAGTGCAACCTCAACGAGTCCAAGCCAGAGAAGCTCCTCTTGAAGGAGTTGAAGAGGGTCCACGAAGTGCAGGTTGACCCGAAGAAGTGCCTCCTGGCGCAGGGAGTGCTGTGCCTGGGGCCCGTCACCCGTGGCGGCTGCGAGGCCCTCTGCATTGGCGGGAACATGCCCTGCACTGGCTGCTTCGGTCCGACTGACGAGGTCAAGGACTACGGGGCCAAGGGAGTCGCTTTCCTCTCGTCGATTGTGGACTTCAACGAGGAGAAGGACATCGCCAAGGTCTTGGAGAAGGTCCCCGACCCTGTTGGTCTCTTCTACAGGTACTCACTCCCAACCTCTTTCATGAGAAGGACCTTGGAGGTGAAACGAGAATGACCGGTGCAACCAAACAAATAGTCGTAAACCCCATAACGAGACTGGAAGGGCACGGCAGGATCGTCATTTTCCTGGACGACCGTGGCGATGTGTCGAGGGCCTATTTCCAGATTCCCGAACTGAGGGGTTTCGAGAACTTCCTGGTTGGACGCCAAGCTGAGGATGCTCCGCAGATTACGTCTAGGATATGCGGGGTATGCCCAACCGCCCACCACATGGCGGCTACGAAGGCCCTGGACGACTTGTTCAAGGTCGAGCCCACAAAGACCGCCAAGAAAATCAGGGAGATGCTCTACAGCGTCTTCATACTGGAGGACCACTCGCTGCATCTGTTCTTCCTCGGCGGGCCGGACTTCATAGTGGGCCCGACTGCCCCCAAGGGGGACAGAAACATCCTCGGCGTCCTTCAGAAGGTTGGCCTGGAAGTTGGGAAGAAGGTCATTTTCATGAGGAAGGATCTGAGGAACATCATCCAGGAGTTGGGCGGCAAAGTCATCCATCCGGTATTTGGCCTGCCTGGCGGCGTCGCGAAGGGCGTGACGGAGGAGGCCAGGGATCGATACGCGAAAGTGGCGGACCGAGGCGTGGAGTTCGCTCTCTTTTGCGAGAAGGTCCTCGAGGATCTGGTGTTGAGCAACAAGGACTACGTGAACATGATCGTCTCCGACGCCTACACTCATAAGACCAGCTACATGGGCCTCATGGACAAGAACAACCACGTGAACTTCTACGACGGAATGATCAGGGTTGTTGATCCGTCCGGCAAGGAAACTGAGAAATTCCGGGTACAGGACTATCTGAGCCACATTGCAGAGCATTCGGAGCCATGGACGTACGTCAAATTCCCGTACCTGAAGAGACTGGGATGGCACGGCTTCGTTGACGGTCCCGAGAGCGGGATCTACAGCGTCGCACCCCTAGCCAGACTTAATGCCTCGGACGGCATGGCGACACCGAATGCCCAGAAGCTCTACGAGAAGTTCTTCAAGACCTTGGGCACCAAGCCTGTGCATCACACGCTGGCGAACCACTGGGCCAGGGTAATCGAGATTGTGTACGCGGCCGAGCGATTCAAGGAGCTGGTCAACGATCCGGACATAACAGGGACCGACATCAGGAACCTGCCGACGGAGAAGCCAAGCGAGGGCATGGGCGTCACGGAGGCCCCGCGTGGTACTCTCATCCACCACTACAAGAGCGATGAGAGAGGAATCCTCACGAGTGCCAACCTCCTCGTTGCGACGCAACACAACTCGGCTAGGATTGCGATGTCGGTGGACAAGGCGGCTCGCTCCGCAATAAAGGGCGGGGTGGTCGATGACGGAATACTCAACAAAATCGAGATGGCCTTCCGCGCCTACGACCCTTGCCATGCCTGCGCGACTCACTCCATGCCGGGGAGCATGCCACTGAAGGTGCAAGTGTTCGACTTGCGCGGCAAGCTTCTGCAGGAGATCGTGAGACAGAGCGAGACATGTCCCTCCTGATCCTCGCTCTCGGAAACGACTTGCTGGGGGACGATGGGGTTGGCCTGCTGGCGGCAGACGCTCTCGAGCGGCTGTCAATCCCTGGAGCCAAGGTCGCAAAGAGCGCTCTCTCCGGCCTGTATCTCGTCGACCTAGTCGAAGGATTCGACGACCTCGTAGTCGTGGACTCCGTCATCGGCGATAAACCCGGAGAGGTTGTGCAGCTGAGTCTGTCGGAAATGGGTCCCAGGATTGTTCCTTCGGCCCACTACCTAGGACTCCCTGAGGCTCTGGAGCTGGCGAGACACGCGGGAATGACAATCCCCCGCCGCGTGGTCGTCGTCGCGATGCAGATAGGCGACTCGCAGGTTATCGGGGCGGGAGTGAGTGCAGAGGTGCGCCGAGGAATCCCCGCTCTTGTCCAAGAAGTTATGAAAGTCGTTGCGCAATGGGGCTACAGCACGACCCAGGAATCCATCCGAGGAGCACCGCCAAGAAGCGAAAGTCAAGAGGAGAAGTCTGAGGCGAGTCGATGCACGAGTTTGCGTTGATCCAAGATCTCATCGAGAAGACGCTTGCCGAGATGAAGGCGAAGGAAGCGAACAAAGTCACTCTGATCGAGCTCAGCGTGGGCAACTCCTCCGGCTATTCGACAGAGAGCCTCAAGCAGGCGTACGAACTCCTCGTTGCCGACACGGATTTCAAGGATGCCGAACTCGTGCTTGAGACCGTGGAAGGTCGGGATGTTATCATCAAGCGCATCATGATGGAGCAATGATCTTCGAATAAAGGCTTTATACTGCCCTCAAAGTTGCACACCGCACCATGCTGGTTCTGCGCGACCTGGGCAAGAGGTACGGCGGCAAGCCTGCCCTCAGAGGTTTGAACCTGAATGTCGAACCGGGCCAGCTCTGCGTAATCCTTGGACCTAATGGGGCAGGCAAGAGCACCCTGCTCAGGCTGATATGCACGCTCTCGCGGCCAAGCAGTGGCGATGCGGTGATCGGGGGACACAGCGTACTCGATAATCCCGTCGAGGTGCGGAAGCTAGTGGGCGTTGCGCTCCACGAGACCCTCCTGTACGAGGATCTCACGGCAGCCGAGAACCTGACGTTCTATTCGCATCTGCTTGGCGTTCCCTCGGAGGAGTCGGTAATCGACGAGATGCTCTCCCGATTCGGCCTCCTCCACCGGAGGAATGACAGGGTCGGGACCTTCTCCCGCGGCATGAAGCAGAGGCTCTCGATCGCTAGGGCAATGCTAGGGAGTCCGAAGGTTCTGCTGCTGGACGAGCCTTTCTCGGGTCTGGACATCAAGGCGAGGGGGCAGGTCTCATCACTGCTGACGCAGGCGATTGCCGACGGTGCGACGGTCCTGCTGACCGCCCATGACCCGGAATTGGGGTACGACCTCGGACATAGGTTGCTCGTTCTGGTCGATGGCGCGCTCGTCTACGACAAAGAGAAGACGGCGGTCTCCAGAGGGGATTTCGTCGAGGAGTACAAGAAGATGGTTGGCGCGACAAAATGATGCGGGAAGCTCTGGCGATTGCGGGGAAGGATTTTCGCCTGGAGGCGAGGACGAGAGAGCGCCTCTCTTCCATGGTCATCTTCTCGCTGATGGTCGTCCTTTCCTTCCGATTCGCGTTCGGCTTCTTCGATATCCACGTGGATCAAGTGCAGGAGAGTCGGTCTATCGTGGCGGCGATCCTCTGGGTGACGTTCTTCTTCGCCGGGATGCTGGGGCTCGCGCCCGCCTTCGCCAAGGAGGCCGACGCCGGCACGATGGGCGGATTGTTGCTGGTCCCGACCAACCGGTTCGCACTCTACCTCGGCAAGCTGGCGTCCAGCCTGGTGTTCATCTTCGTTGTCAGCCTTTCCACTTTGATCTTCTTCGCCGTCTTCTTCAACTACGACTATTCGGGGCAGTGGGGGCCATTGATCGCCGTGACCTTGCTCGGGACCCTGGGATACTCGAGCATCGGCGTCACCGTCTCGGCGCTCTCGTCCAGCGCGAAGACCAGAGACATTCTCCTCCCCATGCTCTTAATAACCGTCGCACTCTTCACAGTCATCGTGCCTTCGATCAATGCCACAGCTGGCCTGCTCTCCGGGGATATCGATGCCGTTGTTTCTAACGTCGTCTACGTCGGCGCCTTCACCGTGATAGCACTGCTGTTGTCTTATCTGCTATTCGACGACATCGTGGAGGATTGAATGGACTGGACGAAGAGGCATGACGTCGCGCTCCTCGCCGCCATGCTCGTGACGATGCTTCTGCTCGCATACATGTCGATGTTCTACATCGTGCTGCCATTCGATGCCCCAGGCTGGCACGCGCCCATCGCCTTCCGGATCTTTTTCTTTCACATACCCCTGGCCTGGACCGCCTATCTCTCGTTCGGCACCGTGTTCGTCGCGAGCGTCGCGTATCTGAGGACCAGAAAGCCGAAGTGGGATATCGTCGCCTCATGCTCTGCTGAAGTGGGCGTCCTCCTCACGACCCTGGCCCTGCTGACAGGCGCTCTCTGGAGCAAGGCCGAGCAGGACTATTACTGGAGATGGGGGGATGCGAGGCTTTTCACGACGTTCATCCTGTGGATGGCGTATGTCGCGTATCTTGCCCTTCGCGCGGGTGTGAGGGGAGATGCCAAAGCGAGAGTCTCCGCCGTCTTCGGAATCATCAGCTTCGTCTTCGTCCCACTGTCGTACATATCCTCAAGGAGTCCCACGAGTCTGCATCCCACGACGCCCGGTTTCTTCCCGCCAGAGAACGCAATCACCCTTTTAGTGGGCGTGGTGGCGCTGACCTTGCTGTTCTTCTGTCTCCTGCGTGTCCGCATCTACCAGGAGAACCTGAGAGCGCAACTTGAAATAATCAAGGAGGAAATGGAGGAATCGATTTGAGCGAGGAAGCGTTCCTGTTCGGAGCACTAGCATTGGTGGCGATCGGCCTATTCCTGTATCTGTTGTCTCTCCAGATGCGACAGCGTCAGCTGGAGCGCGACGCCAAGCTGCTCCAGGAGATGGTCAGGAGTGGAAGGAAGCCGGGCTGAGGAAGCGAGGGCGAATCCCCCGCCTGCGCCCAAGCGCGTTTCGCGGAGGACGAAGCGGGTCGCCGTCGCTGCTGTCGTCATAGTGATCGTCCTCGTGGTCGTAGTGTTCTGGGGATCCCAGCCTCAGAAGAGCTACACCCCGAGCCAGGTCCTCGCGGCCCCGCAGGACTTGGAGGGAAAGAGCGTGCAGGTCCGGGGGCTTGCCGAGTCCCTGAATCTCACGAATAACACATTCGTGCTCGGCGATGGCGTCTCGAACCTCACCGTGCGATTCACGTCCTTGCCGGAAGCATTCGAAGTGGGAAAAGAGATGATAGTCAAAGGCGTATTGCAGCGTGACGGCGGTTACTGGATACTCGTCGCGCAGGACGTGGCGGTTGGCCATCCCCCGCCTTGATTGCCACCTACGCAGGAGTGTACTTCCTCGCGGATTCTACCTTGCGCCTCGTGATGATGAAAGCCACCAGCACGATCACGACGGTCCCGACAATCGTCAGAATCGAACCCCAGACGGGGAACGAAATCGCCTGGGCCTCCATGCCCTTCAGCCAGGGGAAGAAGTAGTCGAGCAGGCTCTTGCCCTTGGCCATCTGGCCCGCCACCGAGTTCTGGAGGACGAGCAGGAGGAAGGCGAACATCGCCAGCGCCGTGTAAATCCAGGCGGTCAGGCGGTCCGCCCAAAGCTTCGACGAGTATCTGGCCCTCAGGATGAAAGCGCCGATGAAAATGACCTCGGACGCGACGGTGAGGAGCACTTTGTTGTGGGCGAGGCCCGACTGGGCGAGCCTGTCAAACTGCCATGAGAGGAGGCCGGTCGTCCCGGACACCAGGACCATGATCACGCCGCCGCCCATGGCGATGTATGATGCAGGATCGGCGTACTGGGAGAATTTCGTGGCGAGCCAGTCCAGACGTTTGAACTTCCCCTGGAACCTCTTGAGATATCCGTCGACAATCAACTTCAACAAGATGCAGAACGCCGAGAGCGTGAGGAATCCCGTGCACATCTCGGTCGTTATCGAATGCACCAGACTGAACTCGACCATTTTGGATCACGGCTCCTGTGCAAGCAAGCTCGCTGGCGGTGTTCCGCCGGCGACTGGAATCCATGCGGCGTCTTTAAGCCTTGTCCAATGTCCCCCGGAATAGAAGGCAGAAATATCCCCACCGCCTTGACCTTCGACGGTGTGAAAAATGAAGGCGGAGGTCACGTGGATCAAGGACATGAGGTTCATCGCGAGCGGCGATTCGAAATGCGGCATCGTGGTCGATGTCCCCGAGGAAGGTCACGAGGGGGAAAGGATCGGTCCCGGGCCGATGGAATTGATGCTCATTGGGATTGGGGCATGCACCGCCTCGGACGTCGTGTGGATCCTCAGGAAGCAGCGCGTCCAGCTGCAGAGGCTCGAGCTCCACCTGCAAGCCGAGAGGGCTTCGACGGATCCCAAGATGTTCACCAAGATCCACATCGAATACTTGGTCGCCGGCAAGGGGCTCAAAGAGAAAGCGATTGCGACGGCGATCCGCCTGTCCCACGAGAAATACTGCTCCGCGACCAATTCGGTCGTACGCGGGGGGGCGACCATAACGGCCTCGCACAGAATCATCGAGGCGACCTAGCCAGCGAGGCTAGATGTATGTCTCGATACCGAGACTCACAAAGATACCTTTAAAACCCCCGCTTTGGATAGCCTCGGTGCCATGGAAGGAATCCAGATTTATGAACTGAAACGGATGGATTTGCGGGACGCGACGGTGATCGACGGCTTCCCGAGCGTCGGTCTCGTGTCGTCCATCGTGGCGAACTATCTCATCAACGCCCTGGGCCTTCAGCAGATAGGAATCATGGATTCGGCCTACTTCCCGACTGTCTCGCTCGTCAGGAACGGCGAGCCGATGAACCCCGTGCGAATCTATGCGGGACCGAAGCAGGAGGGAGTGGACCAGCTTGTCGTCTTCATCAGCGAGTTCCAGCCCCCGCCGAACCTCGTGAAGGAGATAGCGTCGACCGTCCTGGACTGGGCGCTTGACCAGAAGTGCAATCTCCTCGTGTGCCCGGAGGGTCTCATCGTAGACTCGGAGGATGCTCCCGGCGAGAGGGAAATCGAGGTCTATGGCATAGGGTCGACCGAGAGTTCAATGGAACTTCTCAGGAAGAACAAGGTCACGATATTCGAGGAAGGCGTCATAACGGGTGTCGCGGGCGTTCTCCTCAACGAAGGGCGCAAGAAGGACTTCGACGTCGTCACGCTCCTGTCCGAGGCACACCCGGAATACCCTGACGCGCGAGCGGCCGCGAGGGTCATCGAGACCATCAACAAGCTGCTTCTCCACACGAGGCTGGATGCGAAGCCATTGTACGAAGAGGCGGAGAGAATTGAGATGCAGCTCAAGTCGATTCATGACCAGACCGAGGCGGCCAAGAAGCCCACGCAGCCAATCAGGCCGAGCATGTACGGTTGAAGGCCTGCAGCTGCCCTACCGTGGCCTCACAGAAATCCTGTGCAGATTCCCCTTTCTTTCCGATTCGAATTCCACATCGATGAACTGACGGACGAGCCACTGCACAGACGTCAGATGATCGCTCATTTCCCTCACCGTGAAGGAGGAAGGTTGCGATGCGAGCGCCAGATACGGTATCATCATGTCGGCGGCGTGCACGTCGAGAGATGCCCCGCCGTCGATTTCGGCCTTCAGCTTCACGGCCGCCTCTTTGCCGACATCCTCGGCCCTGACTCCTCTCTTCCCCAGCGAATCCGCGCCCAGGAATGCCGATGCGCAGTCCGCACGGCCGAAGACCGCCGAACCCGTCGAAAGGCTTCGGACATAGGCCACCTCCTCCGGAACCGCCGCCGGTAGAATCGATTTGAACGCCTCCATCTGTCTCTCGGCGACCCGCGCGTTCCTCAATTCCTCGGATGCGACGGATCTCGCTGCGATGCTCTGCACCGCGCCCGGCGAATCCGATTCCATTGGTCTCCATTCATCCGAACCTTCGATCTCCACTTGCACGCGGCCCCCGCCCCTCGGATAGAAACCATGCGCGAGAATCCTCACTTCGACCTCGACACCTATGGACTTCAAATGACGGCAGAAGACCTCCTTGAAGTAGTCCATTGGCGGGCTCCAAGCGACGTGCGTCCCTCCGATCAGCTCGACGGCGGTCTTCCCTTCAGCCCTCCCCGCCGCCAGCACGAGGGCCTGGAGCACGAGCGAGACCGCCCCCGCCGTGCCCACATCGATTCTTATCGGCTGCGGCCGGATGCTGCCCGGCTCGAACATCAGGTCCGTCGAGCCTAAATTCGCGCCATGAAGCTTCGCGCCGCACAGGGTCGCGACAGCCTCCACGCCTTTCAGATGCTGTGCCTGGAGCCCGGGCCTCTCCCGCCCAGCCCTTATCGCTTCGATGTGCACCGCTCTTCCCGTTATCGCGGAGAGAGCGACCGCGGTCCTGAGCAGCTGCCCTCCGCCCTCGCCGTGAGAGCCGTCAATCTCAACAAAGCCAGGTCCGGTCGGCACGTTCATCCCATCGTTTGCCTTTCCTCGACGCGTCGGCGCCTCAACTTCTCCAACTCCACCGCGAAGAAGACCGAACTCGCAACGAGCGTGGCAATAAGCAGTTCCTCCAGAGGCAGAGCTCGAGTCTCAAACGGCCCCTGGAAGAATGGCACGTATATTACCATGAACTGCAAGGCGATCGTCGAGAGCACCGCCGCGATTAGGAACTTGTTGGCGAAGAAGCCGACCGTGAAGACTGACTCGCGTTCGACTCGTATGGCAAGCACGTGGAACATCTGGAACATGGTGAGCGTGTAGAAAACCAAGGTCCGGGCCTCTTTGATGTCACGGAAACTCAATGTCCACGAAAACATCGCGAGCGTGCCAACTGTCATTAGTGTGCCGACCCAGACTATATGGAAAGCCATGCCACCCGAAAGGATGCCCGCTCTGGGGTTCCGCGGTTTCTGGCGCATAAGACCCCTTTCCTTCGGCTCCACGCCAAGGGCCACGGCGGGCAGGCCGTCCGTGACTAAGTTGATCCACAATATCTGGAGCGGCACCAAGGGCAGCGGCATGAAGAGCAACGCGGCGGCGAATATCGTCATGACCTCGCCCGAGTTCGTGCTCAGCAGATAGCGGACGAACTTGCGGATGTTCTGGTAGATGCCGCGCCCTTCCTCCACGGCGCCGACGATCGAGGCGAAGTTGTCGTCGGTCAGCACCATGTCCGCGCTTTCCTTGGCGACATCGGTCCCGGTGACGCCCATTGCCACCCCGAGATCGGAACTCCTCAACGCGGGCGCGTCGTTCACCCCGTCCCCGGTCATGACGACGATCCGCCCCCTCTTCTTCCAGGCCTTCAGGATGCGCATCTTGTCCTCTGGGGACACTCTCGCGTACACCCTCACGTCCTCGACTGTCTCGTGCAACTCCTCGTCCGTCAGCTTGCCGAGTTCCTCGCCGGTGAGGGCCTTCTGACCTTTCGAGAGGATGCCCATGTCCGCCGCGACCGCCATGGCGGTCAGCTTGTGGTCCCCGGTTATCATCACCACAGTGATGCCCGCCCTCTGGCACTCCTTGAGGGCATCCACGGCGTCCTTGCGCGGCGTGTCCATCATCCCTACGAAACCCAGGAAGGTAAGCTTGCTCTCGAGCTCTTTCTCCGAGAAATCGGGGAAGTGGTCCGGGAGCTCCCTGTAGGCGATGCCCAAAACCCTGAGCCCTTTCGCCGCCATCTCCTGATTCCTGTAGGTAAGCTCGTGCCTCTCGGCATCAATTAGCAGCCCCACCTTGCCATCCTTCATGATGAAGTCGCATGCCCTCACGACCCTCTCAGGGGCGCCTTTGACGAAGACGGTCTTGCCCGGAATTTCCTTGAGGCGGCTGAGACGTTCAGCCTCGGGGAGCGCATCGAGCCCTCGCTCGACGGCCAAGTCCCTGCGTATGTGGACCGTGCTCATCATCTTCCGTTCTGACGTAAAAGCGATCTCCGCGACCCTGGGCGATTCGGACTCAAGGACCTCCTTGCTCAGGCCGGCACGCATGCCGGCCACCAGCAGCGCACCCTCGGTGGTGTCCCCGGTCACCGTCCAAGCCTTCTCGGTCTTCCCCAGCGAGGCGTCGTTGCACAGCAGACCCGCCTTCAGAAGGATCTCGAGTTCGCGCATGCTGGAGATATCCGCCGTTTTTCCTTCTCGGGTCACGCGGCCCTCTGGGCTGAAGCCCTCTCCCTCGACCCGGTAGTCCACGCCGCCGGAGTATATCATCACCACGTTCATCTCGCCCCTCGTGAGGGTGCCGGTCTTGTCTGTGCAGATGACCGATGCGCTCCCGAGCGTTTCGGCAGCGGCCAGCCGCCTGACCAGCGCGTTCCGCTTTGCCATCCTCTGCAGGCCGAGCGCCAGGCTTATCGTGACGACCGCGGGCAGGCCCTCGGGAATCGCTGCGACCGCGAGGCTCACCGATGTCAGGAATAGCTCAACGATGTCCGAAGCGGTCCCGAGGCGGACGTACTCTATGACGAAGATTACGATGACCAGCCCGAGAATCGCGATGCCCAGCTGCCGGGCCAGCTTGGCCAGCTGCTTCTGCATCGGCGTCTGGGTCGCCGGCTCGGCCTGAACCAGCCCGGCAATCTTGCCGAGCTGGGTCGCCATTCCGGTGCTCGTGACGACACCAGTGCCCCTGCCCGCCTCGACGGTGCATCCGAGGAAGCACATGTTCCTCTGGTCGCCCAGGAACACCTCGCCCCTCACGGGCTCTGTGGTCTTGGTGATGGGGACCGACTCCCCGGTCAGAGGCGCCTCGTTGACCCTCAGACCCGCGGTATCCATCAGCCGGAGGTCGGCAGGGACCTTGTCCCCCGCCGCTAGCAGGACGACGTCGCCCGGCACCAAATCCTTGGTCTCAATCGTGTGCGGTTCCTTGTTCCGAAGCGCGCGGCACCTGGGAGCCGCCAGGACCTTCAGCGCTTCTAGGGCGTTCTCCGCGCGATTCTCTTGGACGAATCCGAGAACGGCGTTCAGGAACACGATAATCAGGATGACCACCGCGTTGATCCATTCGTCAAGCGCGGCCGAGAGGGCGGCGGCGATGATCAGAATCATGATGAGCAGGTTGTTGAACTGGCTCAGGAACATGACGATAGGCGACTTCCGGCGGGTGCGGACGAGCTCGTTCGGCCCGTAGCGTTCGAGACGTCTTCTCGCCTCTTCGTTGCTCAAGCCTGACGCAGACGACCCAAGCTTGTTCAGCGTCTCCTCGACGCTGAGGTTGTACCAGGCCTCGGGCATCGGTGTACCCTAGGACACCTCGGTATAAAGGTATTCGGATATGGGCGGCAGATGTTCGGATGCGGTGACACTTTCCGAAATCTCTCCATCCTTTGACCATGCCGGTCGAGGTGGATAGCGCGATGAAACCATACCGCCGCAAGTGGCGGTCCATCAACAAAATGGAAAATGGCGGGCGCAAATGATTGCCAATAGCTTTATGGCGGGTGACTCATCGGGGTGAACAAGAACATTGGAGGTCTGACATGCGACCGATTGGCGTTTCGATTCTGGCAATACTGATCATTCTCTTCGGAGTGCTCGTTCTCATCGCGGGCATCCTGTTCTTGATCGGCAGCGCGTTCTTGGCGTCCTTGCCCGGGTTCGGAATCCCCGCGGGGATGGTCTTTCTGACTGGAGCCATCTTCACCGTATTCGGCATCATCTTGATCGTGGCCGGGCTGGGGCTCTGGAACCTCAGGATGTGGGCGTGGGTCCTGTCGATCCTGGCCCTCGTGGCCATACTCGTCCTTCCGTTCCTCACGCAAGCCTACAACATCTGCACCCTACTCGTCGCCGTGGTGCTGCTGGTCTACCTGCTGCTCATCCGCAGAGAGTTCCACTGACCCGTTCCCTCCAGAAGCATCAACCTTTAAGTATGCAAAGCGAAGTATGTGCCGATTCCTATGGCCGGAGGAAACATACAGCCTGGGACTGGTGCGCCAGAGCAGATGCCGCCGACCTACGGGCAGCAGATGCCGCCGACTTACGGACAGCAATACATGCCGCCAGCGCAACCGACGGACTTCGGTGAAATGATGAGGAAGACATTCCTCATCTTCATAGTCCTGATTGGCGCCATCCTGATGTTCGTGGGTAGGGCGGTGCTCATATTCGCAGGTGGGAGCATCGATAACATAAGGATTGGACAGCTCCTGTGGGCCTTCGGGGCCTTCGGCATCGCGGGCCCAGCAGCGATATGGGGCATCGGCAGCAAGAGACTCACCGACATGCAGAAGCTCGGCGTGCTCATCCTAGCCGCCCTGCTGTTCGCCTCGATGGCGGTCTAGTTACACCAGCCGAGGAAAGAACGGCGGAACAGGAAGGCAGCGGTCTCCCG
>Ga0315285_10002973_pt1 | contig 17730 bp, 6 predicted proteins | sample YL17G09_36_MG_FD_203698 | JGI IMG/M metagenome (GOLD analysis project Ga0315285, IMG submission 203698) | Sediment microbial communities from Yellowstone Lake, YNP, Wyoming, USA - YL17G09_36 | ecosystem: Environmental > Aquatic > Freshwater > Lake > Sediment | place: USA: Wyoming | collected... | reverse complement strand
CCTGCCCGGGTGAACAGCGGCCCGGCACATCCCGCGAAAACGGGCGTCCCGGTGAAGTACGGGAACACGTACCGCCTGGAACTGAATCAAGAGCTTTATGAGGGCGTACGCTTTGGCTGGATCCATGTTCGGTCGTTTACCGCCGCGTGGCACATCACCGGCCTGCGCCTGGTTTGCCAGACGAAACCAGCCAACTATAACGGCAGTTTTTCGTGCAGTGATGCCATGCTCACCAGAATCTGGTATGCCGGGGCTTATGGTGTGAAGTTGAACCTGACGAAGGATTACTTCGGCGCGATACTCATGGATCGCGGTGATCGGATTTCGTGGACGGGTGACGCACACCCGTCACAGGCCGCCGCCCTCGTCGCGCTGGGTAATTATGATTTCATAAAGAAGAACATCGATAACACCTCAAATCAGAGCAACGGCATCAGAAGCTATTCGCTCTACTGGGTGTTGAGCCTCATTGACTATTACAACTACACCGGCGACACCACTACGCTGAAGAAATATACAGACAACGCCTGTGGTAAGCTTGATGATGCCTTCAGTGTTTATGGAACAAACCCGGACCTTGGGTTCTACGGCTGGGACGAGCGCTTGGGCGCCGGCTTTGAACACAATAGTTGCCAGGAGTCGCAGCATGCGTACATGATGCTTTCCATACGGGCATGGAAAGAGTTCGCTGAGGCGATGGGAAAGTGCGCACGGACGGACCTGCGCGACAAATACAACAGCTATGCGAACGAGAAGATGGCCGCGTTGCGCCGGAATGTTGCCTGGTATCAGGGCTTCGGTTTGCACGCCAACGGGGATGCCGTCAACACCGGTCTTTTGAACGATGCCGAGAAGAAGGCGGTTTTTGAAACGAGTTTTGCCGATCGGGTGAACCGGGTCTCTTTCTCGCCCTTCAACCAGTATTTCGTGATTCAGGCGTTTGCTCTGATGAATAAATATGACGACGCCTTGAGTTCCATACATGACCTATGGGGTGGCCAGATAAAATACGGCGGCACCACGTTCTTTGAGGATTATCGTCCATCGTGGAATTTAGCGATAGGCGTGAACGACGCGGTGCCAAATAACCAGTGCGGCTATACCAGCCTCTGTCACCCATGGGGCAGCGGCGTGACCAAATGGCTGAGCGAGGAAGTTCTCGGGATAAAGCCGACCTCGCCCGGATTCAAGACATTCGATGTGACGCCCCACCTCGGCAGAACGCTCACCAGCGTGACGGGCACAACCCCGACGCCGTGCGGTGCCATTCGCGCGAGTTTCAATGTTTCCTCCGGGGCCTGCATGGTGGTCGTGCCCGCAGGAACCGTGGGCCGGGTCGGTATCCCCAAAGCAGAGAAAAGCATCGAAAGGATCATGGTCAACGGCAAGCAGGCCTGGGATGGCGCGTTTCGGCGGGTTCCAGGCATGGGCGGCGCAAGCCAGGATTCCGATTTTGTATATTTCACGGATCTTCAGCCGGGCGCGTATACGTTTGCCGTGGCATATGGTGGTACCACGCCGTCATATGTTGAACCGCCCGCGATCTTCCCCGCGCGTTTTGTCGGGGAGGATGCAAAGACCCGCGGCAACTGGGGCGGGGTTTACGGAAAAGATGGCTATGTGCTTTGCAATTATGACGGGAACGGCGCGGATAAGATGGTTCTGCCGGCCTATATTTCTGCGGTGAATTACTACATGAGCGGAAGCGGCATGCCAAACATGACAGTCTGGGCAGCGGGGACGAATGATGCAAGGGCGCTTGCACCGGATTCAGGGAACGGAACGTCGCGTACCGCCGCCGGCCTTTATACCGGGGATCCCGCGGCCTGCCAGCAGGCTTTTACGGTAACGATCAATGTGAACGGCCGGCATGATTACCAGGTGGCCCTGTATTTTGCGGACTGGGACGATAAAGGCAGACGGCTGGCAGTGGATATGTTTGATGAGGGCACCTTGTGTCTGATTGCGCCGACGAAAATCGTGAAGGATTTTCGTGGCGGGACATACCTGGTCTATTCGTACAACAAGTCGGCCCGCTTCCGGATCTATCATGTGCGCGGCGACAATGCGGTGCTCAGCGGGATATTCTTTGATTCTAGCAACAGCGGCGGGATTCAGCGTGAGACCAGGGACATCTCAGGTTGGTCTGTGCATATCAGCCGCGATCTTCTGGCAACGAATGCCGAGGCCACCCGCCTTGCGCTGAAACTCCTGCAGGCCCAGCTTGAAGGCATTGTCCGCGTCGCGCCTCCGGCAGCCGTCGCCGAGTTGCGCAAAGTGCCGTTGTGGATCTCGCCGGAGTATCCCGAAACGCCACCTCGCGCCGAATACCATCCCGACGCCAACTGGCTGCGTGAGAATGGGCGCGACCCGGCGATGGCCAAGGGGGTCGAGTTCACGAACGTCCGCATCTTTGAGTCTGAGACCAAGCGCATGCCGGTATTCGCGCTGCACGAGTTGGCCCACTCCTACCACGATCGCGTGCTGGGCTACAACCACGCCGGCATCGCGGCGGCCTACGAGAAAGCCAAAGCCAGCGGCAAGTATGACCAGGTGCAGCGCCGTGACGCCTCCGGGCAGGTGTCCATCGAACGGGCGTACGCCATGACCGATCCCCAGGAGTATTTCGCGGAAACCACCGAGGCGTTTTTTGGGACGAACGATTTCTTCCCGTTCACCCGTGCCGATCTTAAGCAACATGATCCGGAGATGTTTGCACTGCTGGAAAAGCTCTGGGTCTCCACTTCGAAAGGAAAGCAATTATGACTGACAAATCAGCCACACCAGAGAATGCCATTTCGCGGCGTCACTTCCTGCTCTCCGCCTCCTTGGCGACGACCGCGCTGTGCTTTGAACCACTGGCTGGCATGGGTGCGTTGGCGCGGGACAACCCTGCCCGGGCTGACGCTTCGGGGAAATTGTGCCTGTGGTATGACAAACCGGCGGCCGACTGGAACGAGGCCCTGCCACTGGGTAACGGCCGGTTGGGTGCGATGGTGTTCGGCGGCACAGGCCGGGAGCGCTTGCAGTTGAATGAGGAAACCATCTGGAGTGGCGAGCTGGACAAGGAGGAGTATTACCGCTGCGCCGGCCCCAAGGCGCTGCCGGAAATCCGGCGACTGACCTTCGCGGACAAATGGAGCGAGGCGCAGGATCTTTACCAAAAATCCATGGTTGAACGCAATTGGGCCAAGTATCAGCCGATGTGCGACCTGTGGATCGAAACCCCCGGTCACGAGACCGTGCAGGAATACCGTCGGGAGCTTTCCCTCGACGAAGCTGTTGCCACCACGACCTACAAGGTCGGCGGCGTCGCCTTCCGGCGGGAGGTGTTGGTCAGTGCAGTGGATCAGACATTGGCCGGGAGTTTCACGGCGGACCGTCGCGGGGCCGTTTCATTCACCGTGTATCTGGCCGGGGTGATGGATTATGGAAAAGCCTTCACCGGCGGCGGTGGGATAATTGAAGGAGACAGCACCAAGGGGAGGGTTGTTGGCACGATTAGAACCGAAGCGGGTGCGCCAGGGGAACTGGTTCTTCACGGAAAAGTGGAAGATGGCGTGATCACCTACCAAGTCCGCCTGCGCGTCATGGCCAAAGGCGGTAAACTGCACATGGAAGGCGACCGCATTCGGGTGGAAGGTGCTGATTCAGTCGAGTTGTTGCTGGCGGCTGCCACGAATTTCAAGAGCTTCCGCGATATTTCCGCTAATCCGGAACCCATCGTCCAAGCGCAACTGGCCAGGGCGGCGAAGAAGTCCTACAAGCGATTGCGAACCGACCATCTCCACGACTATCAGCCGCTGTTCCGACGCGTCTCGCTGGCACTACCGAATTCGGTCACGAGCGATCTACCGACGAACCAGCGTTTGGAAGCCATGAGGAAAAGCCAGGACGATCCAGCGCTGGCGACGTTGCTCTTTCAATTCGGACGCTACCTGACCATTTGCAGTTCACGTCCCGGCACACTTCCGCCCAATCTTCAGGGCATTTGGAACGGGGACCGTAACCCGGCGTGGGATTCAAAATACACGAGCAACATCAACCTTCAGATGAATTATTACCCGGTGAATGTCGCCAATCTCGGGGAGTGCATCGAACCGCTGTTGAACAAGGTAGAGCAGTTAGCTGTAACGGGGAACTGGTCCGCCAAACACTGCTATGGCGCGCGCGGTTGGACGTTGGGCTACAACACCGATCTCTGGAGTTCGGTTCCGCCGGGCAATGCGGTTTTCTGGAGCACGTGGCCGACCGGCGGTGCCTGGCTTTGCAACCAGCTCTATGATCATTACCGGTTCACCGGCGACCGTAAATTCCTTGAGCGGCTTTACCCGGTGATGAAAGGCTCGGCCGAGTTTTTTCTTGATACGCTTCAGGAAGATCCCAAGCACAAATACCTGGTCACCTGTCCCTCGATGTCGCCGGAAAACCGGCATCACAAGATCGAAGGCAAGGACTGGCATTTGCAGCCTAGCATTTGCGCTGGCCCGACGATGGACAATCAGATTCTGCGGGAACTTTTCGACGCGTGTGCGGCGGCAGCCAAAGGATTGGGACGCGACCAGGAATTTGCCGCGCAAGTGACGGCCGCCCGCTCCCGGCTGGCTCCGACCCCCGTGGGGCGCTATGGCCAGATTCAGGAGTGGCTGGAAGACTGGGATGATCCAGAAGACAACCATCGGCATCCCTCGATGCTCTATGGTCTGTATCCCGGCTGCGAGATCACGCCCGATGCGACACCCGACCTGGTGAAAGCCGCCCGTGTCACGCTGGAGCACCGCGGCATCGCCAGCACCGGCTGGTCAACCGCATGGAAGATATCGTTGATGGCCCGGATGCGGGACGGCGAAACCGCCAACCGTATTGTCCAATACCTCCTGAATTACCGGCCAATCCGGAAAGAGGATCAAGGTGAAGGCGCCGACAGCGGCGGGGTTTATCCGAATATGTTCTGCATTTGTCCGCCTTTCATGATTGACGCCAACTTCGGTGCCTGCGCCGGAATCGCTGAAATGCTACTCCAGTCCTATGCCGGCGAGCTGCACCTGCTCCCGGCCATTCCGAAATCGTGGCCCTCGGGCGAGGTGAAAGGCTTGTGCGCCCGTGGTGGTTTCGTGGTGGACATCGCGTGGAATAACGAAAAGCTGACCACGGCGGCTGTTCATTCCAAGCTCGGCAAGCCCTGTGTCGTCCGCTACGGCGACGAACGCCTGCGATTCGAGACGCAGTCAGGAAACGGCTACCTGCTCGGCTATTCCAAGAAACTCCAGATGGTCCCAAACTGAACAATCACAGATGCTCATGCGCATGCGCAATGCCATTCCCATCCGGTAATAACACGAACAGAGAAAACTTGAGGCACATCTTGAAGAAAAAAACGAACATGAAAAATATATTGCAGAAGGCGGCGGTGATCGCGGCCCTTTCACATTTCAGCCAAAAAATTGTGAGTGCGTGGTTGTTGATCGCATTCATGCCAATACTCGGCTCTGGACCATTGCCTGCCGCTGAGGCAACCGATCCGTTGCGTTCAGGGTTTCTTGCCCCGCCGGATTCCGCCAAGCCGCAGACGTGGTGGCATTGGATGAATGGCAACATCACCAAGGAAGGCATCACCGCCGACCTGGAGGCGATGAAACGGGTTGGGGTTGGCGGCGTGCAGGTGTTCAATGTAAACAATACCACGCCCCAGGGGCCGGTGGATTTCATGAGCCCGGCCTGGCGCGAGCTGGTGCGCTTTGCCATCGCCGAGGCGTCACGGCTGGATCTGTCGTTTACCATGATGATCTGCGCGGGCTGGTCAAACTCCGGCGGACCCTGGGTGAAGCCAGAACAAGCCATGCAGATGCTGGCGTGGACCGACTTGCGGGTGGACGGGCCGCGTCATTTCTCAGAGGCGCTTCCCCAGGCGCAGTTTGCGGAACGTATCTACAGCCGCGGCATCAACCCCGGCTATCGAATACACACGGAGCCACTCAAGCCGGTGGGTTCGCGTTTCTACCGTGACATTGGCGTGTTCGCTTTCCCGACACCCGCCAACGAGCCCGGGGAACGCACCCAACGCAATTCGTCTTTGAATGAAGACCTGTGGCTGGAGGATGGCGGAGAAACCAACCAAACCGGCTCGATACAACGCAGCGCCGTCATTGATCTGACTTCGCGCCTGCAAGCCGACGGCCGCCTCGTCTGGGATGTTCCGGCGGGCCATTGGACGATCTTGCGCCTTGGCTATACGCCCACCGACCAGTTCAATCATCCCGCGCCGCCCGGCGGCGCGGGGCTGGAATGCGACAAGTTCAGTCGCGCGGCCATGCAGGCCGTATGGGACGGCATGATGAAGGGCGTCATTGACAACGCCGGCCCACTGGTGGGGAGGACCCTGAACGGCGTGCTGATTGACAGCTGGGAAGTGGGGAGTCAGCACTGGTCGCCGGTTTTCGCAGCGGAATTCACTAAAAGGCGTGGCTACGATCCGGCTCCCTGGTTGCCGGTCCTGAGCGGGCGGATTGTGGGAACGCGTGAACTGTCCGACCGGTTCCTCTGGGATATGCGGCGCACCGGTTCAGACCTCATCGCCGACAACTATTACGCCGAACTGACGCGCCTGTGTCATGCGAATGGAATACAATCGGTTGGCGAGACGTATGGCGGTCCGTTAGATGAGGTGCAGGCTGGCGGCACGGTGGATATACCCATGGGTGAATTCTGGGCGGGGAATCCTGACGAGCCGGTGTCGCCCGAAATGGCCGGGTCAAGCAAGCTCAGCGCTTCGGCGGCGCATGGATACGGCAAGCCGATTGTCGCGGCCGAAGCCTTTACCGCGCGCCCCGATGACGGCAAGTGGAGCAACGATCCCTATAGCCTGAAGGTCCGGGGCGACTGGGCGTTCTGCCAGGGAATCAACCGTTACGTCTTCCACCGCTACGCGCACCAACCGTGGCTCGACGTCAAGCCCGGCATGACCATGGGACCATACGGCATCCATTTCGAGCGTTCCAATACCTGGTGGGAACAGGGCCGCGAGTGGCTTCTATACATTGCCCGGTGCCAGTTCATGTTACAACAGGGTGGCTTTGTCGCGGATGTGGCCTATTTCGCGGGAGACCAATCACCCTCCAATGTGCTGGATGACAAGGGGCCGGGGTTGAACGGCTATGATTATGATTTCCTCAGCGCCGATCTGCTGCAAAAGATGCGGATGGTCGATGGCAGGCTGACACTGCCCAGTGGCATGAGTTACAAGGCCCTGGTTGTGGGCGGCAATGGCCGACTGCGGACAACACTGGTGGAGAAGATCCGCGAACTGGCGTTGGCTGGCGCGCCCATCGCCTGCCCGCGTCCGGAGGCCTCCCCCAGCCTCCAGGATTATCCGGATGGCGATGCGCGCATCGCCACCATCGCGGCCGAGCTGTGGGATGGCAAGCGGGTGGCCACCTGTGACGCCACAACATTATTGCGCCAAGCCGGGATTCTGCCTGATGTCGAGGCGCCGCTGGAATACATTCACCGCAAAACCGCTGATGCGGACATCTACTTCCTCGCCAATCCCCTCCGCAAAACCGTTGATTGCCGGGCTCTGTTCCGGCTGGATGGCCGTCAGGCCGAAGTCTGGCATCCGGATACGGGAGCGATTGAACCGGCCACGGTGATTGGAACCCGGACGGGCGGGCGGACCGAGCTGGCGCTGCATTTTGATCCGGCCGGTTCGCTGTTCGTGGTGTTTCAAGGGAGAAGCCAGAAACCAGAAGTCACAAGTCAGAATACGGAGAAGTATTGGCCGGAGTTTCAGCCGATGCAAACCCTGGCCGGACCTTGGCAGGTGGAATTCCCACCCAAGCTGGGAGCCCCGGCGGCGGTCACGCTTGACCGTCTGATTTCCTTGAGCGAACACAGCGCGGCGGGCGTGCGATATTTCTCCGGGACGGCGACGTATCGAAAGGATTTCGACCTTGCTTCAGGCACAGAGAAAAATCTGCTCCTGGACCTGGGGGATGTGCAGAATATTGCGGAAGTTATTCTGAATGGGGTCAACCTGGGCATTTTGTGGAAACCGCCCTTTGCGGTTGATATCACGGCGGCCGCCCAACGCGGCATGAACCGTCTGGAGGTGCGCGTTACCAACCAGTGGATTAACCGTCTTATCGGCGACGAGCAGGAGCCGCCCGACGTCGAATGGGTGCCGGGCGAGCACGGGCTTACACTCAAGGAATGGCCGGAATGGTTCCAAAAGGGCATGCCGCGTCCGTCTTCCGGGCGCATTGCGTTCACCACTTTCAAGCACTACGAGAAGGATTCGCCCCTGGTGAAGTCCGGCCTGCTCGGACCGGTGCAACTTCTGACCCGGCTCCCGGGAGCCGTCAAATGAAACAACAAAAGGAAATTCCAATGAAACATCCAAACATCGCGACGATCGCGGCCATTATGTCATTCACCTGCGCGGGCCTCTCCCTCGGTGCAGCGGTTTATCCCGATGGCCGGCCGTCGGCGACTTTGCGGCTGGAAGCAAAAGATCAGGGCGTGGTGCTCAAACACGGTGACGGCCCCAGCCAATGCGATATCCTTGGCGCGCGGGAAGCACTGATCTTTGAGGAGAAAGGCGTCTATCACCTTTTCTATGACGGTGCCGGACCCAAAGGCTGGCTGGCTTGTCTTGCCATCAGCAAGGATCTCAAGACGTGGGAGAAGAAAGGCCCCATTCTTGATTTTGGCAAGCCCGGCGAGTCCGACTCTGCCGCGGCCTGCTCCCCATGGGTCTATTTCGACGGGAAGGAGTGGCACATGTTCTACCTGGGTACGCCGAACGCTTCGGGCGCGCCGGACCTCGTGCCCTCATTTCCTTACTTGACGCTGAAGGCGCGGAGCAAGTCTCTGGCCGGACCGTGGATCAAGCAGCCGGACGTGATTCCATTCCGGACAAAGCCGAAGACGTACTATGCTGACACGGCTAGTCCCGGGCATATCGTCAAGCAGGGTGACGAATACCTGATGTTTTTCAGTGCTTCGATGAAACGCACGCTCGGCATCGCGCGCACCAAAGACCTCAACGGCCCGTGGGCGATTGATCCGCAGCCGATCGTCCCGCCGGAGGAACAGATCGAGAATTCCTCGCTCTACTTCGAACCGTCTAACAAGACGTGGTTCTTGTTTACCAATCACATTGGCCTGGACGTGGACGGCGGTGAAGAATACACTGACGCGGTCTGGGTGTATTGGTCCAAGGACCTGAACCGATGGGACGCAAAGAACAAAGCCGTGGTGTTGGATGGAAAAAACTGCACATGGTCGAAGAAATGCCTTGGCATGCCGTCGGTAATAGTCGTCGGCAAGCGTCTGGCGATCTTCTATGATGCCCCCGGCGGCTTTCCTGCCAGCCAGGAAGGAAACGGTATGGAACGCGATATCGGACTGGCGTGGCTGGAGTTGCCGCTGTCGCCGCCCAAACAATGATCACAGGATGACGAACAGATGACTAGCGGACAAAACAGGACAGTTCAGTGTTTGGCAATCATCGCCGCGATGCTGCATACCTCTCTGGGGACGAATGCCGCTACGCTGGAAGATGAGTTTCGCAGTCCGCCGCATCCGGCCAAGCCTTGGGTTTACTGGATCAATATGGATGGCCATTTTACGAAGGAGGGGATCACGGCCGATCTGGAGTCAATGAAGGAGGTCGGAATAGGGGGTATGATCCATATGGATGTGGATGTGGGAGTTCCCCGAGGGAAGGTTCCATTCATGAGCGAGACGTGGCAGGAGAACTTCCGGCACGCCGTCCTTGAATGCGAGCGGCTCGGGCTTGAGTTCACCACGATTACCGGACCGGGTTGGACCGGCACCGGCGGACCATGGGTCAAGGCAAACGGGTCGATGCAGCACCTGCTCCCTGTCAGCGTGAACGCCAAAGGCCCGGCAGTGTTCAACGAAGTTCTGCCCATCCCACAGCTGCGGGTTTCCGGCTATCATAGAGATCAAACGCCGGAGATGCGCGAAACGCTCGCTGCTTTCTATGAGGATGTCGCAGTGTATGCCTTTCCTCGTCGCGATCCGGTGGTCGAGAATATCGACGAGAAGGCGCTGTTCGTTCGCAATCCCTATACCTCCATGGCGGGCGTCAGGACACACTTCCCGTCGCCAGCCAGTTTCCCGGAAACCGATAAAGCGCAGGTGATCGACCCCTTGAAGATCATCGACCTGACCGGCCGCCTGCAAGCGGACGTCCGTCTGCAATGGGAGGTTCCACCTGGCGAGTGGACCATCCTGCGCATGGGTCGGCGATCGACCGGAGCCAACACCCGCCCCGCTCCCGCGGCCGGGCTTGGATTCGAGAGTAACAAGTTTGACAAAAGGGCCTTGGAATCCCATTTCGAGGCCTACTTTGATCCGCTTCTCAAGCGGATCGGTCCGCGGCCGCTGGATCGCATGGCGGGGTTTACCGGTCTGGATTGCGACAGTTGGGAGATGGGTGCCCAGAACTGGACACCTGGGTTCCGCGAGGAGTTCAAGAAGCGGCGGGGTTACGATCCCTGGCCTTACTTCCCGGCCTATTCTGGACGCGTGGTGGGCAGCCGGGAAAGGACCGAACGCTTTCTTTGGGATGTGCGCGTGACGTGCCAGGAGCTGTTGTTGGAAAACCACATCGCGCACATGAAAACGTTATGTCACGCGCGCGGTCTGAAACTGACCATCGAGCCCTATGACATGAACCCGGCGAGCGATCTCGATCTTGGCTCGTTTGCGGATATCCCCCAGGGCGAGTTCTGGCATAACTGCTTCAACTCGGCATTTAGCTGCATCGAGGCCGCCTCCATCGGGCATATCATGGGCAAACCCATTGTCGCGGCCGAAGCGTTCACGGCCGAAGGGACTGCCTGGACGGAAAAGCCATGGACCTTGAAGAACCAGGGAGACTGGGCCTTCGCCGCTGGCATCAACCGGTTTGTTATCGTGTGTTTCTCCCACCAGCCGTGGCTGGACCGGGCACCCGGGATGAGCTTTGCCAATTACGGCCTGCACTGGGAAAGGACGCAGACATTCTGGCCGCTGCTGGGCGGCTACCATCAATACCTGGCACGCTGTTCTCATCTGCTGCAACAGGGTGTGACGGTCTCGGATCTTCTCTACCTGACCCCCGAAGGCGCGCCGCACGTGTTCCGCCCGCCGGCCAGTGCGCTGGATGGAGCCGAGAGCATACTGCCGGACAGGAAGGGATATGGTTTCGACGGCTGCTCCCCGCGTATCTTGATGAGCCGGGCGGAGGTGAAGGACGGGCTGATCGCCTTCCCAGGCGGAACATCGTACCGGCTTCTGGTTCTGCCGCAGGTTGAAACGATGACCCCGGGCCTGCTCGCCAAAATACGGGACCTGGTGAAAGCCGGGGCTACGGTGGTCGGCACGCCACCGCTCAAATCACCAAGCCTTTCGGGCTATCCCGCCTGCGACGGTGAAGTCCAAACGCTTGCCAAGGACCTTTGGGGGAGCATGGACGCGCCAAAGTCGGCGACGAAGCGCAGTTATGGCAAAGGCTTTGTCCACTGGGGCGGCGCACTGTCGCCCGTGGCCTCGACATCCCAACAGGGCGGGGAGAGCCAAACCCTCCCGTCGCTCTATCCATCCTATGATCTGACGGCCGCTCTGTTGAAGGGCATGGGCGTGAAGGAGGATTTCACCGCAACAGGTCCCGTGCGCTACGGCCACAGGCGCACCGAGGATCGGGATATCTATTTCGTCTCCAACCGGACCGGTTCTCCGATCAAGGCGGACTGCCGCTTCCGGGTCGGCCAAGGCAGTCCGCAACTCTGGGACCCCGTGACCGGTGAACGGGGGCCGCTGCTGCAATTTGAGCGCGCCGATGGTCTGACGGGCATTCCCATGGAGTTTGACGCCTTCCAGAGTTTTTTTGTCGTGTTCGGCGGGAAGGACGAAAAGCCAACATCGAAAACGGAAAAGAATTTCCCTCACTTGAAGACGATCCAGGAACTTTCCGGCGCATGGGAAGTCGCGTTCGATCCGAAGTGGGGAGGGCCGGAAAAGACAGTAGACAGTAGTCAGAAGTCAGTAGTCAGTCCGGAGGGAACGGTTGTCTTCGATAAACTTCAGGATTGGACGACCCGGCCGGAACCGGGGATCAAATACTATTCCGGCATCGCCACCTATCGGAAGGCGTTCAGTAATCAGTTATCAGTCACCAGTAGTCAGTCATCCGATCACCGATCACCGATCACTGATCACCCTCCTCTCTATCTCGATCTGGGCGTCGTTCACGACATGGCGCGGGTCAGGCTGAACGGCAAGGATCTTGGTGTGGTGTGGTGCGCGCCGTGGCGGGTCGAGGTCACCGGCGCCATCAAGGCCGGCGACAACCAACTCGAAATCGAAGTAGTCAACCGCTGGGCGAACCGCATGATCGGCGACAAGCAACCTGCCGATGCGGACGGGCGCACCGTGGAATGCCCGCCCGGCTTCCTTGGCGGGGAGCAGTACAAGGCCGGCCGTTACACCTTCAGCACGAACGATCCCTACGAGCCGCAGTCGCCGCTGGTCTCGTCCGGACTGATTGGGCCGGTGATGTTGCGGACGGGGCCTGGATCGAACTGAAGCAACATGAAGATGAACCAAATGAAACACGCAAATAGAGAAATACACACATGAACAAACTCACATCCTTTATCTTCGCCGCTTTGCTGTTGGCACCGCTGGCTGCGCTGCACGCCGCCGGTCTAACAAACCTGCGCTGCGAATACCGGGAGAACCCGCTCGGCATTGACGTGGCCAAGCCGCGCTTGTCGTGGGTGATTGCCGATCCGAAATCTGAAATCTCAAATTTAGAATCTCAAATCACGCGCAGCGTCGCGCAAACCGCCTATCAGGTGCTGGTGGCGAGTTCGGAGGAACTGCTGAAGAATGACCAGGGCGGCCTGTGGGACAGCGGCAAGGTGGAGAGCGACCAGAGCATCCAGGTGGAATATGCGGGTAGGCCGTTGGAATCGCGGATGCAATGCCATTGGAAAGTCCGGGTCTGGACGCTGACTTCCGACCTCCGACCTCTGACCTCTTCTTCATGGAGTAATCCGGCGATGTGGACAATGGGGCTGCTCAAGCCGGATGACTGGCAGGCGAAGTGGATCGGCGTGAGGCGGCCTGCACCTGCTCCCGCCGGCCGGTCGCCATTGGGTCCCGGTCCGCTACGAATAGTCAGCGCCTCTTACCAGTCGGTATCCGGTGCTTCCGCCCGTGATGTGACCGGGCTGCTGGCCTCGCGAGTGCAAGACAGCACGCTGCTCATCGTTGCCGGCAATGCGGAGCTGGGCGGCGATCCGGCGAACGGAATGGAAAAGAAGCTGGTCGTCGAGTATGAACTGGCCGGCAGGCGCGGGACCATGACCGTCGCGGAGAACGAGCGGCTGGCCATCAATCTCAATAACTATAGTGAGGAGGAGGCGAAATGGAGCAGGCCGGGATACTTGCGCAAGGGATTCACGCTGGACGGCGCGGTTCGCCGCGCCACGGTCTATGCCACGGCTTTGGGACTTTACGAATTGCGTTTGAACGGGCAGCGCGTGGGCGATCATCTTCTTGCTCCTGAATGGACCGATTACCACCGGCGGGTGCAGTATCAGACCTATGACGTGACCCGCCTGTTGCGCAGCGGCGCCAATGCGATTGGCGCAACACTCGCCAATGGCTGGTATTGCGGCGGATGGCAGTACTGGGAGAAGAACATCAGGGCAATGTACGGATCCGAACCGTCATTGCTGGTGCAGATGGAAATTGAATTTGCCGATGGACGCAGGCAGACGCTTGTCTCGGATGACAGCTGGCGCGGCATGGCCGACGGGCCGCTCCGGTTTACCGGAATTTATGAGGGGGTAACGTATGACGCAAGGAAGGAGATGCCGGGTTGGGATGCTCCGGGTTTTGATGATTCAAAGTGGCTGGCGCTGCAACCGCGGGGCGCTGATTTGAAAGTCGGGAAGCTTGTCTGGCAGCGTGGGCAACCAATTCGGGCGACGCGGGAACTCAAGCCGGTCGCCATCACTGAGGTTAAGCCGGGCGTGTATGTCTTCGCGTTCGACCAGAACATGGTCGGTCACTGCCGGACCAAGTTCCGCGGAAAGGCGGGTGAGACGGTTGAGCTTCAGCACGGCGAAATGCGCAATCCTGACGGGACGGTCTTTCTGGGGAATCTCCTGGTGGTTAGCAATCACAGGATCCAGATCGATCGCTATACGTTCCGAAGTGACGGAGAGGAGACTTTTGAGCCGGCGTTTACCTATCACGGATTTCAGTACGTGGAGGTTCGCGGCCTGAAGGAGAAGCCCGCTCTTGACAGTCTGGTGGGTGTGGTCGTTCACAGCGACTGCCCTGAGATCGGCGAATTCACCTGTTCCGAGCCGCTGCTGAACCGCCTGGCGCAAAACATCCTCTGGTCACAGCGCGGTAACTACATGGGTGTGCCAACCGACTGCCCCCAGCGCAATGAGCGATGCGGCTACACCGGCGACGCCCAGTTCTTCATGCGTGCCGCCGTCTACAACATGGATGTCTCGGCGTTCTTCAACAAATGGCTGGTGGACGTTTGCGAGGATGCGCAGATGCCGGACGGCCATATTGCCGATCGCGCTCCGCACTATGGGACGGGTGACAGCTGGTATATCGGATGGGGAGATGCCGGGATCATCTGTCCTTATGAAATCTATCGGAACTATGGCGACACACGGGTCATTAGGGAGCACTACGCCGCGATGAAACGGTATCTGGATGCGATGAACAGGAACAGCAAGGACGGACTCTTTACCGGCAACATCGGTGGCGGAGACTGGCTCAATACCGGCGGCGGTGTGGCCGATGACGTCATGGGCACGGCGTATTTGGCATTTGATTTCAAGTTGATGGCTGAGATGGCGGGAGCCATCGGTGAAACCCGTGACGCCGCCAGGTTCCGCGACAGGGCCGCTGAGGTCACAGAAGCGTTTGCCAAAGCCTATATTGATGCGGAAGGGAATATCAAGGAGAGCAGTCAGAGCGGTTATGCGCTGGCGTTTACCATGGGGCTGGTCCCTCCGGAGCTGAAGGAAAAGATGACGGCCCGTTTCGCGGAGGAGGCGCGCAGGTTCGACTGGCATCCCAGGACAGGATTCATAGGCACCCCGCGGTTACTGCCGGGGCTGCACCTGGCGGGGCGGGATGATGACGCCTACAAACTGCTGCTGACGAAGACCGCTCCGTCCTGGCTCTACCCGGTGAGCGTCGGGGCCACAACCATCTGGGAACAGTGGGATGGGTGGGATGGCAGGAACGCGAAAGGCGGGATGAATTCACTCAACCATTACGCATTCGGCGCCGTGGGCGAATATCTGTTTGGTATGGTCGGCGGAATTCAGCCGGACGCGCCGGGCTACAAGCGGATCCTGATTCAGCCCGTGATTCGCGATGGCCTCACCTGGGCCAGGACCCGCTACGTGTCGATCCACGGCAAGATTGTCAGCAACTGGAAACGCGAGGGCGATAAACTGACGATGGAGGTCAGCATTCCGCCGAATACCACGGCGACCGTGTATGTGCCTGCGAAAAATGAAGGCATGGTTCTGGAGTCGGGAAAGCCTGTTGCGGAAACCCGCGGGGTGAAGTTCCTGAGGATGGAAAAGGACAGCGCGGTTTACGAGATTGGATCAGGCGTGTACGAATTCGCGAGTATGAACGGATAGTTCGGCAACAGAGGAGTTGAATGATATGCACCTGATTAACTTGAGAATGGGAATAGCAATCATGATCAACGGAATATCGATGCTGTCGTTTGCAGCAGAGAACGTTCAGACGGTCGAGGCTAACAGGATTGCGGAGATCATGGTCGTCTCCGGAAAGGTCTATGGGAATCCGTTCACGGAGGTAGATCTTGATGCGTTGGTTACGGCGCCCGATGGATCGAACTTTCGGGTTCCCGCTTTCTGGGCTGGCGGCAATCTTTGGAAATTCCGTTACGCATCGAGCGCGACGGGGACCTATGCGTGGAAATTGGCCTGTTCGGATACGAACAATGCGACACTTCACGGCATAGCTGGGACGATCACGGTGATTCCGTATCGCGGGCAAAACCCGTTGCTTAAGCACGGACCAATACGGGTGGCCAGGGACCACCGGCGCTTCGAGCATGCCGATGGCACGCCATTCTTCTGGCTGGGCGATACGTGGTGGAAGAATCTGTGCAAACGGATGACCTGGGAGGGCTTCCAGGAACTGACCGCCGACCGCAAGGCCAAAGGCTTTTCCGTGGTGCAGATCGTCTGCGGACCGTACCCGGATGAAGGATTCTTTGAGGCGCGCTGGGAGAATGAGGGCGGGCTTCCTTACGAATCCATAAAATGCGATAGGGTTAATCCGAAGTACTTTGATTACGCAGATCGTCGCCTGAAGCATCTGGTGGACGCGGGCATTGCTCCGGCCATTGTTGGCGCCTGGGGGCGTGGGGACTGCGACAGCATGCAGGCGATTGGAGCGGCCGGCCTGAAGCGGCACTGGAGGTATCTCGTGGCGCGCTACAGCGCCTATCCGGTGTTCTGGATTCTGGCTGGTGAGATTCCGGAAGAAACCAAATGGGGGCAGGGCCCCTGGGCAGAAGTGGCGACGTATCTTCGTAGCATCGATCCCTATCATCGCCTGTTGACCTGCCACACGGGCCAGGGGCGTCGCGGCGCTAAAGGGGATAGCAATGTGATTGACTACGACATGGTCGGCGGAAATCACGACGAACGAGTAGCCGTGGAGGCGCAAACGCTTGCGATTATCACCACAGCCTATGCAAAAGACCCGCCCATGCCTGTGCTGGTTGGCGAGACCTGCTATGAGGGGCACATGCAGCAGGGGTTTGGGGATGTTCAGCGCCGCATGTTCTGGGGGAATATGCTCAGCGGCGCGGCGGGCCACACCTACGGCGCGGCCGGCATTTGGCATGCCAGCGTGGAAGGCGACCCTGGCTGTGCATCCGCAGCGTTCGGAGGCAGCAAGGTCTATGACTGGACCACCTGGAAGGAGGGCATGGTCTATCCCGGCGCCACGCAGCTTGGCCTAGGCAAAAAGTTGCTGGAAAAATATCCGTGGTCGCGCTTCGAACCGCATCCCGAGTGGGTCGAGGAAGGCTGCTTTGCCGCTGGGATTCCCGGCGAAGTGCGTATCATCTACCTGCCGCGCCGCAACATCTACAACTGGGACGGCCCGGCCGTGAAGAATCTTGAACCGGACGTCGACTGGCACGTTTACTATTTCGACCCGGCCACGGGCCGAACATTTGATCAAGGCAGGATCAAGGCGAGCGCCAAAGCAGACGACAAGACGGCAAAGCCCGTTGAGTTCAAGAAGAACGTTCCGTCCCCGCAGGACTGGGTGCTGGTTTTTGAGCGGGTGCAATGATGAATTCTCTTGACGCGAACCCCGATATCACAGTAGTTACAGAAGGCAGGATTGCCGAACGAGCCGTTGCACAGCGACGCGTGACCGCAGACGAGAGGACCAGAACACCAGCCGCAAATAATGAAATGGGCGAGGCGCGGTCTTGTTACGACGCCACAGTCACCCAATGGATTCGGGATTTATCTCGGGAGAGCAAAATGACCCATAAAACAGAGACCTTCGACCCCGTGTTGCCGGACCGCTCCGGCAGTTGTTCCAACCTTGAATGGCGCCTTTGCCGCGCTGTTGCCATGCGGTGCGCGTTGACGTTCCTGGTGGCGGCATCGT
>Ga0315285_10002971_pt1 | contig 17734 bp, 18 predicted proteins | sample YL17G09_36_MG_FD_203698 | JGI IMG/M metagenome (GOLD analysis project Ga0315285, IMG submission 203698) | Sediment microbial communities from Yellowstone Lake, YNP, Wyoming, USA - YL17G09_36 | ecosystem: Environmental > Aquatic > Freshwater > Lake > Sediment | place: USA: Wyoming | collected... | reverse complement strand
CCCTTGACTTTCAGGTATAGTTTCTTGAGGAGGTATGAGTCGAAGGATTCCATGTGTCTGCTGTGCTGGTTTTGATCCTTAAGCTTAACTGGGGGGAGAAAAAACAGAGGTTAATCCAAATTCTCTAGATTAATTACCAGATAGGTAATGAGAATTCGGATTAACCTCCTTCCGTATTTTGAGAGTATTTAACCCCTTATAAGTAAAGGTTCAGTCGAGACTAGAGTTCAAGGGTTATTCGGAATCCTCTATAGTTTTTAGTACCTCCGGACCGCGATGGCCCGGACTATGTCCGCCGTGTTCTCACACCAGTCCGCGATGGTCTCCAACGCGTCGAGGAACTCGTTGAGGAGGATGAGGGAACCCGTCGTCCAGCCCTTGAACTTGAGGTTGGCCAGGTGCCTCCTCGCCTGACTATACAGCTCATCCGTGTCCTCTTCGAGGAGCTCGACCTTGTTCGCGAGGTTGATGGCCTCCTTCGGGTCCTTCGATATCTTCTTCAGGCACTCGTCGAGCACCTCAACGCAGTCGGCGTCTGCCTTGACCATGTTGAGCGCGGCTTCCCTCATCTCGGGGGGCGCCTTGTCGAGCTGGATGACATTGAGTATGCGCCCCGCCTCCTTGCTCCAGTCGGCTATCCAATCCACGGCGCGGACGAGTTCCATCAGGTCATCCCTCTCCTCGGGGAACATCTCACTCTTCGTGAGGGCGTCGACCATCTGCCTCCTGAGCTCGTCGGCCTCCATCTCCATCCTGCTGACACTCATGTAGTGAAACGTGCACTTTTTGCGGTCGCAATTGGCCGCGGCGTCCACCATGCTGTAGAGCTCCCTGACCGCGTTCTTAGTCAGGTCGAGGTGCTTTTCAGCCATGTCGAGGATATCTTCCCCCCGACTCGGGGCGAACCATCCAAAGAGTTTTCTAGACATTCTCCCGACTATCCCTCACCTTGTTAGTTTATGAAATCTTCCTCTAGACTCAGCCCCGGAGTATGTATAGTAGTATGATGGTCGCGGGGACGAGGTGAAAAATGATTGTGATGACGAGCGTTAGCCTCGGCGATGCAGCTACCTTGTCCGCCGTGCTCTTGATCACCCTACTGAATGGCTTCATTAGCGGTAGGAAGATCATTGCCCCAATGAGGTTTATGCTCAGGTGGACGAACCAGACCCCCATCGCGACGGGGTCACCGGTGGCCATGGCCGCGATCATAACGCCGAAGCCTGTGCCGATGTTCGCGCCCAGGATGTATGGGAGTATGTAGTAGTCTGCACTTAATACTCCGCTCGTCGCGAGGGGGGTGAGCAGCGACACCATCACCGTTGTGCTGGGTATGATCATCGTGAAGAGGAAGCCGGCGATGAACGACCTCAGCGGCTTCTGGAACGTCGCCCTGATGAGGTTCCAGGAGCGGGGCATGTTGAATATCTCCGTCATGTACTTCTCGATGCCGCTGAGGGCGAGGATGAGCATCCCTGCGCCCACGATTATGCCCAGCCACGGCGGGATGATCCCAAGCACCATGGGAACCCACGGCGTCGCAACCTCCAGGACGTCCGGGATCGCGTTAAGCCACGGCGCCTTGACGAATATGTTGCTCCCCTGGAGAGCGATCGATGTCAAGAACCCGAAGAAGAGCTCGGCGGGGTAGAAGATCATCAACGTGCAGAGGTTGTAGAGAACGTGTGTCAACGTCACGTTGAAGGCGGCTTCCTAATTCTTCCTCCCTCGGATCTGGTTGAGGACCGAGATGAGGAACGGTGTGACGGTTGTTCCCAGCTCGGCGCCCAGGATTGAGGCGACCGCGAGGCTGAGGGGCATCGCCCCCGAAGAGACGAAGGCGACGACTATGCTGTCGAAGGCGCCGCTGCTGTGGATGAGTGCCGTCCCCATCCAACCAGCGAAGACCGCGCTCGTAGTGTCTTTGATGACAAGCACTATACTCTCGGTGAGGGCCTCCGCAATCATGGCGGCACTCGATTTGATGAGCATGATGACTGAGATGAAGAAGTAAAGCGCTGCTAGGGAGCCTGCAATGTTTCAGTATTTGGACCTCAAAGCCCTCCTTATTCGCTCTCGGGTATATAATTAAGAGGATTCGGATTAACCCATAAAATCCGGTTTAAACAGGCTCTCCTTAATAAGAGCTTAAATGCGCCGATAACCCTAGGCGAGGTTAATAAGAATCCTCTTAAGGATAATCTATATAGAATATGGTGATTATATAGATGGACTCCGGTTATCTCAGGCTCGTCAACATGTCTACGCCAGCGTCTTTCAGCATATCATAGAGTAGGCTTACGGGCAAACCGACAACATTGTAGAAGCAGCCCTCAACCCTCTCTATGATGAATGCGCCAATACCCTGCGCCGCGTAGGCCCCGGCCTTATCCATCGGCTCCCCCGTGGCGACGTATGCCTCTATCTCCTCCTCGTTGAGTTTTTTCATCCCGACCTTCGTCTCTTCTATTCTTAGATCCGATAGTCCCCTGTCTCTCTCGACGAGGGCCACGGCGGAGATGACCGTGTGTATCCTACCGCAGAGGGCGCGAAGCATCGCCTTCGCCTCTTCCATGTTCCTCGGCTTCTCCAGTATCCTCCCGTCGAGAACGACTATCGTGTCGGCCGCGATTACGAGCTTATCCGGGTATTTAGCAGCGACCGCCTCGGCCTTGGAGAGGGCGTGATCCCTCACGTGGGCGACGGGATCCAGGGCGACGCTGTTCTCCGCGTCACCCGGGTCGACGGCCTCGAAGGGGACGCCCAGTTGCTTGAGGAGGCTTATCCTCCGCGGCGATGTAGAGGCGAGTACAAGCATACGACGGCTCAACTTTTTTACCCTCAGCGTTTTATTGATGTCCGGGGATTCAACAACCTAGAGAGACCCGCGGGTATAAGGATGGTGAGTGGTTGGAGAAGATATACTACGCCAGCTTGGAGACGCTGATGGGCACGATGTGGGCCGCAACCTCAGAGAAGGGGCTGGTACAGTTCCACATCTCAGACGAAAAGGAGGGCTTCCTTAGGGAGCTGAAGGCCCGGATCAAGGCCGAGTACGTCGAGGACCCGGGCAGGTTCAAGGAGCTTAAGGCGCAGCTGGACCGCTACTTCAAGGGGGAGCGGCTCGTCTTCAAGGTCCCCTTCGACATGCGTGGCACACCCTTCCAGGTGGAGGTATGGAAGGCAATCTACTCAATCCCCTATGGGAAGCTTACGAGCTACGGCGGGATAGCCAAGCAGATTGGGCGGCCCAAGGCGGTCCGCGCCGTGGGGAGCGCCGTGGGCGACAACCCCATGGGCCTCGTCGTGCCTTGCCACAGGGTCGTGTCATCGAACGGCGGTATAGGCGGCTTCGGCGGCGGCCTCCCCCTGAAGAGGAGACTCCTCGCCCAAGAGGGCATCTTCGAGACCCCGGAGGGCAAACCCGAGGATGGCGTCGACCTCCGCCAGTTCTTCAAGTGACCGCTAGTATTTTCCCCCGACGTGCACAATCATCCCCATGGCGCCAAAGAGGATCGTTCTGGGAACCTTCAGCCACGAGACGAACGTGTTATCGAACATAAAGACGGACCTCTCCGAGTTCCGGAAGAGGCACCTCTTCCACGGTGACGAGATACCCCCCCACTTCAGGGGGACGAAAACCGCGGCGGGCGGCCTCATTGACGGCTGCGAGAAGAACGGCTTCGAGTTCGTCGAGACCGTCCACGCTTCGGCGACGCCGAGCGGCACCATCACGGAGGAGGCCTACGAGTACATCCTCGGCGGGATACTCGACGGGATCAAGGCGGCGAAGCCGTTCGACGGCGTCGCCCTCCACCTCCACGGAGCGGCCGTCGCAGAGGGGCACGACGACGTCGAGGGAGACGTCCTCGGCGAGGTCAGGAAGCTCATCGGCAGGAAGCCACTGGTCGCGAGCTTCGACCTCCACGCCAACTACACCGAGAAGATGGTCAAGGAGGCCGACATCCTCGTTGGCTACGACACCTACCCCCACGTAGACGAGTACGAGCGCGCCGTCGAGTCCATCGACTTGCTCGCCAAGATCATGGAGGGTAAGCTCAAGCCCACGCGTGTGCTCTGTCAGCCCCCCATGCTCCCCGCCCTCCAGGCACAGTTCACCGGCAGGTACCCCATGACGAAGCTCATCGAGGAAGCACACAGGATGGAGCAGATGCCCGGTGTCGAGGCCGTCACCGTCGCCGCCGGCTTCCCATGGAGCGACATAAAGGAGGCGGGGATGAGCTTCATAGTCATCACCAACGACGACCAGAAACTCGCGGAAGCCCTCGCGCAGGAGCTGAGCGACCTGGCGTGGAGCATACGCAGGGACTTCCTCGTCAAGCCCATGCCCGTGAGGGATGCCCTTAAGAGGGTGAAGGCCGCCAGGGAGGGGCCGATAGTCCTCGCCGACATCGGTGACAACCCCGGCGGGGGCACGCCCTGCGACGGCACCCTCGTCCTCGAGGCGGTCCTGGACGAGGGGCTGAAGGGTGGGGTCTTCGGCGTCATCTGGGACCCCGCGGCGGCGTCGAAGGCCGCCAAAGCGGGTCCCGGGAAGGAGATCGAGGTCAGCCTCGGTGGTCACACAGACAGACTGCACGGTAAGCCACTCAAGCTCAAGGCGCTCGTCAAGAGCGTGAGCGACGGTAAATGGATCGTGAAGGGGCCCATGGGGACGGGCTCCGAGACCGACATGGGGCTCACCGCCGTCCTCCGCGTCGCCGACAACGACCTCATAGTGACCTCACTGAGGCTACAGCCCCTAGACCTGGAGCTATACAGGAGCCAGGGCATCGAGCCGACGGATGCTAAATTCATCGTCGTCAAGTCGAGCGTCCACTACCGCGCCAGCCACGAGCACATCGCCAAGGAGATCATAGAACTCGACACCCCCGGCCTCACCAGCCCCCGCCTAGCCGGCTTCAAGTTCAAGAAGATCAGGCGCCCCATATTCCCCCTCGACTTCGAGATGCTCGGCATAACCGAACTCAAGAAGATGGACGAGGCGTAGACAGGGCCCTGTGGTAGGCTTCGAGGTGGAGGTCGATGACCTTCCCCACCTCGTGGACGGCTGAGACGTATCGTCTGCCCCTCTCCCCCGCCTCCCTCCAGTTACTCCCTTCGAGCAACCAGCGGAGCCCCGAGGCGTAGTCGCTGTCCTTGACGTGGTAGCCGAAGCGTAGGGCGAAGCCGTCGGGGTCGTGGGGGCTGAGGATGGCGCATCCGTGGGCCGCCGCCTCGAGGAAGCTCACGGGGAGGCACTCGCTCACGCTCGTGTTTACGAGGACCCTGCTCATTGAGAGGAGCGCCTCCTTCTCACCCCCCTCAATGAAGCCGGGGAACTCCAGGTTCCTGACCGAGTAATAGCGCCTAACCAAGTCGTCGTCCCGCTGCTTGCTGTGTGCTCTACCAGCAGCCACGAATCTCACATCGGGAAACTCCTTCGCTAGCTCAAAGAAGATCTCCGGCCTCTTCTCGGCGTCGAACCTACCGAGGAAGCAGACGGTAGGCTCGGGGGGCTTCACGGGCTTCTTGCTGGGTACCTTGACTGGGTTGGGGAGGAACCCAGGGTCGGTGGCGAGTTTGTAGAGGGCTCTGGTCTTGGGGATTGTGTACCGTGCCTGACAGTAGACGGCGTCGAGCTGCTTGACACATTCGTCGATTGCTGGCGCGGTGAGGCGGTTGTAGATCCTTCGTCGGAGCGGATAGTACCTCTCCACGAGTCCCCAGTCCTCTCCCGTCTTTGGGTTCTGGCAGGTTACGATGTGCCTGGCCCCCGGCACGGCTTCTAATGCCAGCTTGGTCCCCCAACTCGGCTCCTCCGAGTGGTAGATGTCTGCCCCGAGTCCGCGGTAGATGCCCCCCGTGAACGGGTACTTGGTCAGGGGAAAAGAGTGGATCTCCATACCGTCGAGCTCCTCGAGCCTACGCTGTCCCTCCCCCGCGGGGACTACGACGGATACCCTGACACCCCTCTCGGCGAGTTTGCGCCCTATCATGCGGGTCGCGGCGCCGAAGCCCCCAAGCCTACCCCAGGCGAAGAGCTCGGTGGCGACTAGGCAGATGTCGAGGTCCATAGATATATTTACTTTCACATGATATTGATAAATCATGCCTTCACGGGTGCTCGTGGTCACGCCTTGTTACCCGAGGTTCCCTGGGGACTTCAACGGGGGGTTCGTGAGGGATCTTTGCCTCCGCCTAGCCGAGAGGGGGGTTGACCTCGCGGTCCTCGCGCCGAGGAGCCGGACGATGGGGCCGCAGGATGCGCCCTACCCCGTGAGGCGGTTTCCCTACCTCCCGCTTCAGGTGGCCGAGTCGCTTCCCGAGGAGACCATGAAGGGGGCGCCCCTGGGGCGGCTCGTCCAACTCCTCCCATACATGGCCTCGGCGATCATCCACGCCTCGGCTGGGGAGCCGGCGCTGATACACAGCCACATCGCGATCCCCCTCGGCTTCGCCATCTCCCTCGCCCCCGTGAAGGCGCCGAGGATCATAACATGCCACGGCAGCGACTGCACCCTCCCCCTCGACAACCCCGCCTACCGCCCCTTCACACGCCACGCCCTGAGACGCGCAGACGCCGTCGTCACGGTTTCAAAATACGTGGAGACCCTGGCGAGGAGGCTCGGGGCGAGGAACGTGGAGACGATCTACCTCGGGGTTGATACCCTCCGATTCAAGCCCCCCGTTGACCGGAGGGCCCTCAGGGCGGGGTTCGGGGTCCCCGACGGCGCACTCGTCGTCGGCACCCTGGGGCGCCTCGTATGTGAAAAGAACATCCCCGATCTCATCGAGGCCGCCGAGACCGTGTCGAAGAAGCTCGACGCCTTCTTCCTGGTCGGCGGCGACGGGCCCGAGAGACTCCGCCTAGAGGCAGTAGCCCGGGAGAAGGGGCTCAGCAACATGGTCTTCACAGGTGCGGTTCGGGACGCGCCATCCTTCCTCGGCCTCCTAGACGTCTTCACCCTCCCCTCTTCGCGGGAGGGGCTTTCCCTCAGCCTCCAGGAGGCGATGGCAACGGGGTGCGTACCCGTCTCCGCGAATGGGCATGGTTCAGATGAGGTTATAGAAGAAGGCGAAAATGGCTTTCTGCACCCGCCCGGGGACGCGGCGGCGCTCGCCGAGAAAATAATCGAGGCGGCGGATAGCCTACACCTCTCCAAGAAGGCGCGAAGCACCATCGTCCAGCGCTTCGACGCCGAGGTCGGGGCGGACCTCTACGCCGAGCTATACCATCGGCTAGCATTTTAATCGGACCCCGCGTATCTCTGAAGCATGCTCGTGGCGGGCGTCGACGAGGCCGGGAGGGGGTGCTTCATTGGCCCGCTCGTCGTGGCCGGGGCATCATTCGACGACGACAAGATCCCCCTACTTGTCGACCTCGGCGTCAAGGACTCGAAGAAGCTCACAGCGAAGAAGCGGGAGAGTCTAGCCCCCATGATCGAGGCGCTCACGACGAGCGTCAGGTACTTCGAGCTCCAGCCACGCTCCATAGACGCCGTCGTGAACCGCGGCGTAAAGCTGAGGAAGCTGAACTACCTCGAGGCCGCCGCCATGGCCAGCGTCATCAGGAGCCTCAACCCCGAGGAGGCCTACGTCGACGCGTCGGACGTTGACGATGAACGCTACGGGGAGACGATCCTAAGGCTCCTCAAAGTCAAGCCCCGGCTGGTCTGCGAGCACAAGGCCGACTCCACATACCCCGTCGTCTCCGCTGCCTCGATCCTCGCCAAGGTTAGGAGGGACGAGATAGTGGCCAGGCTCAGGGAGGAGTACGGGGACTTTAACTCCGGCTACCCCAGCGACGAGAGGGCCATCGAGTGGCTCAAAGACTGGTACAGGGAACACAGGAGCTGGCCATGCATAGTCCGCCAGAGCTGGGAGCCTGTGAAGCGGGTTCGCCTCGACGCCTCTCAGACGAGGCTGGCGAGCGCGAGCGCGTGATCCACCTCGAAGGGGTCGAGCTCCACCAGCTCCTCGACGTTGAAACCACCCGCCTTGAGGACCTCGACCTGCTCCCGGTACACCTCCTCCGGCGCCCTCCCCACGTCTATGCTCCTCGACTTTATGGATAGCATCGCGTAGCCGCCCCTCCTGAGAAACAATTTAGCGTTCTCGACGACTATCTCGGCCTGGTCGGGCTGTGCGACGTCGGCGAATATCACCTCGACCTTCGGGACCTGGAACGAGTAGCTCTGGGGTTGGCGGGCGTCGCCGAGGATGGGCGTGATGTTCATCCTGTATCGGGCGACGTGGTCGATCAGGTCCCTTATCGGGCGGGGGGCGAAGTCGACGCCCCAGACGTGGCCGGCGTCGCCGATGATGTCTGAGACGTGGCTGCAGGTCGTGCCCGAGGCGACGCCGAGGTAGAGCACCTTGGAGCCCGGTGTGATGGGGTTGTGTCTGATCTCCTTCATTATCGCGGCGCCGAGCTTGCTGCGGGACGGGTTCCAGAGTCGGTACTCGACTCCACCGATGTTGACGAGTTCCTCCCCATAGACCTTCCTCCCCGGGGCGAGGTTCCGTGTGGCGAGGAGCCTCTGACTCCCATCATCTAAGAAGTATACACCTGGTGTGTATTCTGTAACCTTGTGCACCAACGGGCGCTACCTCGGGGTCTGGTCCGACGCCTCGGCTTGGAGGCCCGCGGCGTCCACAACCCGCGCCTGGTCGATGGCGAACTTCTGGAGCCACGTCATGGGGACCTGCAGCTCCCCTACCCTCTTGGCGAAGTGGTGGCAGTTCGGGTACGCGGGAGTCTTACAGACCCTGCTGAAGAAGTCCTTGGTGATCTCAACGTTACAGTCGAAGATGAAGGGGCAGTCCCTCCGCCCAAACTTCTCCTGGAACGCCTCAGAGAAGGTAGACACCTTTGGCCCTCGGGTGATACCCTGAGCCCCCGGTGTTTAAACCTTTCAGGGTTTGCTGCCCCGCCTGATCTCGGCGGCGGACGCGGCTGCCTCGTCGAGTTCCTTCTTGAGCTGGTCGGCGATGAAGTTTCCGCTGAAGGCGTCGGCCCTGGCGGCGATCGAGAGCTTCGCGGCGAGGTGGCGCGCCCTCAGCCCCCTTAGGCCACGCGGCGCGGCGTTGACGTAGGGGTGCTGGAAGATGAGGCCGTGCTTCGGCGGCTTCGACTTTGTCTTCATGGCCCTGAACAGCGCCTTCTCCGCGCCGAGTATCTGGAGGGTGCTCGAGGGCATCATCGCCATCCTCTTGATGCCTCCGGCCTTCTCGATGAGCTTCGCGGCGAGTGTAGGGCCTGCCAGGGCGGAGACGTTGGGGGCGGCTTCCTCGGCGAGGCTCGAGATGTACTCGGTGAGCTTGCCGCGATACTCGTAGAGGGAGAGGACCTGCTGGGCGAGGCGTTGGGCCTCTGCGAGCTCACTCCCCTGGAGGGGGGCGCCCATGGAGCCCTCCGCCTCCTTCAGGATGCCCGCGACGTCGCGGCGTTGAAGCCCGAGCGCCTCGAGCTTCTCCTTCGTCACGGATGCCCTGTCCCCGATCTCCGTGATGAATCGGAGGTAGCTCTGGTGGTCGCGGATTATTCGGCTTAGCTCGGGGTAGTGGAGGCCGTACCACTCCCTGACTCGGCTGCTCAGGCCGTTGAGGCTCGTGTCGAGTTCACCAAGGAGCTGGACCGTCTGGGTTATCTGCGCCTCCTTGCCCCCGAGGGCGTCCTGGACCGCGCCCCGGGTCAGGAGGGTGGAGACCTGGCGACCGAGTTCGTAGTAGCCTTCCTCGTCCCTGACGATGTTATTCTGGCGGGCGATGGTGGGGAGTTCCTCCCTGAGCGCGTCGCCTGGGCCGGAGTCGACGAGGTCGACCTCGAAGCTGTACTCGCCGCGTAGGGTCTCGGCTAGTTCGGGGTTGGTCGTGGTGACCGCGTCGAAGCCCCTCTTTATGAGGCCCTCAACGACCTTGGAGACCTCCTTCGTGATCTCGCCGTTCCTCTCCCGCGTTATGGCGCGGGCGATCTTCTCCGCCTCCTTGGGGTATAGTGCCTTCTCTATCACCCTGCCGTCGGGTGTCAGGGCGAATACCCCGATCATGGTCTCCTCTATGTGGGCTCTCGTCAAGTCGGTCGCCTAGTCGTCGCTTCAATGATCGTCGTCATGTTTCTAAACGTTATCGGGCGGCGAGGGGGTGAATAGCCCCGTTTTCATCGAATCCCGGTGTCTATGTCGATCTGCAGGGTAGTGGTCTCGCCCGTCTTCACAGTGACCACCATGGTGAGGCCGTAGGTCACGGCCTTGACTCGCATGGGAGTTGCCCAATCGATCTTCAAGGGCATCCAATTTGCTCCTTTGGCCTGTGGCTTATGAATCCTGTAGGGTCTGATGGACAGGTTTATGTGGGAGTGAGTCGAGTTTAGATGGGCGGTTTGACTAGTACAAGCTTAGCCGTGGACTTAGCCGGGCTGAAGCTTCGTTCTCCTACACTCAACGCCTCGGGCGTCCTCGGAATGTCGGCGCCCCTTCTCAGGAGAGTCTACGACTCGGGGGCCGGCGCCGTCGTGACGAAGAGCCTCGGCCCCGCCGCGAGGCCGGGGCACATAAACCCAACGGTCGTCGAGGTCGAGGGCGGCTTCCTCAACGCCATGGGGCTACCAAACCCCGGCGTAGAGGGCTACCTAGAGGAGCTGCGCGAGCTGAAGCATTGGGGCGTACCCGTCGTTGCGAGCTTCTTCGCCTCGACCGTCGAGGAGTTCCAGTCGGGGGCCAAGGCCCTATGTGGGGCGGGGGCGGACGCGCTTGAGCTCAACCTGAGCTGCCCCAACGTGGGCGGTGAACCCGGTATGTGCGCGGCAGACGTCATAAGCGTCGAGAGGGTCACGGCGGCCGTCAAGCAGGTCGCCAAGTCACCCGTATTCGTGAAGCTCTCACCGAACGTCACGGACATCGTCGGCATAGCAGTCGCCGCCGAGAACGGAGGCGCAGACGCGATAACGGCTGTAAATACCCTCAAGGCGATGGTGATTGACGCCGACTTCAGGCGCCCGGTGCTCGCCAACGTGACCGGTGGCCTATCGGGGCCTGCCCTGAAGCCCGTGGCGCTCCGCTGCGTCTGGGAGATCGCCGAGGTGGTGAAGGTCCCTATAATCGGTTGCGGAGGCGTCTCCAACTGGCGCGACGCCGTCGAGTACATGCTCGCCGGGGCAACCGCTGTGGAGATAGGCACCGGCGTGATGTACGAAGGCCTCGAGGTGTACGGGAAGGTCAACGAGGGCATCGCGGGTTACCTCAGGGAGAATGGCTTCGGCTCCGTCAAGGAGATAGTGGGACTCGCACACAGGAAGTGAATCGATGAAGGTCGTCAGGATAGAGCGGGTCGTACAGGAGACCCCTGACATCACGACCCTTTACTTCCCCGACGTAGGCGAGGCGCGGCCCGGACAGTACCTCATGGTCTGGTTACCCGGCGTGGACGAGATACCGATGAGCCTCTCAACCATCGGTGACCCCTCAAGCATCTCCGTCAGAGTCGTAGGCGACGCGACGCGTGCCCTCTCCAAGCTGAGTAAGGGTGACAGGATCGGTATACGCGGCCCCTTCGGAAACGGCTACACGGTCAAGGGCAGGCACCCGTTCCTCGTGGGAGGTGGAAGCGGGATAGCCTCCCTCGCCCCCCTCGCGGAGGAATTGGCGGCTAAGGGAGCAGAGCCAACGTTCCTCATCGGCGCCCGCAGCAAGGACCAGCTACCATTCAAGGAGAGGCTATCAAAGCTCGGCCTCCGCCTCGTGGTCTCAACCGACGACGGCTCGGAGGGATTCCACGGCTACGCCTCGAACTACGCCGGCGAACTCATGGCCAAGGGCGGCTTCGATCAGGTATACATCTGCGGCCCCGAATTGATGGCGGCGAAGATTTGGGCGGACGCGGACAGGCTCGGCTTGCCCGTTGAGGCGAGCCTGGAGAGGCTCTGCAAATGCGCCGTGGGCCTCTGCGGAAGCTGCGCCATAGGTCCCTACAGGGTATGCAGTGACGGCCCCGTCTTCGACTCCGCCAAGCTGCGGGGGGTCGCCGCCGACTTCGGCAAGAGGCGCATGGACGCCTCGGGGCGCATGATCAGGGTCGACCACTGAGGAAACCGTTTTCTATCCCTAAACCACCCTCGATCCATGTCCAGCGATAAGGCGAGGGTTGACGTCCTCTTCGAGTGTTTCTACATGAGCCTGGGTGTCCTCGAGGGGCACCCTATGCTGACTTTCAGGTGGCCGTTGACGCCGATGCCGCCGCCCGCAATCGGGCAGACCTACAACGGGGTCACGTTCAACCTCGGGTCAACGAACACCCTACTCGTCAGGGACGAGGGGAAGAACATCATCATAGACCCGGGGATCATCCAGCTCGGCCGCTACGGGTGCCTCCCCAAGAGGCTGGCGGAGTTCGGCCTCAAACCAGCAGACATCGACATGGTGGTCAATACCCACTGCCACTACGACCACACTGAAGCGAACTACATGTGGCGGGGCAAACCATTGCTAATACACGAGGCGGAGTACGAGTATGCCGCCGAGCTATACTGGCCCGAGTGGAGGGCAGCCTTCATCGACATCCTCGACGTCATTGCCTTCAAGGGGGAGAAGAGGGTCACTAAGAACATGCGCCTCATCGAGACCTTCGGCCACACACCTGGGAGCATCTCGGCCCTCGTCGAGACTGGTGAGGGCCTCGTTGCCTGCATAGGCGACGCCGCGATAGTGAAGGAAGACTACCTCGAGTTCAGGGAGCCGATGGTGGTGACGAAGAACATAAGCGGCGCCACAGCCGTCGACAGCCTAAAGAGGGTGGCGGGATACAAGCCGGTGCTCGTCATACCGGGGCACGACGCCCCCTTCAGGCCCTAGAAAGGTTTATAGACTGACGACCTCCCAGAAGACCGCGGTAATCGTATGCCGACGCACGGATCACTGACAAAAGCCGGCAAGGTAAGGGCCCAGACGCCCAAGATTGAGGCCCAGCCTAAGACCAACCTCGCCCCAAAGAGGAAGACGAGGAGCAACTACATCAAGAGGATTGTCCATGCGCCACGCGACGACCGCCGCGGCGGCCGCGGGCGGCGCTTTTAAAACCCCTCTTCCCCTAGTTGGACTCGGTGTTGGATCGCGCCCTCAGGGAGATCGTAGAGAAGCTTCTTCAAATAGACCACCCCTCTAGGTCTGACCTCGACGGTGTGAAGATAGAGGTCGCCCGCGCCCACGGGTTGCCCCGAATTCCCCGTAACTCGGAGATCCTCGCCACCCTCACGGAGGAGGAGGCGGAGCTTCTCCTACCCGTCCTCAGGAGGAAGGAGGCCCGAGCCCTTAGCGGGGTAAGCGTCGTCGCCGTGATGACTAAGCCCTACCCCTGCCCCCACGGGCGCTGCGCCTACTGCCCGGGCGGCCCGGACGAGGACAGCCCCCAGAGCTATACCGGCTACGAGCCCGCCGCCATGAGGGGTGCACAGAACGAGTACGATCCCTACCGGCAGATGAAGGCGCGTATGAAGCAGTTGGAGACGATAGGGCACGTCGTCGACAAGGTGGATCTGATAATCATGGGGGGCACCTTCCCAGCCTCACCCCGCGCCTATCAGGAGGGCTTCGTCAAGGGGTGCCTCGACGCCCTCACCGACGCCCCCTCGGCCGACCTCGCCGAGGCGAAACTAAACGCAGAGAAGTCGGGGGTGAGGAACGTCGGCATCACCGTCGAGACGCGCCCCGACTGCGTGAAGGAGGCGGATGTGAACGGGATGCTCGACCTCGGCGTCACCAGAGTCGAACTCGGCGTCCAAAACGTCTACGACGACGTCTACAAGCGGGTGGACCGTGGTCACACGGTTCAGGACGTCGTCGACGCCACCTCCCGCCTAAAGGACTCCGCCCTCAAGATATGCTACCACATGATGCCCGGGCTCCCCGGCTCCCCCCCCGAGAGGGACCTGGAGGGCTTCCGAACCATATTCGGGGACCCGCGCTTCAAACCCGACATGCTGAAGATCTACCCGACCCTCGTGGTGAAGGGCACACGCCTCTATGACTGGTGGAAGAGGGGCGAATATGAGCCGCTATCCACCGAGGACGCCACCGAGCTCGTCTCAAGGGTCATGGAGATCACGCCCCCGTGGGTCCGGATTATGAGGGTCCAACGCGACATACCCCTCCCACGGATAGACGCGGGGGTCGACATGAGCAACCTCCGGCAGCTCGCCGAGGACCGCCTCGCGAAGCGGGGCGGGCGCTGCAGGTGCATAAGGTGCAGGGAGGCCGGCCACTCGACGATGAAGGCGGACCCGGAGAGGGTCGAGATCACGCACACCGTCTACGAGGCCTCGGGGGGCACCGAGGAATTCATACAGGCCGAGGACAGGGAGGCGGACACCCTCATCGGCTTCATCAGGCTCAGGGTGCCCCACGAGCCCTTCCGCCCCGAGATAGACACCCACACCGGGCTTGTCCGGGAACTCCACGTCTACGGGCGCATGGTGCCCGTCGGGGAGAGGCGCGTCGACGCTTGGCAGCACAGGGGCTGGGGGGAGGCGCTCATGGCGGAGGCTGAGAAGACCGCCCGCGAAGGGTATGATATGCGTAGGATGGTGGTGATGAGCGCCCTCGGCACGAAGCTGTACTACGCCCGCCTCGGCTACGAGAAGGTGGGCGTCTACGTCTCCAAACCCCTCTGACCCGCATCTCTTAATACCCAGCTCAACGGTAGAAATCCCTGATTCTAGATGACATCCGAGACTCTCCCCGGCTACAGGGGGAAGCTAAGGGAGCTTCTCTCCGCCGCCAAGGTCGGAGTAGGAGACGTCGTGAGGGTCCACAAGGGAGGCGAAGCCTACGAGGGCACCCTCCTCCCCCGCGTCGAGAACGCCGACGAGTGGCACCTCGTCGTAAAGCAGAAGACCGGCTACAACATCGGCATCGCCCACACCGACGACCTGCGGGTCGAGAAGATCGGCGAGGCGGTAAAGCCCGAGTTCCGTCCACCGCCCCTCCCCCCCGTACAGGAGGGGCTCCCCAAGGTCAGCATCATAAGCACCGGCGGCACCATCGCCAGCCGCGTCGACTACGTCACCGGCGGAGTCTACGCCGCCATGTCTAGCCGTGACCTGTTCAGTATCGTCCCCGAGCTGGCTGACATCGCCCAGATCGAGGCGGACATCCTCTACAGCGTCTTCAGCGAGAACATAAACTCGGAACACTGGGAGGGGATGGCGAAGAGGGTCGCGGAGAAGATCAGGCAGGGCGCCTCCGGAGTCATCATCACACACGGTACCGACACGATGGGCTACAGCACCGCCGCCCTCAGCTTGGCGGTCCAGAACCTGCCCGTCCCAGTCATCTTCGTCGGCAGCCAACGCAGCAGCGACCGCCCAAGCAGCGACTCCGCCACCAACCTCGTCGCCGTCGTCAACGCGGCGGCCCACGCCCCCTTCGCCGAGGTGGTCCTCGGCATGCACGAGGGCACGAGTGACGACTCGATAATCTTCCACCCCGGCGCCAAGGTGCGTAAATGCCACTCCAGCGCCCGCTACGCCTTCCAGACGGTGAACGCGAGCCCAATCGCCCGATACCGGGAAGGCAAATTGGAGATGATCGCGGAGCACTACAGGCCCCGCCAGGAATCGGAGCCCCTAATCATGAACAAGTTCGAGAAGAAGGTGGCGCTTGTAAAGTTCCACCCCGGCTTCGACCCGTTAATAATCGACACCCTGATCGACGCAGGGTTCCGCGGCATCGTCTTAGAGGGGACGGGCCTCGGCCACGTCTCGGAGAGGTGCTACGACGCCATAGAGCGCGCGGGGAAGGCCGGCACCCTGATGGGGATGACCAGCCAGTGCATCTGGGGGCGCGTCAACATGAACGTCTACAGCACGGGGCGGGAGCTCACCCGCCGCGGCGTCGAGCCCCTTGAGGACATGCTCCCCGAGACGGCCCTCGTCAAGATGATGTGGAGCCTCGGTAACACCGAATCCATCGAGGAGGCGAGGAAGTTGCTCCTGACGAACGTCGCTGGGGAGTATAATCCCCGGACGCCCTACGCGAGGAGGGAGGCGTGATGGACTACAAGAAGATCGGCCTCAAGGTTGGCATCGAGGTCCACCAGGAACTCGCCACTCAGCACAAGCTCTTCTGCCGCTGCCCACCCAAGCTCAGCGAGGCCGAGCCCGAGTACACCTTCCTCCGCCGCCTGCGCCCGAGCCAGAGCGAACTCGGCGAGATAGACCCAGCCGCCCTCTTCGAGTTCCTCAAGGGGAAGACCATCAAATACGAGGGCGACCACACCACCAGCTGCCTCGTCGAGATGGACGAGGAGCCACCCGGGCCCCTGGACGCGGAGACCCTCGACCTGACCCTTAGCTTCGCCCTGATGGTGAACAGCTACCCCATGGATGAGGTCCACGTTATGCGTAAGACCGTCGTCGACGGGAGCAACACGGGCGGCTTCCAACGCACCTGCGTGGTCAGCCTCGGCGGCGTCGTCGAGGTCGACGGCAAGCGGTACGGGGTACAGCAGATAAGCCTCGAGGAGGACGCCGCGAGGAACGTCGGGGAGGAGGGGAGCATCATACGCTACCGCCTCGACCGCCTCGGGATACCCCTCATGGAGATAGCCACCGCGCCGGACATGCACGACCCCGTCGAGGTGCAGAAGGTCGCCCTCAGGGTCGGCAGCCTACTCCGCGCGACGGGGAAGGTGCGCCGCGGCCTAGGCACGATCCGCCAAGACGTCAACGTCTCCATAATGAACGGGAAAGTCGTCGAGATCAAGGGCGTCCAAGACCTACCCCTGATGCCCACCATAGTCGAGTACGAGGCACAGCGCCAGTGGAACCTCCTAGAGATCAGGGACGAACTCGTGAAGCGCGGTGTTAAGCCCGCGGACATCGTCGACGCGCAAATCGATGTCTCCAGCGTCTTCAAGGCTACCGAGTCCAAGATACTCAGGAGCGCCATGAAGGCAGGCGGCATGGTCAAGGCCGTCAGGCTCCCCGGATTCGCAGGCCTCACAGGCAGGGAACTCTGCCCCGGCAGGCGCCTCGGCACCGAGATGAGCGACCACGCCAAGTACAGGGGTGGAGTCAAGGGCATCTTCCACACAGACGAGCTGCCCGGCTACAGCATAACTCAACCCGAAGTCGACGCCCTGCGCAGATTCGTGGGGGCGGCCGAGGGGGACGCCGTCGTCATCGTCGCTGACGAGGCCGAGAAGGCCCGACGCGCCCTGACGGCGGTGGTGGAGCGAGCAAGGGACGTATTCAACGGGATACCCCTGGAGACTCGCGCCACCAACCCCGACGGGACGACGAGGTTCACACGCCCCCGCCCCGGCGCTGCGAGGATGTACCCCGAAACCGACGTCAAGGCGATAACAATCACGCCGGAGCACCTCGCTAGGCTCGGGGAGACGCTCCCGGAGATGCCGGAGGCCAAACTAAAACGCTTCCAGAGCGACTACGACCTCAACGAGAAGCTCGCGAAACAGATCGTCGACTCCGATTACATGAGCCTCTTCGAGGAGCTTGCACGCGACTATAGTGCGCTGACTACCCTCGCCGCCGTCACGCTGACTGAGGAATTGAAGAGGCTGCAGAGAGACGGCGTCCCCGTTGAGACCCTCACCGACGAGGCCATCCGGGGCACGTTCAGCCTAGTCGACTCCGGCGAGGTAGTGAAGGAGTCCGTCCCCGCAATGCTAACGTGGCTCGTGCAGAACCCCGCAAAGCCTGCGAAGGAGGCAATAGCCG
>Ga0315285_10002970_pt1 | contig 17735 bp, 17 predicted proteins | sample YL17G09_36_MG_FD_203698 | JGI IMG/M metagenome (GOLD analysis project Ga0315285, IMG submission 203698) | Sediment microbial communities from Yellowstone Lake, YNP, Wyoming, USA - YL17G09_36 | ecosystem: Environmental > Aquatic > Freshwater > Lake > Sediment | place: USA: Wyoming | collected... | reverse complement strand
AAGACGGAACCTTAGGATTATGGTTCAGAAGAAGCACTTGAGTCAACAGACTAGTGGGCCTCTCGGCAACCTTGATGAATACGCAGTATCCTGGCTCTCGCGGGATTGTTCGACACTGTTCTCTATGAGACTATCTGACACTTCGTTTGGTGATTCGGTGACAAAGCAGAAGAAAACGTCAGGAGAATCTGAAGGAGAATGGTAGCGGGTGGTCGATTTGAACGACCGATCTCAGGGTCATGAGCCCTGCGGCATGCAGTTATTCCTGCTCACATAGAGCATCAATACAGAAGACAACCGCAGAGGCCATCATTATCTGAGCAAGCATGAAACAAGTGCTCTCCCAGAAGAGTCATAATGGATGCCTTGGTCTTCGGCATGAAACCCGAGTCAGGTTTTTGGTCTTTTTGACCTTCTTCGACGGTTCATCCATTGCTTCTTGAACCATTCAACTACGGTGCTCATGGTTATTTCATATGCACGAGGATTTGTGAGACCGTGATCTGCGCCCTGCACAATGACCAAGTCCTTCGGCTCACCAGCCAGCTCATAGAGGCGCTTTACTCCTGCTAGGTCAATACCTTCATCATCGCTACCATGGACAACCAGTAATGGGCGCGGTGATATCTTGAAGATCTCGCTCATGGGATTGTGTACCCTGGCATCCACCACCATTCTGCGAAGCATTCCTGCCTGAACCTCTGGGTCCTCGATGCCACGAATCTGAGTGGGATCTGTTTCAACGATGTAATCAACAGCGGGACGAATCAATGATGACTGAGAGAACCAGAGTGTGTCATAGACTGGCGCCCGCAGGCAGAGCGCCTTGACGCGTTTATCCTCAGCCACGGCACAGACTGCAACTGCTGCACCAAAGCTTGTTCCGTACACTCCGGACCATGATTTAGCTGTCAGGTCCCACTCCAGCAGGTGTGAGATGGCCGCCTTAGCATCTTTGATCTCGCCCGCAAGAGAGAACATTCCATCACTCTGCCTGAAGCCCCTGAAGTCGAAAGTCAGAACTGCGAAACCAGCCTCAGCAAGCCTTGTTGCGAAACCGCTGACTTGGTCAGGTTCACCTGGAAGTCCGTGGAATTTGCAGATACCTGGGAAGGGTCCATCTCCACTTGGAATGACGAAGTTTCCCCTGATTGTCATTCCTTCTAAGGTGAACTCGGTAGGAATAACCTCTACCATACTTCTTTGGCACTTCCACGGTTTTATAAAAGACTTCCCGAGATTCTTGCGCGAAGAGAGTTTGTGCTTCCACAGGGCTTGACCACCGGTCTGTTATCCAGCACACGCGTCGATTTCTTACGGGTGCAACCTGCTGTCCCTCTGGCCTGAACCGCAGATATGCAAGCGCTTAAGGAAACCTATAAGAGAATTCGACAGAGGGCGAGGCCATAGTGTAGGCTTCGAGTGTGGTGTACGAGGTGCCGGGCCGTCGAAGTCTGGATGAAATGGGGTACTACGACTACGCCGCAACAGTGGGCATACCGTACTTCCATTGGGGTGGTCTAGGTGCGTCGGATCGGATTGCCGAGTTGCTTGCAATAGACAACAACACTCGGGTGCTCGTGGTGGGTTGCGGTACCGGATACAGTGCCTGCAGAATTGCGAAGAACACCGGTTGTCACCTGATAGGAGTAGACATCTCAGCTGAGATGATCGAGGGGGCTCGGAAGAGAGTCGCTGAGTGGGGTCTCGAAGACCATGTTGAGTTTCAGCAAGGCAATGCGTACAAGCTAGATTTCCGTGATGCTGAGTTTGATGTGTTGATGACCGAGTTCGTGTCGGTCTTTCTGGAGAAGCCTCGTGTCTTTCACGAGTTCGCAAGGGTGCTCCATCCCGGTGGAAGACTCGGCGTGAACGAGCTCTTCCTCGCAGATGAGATACCCGCAGAGGTAAGACCGAAGATCGAGAGAGTACTGGAAGAGTTCGAACAGGCTGTCGGACTTCCGCTGAGGATTCCCACGATGTCTGAATGGAAAACGTACTTCGCTGAGGCAGGTCTGGAGAGCATAAGTCAAGAGGTAGTAGACTACAGATACAGAAGTCGTGAAACCAGGAATACAGTCGGAGGAACCGGGAAGCTGCTCCGCATGATTGGTCGAGTCGCTTGGGACATGGCGAGGAACGGCAGTTTCCGAAGACGAATGATGCCCATAGGACGGCTGAAGGCTGTGTTGATGCGGAATCGTGAAACCAGAGGTTACGCAGGAGCTGCCCTCTGCGTCGGCACGAAGCCCGCATGAGCGAATTGGTCTGCTGGCACATTGTCAGCTGAGATTCGTCTGCGCTCTAGACCACGGAGAATTACAGCGAAGTGGGAAAAGGAGCTATTAATTCTCTCTCCCTAGAGTCCGGGAATCCTGATACGTTCATAGATGCGGTTCAGTAGCCATGAGATGAAACTGACCAAGACCAGGAATATGACTGCAGCAATGAAATATACTTGGAGTGACAGAAACGTACGTGAAACTATCAGAACGACGGCACTTAGTAATTCTGGAACGGCCACCATGTAGGCAACGGAGGTATATACAGGAAGATAGACTGCTTCATTCGACCATGCAGGTATTGCGCGTCTGAGGCTTTGCGGCAGTGCTATGTATCTGATCTCCTGGCGCTTAGTCATCCCAATTGACTGAGCTGCAAGTGTTTGACCAGCAGATAGAGACGAAAGAGCACCACGGAAGTACTCTGCTTGGTATGCTGCACTATTTAGGCCTAAGGCAAGCGCACACAGCAGAATTCTGGTGTTCAGAACAACACGTTCAATTCCGTAAATGTCAGGAACTATAATCTGCCATGACGTGTATTCGGTCGGTATGCTAAGTGCATAGGGAAGTATGGTGATAAGAAGAATCTGAGCCACCAGGGGTGTGCCTCTCATAATCTCAATGAAGCCTGTAGATATCCTGGTCACTACGGGCCCCCCATAGTGTCGAGAAATGGCCAATACTATTCCGAAACCCAGTCCCAGAAAAAGAGCAAACAAATACAACCCCATTGTCATGGAAAAACCACTGACCAAGTCTGGATAGTATTCATCTATCCCCAGCATTTCGAAGAAACAGGTCGGTGGTGCCGTTCCCAATTGACTTCCTCCAGCTACTCAGGTATTCTCAGTTTCATTCTGTCCATACAAGACTTCCAACTTTCTGAGGAAGTGTTTTGCCCTCTCAGATTGGGGATTCTGGAAGAAATGTTGGGGTGTACCTTTCTCAACGACAACGCCCTTATCCATGAAGATCATCTCACTTGAAACAGCACGCGCAAATCCCATTTCGTGTGTCACGACGACCATGGTTGTCCCTTCCTTGGCAAGATCGAGCATGACTTGCAGCACTTCTCCAATCAACTCTGGGTCAAGTGCGGAAGTTGGTTCATCAAACAAGATCACTTCGGGATTCATTGCTATTGCCCGCGCAATTCCCACACGTTGTTGTTGCCCTCCACTAAGCTGAGCTGGATAGTGATGACTCCAGTCACTCATGTGGACTTTCTCTAGAGCCCTGTGTGCCACGTCATTTGCCTCTTCCTTTGTCATGCCAAGCACCAAGTGAGGTCCTATACTGACGTTATCTATTGCCTTCAGATGTGCAAATAGATTGAAGTTCTGGAAAACAAAGCCAATACGGGTTCGCAATTTACAGAGCTCTGCCTTACAATCCATCAAGCTTTGCCCACAAAGGAATACCTCTCCTTTGTCGGGAGGGGTCAGCATGTTGATGACTCTTAAGAGAGTGCTCTTGCCCGATCCACTCGGTCCAAAGATTACCTTCACCTCTCCTTCCTGCACATCAAAGGATATCCCTTTTAGCACCTCGAGTGTATCATACGCTTTCCATATGTCTCGTACTTCTAGGACTGCTACCATTATCTACCGCCGCCTAGTCCAAGAGTTCTGAGTTTCGAAGTCATACTCTCCCCGACGTATTTTGTGACAGGATAGGTAAAAACGAAATAGATGATTGAAGTCACAGTGATGATTCCAAGAAAGAGTGCCGGATAGGTCCAGCTAAATGCCATACCATGATATATCAGTTCAGGAACGCCGATCGCGCTAACCAATGATGTATCTTTGATAACGACTGCATATTCATTTGTCCACCCTGGTATAGAGAGTCGCAGTGCCTGTGGCAGGATAATCCTCCGAGTTGCTTGATAGTCAGTCATTCCTAATGATCGAGCGGCCATCATCTGACCGGGATCGACAGACAATATCGCGCCACGGAATATCTCGGACTGATATGCTGCACTCCTTAAGGCAAGAGCAAAAATGGACGCAGTGAATAATGCATTGAACAGAGAGCCTGCCCATAAGAAGAGCCTCAACAATGCAATGCCAAATATGAAGAGAAGGACAAGCAGAGGAATCCCTCGGAATATCTTTTCATAACCTGATGAGATCCATCGCAGTTCAATTGGACCATATACACGCATCAAGGCAAGTCCAATCCCTACCAAGAATCCAATTAGCAAAGAAAGAAGTGTGAGAGCAAGAGCCGTAGGGAGACCTCTGCTCATGATCAAAGTTAGGATCTCGAATAATCCCTGCGGCTCCTGCACTCACTATCACCCAAACCACTTTGCAATTAGGGCATCTACTGTTCCGTCTCTAAATCCTTCAGCAATGGCACTGTTTATTGCTGCAGCAAGCCTGTCGCTACCATACCGTATGTAGAACGCTGTTGGCGGAGCAGTCACTGTGAATATTATCTTGATAGTATAGACAGTACTGTACAAACCAACAATTGGCTCGTCCACATATACCGCATCAAGAGCGCCCGAATCCAAGTCTTGGAACATTGTTTCAACAAGAGGATATCTATGTAGATCTGTTTCGCTCAAGATGGCTGATAGTTCTTCGTCCTCAACTGTTCCTGTTTGAACTCCTACATCGTATCCGACGAGATCGGTGAGGTTGCCGATGACGAGTGTTGAATTGGCCTTAACAACAATGACTTCGTTTGTTCTAATGTACCATGTCACCGGTTGAAGAACTGCACAACGTGCTGCAGTTATGAAGGTCGCTGAAGCAACCATATCAATTGTACCTGCCTGACATGCGCCTATTAGAGCACCGAAGTCCATGTCAATCCATTCAACTGTCACGTTAAGGTAATCAGCCACAAGCTCAGCAAGGTCAATATCGAACCCGTACAATGTACTTGTGGTCGTGTTGAACATCTCGAATGGCGGCCATCCTGAGTTTGTTCCAACAATAATCGTACCACGTGCCATGATTTTGTCGTAATCATCAGCCTGGGGAATCAATGTAGGTGCAAAAAAGCCTGCTCCAAAGCCGATAATCAGTCCGACCATCAGCATGAGAGCCATCATTCCTGTTCTTCCGCTTGATACAGCCAATCTTCTAACCTCCTTTCGTTTGAATCCGAAGATTCAGGAAATCCGTACTGCAGACCCTCTGAAATAGATTCGCTTTTCTTGCCGAGAGAACAGAATTGAATGCCGGCAGGCTACTTGACTGTAGTAGCATCCAATGGACAAGTACTGACGCACTGGTTGCATATCGCACAGAAATCTGTGAATGCCACGTCCACCCTCCATTCAGTAGGATTATTGCTGACGTAGTCTGGATGTCCTAAACAACGCACGCAACACACTGCAGCATTCAGCCGAGTTCAGAATCGCGTACCCACTTGACGACCTAATCATGGAATCGCTTAGAATAACCCACAAGATACTGGTTCACATCGGAGTCAAATCAGAAGAACTGGAACTTGTGCTCCAAGTGGGGCTGCCCCCGACTGTTTCCTCGGTTGCCGCCATTGAGGGGGTGTAGTGCATTGCGTGAAAATCCAAACGATATGGCTGCTCTTGACAGAGAACTGAAACTAGTGGCCGAATGTGACCAGACTCTCCGCAACCTTGAGGGTATGCAACAGCTGCGTAGAAGTTGGACATTTTCGAGTAGGGGCTTAAATAGCTCGAACCAGACATCTCTTTGAGGCTGACTCGACACAACGTAGCCTCAAGGAGTACGACCCCAGTGCCGTTTCTGGGAGGACAAAGACTCCCGTGTCCAACTTTGTCCAACTTACAATGAACGGTAGCATGAGGCTGTTCATGGCACTTATACGCACTGCCCAACTGCGCCATCTCTGCAAGCTTCAATGACCGACCAAACTACTTCAACGGCTTCGAGTCTTTCCAAAGAGGAGCAAACTTGTTTCTCAGCGCTTCTCCCGTTTCCTCAGATACAGGAGTAATCGTTCTGATGGACTCAGGAGATCCGCATGCCAATTCCGCTTGCTCCGACAGATGACATGAATCTGACCTAGAACTGAGGTGTCGTGGAGGTTCCTGAAGCTGCAGATCTGCGGACGCCCACTGTCCCGCCACGACATTCCATGAACAGAGCCCCGGGTTTTGACTCACTCAGCACCATACAATTCATAGTCTCAGATGGCCGTAATATTGATATGGAAGACACCGAACCAATCATGATAAGAAGAGAGGTTGGGCGACCACCTCTTGTGATGGGGTATGAACATGACTGATTGCAGCAACCACCCGGGGCGGCCTTCATACTCACAGTGCAGCTTATGCGGGAGATTCATCTGCCATGAGTGTAGGTTCGTGGACAAGATTGGTCAGAGAGTAGTTGGAACTGCTTATGTGCAGGTGGGAACACAATCTGGTTCGGGTTCGCAAAGCCAAATCGACTATGCGGATTTTTGCCCTACTTGCATGGTGGAGCGCGGGCGTAAGTTGGGTTATGACCGTCGTGGGGGATGGGTGAAAAGCAAGTACGCGTGGGGCACTTTCATACTATTCGCCGCTATGGGAATTATCATGGATTTGGCGTTTGTCGATATGTTCTCTATCGTGGGAATTTTCTCAATACTATTTGTATCCATAGGTGGATTCTTCGGTGCAATGCTCTTTGTCGCTGCATGGGTAGATGAAAGGGGGAAGTACAAACTGTACCAAGGCGCATTGGCTGCAACACAGCGTTGAAACGTCCGACTTCGTGATTCCTTTCGATACCAGAGTCCCTGTAAGCGTCCGACGCAAGGGATGATACACATTTCTGATATACCTCAGCTCAAGGACCGAAAGAAAACAGCCAACAATGACCACATCGTAATCGGGACACGAGTGACACGTCCGTTTGCTCGTGGACTGAGAATCCTAGCAGCCAAAGAGGACAAGAGTCCCTGTGAACTGATAAGGACTGAACAGGAGAGGATAGTCAACGAAAGAGGGTGAATTGATGGACCTGTCACAGTACAGTGTTGAATCTGTGGTTCGCAGGTATGCCATCAAGGGCAAACTCAGTAACATTCATGGTGAACACGCGCGCAGGACACAGAAACTCTCGATACGCGTGATTGAAGAGGCCGACCTTTCTAATGAATCTTGTCGAGTTCAGGCATGAGAACACAGAACACCTCGTTCAGCCACGACTCATCGTCTTGTCTACGGTGGAACACTTCCAATGAAGAATCGCAGCAGGGCAGGAAAAGGACGTGGTAGCGGGGGGTCGATTTGAACGACCGATTTCAGGGTCATGAGCCCTGCGGGATAATGAATTCCCACTGGGAATGCTTCTCATTAGGGTCTGTTTCCACAGAGTGTATCATTCCACGCAACGGATTGACCGAGGGCGTGCTTCTGGTGAGCTTCAATTCAAGCACCGATAGCTGCACGTCCAGGCGTGTCCATCAAGCAGAAGACTAATCCGCTTGATTGGTGGCATGGAAACTTGCAGGTAGGTGAAGCGGATCTCAGGATATGAGTCTAGAGGAGGTAGGCTGGTGTCTGACCAACAAGACCGATCCTGATATCGCATATCATTAATCTCATTTCTTGGAATTGCCAATAATCCCTCCCTCTCAATTATGAGACTCCTTGGTATGTCAGGAGGGACAACACGACCGCCATCACCACGATGACTATCATTAGTCCTATGATGTAAGTAGATGACGGTCTTCCATAGGCCTTTATCGTAGTTGCAGTCAAGACAGTTCCCAGGACTAGTTGCACGGCAACAAATGCAACAATGAATGTGGGCATCAGATCCGTTGGAATCGCCTGAGTGCCTCTTATCACTTGGAAAGGTATCACGTTTGCCATATATACAACAACCACTGGTCTCCCAACACGATGGCCCCACCCGCCTCTCTCCACGTTTCTAGCGTGAAGAGAAACCACTTTATGCTGAAGCCAGTCTTTCATCCTTTTGCGCATGCCCATCCTGTCCATACTTAAGGGTGGTCACACTTACATGTTTCTTTTTAGCCAGACCCCCTATTGCATCACGTCAAGATGCAGCATGTGATGAGTGCAGAGAGAGCAAGTGGAGTCGCTAAGCACATCGCAGAAACAGGTGTAGGCTGCCTGCCCAGAGAGAATTTCTGACAAACAAACCAAGGAGGTCGGTGGTTGTCAAAGATATGCCCGAAGTGTGGGTCTGATATGAAGCCGAATCTGGCGATATGGGCATCCAGAGGATTCTTCCACGGAAATCCGAAATTGACTGGATACGTATGCGTCAGCTGCAGGTACGTGGAGTTCTGGCAAGAAGGAAAGTGAGTCCGACGCATCCGGTCAGTAGTCACTGAGATGCACCTGATCACAGAAAGAAGAAGTGGTAGTGGGGGGGTCGATTTGAACGACCGATCTCAGGGTCATAAGCCCTGCGGGATGTATGGTGGGCTGTCTGTTGGCAAACCTCTCAGGGATTCTTCTACCTGATTCCTAGATGCTCTTGGGCAGTCCTTACTCCTAGGTGCTTCGTGAGCGAGTATCCAGGTCCATGGTGTTCTATGAGATAACCCTGTTTAGCCAATCGCCGCAGGCGCTTCTTCAGGCCCTTCTTCTCCCGGATATGGCATAGACCTGCGATTGAGTCCACCCTTCGGTGCTTTGACTCGATTATGCCTTTGTCATAGAAACAGGACAATAGGTCAAGGTCTTCGAGATCAAGACTCACGGACTTGACATGCGTCTAGGTCCATTATAAAAGTTGCGCATAATTGTATAATGATTTCCCTTGTAGGGAAATGTTTATACAAGAAGTATGTCTAATGTGTACTAACTAACTAAGTTAGTAAGTAAGTAAGCAAGTAAGGCGAAGTCGAGAGTCTGGAGAGATTGACCATGGCGAAAGAGGACAGGATGAGGTTTGAAGACGCAGTACTCAGAGTCCTAGACGCGTTGGGTTCAGGCGCACCGATGACCGTCAATGAGATTGCAAGACGGGCGGAGGCCAACTGGAAGACTGCAGACAAAGTAGTCCGGTTCCTGATTGGCATTCAGGACCAGTTGACAGCGAATGAGGTCGTTGTCCTCGGAGGTGCGAATCGAAGGATAGTCCTGCTCCAGATGAGGGTCGAACTCTCGAAGCTGCCCAAGGACGTGGTGGACTGGTTCATTGGAACGAGGTTCTTCAGTCAGAATGAGGGGGCGTCCGATGAGGAAACCAAGTTGACACCGGCGTCAGACAAGGGTCAGAGAGTCTCGGTCGAGGATGCCGTGGTCAAGATACTTGAGGTACTTGAGAAGAAGGACGAACTATCCCTGTCATCGCTGTCCAGAAGAATAGGAATCAACAGGCGGACAGTAGCACGAGCACTGGACCTAGTTGATAGAATCCAGAGTCGTGTTGTGGATTTCACCGTGTCGAAGACTGAGGACGGACTGATTGTCAGACGTGCACTGCGCAGTCTATACGATTTTGATGACTCCCGCATGAGGTACGTCCTGAGAAAGAGGTATCTGCACGAGGAGACAGAAGCACTCCCGAAGGATCAGGAGCGAGCTCTCCTCCAGATAGCCTAGTTTCACCCTAACAGCCCGAAACGTCACCATCTAGAGCGAAGAGTTTCATCGCGGAAAGTGTGAAAAGCAACCATTTGCCAACGTTCACTCGGACCGTGTGTTGGTGGGCCTATCAGGGGACTGCGCTCGCTCGGCCAGCTGTGGAGTTGAAGAATGGACGATTTTGAGTGGTTGAAGGATAAGGTCATTAAACTCGCAGGAGCAGACCAAGAGATCAGACAACTGTATGACTTGGTCAATCAGCGGATCAACATGAAGGACCGAATCTACGTGAAGGGTCCGTGGGCCTTCAAGAAACTGCTCATCCTGGCCATCTACATCGACATATTCACCAATGTTGCCAAGGACCATCGCAAGAATCTCGTCTACATTGACCTGCTTGCTGGCCCCGGGTTCAACTACATAGTGGACTTCGACCTCGTCATTGCCGGTTCGCCGCTCTTGGCAGCGATCATTCCGCGAGTGCTCAAGTCCGGGTCGCTCAACTCCTTTGACAGGATGATTCTGGTCGACAACGACCCGGAGAACTGTGAGAGCCTCAAACAGATTCTCGCCGCCGATATACTCTGTGCTGACTGCAACTCTGACACGGTCTACGACACGATCATTTCCGCCATGAAACCACCAGACTCTCTCTTTCTCGTATTTGTAGATCCAGAGGGGCTAGAAGTCCAGTGGAGAACCATGGAACGACTGTTCGGACTACCAGGGGACTTCGTCATCAACTATCCCTATTCTGGCGTGGCACGGACATGCGGTAGAGTTGATGCAGAATGCGGTCCGCTCAAGGAGTCCTTAGGTAGGCCTCTGGACAACTTCTTCGGAACTTCGGACTGGCGGCAACTCGATTCTGGAGAGGGCATCGGAGATAGACTCTACAATTTCTACTTAGAGCGACTGAAGAAGTACCGCAGTGAGGTCGTAGAGTTTCCGATCATGATGGTCGGAGGGAGTCAATATCGTATCTTGGTTGCAGCACGTAAGACACAGGGCGGTTCGCCTTGGCTGAAGCCCGTCGCGAAACTCAAGAAACGGATTGAGTCAATATCTGATGGCCAGTTGGATCGACTTGTGGACGTCTACAAAGGCAAGCAGAGGCAACTGACTGATTTCTTCTGAACCATTTCGGTATATCTAATAGGGTATTAGTGTCGCACTTAACCTGTCCATCAGAACGATAGATTGGAGTGAGAAACCGGAGATGCAGACAGAGTCGGAGGACCAGAGGTCTGGAGGGCTTGCTGCACATCTGATGGCAGAGTTCCGCGGGCGACACCAGTCGGTCAAGCAACTCATGAAGACGTCAGACAGTCAGATGGAGGATTTCACGACAGCACTCATCACTCTAGAGAAGAAGGGCGAGGTCTACGTCGAGAGACACCCCAGACTCCGCAACGGAGTCCTCAGGTCAGACATAGCCTCGACAGATGTCATCTACTTCGGCACTTTTCCCTCCATTGAGCGAAAGACCCTCCTGTATCAGACGAGGGTCGAGTATGGTGACCACACAATCAACCACATCCTAGGATGCGCTCATGGTTGCACCTATCCCTGTTACGCCATGCAGATGTCTGTCCGATACGGCAGAGTCGCCGACCGCTCCGACTGGATGTACCCACGCATCGCCAGCAACACAATGAGTCTTCTCAGGAGCGAACTAGAGCATCCGAATCATGATGTGAAGTTCGTACACCTGTCGTTCATGACGGACCCCTTCATGTACGATGCTGTCAACGAGCGGACTTATCCTCAGGTCCAAGACCTCACAATGGAAATCATCAGGTATCTGAACCAGAACGACATCAAGGTCACGGTGCTGACCAAGGGTCTGCTTCCAGAGAGCCTGAGGGAACCTGAGTACAGCACCGACAACGAGTACGGAATCACACTCGTGTCTTTGGATGACGAGTTCCAGAAAGTCTACGAGCCATTCTCGGCCCCGGCGTCAGAGCGTCTGAAGGCACTCAGGCACCTTCACGACCTGCACCTGAAGTCGTGGATCAGTCTAGAACCATACCCGACCCCGAACATCGTCGATCAGGAACTGAAGGAACTACTGAGGAAGGTCTCTTTCGTGGACAAGATGGTCTTTGGCAGATGGAACTACAGTCCAGAGGTCAACGGTCACCAAGGCGCCGAGAAGTTCTACAGGGACTGCTCGAGGACTGTTTCCGAGTTCTGTCATCAAAAGAAGATTGTTCTGCACATCAAGCACGGTACTCCCATGTCGAGAATGAAGAGCAATGGCCTGTTCTATCTGTGATGGCTGTTCGTCCGTGTTTCTGCGTTCTGTGGCATCCTGAACAGTCTGCAGACTTCAAGCGCAGGGAATCGCGGTGAAGCAGCAAAAGGAAGTGGTAGCGGGGGTCGATCTGAACGACCGATTTCAGGGTTATGAGCCCTGCGAGCGGTAGGCCGAACAGCGGCAGGCAGTTGTGCAGCGATGGAATCTGCACAACCAAGATACCGTCCGACTTCGAATGCTCTACAGCTCTGTGAAGCTCTTGACTCTCTTGTCGTCTAGCCTCTTTATGACTTCCATCATAAGTGAAACGGCGTTCTCTACATCCCCGAGGTCAAGCATAGCATGATGGGAGTGGATATGCCTTGTCGGCACACCCACGAACAGAGATGGTACGCCCATCCCGGTCATGTGTATTGCTCCAGCATCAGTACCACCGGCTTTCAAGAAGGCTGGCTGATGCTTGATGCCAAGAGCCTCTGCAGTTTCAATGACGAATCTTCTGAGGTTGGGATTCGGTATCATCGAACTATCGCCGGCAGAGATGGAAACCCCTGAGCCCATTTTCTGCACTATGTCCTCACAACCCGGTACGTCACCCGAGAGATCGACGTCTAGGGAAAAGCCAACATCAGGCAAAAGCATCTGAGCGGCTGTATGAGCGCCCCTTAGGCCGATTTCTTCCTGTGTGGTGGAAACGAAATAGACAGTGTTCGGGTGCTTGATGCCCTGCTCACTCAGCCTGCGAAGGGTTTCAAGAGCTATGAAGACACCAATCCGGTCGTCAAACGCTTTGGCAACTCCAAGGTTCACAGTGCGCTTCTTCGTTCCGCCTTCGGTTCCTTCTTGTTTCTCAGACCGGGCTCGTTTCATCGTCCGGAAAGTTGCGTGTGGCACCGCGGGGTCTCCAACCCTGATACCCAGATCCTTGACTTCTTGAGAGCTCGCGCAGCCAATATCGATGTACATTTTGTCCTTGACCACAACCTTCGCTCGGTCCTCTGGAAACAGAACATGGGGCGGGGTCGCACCAATTATGCCCACGATCTTCTCGCTTCCAGCCGAGGGACGAATCAACACCTCGCGGGCAAGCAGAGTCTGGTCGAAGAAACCACCTACTGTCTGAAACTTCAGGAACCCCTTCTCGTCGATGTCAGATATTACAAAGCCAATCTCATCCGCATGACCAGCAAGCATAATCTTCGGTCCAGAACTGCCCCTCCGAAAGACCACAGAACCGAGGCGGTCGTACGTCACCTCATCAGCAAACTTGGCACCGTGGTTTCGGACTATCCGCTGTACTTCCTGCTCGTAGCCGCTAGGCCCGAAGGCGTTGCACAAGGTTTCGAGTAACTTCAGGTCGAGGTTAGTGTCTGCCATCTGTACCAGCCACACAAGGAGCAGAAAAAACGACCAGATATACAGTACGGTTTCATCAGTCACGATTACGTTAAGGTACAGATTGAGGAGTCCTCTAGGTCTGTTGAACGCTCTTCTCAATGTGCTAGGTGCCGAACTGCGAGACTATTCCCTGCTCATGTATCCATTTGAACAGGCCGCAATCTCTGGCAAGTAACACACCTGTCATGAGTGACGTGCTTGCAAGTAGGAAGAGAGCGTCATCCACGAACAAGAATGGGGATAGGCACAAGAAGCCGATGAATGGTTGAGACCTTCTCATCCTACGTCTAATCATCAGCTTGGAGGGGAATCAAAACGAGCGGCAGTGGTCGGCCGGTTTGAACGACCGATCTCAGGGTTATGAGCCCTGCGGGATAAAATAGTTCTGGGTCAGAAGATGCAAGTGCGCTCCCCAACTGTCATTCCCGGTTTCTGTGGCTCGCTGGTTCTGAATCCCTTCTCTTCAGTCGTGGACGAGAAGACGCCCTCTCCAATGGTGTTGGCTGCTCCTGCTCAAAGGGCTGTACTAGCGCACCCTGTACTCTTCGACGAAGAGCCACAATGCAAGAACGCTTGACAGAATGGCAATCATCGCAATCACTGGGAACACTGTCCCGAATCCCCCGACGATGAGAGCTATTCCAGTACCTTCCATGAGTGCTTTGTTCTTGGATTGCTCTCTCATCTCTATAAGTGAGTATCCTCCTATCGCAAGAGTCACAATCGTCGGACCGGGTCCGAAAACGTACATTCCGACTGGTAGTGTGACGAGGGTTGGCTCCACGGATGTAGAGATTATGAAGGCAGTGAGTATCTGAAGAACAGCAGTCACGAGAGCCAGCAAAGTGACTAACAATGGGGACTCTTGCCCATACCTTCTGTGGAAACCCAAGAAACCGAATCCCAACAGAGAATACCAGAGTGCCCATAAGACTGCATCAACCCACATCCAAAAGGGTGATTGGTTCAGAGTCATGCGGATGACATTACGACTGATTGGCGCAATCACGCCAAATGCGCTGCCCGCAGCTCCAACAATGAACAACGGTCCACTACTAGTGCCGTGCTCCTCCGTTCCTACTTCCAGTATCTCCCACCCCGAGAGTCGTGCCGTTAGTATCCTAGCATCGATGACACGCATTTATCCATTGTTCCTGTCTGAGTCGTGTCTTGCGTACTAGGCTCGCATGCAGTTGGAAACCAAGGGATAAGAAGTGGTTGCGGGGGTCGATTTGAACGACCGATCTCAGGGTCATGAGCCCTGCGGGATTGTATGTTCTAGGAAGGGTATGCAACAGCTGCCTAGAAGTTGGACAATCTTGGACATTTTCGAGTAGGGGCTTAAATAGCTCGAACCAGACATCTCTTTGAGGCTGACTCGACACAATCCGGCCTCAAGGAGTACAACCCCAGTGCCGTTTCTGGGAGGACAAAGACTCCTGTGTCCAACTTTGTCCAACTCACAATGAACGGTAGTCAGAGTGATGCTACGTGACATACAGGACATTTCCCGAGTCCGAGGCTTCTCAAATGACTGTTAATCCAGACGCTCTTCCATAGGAAGCTTTGGCATCTTCTCAAGTTCTTTGAGGAACTTGTCGAACAGCAGCCTTGCCCTTCTCTTGGTCAGTTCCGAGAACGCCTTGGCTCGTGAGTCCTTCCGTTCGTGACTGTACCTCTCGCTCAGACACAGCGGTGGACGACTTTCGGCCCGATGCCACCTGTTTCTTGGAATAACGGGTTGACATGCGCAGCAGTGAGGGTACGCAGCAGCTGCGTAGAAGTTGGACAATCTTGGACATTTTCGGGTGGGGGCTTAAATAGCTCGAACCAGACATCTCTTTGAGGCTGGCTCGACACATTCCAGTCTCAAGGAGTACCACCCCAGTGCCGTTTCTGGGAGGACAAAGACTCCTGTGTCCAACTTTGTCCAACTTACAATGAACGGTCAACGCATGATTGACGGCTATATCATCGAGGCCACTGCTGGTCTTCTTCCACTGCATGCCAGTGCCTTTCTCCTGAGTTCTTGAAACTCTTGCGTGACGTTCTCAAGGCTTGGCAATGTCATCTACGGTACTGCCATCTATACCACACAGTTTAATTGAGTACACGTGTACAATACTACAGGTGTATATCTATGTCAGGACAGGACGAGATGCCACTCTTGGGCCACAAAGGTTTACTCGACGTGCTGCTCGCGTTGAAAGAAGGGCGCAAGACGTTCGGAGAGCTCAAGAGTATCCTAAGGATGAGCCCTACGACGGTCCTACGACGTGTGCGTGAGTCGCAGGATCACGGATGGGTTGAACAGGGTATCTCACCAGTCAGGGGACAGAAGCCCAGAATAGACTACGCGTTGACTGAGGACGGGCTCCGCCTTTTTATGCAGTGCTCTTCGATAGTCGACAGGTATGTTCAGCTGAGAGAAGAGCTTGCTAATCTTCACAGAAACGCGTTCGAAACAGAGAAGAAGATGAAAATGCTCCTGCTCTCAGGTGTACCCGATTCTGATAGACGCCAATCCTTGGGCGAAGATGTAGATAGCACCAAATCCTAAGAGGAACTTTATGCAATCGAAAATGAGGTGGTTAGGGTATGTCAACTAAGAAGATTCTGACGTCCATCCTAGAATCTCCTGAGAGGTCTCAAGAGATGGTCAAAACGCTTGTCGCGCACAGGGAGAATGCCGACTGGACAGCAAGTCACCGAGCTGATCTGATTGAGAAATTCGCAGACAGTTACGTGGCTGTCAGGAACAAAGAAGTAGTGATGCACGACAAGAATATACTCCGGCTCATAAGGCGACTGAAGGCCAAATACGGCGAAATCAGCGACATCACCATTGAGCATGTGACTGACAAGCCAATCAAATTGCTGTTCTAGCTAGCATGTTTGGATTGACGGAGGAACTCATATGAAGTTGAAGGGCTATTTCCGCCGCGACGGCCATTGCTACTTTGACGCCCTCCTTGTGAGCGATAAGCTAAGGAAACCCGAGTTCCTCCGCCTGTTGCTTGACACAGGTACTACTACAACCACGATTCTGGATGGTGACTGTGAACGAATGGGACTTGACTGCACGAAGTTGCCGCGCAACAAAAGGGATACAATGGCCGTAGGTGCAATGGTGACTTCATATTTACTACGCGACGGCGTATTCGTATTCTTGGATGAGCATGATGGGCTGCAACCAGAGATTCTCGGACGAATAGACGTGATCAATCCGGACGAGGACAGCCCCAAACCCGACTTCAGCCTCATGGGAATGGACCTTGTCAGCAGATTCGACAAGCTTGTCATTGACCGCCGCAACCGCACAGTATACTTAGAGAGATGATTCCGAGTCGCGTCTTCTGGGCATCTAATCAGTCATATGATAGTACTCCAAGGACATCATGCTGACTACATGCTGGACGCTCGCACCTACGTTCTGTATCCCGTTGAGCCGAAGTGATCCGCGAGAATCGAAACGACCTCTTCCTCTCCGAGCAAGCCTTGCACTCGAGTTCGAGGACCATTCCCGAACACTTCACCTTTTCGCTTTTGGGCTTAGATGCATGATGAGAAAAAGAAGATGGTAGCGGGCGGTCGATTTGAACGACCGGTCTCAGGGTCATGAACCCTGTGGCATACAGTGAATCCTAGTCACATGATGCAAGGGCGCTCTTTGCCTGTCGCTCCTCATCTCTGAAGTCTACTGGCCTCAGATGCCGTTTCCTCAGTTGTGGGACAAAGGACGCTACATCCAGAGGACATCGATCTTCTTTCTTGTGAGTTCGATTTCACTCGGACAATAGTTAGTAGCTGACCATGGGGCAGACTTGCTTAGAACATAGAGCCTGAAGGGATCGGCTCCTACGGCCTTCAGCGCATCTATTGTCTGGATTGATGATTTCGCGCAAGTGCTGCCAGTCGTGACAGGCGTCGATTCACTTGGATTCACAGATGAGTTGCAGAGGATTGCCGAGCGTCAGGTCACGCTAAAGCGCCTGTTCAACGCGCGGGAAGGCATCAGCAGGAAAGATGACCGGCTACCGAGCAGATTCACAGATGAGCCGGTGCCCGAGGGTCCTGGGAGAGGACAGCGGGTGAATCTGGAGCCCATGTTGAATGATCACTATAGACTGCGTGGGTGGAACCTAGAAAACGGACTTCCCACAGACGACACATTACGAGGACTATCTCTCAAGTGGACTCGTACCAGCTTCCCGCGGAAGTAGCCAATCCCAGCCGACCGAATAGGATATAGACAAGTGCTCGTATCTGGAAA
>Ga0315285_10002968_pt1 | contig 17737 bp, 13 predicted proteins | sample YL17G09_36_MG_FD_203698 | JGI IMG/M metagenome (GOLD analysis project Ga0315285, IMG submission 203698) | Sediment microbial communities from Yellowstone Lake, YNP, Wyoming, USA - YL17G09_36 | ecosystem: Environmental > Aquatic > Freshwater > Lake > Sediment | place: USA: Wyoming | collected... | reverse complement strand
GAATGTATGCACTCTAGCATCTGTCCGCAGCCGCGTACGGTGACCGGATAAGGAAGCGACCCTAAAAGCGTTTCACAGAAGTCTGCGCCTTAGGGAAATCGGCGATGCGAATTCATGGAGGGGATGGCGAAGCTAGCTGTCTCATTCTTGCGACAAATCGTGTAGGGAGAAAGGGGAATAATCTCACGTCAATCGAGCGGCAGACGGTCAATGCGAGAGGAACCGCTCTGGATCAGACGACAAGCGGCGAGGCGATGGGCAGCTCTTGCCGTGGATTCGGGAGGGCGCCTTTCATCCGTACTCGATCTACTCCTTGACAACTTCTCCGAAGGCCATCCGTCTGAGGACCCTTGTTATCCGCACCTTCACCTGGTCCCCGACATTCGTGCCCGGGACGAAGACCACGAAGTTCTGTATTCTGGCGAGGCCATCCCCCTCGCGGCCGACATCCTCGATCTTGGCTTCATAGACCTTCCCCTCCTCAACAGGACAAGTGGTCTGTCTGAAGCCATGTTCAGACTCTGGCATTATTACCCCCTGCGACAACGTCGCAAGAAGTTCAAGCAGAAAATGAATATAAATAGATATGGACACGCGCCTGCAGTTTCATCGTAGGCTCAAGTTCGCCTTGGAGTCCCGACGTCGTACTCGTTCTCGATGGACTTCGGCGCGAGCCTGGCCGACAGAATCATGAACACGACGCCGATGATAAGCACGACCAACCCGATCGCGGCGACCATCCTGTTTATCCACCCGAACGCGTCGTATGCCGAGCCCACGACCGGAATCTTGAGGCTGTCATGAAGCAGCGAGCCCAAAGCCATCCCCGGTCCGCCTATCAGGATGAAGACGATACCCAGGTAGAACATGATTCTTTCGCGGCGCCCCGACTTCTTGCCCCCCTCGGCCTCCTTGAGCAGTTCCTCGGAGAATATTTCTCCGCACTGGGGGCACTCCTTTGCATCAGCAGGTATCTTGGCGCCGCAGCTGGAACACTCGGCAAGCTCTGGGGAGGGGTCTTTCTTGGCCACTACAGTCACACCATCCATGTCATTTCGCGGGTCAGTTATAATGCTTTTGTCCTGACTCTCCGAAAGCCTAATGAGCGACCGTCTGGACGGGCTGTCTGAAACTGGACTCAACACCACTCGTCATCCAAGAAGGTAGTCGGGCAGGGCCGGAAGGCCCTACCCCTGCGAGAAGAATTCGCCTTGGACTTCATGCCCGTTGAAGTGCACCTTCACCACGTGCCAGCCCTCGCTGAAATTATAGCCCATGATCGTGCCGGAGTCCGGCGTTCTCCCGTAGAACTCGTTGTCGATGAAGACCTCCGCGCCGACAATCGCCCTGTGCTCGTTGTCATAGACGACTATGACGACATCGTCAACTCGGCCGTTTCCGTCGTTGTCGAACCTGACAAGGGTCAGATTGATCTCCTGCTGCTCGGGCGGGTCGACAACAATCCCCCTGTCGGTGGCATTGTTTTCCTCGTTGCTCTCCTGAATCTTGTTCTCCGGATCTATCTTCACGAATATGTTGTGCTCGCCGGCAGGCTGCGCCTTCCATTCATGGCAAACCTCGGCCGACTCGCCCGGGCCGAGATGGTTGATCACCTTCGTGCCGATCAGGCTCGTCTGTCCCCTGTATATGTCGGCGAACCGGACGTCGATGTTGCTGGCGCCGTCCTCTCCGATGTTCTTGACCACGACGCAGATGTTGATTGTCTGTCCTTCTTTCGGATGCTCGTTGGAGAGCCAAATGCCCTCCACGAATGTCAGATCCGGAAGCAGGCCGTCTCGCGGCCTGACCTCGATCGCGCGGTCCGCAGCGTTGTTCTCCTCGTTCCACTCAGGGATCATGTTCTCTGGATCGACCTTCACCAAGATGCCGTGCACGCCTGCGGGCCCCGCGGTCCAGTTGACGCACACCGTCTCTTGGGAGTCTGGTGGGAGCTGCTGTATCCACTTCCTGCCAATCTCTTGGTACGACCCGCCGAAGTAGTCGCGGAAGTCGACGCGTATCTCCTGGGCGGTCGCATTGCCGATGTTATGCACTGCCGCACATATCTCGACGACATCTCCCACGAAGGGGCTGTCGTTCGAGAAGGTTATGTCTTCGCCCGAGACCATGAGGTCGGGCATCGTTTCCAAAGGTTCCTCCCCGCTGTCCCCGCTCAAGCCCTGCCTGCTCATCTGAGCGATGAGAAATAGGCTGGAGCCGGCCAGCAGGAGCGCAAGCGCCAGGCTCAGCAGAACCCTGAAAAGCCTAGTGCCAAAGAGCCGTTCCGAGTGCTTCATCCGGATTTCCTCCGGAGGCTGGCACGGCCAGGAATATATAAGTAAAGTTTGGTACGCTTTCGATGCGAGGATCCGGAGGTCGCGCCTAATGAGCCCTGACCAGGGCGTTGGGATATGGAGACTCGTAAGGCCTCATCTCGGCTGGCATCGGATTCCCCGCTTCATCCCTGCGGTAGAAGTCGACGACAGATTTGACCGCGATGTTTCTGCCGAGAATCTCGACTATGACCCCGTTGCGGGTGTCGGCGATCCACTTTGCCTCGTCATACGTCGGAGCGACGGCAACATATGGCTTCTGGAAGTGCCACCACAAAACCACATAGATGGTCTCCGGCGGTTCCTCCTCCTTGACTGTCTTCGCCTTGCCAGTCCCGGCCTTCTTCGTCATATTGCCACCTCTCACCTTCAGTCACGGCCAGCGATGTCCTTTCGATGCTTTGCGCGAATAAAGAATGTTCTCCCACACTTATCAGCCTTGATAATCCCGGCGTCTACCGCGCAAATTGAATGCCGAGGTCACTACTTGTTGCCAAACTGCGGTTTCCTCTTCTCCAGGAAGGCGGTCATTGCCTCTATCTGGTCAGGCGTGTCGAACATGAGGGCCCAGGTCTGTATCTCCTCCTCGAGTCCTGTGGCGAGGGGGACCTCCTGGGTCAAGTTCACCGCGCGCTTCGCAGCGATGAGGGCGGATCTGCTCTTCTCAGCGAGCACCCTCGCGAGCTCAGTCGCGGCGTTGTCAAGCTCGCTCCTAGGCACAACCTGATGGACGAGCCCGAGCTGCAGCGCCTCCGCGGCCTTGACCCTGCGCCCCGTGAATATCAGGTCCTTGGCCCTCGGATACCCTATGATGCGCGAGAGCCTCTGACTCCCGCCCCAACCGGGGAATATGCCTATGTCGATCTCCGGCTGGGCCATCACGACATCTTCGGAGGCGATGCGGAAGTCGCATGCACAGGCGATCTCGACCCCGCCTCCCATGACGTATCCGTTCAGTGCCACGATAGTCGGCGGGAGCTCCGTCTCGATGCGACGTGCGACGAGGTGCCCCAAAGCCGAGAACTCCCTCGCCGTTCGGGGATTCAGTTGCCTCATCTCTGTGATGTCTGCCCCGGCGGTAAAAGCCTTGGCGCAGTTGCTTCTGAGGATGACGGCCCTGATTCTTTCATCGGAGGCGACGTCGGTCAGGGCGGCGTTGAGCTCGCGCAATACAAGTGAGTTGAAAACGTTCAGCCGCTCGGGCCTGTTCAAGGACAAGCAAGCGACGCCGTTATTCTTCTCGAGAACGAGCGAAGCCCACGTGCCTTGCATGCTCTCACCGCGTTTCCTTGGCAGGCAAAGATCGATTGGTGAACCACCCCGCCACCTTCGGCCACAGGTCCCTGTGCGGCCCGCCGCCGACGGATAGTCCAATGTGGCCAGTCGGGTAGGACATCGTCGTCTTGTCTTTCGAGGGAGCCACGTCGAGCAGTCCGAGGGTCGAAGACGGCGGGACGATGTGGTCCTTCTCGGCGACGATGGCCAGGATCGGCATCGTCAACCTCTTGACATCAGCCCGCCCGCCGTTCACCCTCAGCTTGTTCTTCACGAACAGGTTCTTCTGGTATCCGTCGCGGATAAGGTCGACGTAAAACGCTCCCGCAACCGGGATGCCATCGGACAGCCATTTCTCCATGCGCAGGAACATCTCCACCGATTTCCTGTCCTCGATGTTCTCGTAGAAGTTGAGATACTTCAGCAGAGTATTGCCGAGAGGATCTAGCATTAGGAAGCCGCCGTTCAGGAACTCCGAGGGCGCGTTGCCGAATGCCTCCACGACCTGCTTGGGGTCAAAGTACTCCTCCCTCGTCCATAGGTGCAACAGTCCTTCGCCAATGCCGAAGTCGAGGGGGGAGGCCATCACCGCCAAATTCCTGACGCGGTCCGGGTGCAGGCTCGCGTATACGGACGTGAGGTATCCTCCGATGCAGTAGCCTAGGAGGGAGATGCTTTCTTGACCGGACCTCTTCGCTATCGCGCATACGCAGTCGTCCATGTACCGCTCTATGTAATCATCGAGCCCAAGGAATCGGTCGCCATGCTTGGGCTTGCCCCAGTCGATCATGTAGACGTCCAGCCCCTGCTTGAGCAGCGACTGGACAACGCTCCTGTCCGGCTGCAGGTCGAGGATGTAGGGTCTGTTGATCAGCGCGTAGACCAGGAGCACGGGGACGGGGTTCTTCTCCTCTGGCCCGTCAAGATAGTGGAGCAGCCTCATCCTGTCCTTCTTCAGGACGACCTCGCAGGCGGAGCTGCCCACGTCTGCCGCCGGGACGTCGGCTGCGAGTCTCGAGGCCGCGATCGCCTGCCTGGTGCACTTCTCGAGCTGCTTCTCCATGCTCCTGGAAACCTTCGACCATGCGTCGCCCTGTTCATTCATACGATTGTCTCCGATGCTCGGTCGATTACTTCGCCCGGCGATTGCCGCTGTTCTCCAACGACTTGACCATGTAGTCCACTCGCTTGCTCAGGTTGTACAGCGCTTCGTGAAGCTCGTCAATATCCCCTCTTGTGGGGAGGTGCAACGCCCTGAGAGTCTCTTCCATGACCTCGTTCCAAGCCTTGACGCCATCGAGCATTCCTTTCACGCCGTTGCCCGACCTGGCGGCGAAGGACTTCGTGGCCAGAACCTTCTTCATCATCTCGTTGTAGGAGACCAGCATGTAGCGGCGCAGCTCTTCCTGCCCGACCAAGGGATCCTCGCGCGTTCGCGCCTCGCCAGCGGATTCCCACAGGGCCGCGAACATCTTGGCCCAGTATTGGGCCACTGTCGGCGCGACCTCCTTGGCGGCATCGCTGACGTCGGCCCCCGCCTTCCGGCTCCATTCCTTCCAGATGTCCATCTGCGCGTCCACTACTTCCTTGAACAGGTGGACAGGCTCTTGGCTCGGCGGTTCCGCGGGCAGCGTGTTGCCTGGGCTGTTCCTGCGCTTCGCTACCACATCATCACCTGGCCTGCATATCGTCGATGACGTGGCGGGTCTAGCGCGGCGCGTCCTTGATCCTCTTCTCGAGGTCTAGGAGCCTCTTCTCGAGGATGGTCAGCTCGCTCCTTGCGGTCTCGTTCGCGACCTGCCACCACTGGCTCATTCGCTCGAGCGACTTGTTCTGCTGCTCGAAGAACCTTTCGTACAGCTCCTCGTAGCCCACGCCGATCTCGTTGGCAAGGCGGGCCATCTCTTTCTCGATCTTGCTGTAGTACTGCGTCCAGGTCTTCTGCAGCTTGTCATGATCCTGGCTTGTGCCGTTGACCACCTGGATCAGGCTGTCGCCGACCTCCTTGGAGAACTGCGTCCAAAGGTTCGAGAGTTCCGACCAGTCGCCGCTCTTCTCGCCGAGGTTCGACATCAACTGCTGCATCCTGTTGTTGAACTCGAACCAGGTCTTGGAGATCTGGTCTGCCTCGCCGTGGCCCTTGTTCATCGCGGAGTCCATCTGCTTCCTGACGGTCGTCCCGAACTCGAGCCAGGCGTCGTAGAGCTGCTCCAGCCGGCGGGGGTCCCACTCTGCCTTCTCGGACAGTTTCTGGGCCTCGTCGCCGATCATCTTGGAGTACCTGTCGATGCTGGAGGTAATCCCGCCGTAGTTCTGCATGCCTTCGGTCATCGCCTTCACGACCCTCGGGCCGATCTTGTTGGTGTAGTTTCTCCAGACGTCGTAGAACTCCCTCTGGGAGCCGTTCGCGTTCTCCTTGCTCAGCCGCTTGCTCATCTCGCCGGAGAGCTTGTTCCACTGCCCGAAGAAGTCGTCGTACGTCCTCTGCTGCTTCTTCACGTTCTCATCTATCTGGCCCTCCAGATCCTGTCTGAAGCTAGACCAGGTCTGGAAGAACCTGTTGTAGCCCTCCAGGAGCCGTTGCGCTGACCCATCGTCCTTCGGCGGGGCCTTGTGCCCGCCGGTTTCCGTTTCTTGCTTTTTCATGGTTTGTTGCACCTCTCTTTTTCTTGTTCTCAGCCAATGAATATGGCTAGCGTCAGAGATACTGGCCTCCGTTCACGTTCAACACGTGTCCTGTGATGTACGAGGCGTCGTCCGAAGCCAGGAAGACGACCGCCTTGGCAACCTCCGAAGGTTGCCCAAATCTCTTCATGGGGATTTGCTCGATGATCCTCTCCCTGATCTTCTCAGGGACGCCCGCCAGCATCGACGTCTCGATGAACCCGGGCGCGATGGCGTTGACAGTTACGCTCTTTGATGCGAGTTCTTTCGCGAGGGCCTTGGTCATCCCTATGATCCCCGCCTTGCTCGCAGCGTAGTTGACCTGGCCTATGTTCCCCATCTGCCCGACGATGCTGGTGATGTTGATTATCCTGCCATGCTTGGATGCGAGTAGGTCCTCGAGGAAGATGCGAGTGCAGTTGAAGACGCCTATGAGGTTGATTGCGAGGACCTTGTTCCAGTCCTCCGGTTGCATCTTGGAGAAGAGCTTGTCGACGTTGATGCCCGCGTTGTTCACCAGGATGTCGATCGGACCTAGGTACTTCGCGAGGCTCGTCCTCATGGCCTGGACTTTGCCGTAGTCGGAGATGTCCGCGGGGTAGACCCAGGTGTTCTTCCCCATGACCTCGATGGACATGGCGAGGGTGTCAGCGTCATCGTCGCTGCGATTGTAGTTGATTGCGACGTCGGCCCCCTCTTCAGCAAGAGCCATCGCGATCTCTCGCCCTATCCCTCTCGAGGCGCCGGTGACTAGGGCTTTCAAGCCCGTGAGCTTCCCATCGATTTTTCGGACACGCTGGATTGGGGTCTCGCCCATCCCTTGCGCTGGCGCCGGAACCTGTTGCTGCATCATATCTGCCACGATTCCTCTGAAGTTGCGCACGCCTGCTGAGGCTGGTGTTGCTTCGCGTAATGCTCTCTTTTGCATCCACGTGTAGTCCTCATCGTTGCCACGCGCCGTTCTCCGATACTCTCCTTCCTCAGCGGAGGGTGCTTCGGTGCGTTTCGAACTCTGCGTGGGTATTTAATGGGAAAAGGCTTGGTTATCACCAACAAGAATCATGAGTTTCGGCGTGGCAAGTCATGTGTCGATTCGATTTCCGAGGGAATCGACCGCGTATTTGAAGTCGCCGTCGCGCTGGAATGCCAGATTGATTGCAGAGTCCGTTCAAGACTCACTCCGATTCGGAAGATAGGCTTCTGTCGGATGCATCACTTGCTGGAGCCCTTTGTATACATCGCTTCGAACCAGCGCATCACCTCTTCATCGGTGATGTGGTCTCTCTCCTCGCCTACGGCGAGTTCGTTCTCGTCCTCGAACTTCTCCAAGATTCTCTTTGCGGAGTTCTCGCCTTCGAACTTGACAATCACCAGGGTCGAACCGCGCCTTCGCGCCTTGAATGCTCCCACCATCCTCGTCCCGTCGAATATGACATAGCACACGCCCATGCGCCACTGGTTCATGATTTGCTCTCTAAGATAGAGGGACAGGTCGTCCTGAGGCGTGAGCACAAACTGCCCGTCGAACGCCGCTCGCTCGATCGCCTCGATGTCCTCCCTCAGCATCCAGTAGACCCTCCTCTCACCCTTGACGAAGAATCCCTTCACCAGGAGCCCGTTTTCCTCGAACTCCTTCAGAAGTCTCCTGGTCTCGCTCATGCCGAACTTCGAACGCGTGTAGCTCGAGAAGGCCTCGGCACTGAAGATTCCGAACGCGCGAAACAGCTGCTCTATCACTTCCCGCTTCGCCTTGTCGACTGACACCGTCGCGTCGCCGACGGCGACATAGAGGTTGTCCGCATTCCGGACGACGTGCAGCTCGGCCTGCAGCTTCCTGACCGCCGCCGACGTGTCCCATTGAGAGAGCGGCGAGAGATCGAAAAGCCTCCTGTGCGACATCGCCCCCTCGGTCTTGATGATCGCGAGCAGCTTCCTCATTGCCGGAGAGAGCGGCTTGCCCTTGGTCCTCTTCCAGAGCTGAAGCTGGTCCTTGCTGCAATAGGTCCTGTGACCGGATATCCCCAGACCCCTGACGATGATGCCGCGGCGGTGCAGCCTCTCAAGCGGCTCGAACTGCCGGCATCTGAGTCTCGCCGCCATGTCCGACCTGAGCCCGGGAAGGGTCCGGATGGCCTCAAGCGGGGTATCGAACTGTTTCTCGGATGCTATGCCCTGCCTCGCGAACACATATGCGAGGACTGCTTCCCTATCGAAGCTCGCCGGCAGGAAATCGCCCTTGGCCATGAAATCGCCGACGCGATGGAATCCCGCGGCAAGGAAAGGGTCGACTGAGCCCAGTTCGGGGACATCGTGCCCCAGCGCCCTCGTAAGGCGCATGACCTCCACTCCCCTCTGGCGGTAGAAGTCCATCATGCGGTCCAGTGCCTGGAGTGCCTCGGGGAGAAGCGATTCGTCGTCGAGGCTGATCTCCCTGACTTCGACGCACCCGCTCATCTCCCACAACTCTATCATGCCGACGAGTTTGCCGCCTTTCACCAGCGGGAATATCCAGCCCTCGCCGTACCTGCTGGCCACCTGCGCCCAGAGCGACTGGAGCCACGGGTCATATAGAGACAGCACCGTGACGGGCTGCTGCCCGGTCGGCAAGTCCTTCGACTCGAGCGACTCGAGTTCCTCCTTGAGGACATACATCTCCTGCTCGCCCTTGCCTGTGACGAGGATCCTCTCGACGATGCCCTCCTCCTCGAGCCTCTCCACGAGGAGGCTGATGCTATCCCATTGGAACCTTGTGTAGTCGCGAATCGTCGCAAAGGGCACAGGACCGTAGGCCCTGAGGAACCTGAGGACGATCTTCCTCTCAGCGTCCTCGACCGAATCCTCGCAGTCGAAGGCGGTGTAGAAGTTCTTCGACGTCCATCCATCCTCGCCGTTGAACCGTCTCGTCACGTACACATTGTGATCGAGCTTGTTGACCGCCTCCCTGACCCGCGTCCTGTCCCCGCCAATCCTCCTCGCGATAGCGTCTATGTCCATGCCGTCCCTTTGGCGGATGACCTCCAGCACCTCTAGCTCGAATTCGGTCAGGGGCTCTCTGGCGTAGGCCGAGAGAAACAGGGGGGCGTCGCGGGCCCTGATGTACCTGACGCGCCCGTGGAGGAATCTGCCCTCTATGATGTCGCCCCTGCCGCGGAGCTCGAGCCAGTCCTTGAACGAGAACCCCGGGACGTGGTTGTAGATGTCGTACACCATGCCGGCCTCGAGGAACGTCTCGAAATAGTCGTCGATGCTCTTCATCGACTGGAACTGCTTCCTCATTCGGAAGGATTTGACAGCGGCCTCATCGAAGACCTTCCTCTCCTCCTCGCTCGTCTGGAGCTTGCTGAGGTCCCTGGAGAGCATGAACTGATATTCCTCGTCGACGACGAAGTTGCCCGAGGAGACAACTCCCTCGTTCTCGAGGTCGCGGAGGGTGCCCTCGACGATCTCGGTCTCGGCATCGAGCATGTAGGCAAGCTCGTGCGCGGTGGTGGGCCCGTGGACGTCGAGGGTCCTCACGAGCAGGCGGTCCAGCGACTCCTCGTACTTCGCCTTCTCGAATTCCCTAGCCATATAGACCAGCTCATCGACGCCCCTGCGCTCGATGAGGTACGATCGTTCGAACTTCCTCAGCAGTGTGGTGACTCTCTCCTTCGGCAGTCCGATGGCTGCCTGCAGGGCTTTGGCCGTGTGAGGTTTCCTGCGGAGGCGGTCCAGCGCCTTTTCTTCCGTCTTGTCGAGGTGGACATTCCCCGCATAGACCGTGGCATAGTACGCGACCTCGGGCTTGAGCGCGTAGAGAACGCCGCGCGGAGTCCAGACGCTCTGCACCACCCCCGCCTCCATAAGTTCCGAGGCCCACCGTCTCACGTCGGAGAACGAGGCCTCCGCATGGTCGAATACGTTGTCGCTCTTCTGCTGCACTATGTTGCAGGCGCCGGCGAAGTTGAGAGCGGTGACCATGTCCTCCTTGCTCGTGACCTTGGGCCACTTGTGACGGAAGTACTCCGCCACAAGGTCCTCTTGGAACTGGTACTCCGTCATCTTCTCAAGGGGAACGACCCTCTTGAGCACCTTGCGGTGCAGCTCCCTGAGGAGGGCCGAGCGGTCCTCCATCAGCACTATGTCGCTGATGCCGAGGAGCACGACATTGTGAGCGAAGGGGCTTGGCAGGTCCGAGAAGTCCGACTTCTTGACGGCCATGTCCCCGCTCTCGATTTTCTTGGCAATCTCCTTCGCGTGTGTGAGGTCCATGACTTCGTTCAGGATCTCGTTGTAGGTCTCCTTGACGACCGGGAAGTCCTCTATCTCGTGGAACCAGTCGAGGACGCGCTGGGAGCGGAGCTGCTGGCGGCCGATGGAGACCTCCTTGCCCTTGTAGGACCTGAGAATCATGAACGAGCGCGTCGCGCAGTGCCTGAAGCGCTGCTTGAACAGCTCCGTGTTCTTGATCGCGCCTCGGAGCAGGGCCTCGAGGTTCTCCGGAGTCACCAGCTTCTCCAGGCCTTCGAGGTCGACGCGTTTCGGCACCGTGAGCATGAAATTGTCGTCGGTGATTCTCGCAGCGACGTTGCATTTCAGCTTCTCGGAGAGCGCGTAGGCGTACGCCCTGCTCAGGGCGTCATTGACCCGTCTGCCGAAACAGTAGTGGAAGATGACGTTCCTGTTGCCCTTGACATCGACGTAGCCTTCGATCAAGACCTGTCTGTCCGTCGGCAGCTCCGGGATCACCGCCCTCTGCTCCTGCACGTACGATACCATGCTGCTTGCCGAGCCCTCGTCGACGCTGTACTGATCCATTAGCCAGGACTCTGCCTCGCTCGGGCTGCTCTCCTCGATCTTCTGGAGGAGCTGCCGCCTGAACTCGCCGACCGCCATGGAGAGGTCGAAGCTTCGGGGCAGCATCTCCCCCGCCCAGGACGGCACAGTCGGCCGCCGCCCCGAGGCATCCTTGACATAGACATTCATGCCCCTGGCGCGGATGAACTGGTGCGTCTTCCCGCCAAGGACGAAGATGTCGTCGGTCTTCAGGAACTCGACGAACTTCTCCGAGAGCTCGCCAAGAGGCACGCTATTCTCCGAGTAGACGTGGTACGAGCCTTCCTCCGGTATCGTGCCGACGTTGGTGAAGTAGATCAGGCGCGTGCCCTTCTTGCGGCCGAAGCGCTTCTCTCCCTCATCGTACCAGACCTTCGCGTAGACGCGGATGTCTGGGTTGCGGCTCGAGAGGTAGTTGAGCACCGAGACGAAGTCCTTCTTCGTCAGCGTGTGGAACGGGTAGGAGCGGCGGACCAGTTCGAGCGCTTCCTCGAAATCCCACCTCTTCTCCAGGCTCATGCCCACGATCGTCTGCGCGAGCACGTCGAGGGTGTTGCGCGGTATGTCGACGCGGTCTATCCTATTCTGGTAGGCGGCGTGGGCGAGGGTCGCGCATTCCATGAGGTCATCGTTGTCGAAGACGATCATGCGTCCGACCGACGTGTCGCCGTAGGCATGCCCCGCGCGCCCTATGCGCTGCAGCCCCTTTGCGACCGACTTCGGAGAGCCTATCTGGCACACGAGGTCAATGTAGCCGATGTCGATGCCGAGCTCCAGGGACGTGGAGGACACGACGGCCTTGAGCTGACCGGCCTTGAGCTTCTCCTCGACGTCGAGGCGGGTGATCTTGCTCAACGAGCCGTGATGTGCTTCGAGGTTCTCCACTCCCCTCTCCTTCAGCCTGTATGACATGTGCTCGGTGCCGCTCCGCGTGTTCGTGAAAATCAGTGTCGTCCTGTGCTTGTCGATGAGGTCGCCCAGCAGGTTGTACATCCGCGCGTTCGCCTCCTCGAATGTCACGCGGGTCATGTCGTCCACGGGGCAGAGGACCTTGAGGTCGAGGGCCTTCCTGCTGTCCACTTCGACGATGTTCATGTCCCGGACGTTCGTGCCCTTGAACCCCGCGAGGAACTTCGCCTCCTCCTCTATCGGGGCTATCGTGGCGGAGAGGCCGATTCTGGTGAACTCCTCGTTCGCCTGCGCTTGAAGCCTTTCGAGGGAAACGGCAAGCAGCGAACCGCGTTTCGACGAGCAGATTTCGTGAATCTCGTCTATGATGACATACCTGGCGTCCTTGAGGTTCTCACGGAACTTTGGCGTTGAGAGGACGATCGTGAGCGACTCGGGGGTCGTGATGTAGATGTGCGGCGGTTTGCGCGCCTGCTTTTGCCTCTCGTTGGCGGTCGTGTCGCCTGACCTTACCGCAACGCGGATCTCCGGCGGCGGGAGATCGAGCTTCTCGGCGAGAACCTTCATCTCCTCGAGAGGATTCGTGAGGTTGCGGTTGATGTCGTTGGCGAGGGCCTTGAGCGGACTCACGTAGATGCAGTAGATCTTATTCTCCAGTTTCCCGCCGCGCTGCAGCTTGTAGAGCTCGTTGATGATCGAGAGAAAGGCTGTGAGGGTCTTCCCCGAGCCTGTGGGGGATGTAATCAGGACGTTCTTCCGCTCGTGGATGAGGGGGACCGCGTAGCTCTGCGGCTCCGTCAGATCTTTGAACTTCGAGTCGAACCACGTGCGCAGCAGGGGGTCGAGGAGGGCGAGGACCTCTTCCTTGGTGTATTGCTGCGTTACTCTTCTTATCATAGTACTTTCCTTGCCAGAGGGAGAGAAATCAAGGATTATGCACGTTGTAGATTAAAGGCTTTTTGGTGGGGACGAGTGATCCACGGCATGATCGAATGTGAGGAATACGATAGGACGGATTCCAAGAGACCGGTGCTGATTGCGGGATATTTCGCACAGTCTGGGTGACTCTCTGGCGGCTTGATTTCACTCTCTGGACAATTGCCGCGAATCCTCAGACAATCCGCACAAATTGCTGGATTATTGGCGGGACTCCTCAGACGACCTGCACGGTCTTCCACACAATCCGTGGATACCTGCAGACTGTCCAAACCCACTTCCAGACGACTGTCCGGGACTTCCAGACAACCGTCTGGGACCTCCAGAAGGATCTCTCGCGGTCCCAGACGACCATTTTGGACCCCCAGAGGCCCGAATGGGGGTCAAGACGACCCGAACCGACCGCCAGACGACTCTCTGATACCTCCAGAGGACTGTCTGCGACCTCCAGAAGACCGTCTGGGGATTCCGGACGACCGTCTGGCGGTAGCGGAGGGCTGGAGGAGGGGGGTCAAGGCCCTCTGGCACCTCCAGAGGATTGTCTGGGACTCGCTTCGGATCGTCTGATGGTTCTAGCGGACCTTCTGACGTTGTCGGAAGACTGTCTGGCGGTTCCAGACGACCGTCCGGGACTCCGTTCGAATCCGCTGGATAAGGGATTGGATCGGCTGGAGGTGCGTTCGGGTGCTCTCGCGGTCCGCCAGGACCAGCTTGATATGGGATTGAGTCGGCTGGAGGTGTGTCAGCGTGTTCTCAAGGTCCGCGAGGGTCCTCCGGGATTGGACGCGGATCGTCGAGAGGTGGAATCCAATCGTCTGATGGACGCTCTTCCGAGTCTGCTGCATTCCTGGAGACATGCCGGTCTTGTTTGCGGCGGAATAATACCTCGTCGCATTCAACCATCGAATGCCCGCCAGGCAGTTTTAAGCCGGTCGAGGATATGAGCAGGAAGATGAAAAAGGGACACGGCGCGGCCATGCGCACACCGTCTTGCCTCTCGCTTGCCCGGGACCGCGGCCGTGTGACACCTCCAAGTCTGGCGTCTCATCGCCCTTGCTGATATATGGCGATTGTGTGACGCATCAGAGGTCAGACTCTGACGCTGGCAATTCCACGTTAGCACGTCTAATTGTGGCCATCAACCCGCCAAGCGGAGATTCAAGCAAGCCTCGAAGCGAGATCTGCGACACCCGCCGTTCGTACAACTCTCCAAAACCCTTTTGAGGAAACCCGACCCTAGCCCGCTCGTTGCCCAAGGAGAAGACGGACCAGCGCACTCAGGCCCTGACCACCCGCTGGATCCAGGCGATGTTCAGGCGATATTACGAAAAAGCCGAACTCAAGCTCCCGCCAAGGTTCGCCCGCCGCGAGTACGGTTTCATGTTCCACGACAGCGACATGGTGCAGAGGCATCTGGGCTTCGCTAGGGCCGAGGACCTGAAGGACTATCTTGTGACCAGGACTCCTGCACACGCCTACCACTCCGCCGCGTACTACCAAAAACCAGACGCCCCGACAATGGAGGAGAAAGGTTGGCTCGGCGCTGACCTCATCTTCGACCTAGACGCAGACCACATCGCGAGGGTCAAGGGCATGCCCTATGAACAGATGCTGGAAGAGGTGAAGGGGGAGATCAAGAAGATCGTGGACCAGTATCTGCTCGGGGACTTCGGCCTCGATGAGAAGTACATCTCGATATCTTTCTCTGGAGGCCGTGGCTACCACATCCACGCGAGGGACCCGCACCTCTGGCCCCTGGGCGCTCACGAGCGCAGGGAGATTGTGGACTATATTACGGGGACCGACCTGGATCCCGGATCATTCATCAAGCGAGAAGCGTACGATGTGAGCCGATGGGGTGCGAAATATCGCTACTCGATGCCATCCTCGAAAGACCCCGGATGGCGTCGGAGAGTCGGGCGGGGAATCATAGCAGAGGCGGAGCGTCTCGAGTCGATGAGCAAGGACGAGGCAATCCGGCATCTCCGTGGTTTCGACCGGGTCGGACCCAAAGCCGCAGAAGAAATATACAAGACCCTTTTCGCTCCTGTCAAAGGAGGGCAGAGGGGGATTGACAAGCTCAGGGAGGGCAGGATCGACATCTTCCCCTCCGACCGATATCTGAATGATTTCAGAAAGATCTATCTGCAGGCCGCGGTCGACCTCGGGAAGAGGGAGACTGACGAGCCAGTCACATCAGACGTCAAGCGACTCATCCGCCTGGTCTCGTCGCTACACGGGAAGACCGGTTTGATGGTCATCGGCATGACGCGAGACCAGCTCGACGACTTCAGGCCCCTGAGGGACGCGGTCGCGCCAGCCTTCCGTGACGACCCAGTCAGGGTCGAGGTCATCAAGGCGGCGAGGCTGACACTCAGAGGGGAAACTTTTAATCTGAGTGAGGGGCTAACTGAAGTCCCGGAGTACGCCGCGGTGTTTATGACCTGCCGTGGCCTTGCAACCATCCCTCAGGTATCCGCATGAAACCGTATCAGGAGATGTTGGAAGGCGGCTACCACCTCGTCCGCATCAGGAACCTGAAGCGTGTGATTTTCCTTTTCGTCCTCATACTCATGGTCGTGGGCTGGGCCTTCATCTGGTGGTCGGGAAATGTCGGATTCAAACCGCTCTACGCGCCGTTGGACGCGGTTTTCCCATGGCTGATGATCATGCTTCTTGCGATGGTAGCGACGTCGATATCCTTCAGAGACCTGGAGATCAAGTACGCCAAGAGGGACGGCCAGAAGTTCCTCATGGCCAACAACTCGCAAAAGAGAGCCATATGGACCGTAATCGTCGCCACCACGCTGATGGTGATACTGCTTCTCCCTCCGACGTCAGACTTCGTCTCGGGAGAGTTATCTCAGACCAGGACAGGGCGGGTGGCGTCCGGAAACATGACGATAATCTCAGATTTCTCCAACCAGGATTTCCTCGGTCTGAGCAAGGTCCAGTGGTTCAAGATCACGAATGTGCTTTCCTCAAACGCGAATCTGCGTGTCAGGGTTTTCATGGACGGTTCGAGGGTTGCAGAGCAGAACCTGCAGCCCGACCATTTCCTCCAGAACACCGGCTACAACGAAGGCGACGCCATACATACTTTCAACATGACTATCGAGAATACGGGGGCGGGGTCGGCCGATTATGAGCTCATCATCCACGTCCGAATGTCTTCCGTCCTCACGTTATGGGTTCCGGTCATCATGGTATTCTTCATCGGACTGAGCGCGGCCTGGGTTATCCACCTGATGCCGATCAAGAAGAAGTATGCCTCCGCCTCGATCTACAGCTTCGAGTACGATCAGGAAGTGGACAAGGGGGAGCAGGTCTACAGCAGGTACGACGTCAGGTCAAAGGCAGAGGGTGCGTCCGATGCCAGCGATCTCCCACCGCCTCCGGAAATGGCTCCGGACCTCCCGCCGCCGCCAGTGCCGGGTGCCGAGACGCCTCCGCCACCCGTGGATCACGTCCTCTTCCTGCCGGGTGCGGGCCCTCAGATCGAGAGGAGCGCGCCGCCTGAGCCCGCCAGGGAGTTTGACATTTTCATAGAGGATGGGTCGAAGTGCTTCACAAACGGCGACCTCGAGGGTGCCCTGAAGAACTTCGATGCTGCCCTCGCTCTCGAACCATCGAACATCACGGCGATGCTCGCGAAGGGCGCTGTCCTCGTCAGGCTCGCGAAGGAGAAGGAGGCCCTCGATGTTTTCAACAAAGTGCTCGCGGTCGAGAGCCACAACGAGAAGGCGCTGCACAGCAAGTCGCGGCTCCTTATCGACCTGCAGCAGTGGAGTGACGCGGCAAGAACTCTGGATGCGTACCTGCAGTTGAACCCCGCAGACGTCGACGCGCTCGGCTGGAAGGGCGATGTGCTCATGGCTATGGGCAGGAGGAACGACGCCGCCTTGACCTATGAGACGGCGCTCAACCTTCAGCCCGACAACGCTGGCCTGAAGACGAAGCTGGAGAGGGCAAGGCTGGATGTCCCCTCGATACTCTCGAGGGCGATGATGTCGACCGCGTCCGGCAACTACGACGGTGCCCTTGCGCTCTACGAGGAGATACTCAGATACGAACCGTCGAACACGAGGGCTTTGGCGGGGAAAGCTGGAGTGCTCAGGCGCTTCGGCAGGAGGGAGGAGGCGATAGCCGCTCTGGACGCAGTCCTCTCAATAGAGCAATACAATCCGAGCGCGCTGCTCGAGAGGGCGAAGCTGCATCTGGAGGAAGGCCATCTGACCGAGGCCCTCGACTCCGCGGAGAAGTTCATCGATGTCAGTCCGGGGGATGTCAGGGGCCCCATCATAAAGGGGGACACGCTCGGAGAGATGGATCGGTTCGACGAGGCGCGCGTGGCCTACAAGCAGGCGCTCACCATCGAGATGGATAACCCCGAGACGAAGGGCAGGCTGGACCATCTGGACGCCAGGATCGCGGGAATCGCGCAAGGCCTGCTCTCGAGGGAGCTCGATGAGGTCAAAGGCATTGGGCCCGCCAAGATTAGGGCGCTCTATGAGGCGGGACTGAAGACAGTGGACGATCTGAGGAAGGCCACTGCGGATGAATTGAGCTTGGTGAAGGGTATCTCGAAGAAGCTAGCCGAGGACATCGTGCAGCATTTCAAAGAGCCTCCCGCTGAAGGCACGCCACCCCAAGCGCCGCCGGCCTAGCTGGACCGCCTTTCTCTTATCCCGAAATCAGTTTCCATTTAAAGATATCCCTCCCAAAACCACGAGTCGACTAAGCCGAAGATCCGTTCGGGACGAAGCTTCCAATAGAAGTCGTGGAGGGGGGCCCTGCCGTCAAGA
>Ga0315285_10002967_pt1 | contig 17740 bp, 9 predicted proteins | sample YL17G09_36_MG_FD_203698 | JGI IMG/M metagenome (GOLD analysis project Ga0315285, IMG submission 203698) | Sediment microbial communities from Yellowstone Lake, YNP, Wyoming, USA - YL17G09_36 | ecosystem: Environmental > Aquatic > Freshwater > Lake > Sediment | place: USA: Wyoming | collected... | reverse complement strand
GGAGAGGTCTCTGCGCGCGCGTGCGGCCGCGACATTATCCAGAGCCGGGTGAGACTCGAGAAGGCGGAACCGGACGGGCCGGAACGCCTGGCGGTGATTGTCGAGGGCCGGATGTCCGTGCCAGAACAGTTGCTGCCGCCGGCCCTGCAGCCGATTCTCGGGGCGCAAAACACGTTTTCAGTAAAAGCTCAATTTGCGCCGGGCCGGCAATTGAATGTCGATAACGCCGCCATTTCTTCTTTGCTGGGCAACCTGAAGACGTCGGGCAACATCGATTTCAACACGGGCGACGTCGACATCGCGTTTTCGACAAAACTCGAAGATCTCGCCGCGGTCAAACCGCTGATCGGCGTGCCGGTTCAAGGGGGCCTCGTGGCGGAAGGCACGGTGACCGGCAGGCTCAAACAGCCGGTGGTGAACGTGACGGTGCAGGCTTCGGACCTGAAACTGGGTGAGGCGGGCGCCGAAACATTTAACGGCCGGTTGCGGTTTGAGGCGCTCGAAGAGTGGGAAGGCAACGTTGGCCGGGGTCAGTTCGACGGCGAAGGCACGTTGACGAATTTCGCCTACGCGGGAGCGCCATTGCTGCCGACGCGAGATTTCAATTGGCGGATGGAGGGGCAGACACGCGCCCAGGGCGTGATCGAAGTTCAGCAGTTCATTCTGCAGAACCCTGCCGTCACCCTGACGATCTCGGGCGAATACAACCTCAACACCAAAAAAGCGTCGTTCAACTTGCAGTTCAGTTCCGAGGAAATCAGGCCCATTTCGAGCGCCTTTGGCGTGGACGTGCAAGGGGCCACCCACGTCTCGGCCAAAGGGACGGCGGACATAGCCAAGAAGACAGGCGCCGCCGATATAGCGGCCGAGTTTACCAACCTTCAAGGCTTACCGGAGGCCGCGGCCGCCTTGGTCGGCGAGACGCTCAGAATTACGGGCAACGTGGCGGCGGCGGGCGGCGCGCCCGTGTTTTTTCGCGACGTGACCGCCACGGCCGCCCATGCCAGGTTGAGCGCCGACGGCTCGTACGACTTCGACACTCGCCGCCTCGATGCGACCGCCCAGGCGGACCTGCCGGACCTGTCCGTGCTGGAGGCTCTTGTTAATCAGCCGCTGACGGGGGCGCTCGCCGTGGATGTGAGCGCGGAAGGGACTGCCAAGGACCTCGATGTGACGCTCGATGCGCGCGGCCACGATGTCACTGTCGCCGGGACGCCCGTCGAGCTGACGGCGGCCCGCGCCGAGTTTCAAAACCTGCCTGGTGCGCCGCAGGGCCGGGTGCGGCTCGCGGGCCTGTGGCGGGGTGAAGAAATCGTGGCTCGGGCTGACATGACTGCGGAACCGCCGCGGCTGGGGATTTCAGACATTGAGATTAGCGTGCCGGGAACCGTCGTGACGGGCGGGATAAGTGCCAGCATGGACACGTGGCGGTTAGACGGACGCCTCTCGGGCGTGTCGGACGACTTACGTTTTTTTTCGGCTGTTGTGGGCGCCGAACTGTCGGGATCGGGCGCGTTTGAGATCGGGCTTCGCACGCAGGAACGGCGGCAAGACGTGGGGTTCCAGCTAACCGTGACGGCGTTGGCCGCGCCGTGGGTGGCGGTCAACCGCTTGCAGGCAAATGCCGACTTGACGGACGTGTATGAGCGGCTTGCCGGACAGGCTTCTCTGGAAGCGGCAGGCATAGCCGGCGAGGGATTTAACTTGGAAACGTTCTCGGCGCGCTATGAAGGCGGGGCAGATGCCGGGACGTTTGCAGTCGAGACACGCGGCGCACTGCAGGAACCCGTCGAACTTGCCGTGCACGCTGATTGGCGGCGCCAGGAAGATTCGACCGTGGTGACGCTCAAGGATCTCGGCGGCCGTTGGGGCGAATACCCGTTGCGGCTGGCGCAACCGGCGGTGCTCGATGCGGGCATCGAGGGCGGCGAGTTGCAGGCAGCCCTCGATGTTGGGCCGGGCGCATTGCGGGCGGAGGGCCATTGGACCGGCGACACGATCTCCGCGGCGTTCGCGATTGACCGGCTGCCGCTGGGGCTGATACGGGCAGCGGGCGGGCCGGGGCTGTCTGGGGCCGCAGACGGCCGCATCCGCTTCGAGGGGCCGCTAGCCGCACCGGCCGTGAATGTTGATGTGCAACTGACAGGTTTTGGCGCGTTGCCGCCGCTCGAAAACGCCCCGCCGGTCGATGTCGCGCTGCAAGCGGCCTACCAGCCCAACCGGGTCGAGGGGACTGTCCGTGCGACGCGCTTGTTCGAGGGGCCGGTCGAGGGGCGGTTTTCCGCGCCGCTGGTGCTGTCGGTTTCGCCGCCGGCATTCCGAGTGCCGCAGAAAGAGCCGCTCGAAGCCGGCGCGCGTTTTAAGGGCGGGCTGGATCGGCTGGCGTCGCTGGCCGTGTTGGAAGATCAGCAGATTTCGGGGGAGTTTCGGGGCGAAATTCATGTGACGGGCACGCCGGCCATGCCTGTCGTGGCGGGCGAGGTGCTGGTCAGCGGGGCATCGTACGAGAATTTTGAGACCGGCACTATCTTGCGGGATTTGAACGCGCGGGTCGTGGCTGAGAACTCGATCATGCGCATCGCCTCGGCTACCGCAACAGACGGAATCGGCGGGACCGTCGAGGCGACCGGCCAGCTTGCGATGGAGCCGCAGCGCGGATTTCCAATCGACATGCAGGTGGCTCTGAAGAGTTTCAGAATTGTGCGCCGAGAGGATGTCACGGCCTCCGCCACCGGCAGCATCGACGTGACGGGCAGGCTCAGCGCGATGAAGCTTGCCGGGACGCTGGACATCGTGCCGTCCGACATTGCGCTTACGCAACGGCAGGCTTCGCCCATGGAAGCCCTGCAGGTGGTTGATGTCAACGTGCCGCCGCCGCTCGAGGGGATGGTTGCGGCGCTTAACCCGCCGGCCGAGACATCGCCCACACGCCCGCGGCTGTTCCAGGACATTGCGGTCGATCTGGTTTTAAACGTGCCGGGGCAGGCGAAAGTGACGGGGTACGGCGTCAACAGCGAGTGGAAGGGCTCGATCCACGTCACCGGCACCGCCGCAAAACCCGTCATGACAGGCGAATTGACCACCGTACGGGGCGAGTTGACGTTTGCGGCAAAAAAGTTCCAGGTGGAAGAGGGGACGGTCTCATTCAGCGGCCTTTCTCCGCCCGATCCCGTTCTGAACATCGCCGCACAGTACCAGGCGCGCGAAGTTACGGCCACGTTCAGGATTTCGGGCCCTGTCTCAAACCCGCAGATCGCACTGGAGTCGACCCCGCAACTGCCCGAGGACGAGATCCTGGCGCGGATCCTTTTCGGGCGCGATCTGTCCCGCGTCTCACCGGTTCAGGCGCTGCAGTTGGCCAGGGCCGCCAACACGCTGGCCACGGGCCGCGAGCACCCGGGCCTGATAGGGCGGCTGGGCCATACGCTGGGGCTTGGGGGCCTTGCGTTCCAGGATGTTGGCAAAGAGGGCGAAATCGGGCTCGGGTTCGGCCGTTACCTCGGCAAGAACATCTACTTGAACGTTACCCAGGGGTTCGGGGGCGGGACGGCCCAGGCCAACATCGAGATTGAACTGACCCGCCGCCTCACCCTCGAAAGCACGCTTGCCCCCACCGGCGAGAGCGGTGTCAGCCTCAATTGGAAACGGGATTATTGAATTGCAGGCGAAACCCGAGTCAGGCCGCCGAGGTAGTTTCGAGGTTGCGCTGGAACCCGCGGGTCTCGCACTCGATGACGTGCCGGTCGATCTCCGCCAGGACGTGGGCCGGCCACCCGGAATCGTGGGGCGGGACGTCGAGGCGCGGGTCGCGGGGTTTCTCATCCGAGGCGTACAGGGCGGGGTTTCGGTACTGCTGGAGCACGTAGCGGCGCGCGCCCTGGATTCTGCACGCGATCGCCACCACGTCGGCATGGGTCAATTGAGGAACGACGGTGGTGCGGAACTCGTATTCGACGCCGCTCGACATGATCAGGTCGATGCTCGCGTTCAGGTCGTGGTGATCCACGGGGGCGCCGCACACCGCCTCGTATTTGGCCATCGGCGCTTTCAGATCCATCGCCACGTAATCCAGCAGGCCATCGGCCAGCAGGGCGCCCAGCACTCGAGGCCGGCTGCCGTTGGTGTCGAGTTTCACGAGGTAGTTCATGGCGCGCACGGACACAATAAAGTCCCGCAGGCCGGGCTGCAACGTCGGTTCGCCCCCCGTCACGACCACGCCGTCCAGCAGGCCGCACCGCGACCTCAGCAGATCGAACGCTTCTTCGATGGTGACGCGCGGGCGCGGCGCCTCGTTCCGCAGCAGCGTCTGATTATGGCAATAAAAACAGTTCCAGTTGCAGCCCGGCACGAAAAACACCGCCGCCAACCGCCCGGGATAATCCACAAACGAACATTTCTCGACGCCGGCTATGTTCAATTGGCGGCCTCCGATCGAACCAGGAGTTCGGGGATGAGGAACTTCTTTCTGTCGTGATATTCCTGGCGTTTGCCGTCGTTGTAGTTGGCCAGCGGGCGCAGGTATCCGGTCACGCGCGACCAGACTTCGGTTTCGCCGCCGCATTCGGGGCATTTGAACTGTTCGCCGCGGAGATAGCCGTGGGTGTTGCAGACGCTGAACGTGGGCGTAATCGAGATGTACGGCAGCTTGAACTGTGTGAAAACTTTTTTGATGAACCGCTTGCACACCTCGATGTCGTCGATGCTCTCGCCGAGGTACGCGTGCAGTACCGTCCCGCCGGTGTAAAGAGTCTGCAGTTCGTCCTGCAGTTGCAACACCTCGAAGATATCGTCGGTGAACCCTACGGCCAACTGCGTGGAGTTGGTGTAGTAGGGCGTGCCGTTGCCCGCGGCGATGATCTCGGGATACTTTGTCTTGTCGAGCCGCGCCAGCCGGTAGGCGGTTCCTTCGGCGGGCGTGGCCTCGAGGTTGTAGACGTGGCCGGTCTCCTGCTGGATCTCGAGGAGCAGGCCGCGGAGGTATTCCATGATTTCGATGGCGAATTCGAGTCCTTCGGGACTGGCGATGTCTTTTCCCATGAAGTTGAGCAGGGCCTCGTTCATCCCGACCACCCCGATGGTGCTGAAGTGGTTGTGCCAGAATTTGCCGGTGCGGGCTTTTACGTCGCGCAGGTGGTTGGCCGAATAGGGGTAGAGGCCGCGTTCAGACTGTTGCTCGATAACTTTTCGTTTCAGTTCAAGTGAGGTGCGGCCCACCTGAACCAGCCGCCACAGCCGCGCCTTGAACTCCTGTTTCGATTTGGACAGATAACCGATCCGGGGGAGGTTGATCGTGAACACGCCAATCGAGCCCGTCATCGGATTGCTGCCGAAAAGGCCGCCGCCCCGTTTGCGAAGCTCTTTTGTATCGAGGCGGAGCCGACAGCACATCGAAACCGCGTCTTCGGGCGAGAGGTCGGAGTTGATGTAATTGGCGAAGTACGGGATCCCGTACTTGCACGTGGTCGCCATGAACGCGCTGACGGAAGGCGAATCCCAGTCGAAATCGCGCGTGATGTTGAGAGTGGGGATGGGAAACGTGAACACGCGGCCCTTGGCGTCGCCCTGCATCATCACTTCGCAGAACGCCTGGTTGAACAGGTCCATCTCGGCCTGAAAACTGCCGTACGTGTCGCCGGTGGGTTTTCCGCCGCAGATGACGGATTTCTCGCGCAACATTTTGGGCGCCGTCAGGTCGAACGTCAGGTTGGAAAACGGGCACTGAAACCCGACGCGGGTGGGGACGTTGATGTTGAAAATGAATTCCTGCAGCGACTGTTTGACCTGGTTGTAGGTCAGGTTGTCGTACCGGATAAACGGCGCGCAATACGTGTCGAAACTTGACCAGGCCTGGGCGCCGGCGCTTTCGCCCTGCGTCGTAAACGTGCTGTTGACGATCTGCCCCAGGAACGACCGCAGGTGCTTCGGGGGCGAGCTTTCGACTTTTCCGGGCACGCCGCCGAACCCGTCGCGAAGCAGTTGATAGAGGTCCCAGCCCGCGCAGTATGGGCCGAGAAACCCGAGGTCGTGGATGTGGGCGTCGCCGTTCTCGTGGGCTTCGCGGACGTCGGCCGGGTACACCTCGTGCAACCAATAATTCTTGGTGAAGAACTCGCGCACGTAATTGTTCAGGCCGTTGATGCTTTTCTGGGTGTTGGCATTCTCGCGGATGCGCCAGTCGCGGTCACCCAAATAGTCGCTGAACATTTCGATGGTGGCGCCGATCAGGGCGTTCAAGTTGCGTGCGCCGGCCCGTTTCTCACGATAGAGGATGTAGGCCTTGGCGGTCCGCGCGTGTCCTTCTTTGATCAGCGTGCGCTCGACGAGGTCCTGGATGCTTTCGACGTCGGGAACCCGCCCCCCGAACCGCGCATTGACCTGCTCGACGACTTTCGCGCAAAGCGACTCCGCCAGGTCGGAATCGCTGCCCCCGCATGCCGCCGCCGCCTTAAATATCGCAACCGTTATCTTTTCCGGATAGAACTGCTCTATCTGTCCGTCGCGTTTGCGTATTCTGTCAATCGGCATCCTACGGCATCTCCTTCCCATGCGGCGGGGTTCACACCCCGCTACTACCGCGGGCTCTCGCGCTCATTAAAAGTCCGGCACAGACATCGCGGGCGGTTTCCCAGCGTGGTCAGCGCCTTACTTCTACCGCCCGAATAGGCCTTTGAAAACGCCGCGAAACCTAAAAAGAATCGAGTTTTTTTAAGGGCTCCGGCAACTTCAAAACCGCCACTTTCGACCTAAAAAAGCCCGAAAAATGGCCCGTACATCGCACTTTCGGTTCAATTTTCCGGGTGTTTTTTGCTTTCTCGCACCGCCGCAACCTTCAGACTGCAGCAGCTTCAAAAATCGCAACTACCCCATTATATAGTGGTTAATAGAAGGTGTCAATACTAAATATGGTTGTCTTAACTTCTTCCTAAGTTTAGTAACCTCAACGCTCTAGGGGCGGGTGCGGCAAAAATTTCCTATAGCTGCGGAGGGTTTATTCCCGGACCCCGGCCCGGCGCTCCGTATCAGTGTAATATGTATGATAACGGGCCGGGGGGCGTGGTTTGTTGCGCGTGGGTTGCGCGGCAACTAACATGTAAGTAAGAGCGGAGGCAGGAGTCGTCATGAGAGACACAACGCGACGCATCATCAACGCGGTGGCGCCGATTCGCATCTGCGATTTGGGGGGCTGGACCGACACGTGGTTTGCGGAGACGGGCTGCGTGCTCAACATCGGCGTGTATCCGTACGCGGAAGTCCAGATTTATGTGAGCGAGACGGAGAAAGGTAAAGACGGCTCGATCGTCATCAACGCGGAGAATTTCAACGAGCGTTATGCGCTCCAGCCGCCGGTGGACACGTACGATCGGCATCCGCTTCTCGAGGCGAGCATCGACATTATGGATCTGCCGCGGTCGCTGTCGTTCGAGGTGAACCTGTATTCGTCAGCGCCGGCGGGCTGTTCGACGGGGACGTCGGCGGCGGTGAGCGTGGCGCTGCTGGGTGCGCTGGACCTGTTGACGCCGGGCCGGCACACGCCGCACGAGATCGCGGCGCTGGCGCATCGGGTCGAGACGGAAAAGCTGAAGCTTCAGAGCGGCATCCAGGATCAACTTTGCAGCGCGTACGGCGGGATCTGTTACATGGACATGTTCCATTACCCGCTGGCGAGCGTGTCGCAATTGCAACTGCCGAACGACCTGTGGTGGGAACTCGAACGTCGGCTGACGCTCGTGTACCTTGGCCGGACCCACTCATCGAGCGACGTCCACCGCCAGGTGATTGACCGCCTCGATAGAAAAGACGCGGACAAATCGGCCCTCCAGCCGCTGCGGGACGCCGCCGTGAGAGGGAAGGAGGCGCTGTACGTGGGCGATTTGGCGGCATTCGGGAAAGCCATGATCGAGAACACGGAGGCCCAGGCGGCGCTCCACCCCGCACTGGTTTCCGAAAGCGCGTGGGCTGTGATCGATTTGGCCCGGCAACATGGCGCAATCGGTTGGAAGGTCAACGGTGCGGGCGGGGAAGGCGGCTCGTTGACCGTGCTGTGTCCTGCCGAAGGCGAACGTAAACGCGCGTTTATCAACGCTTTAGAATCGATGAACGCCGGTTTTACCGTAATCCCGACATACCTGTCGCGGATGGGCCTTCGCCGCTGGGAATCGGCGGAATAGATTTCACCGGATAGGCCTATTCTGCGTAATAGGCCCATTCCGCGGAATAGGTAGATTCCGCCAGAATAGTGAAAAATGGGGCGGGAAAAATCTCTTGACAATCGCCGATAAATATAATACGGTCCGGCCCGATGAGACCTCCAACAGAGACTGTCCTGCCGGGGGCAGGCTCGCAGGCGCCGGAGTAGGTCGGGTAGGAAGCGCCTAAGGCGGCTAAGAAGCCGTGATTGGAATTTTTGTTCGCGCCCTTATTCCAACATCTGCATGTCTTACGTAGATGTTGCGAACAAGAATTCTAATCCTGCACCCGCGCATGGTAGCCAGGGGACACGTACCATGTGGAGAGGCGGAAAAGCGGGTATATCTTTTGCCGAGTTGCTCATAATGTTGGGCATCGCGGCGATCTTTGCAGCCATCCTGTTGCCGGCCCTTGCCCGCGCCGGAATCTGAGGCGACAATACTGACTGCACGTGCGCTTTTTTCTGGCGTTGCGATTTTGCTGTCCCCTCGAAGAACGCGTCCGTTCTGAGCCCAACTGCTGCGGCGCCTGCCTTGACACCATCCGGCAAATGTTCTATACCGGACGCGGCTGGGGCTCTGGTGACGGAGCACAAGCAGAAATTCTTCGCAAGTTCAGGCGGCTTCTTTCTTAAGAGAAAGGGAGGACTTACATCATGTATAAACACAAGAGCGGGTTTACTTTGATAGAATTGCTTGTTGTAATCGCCATCATCGGCATTTTGGCGGCCATTCTGCTGCCGGCGCTGGCGCGTGCGCGTGAGGCGGCCCGCAGGAGCAGTTGCCAGAATAACCTCAAACAGTGGGGCATCATTTTCAAGATGTACAGCGGGGAATCCAAGGGCGGGAAGTTTCCGCCGGTTTCCTTTCTCGGGGCGTTTTCCGACGGTTCGTTTTCGCCGGCCGCACGGTACATCTATCCCGAGTACCTGACGGACCTCAAGTTGTTCGTGTGCCCTTCCGATGCTACCGAACCGGACGTGTTGACGTATCCGGGCAGCGGTTGGAACCACTCGTTTGTGGACGAAAACGGCGACGTGAGCATATTTCAGATCGAGCGTGAAGGCGATTCGTCTTACGTGTACCTGGGCTGGGCCATACCGGATAACGACCTGCTGACTTCGGGCGACCCGGATCTCGAAATGGGCGTGTTCCTTGTACTTGTGGAGTTTGCAGGAGCGCTCGGCTACCCAAGCGGGGGCGGGACGCCCGATGAGGACTTGACTTTCACGCCGCATCCCAACCCAGCCATTGGCGATGTCATACTGTACCGGTTGCGCGAAGGCATCGAGCGGTTCTTCATCACCGACATCAATAACCCCGCCGCCAGCGCCAAGGCCCAGTCGGAACTGGCCGTATACTGGGACGAACTCTCGACCGGCATCGAAGGGTTCAACCACATCCCCGGCGGCTGCAACGTCCTGTATATGGACGGTCACTGCGAGTTCAGGAAATATCCCGACACCGAGTTCCCCGTTACGCCCGAATGCGCAAAGATTTTCGAGCTGGGCGCGTCACTCGGCTAGCGGTTCGTAATAGGTGATTTGGCTTAAGGAGGGGCTTCGGTCCCTCCTTTTTCAGGTGAGATTCCGAGGGATGAAAACTAATGCATCGGTTGCTGCTCGTCATGATGCTGATTCCTACGCTTGGCGCTTTTGGGGCACCGAACGCTGAGAAAGTGGCGGAGGTCCAGGCGGGCAGCGAGACGCGGGCGGTGGTGTCGTGGTGGGGGTTCGATCCCGAAGACTCGACGGAGTTCCTCCAGGCGGCGATCGATTCGGGTGCGGCGCAAGTGGTGGTGCCGTACGCGGGTGCGCCGTGGGTGGTGCGGCCGGTAAAACTGCGCAGCAACCTGGAGTTGGTTTTCGAGCCCGGCGTGGTCGTGCTGGCGAAACCCGGCGAGTTTAAGGGCAAGGGGGATAGTTTATTCAGCGTGTCGGACGCATCAAACATCTCGATTCGCGGGTATGGCGCGACGTTGCGAATGCGCAAAGCGGATTATCAGAGCGGGGCGTACGAGAAGGCGGAGTGGCGCATGACGCTGGATTTCGGCGGCTGTACGAACGTTAAGGTCGAGGGCGTGCGGCTGGAGAGCAGCGGGGGCGACGGCATTTACATCGGCTGTACGGGCAAGCAGCCGTACTGCCGCGACGTCGTGATCCGCGACGTGGTCTGCCACGACCACCACCGGCAAGGCATCAGCGTGATCGGCGCCGTGAACCTGTTGATTGAGAATTGTGTCATGTCCGGCACAAGCGGAACGGCGCCCGAAGCCGGGATTGACCTCGAACCCAACGGGCCGGAAGAGCGGCTCGAGAACTGCGTGATCCGCAACTGCATCTTCGACGACAACGCGGGGGCGGGCATGCTGGTGTATGTGCGGCCGCTGTCGCGCGAGTCGGCGCCGCTCTCGATCCTGTTCGAGAACTGCTACGTCAGAAGCGGGAAAGACGCGGGCATCGCCGTGGGCGCAGTCAAAGACGACGGGCCGCAAGGCACAATCGAGTTCAGGAACTGCACGGTTGAAAATACCCAAGGCAGCGGCGCGTATGTCTACGACAAAGTGGCTGAAAATGCCCGAGTCGTGTTCACCGACTGCAAGTGGAGCAACGTTGCCGTCAAAGGCGACCGCCCGCCCATCCTATTCCACGCCCGCCGGGACGGCCTCGCCACAACCATCGGCGGGATCGACCTGATCGACTGTCGGCTGTACGACAACGCCGACCGGCCCGCCGTGGTTATCGAGGGCGAAGAAGGAACAACGGCGAGGGATATCCAAGGACGCATTCAGGTGGTGTCACCCGCCGCGGTGCGCATGAAAAGCGAGATAGATGCGGAGAATGTAAACCTCGAGTTGTCGCCGGGAAACTAACCATGGCCTAGCTCACACTGCGGTTGCCGGACTCGTTGCATGATGAGGTCCGCAAACTGGCCCGGCGGGAGAATGTTTCCATCAATCAGCTTGTGACTCTTGCGGTTGCCGAGAAGGTTTCCGCAGTCGAAACCGAGGAATATCTCTTGCATCGGGCATCGCACGGCGACAGAGAGAAGTTCTTAAGAGCTATGGCTAAAGTCGCGGAGGATGAGCCCGCTCCAGAAGACACTCTGGAACCTTAACGGGCCATTGTTTCTATCCGCAGGCTGGCAAAGACGGCATCTCTTCGTAGACGTTTCCCTGCAAGATCCGGCCATTCTTCTTTTTGTTCAAGCCGCCCCACTGTTTGAAGAAGAAAGGGATCCTCTTCTGACGGCAGGCATTTCTAATCTCCAGCACCCACTCCTCGTGCATAGGTCTGGCGCCGGGACCGGATTCGCCCCCTACTATCGCCCAGTTTACGCCCGTCCAATCGACGTTGTGCACCGGCCCAAGCAGGGGCTCAAACGAAACGAACTTGACGTGCGCGTGAGTGCGTCGCAGACAATCGATCCGATAAACGTAGTCTTGGTTCTCAACGCTGACGCCCATCCAAATGTGAGGTTGCCAAGGCAAAACCGGGTCCAGTTGCTCGAGCCGCTCGGGTCTTTTTGTCAGTATCTGATAGCAGTGCCAGTTTGCCCGGGACATAACACTAAACACCCGCAGAATAAACTCCAGCGGCACGGATTCATGAAAAAGATCGCTCATGGAATTGACAAAGATTGTCTGCGGCTTTTTCCAAGAAAGAGGCAGGTCCAGCGCATGCTCGTGAGTGGTTACTTGGAAACCATTTCTGTAATTAGTCTGGCCCATCGCCTGCAGCCGCTTGGCCATCCGCTCGGCATAGCAGTGCCTGCAGCCAAGGCTGACCTTGCTGCACCCCGTCACGGGATTCCAAGTCGATTCCGTCCACTCAATCGAAGTATTGCCGGCCACTATACATCTCGCCTTTCTCGATGCTTATTGAATATCTCTGCTACGATTTTAGCACCCGGCCGGTTGGCAGACTACCGGAGGAATCATCTATCGGCACAGGATCGGGCACATATTCAGATCCAGCCATTGGCCCCAGTCCCGTTCCTAATGCAGGTGCAAGAAGTCTACTGTACGCATATACGCTTCAATTTGCATCACTTTAAAGCCCAGATATACAATGAGTTATAACGTATGTTTATGTCAATAAAGCCATGTGACACCATTTCTTACATCAGATATAATATATCTAACAAATAGCTTGACATCTACTCTGAGTTGTGATATGCTTAGAAACATCGAGAAACGGAGGGTTCAAGGTGGACACAGGCGAAGATCCCAATGCTGACGGTATTACCGGCTGCAACGGAAGTGGGTTTACTGGAGAACCCGACGGAAAGTCCTTACACCCGGTAAGAAGATCCATCAGGACAACGTTCCGGCTATCCGATCAAGCTGAGGCTCTCTTGAAGTTCCTTTCAGATTGCCAAGGAATCCCTGAAAGGGAGATACTTGAGCGGCATACCTCCGACCTTTATGCCGAGCCGCACAACAGTCCCTTGCTTGTCGACATTCTGAAAAAAGCAAAGGGGGCACTATCCCAAGAAAACACGCAGCGCCGAACTCATCTAGTCACCGAAGAAACAATAGATATGCTAAAGAGATTGTGCTCCAGGCACGACGTATCACGAGATGAGTTGGTGGAGCAGATTATCCACCTTGCGAAAGACAGATACCGTGAACGCACAAAACAAACCGTGAACCAACTCACGGAAGTGCAAGCTCTGTACGAAGATTTTTTCGACGATCTCACAGACAGATGTTCTGAGTTCAATCACAAGATACGTGCATTGCTGGAGGGCACAGACGTTGGTCGATTCGCTGTCGGTGATGCCGCAGCCCTCCTCGAGGACGATTTGCATTCCCGGATTCCACGCGAGATTGAACGCTGCCAGGAGATACTCCGGTGGATCTTTTGGCTTGGACTTTCAGCAGCGGAGCAAGCCAAGCGCCTCAAATTGACCGAAGAGGAGGAGCGTACTTTTGGCAAGTTATGAGCACCGTGTGGGCAAAAGTGCGGAAAGCCCCCTGCAAGAAGGAGAGAGCGGAAATCATGAGCATGTCGGAGCACGCAGCGAGAAGATGCCAGCAACGGGGAATCCATCCGAACATTGTTGACGTCGTAAGACAGTATGGAACCCCGACTGACAGACCCGGTAACGCTGTTGCCTATCATCTGGCAAGAAACGATTGCCAGCTTCTGATAGCCCAACTCAAACGTCAAATTCATGTGCTGGAGAAGGCATCAAAGATTGTGGTTGTGGAATCAAACAAGGGAGCAGTTCTAACTACTTATCCGGATGCAGGCATTGAACGAAACAAGAGGTCATTGAAACAGCAAAGCGTGTGCTGCATTAGGAAAAACCGTTAACCCAATCACCGCGGAGGGGAAAGCAGTGGGGAATGAGACGGGAGACAGCGCGTTCGTACTCGGAAGAATCGGGGCAATACTCAAGGATCTTGAGCGGGTGCGAGCAGACCTTTTGGCACTTTCTGAGTACATTTCTTTAGGTATTGATCCTAAGGCAGAGGCGCACTCTCTTAAAGAAAATTTCCGTCACAAGCAGCCATACGCATTCGTCTTGCAGCAGGGAGTTTTCAAGCATGTTACGACTTGGCGAAACCTTTACGAGCGTGTCTTGCGGGTCCTACAAGAAGAAGATCCGAAGAGATTTGCAGAGCTACTGGAGAATCAAGAGTTTACTGACAGGCGCGGCAAGCCCTATTTTGCCCGATCGAGAGAGCCGTTCATCAGGGCGTCTAAATTGGCCGATAATATTTATGCCGAGGTTACCTTAGGCGCAAACGAGATCCGTGATCGAATCCGCCACCTGCTAAAAACGTTTGAAATTCCTCAAGAAGACATGATTGTCTACCTGCGCAAGTGAAAACGTTAGCAAGCGGGCTGAATTCAGGTGCATCGGCCTGAGTGTAGAGTGAGCGACTTTTCCGTGAGTGGGCAGTGTCTCTATGTTCGGTACAGCCAGACGGTTTTGGGATCGGCGCTGACTTCGAAGGAGTCGCGGAGCCAGGAGAGGTAGGGGCTGTAGAGGACGCGGTCGCTGTTGATTTTTTCGATGCTGATCCGGTGCATGGGGTGGAAGGTGCGGGTGAGCATGGCGCGGAGGAAGCCGAAGTAGTCGGTGAGGCGTGGGTGGTCGGGCGGGACTCTGATCTCGAGGTGTTTTCCGTAGCTTTTGGAGACGATGACGAGGCGGTTGCCGTGGTATACGAGGTGTGAGCCGGGGACGCGTTTGGGGAGGTCGTGTTTGAGCGACTCAAGGTCGGCGCCGCAGAGGGATGCGGGATCGGCGGCGTTGAGCCAGTAGACGGCGTCGTGGTCGAGGCCTTGCTGGAGGGTGCGGACGGCTTCGTGGGAAGCGAACTGGATGCCGGGGACGCCGTTGAAGAAGTTGCCGGTGACGATCTCGCCGGACAGTTCCATCAGGCGCAGCGCGCGGAACAGGGCCCCCCACCGCAGGGCGGGCAACTCCCGCGCGAGCAGTTCGCGGAACAAGACGCCGTACCGCATGAGCAGGACGCGGACCCTGTCTTTGTTGAGTTCCTCGAGGTCGATGAGGTCGGCGGGTGGCTCTGGCGGCGGCAGCATGTGCCACGCACCGGGGTATGCGCGGGACGATTTCCATGCGCTGAACTGTGCGCGGTGCGATACTCTGCCGGTGCGGCGGATTGGCGTGCCAGGCTCGCGGACTTTGAAGCCCATCTCGATGCCTTTGCGGAGCGCGCCGAACGTGTCGTTGGTGGCTTTCCCCTCCCAGACGAGCTTCCACAGCGTTTGGGCGAGTTCGGCGGACGACATCCGGGTCTGGTCGAGGAGGACGTTGAAATAGTATTGGCCGTGGGCGTCGGTGAACAGGCGGTGAGCGGCCTCGAGCCACTCCCCCTGGGATGCGGCGGCAAACAGGTCGCGGTTGTGTGAAAAGCACAGGGCGATTTTTTCGCGGCCCACGCCAAACCACATCAGGTCGCTTTCGGCGGTTATGGCATCGAGCGTGGCGGGGGTGTAACCGGGGATGCGGGCCGGCAGGACTTCGGTTTCCAGAAGGGCGGCGAGCATGGGATGGCCGAGGAGAGGTTCGAGGGCCTGTTGCAACTCCAATGCAGGCGAGACGCCTGCGCTACGATCTGCAGGCGAGACGCCCGCGCTACGATCTGCAGGCGGGACGCCTGCGCTACGATCTGCAGGCGGGACGCCCGCACCACAATTTGCACCATAAATCTGCTGGTGGCGGGCGAGAAACAGGGGTAGGTCGGCGGCGGGGAGCGGTTCGAATCTTGCGCGGGCACGCGCCCGTGACAGCCGCAGCAGGATCTCGAGGTTTTCGGCGTCACACAGTTGGACTCGATCGCCGGGCGCGACGAGATGGTCCGCCACGACAGCGCGGGTTTCGAGCAGCGTCTCGAGTGCCTCGCCGAGTCGCGCCTCGTCGAGCGCCAGCGCGGACAGGATGAACTTTTTCTCGATGGGCCCGTAGAACCTCAGCCACTCGCCGAGCCAGCCGGCCAGAGGATCGGCCTTGGCGAGATCGTCGCCGGCGTGCCCGGTGCGGGTCGGCAGGTGTGGCAGCGGCCCCGCGGCGAGCGGCGCCCACTCGACCTCTTCGGGCGGCAGGCCGAGCGCGCGCAACAACCGCGGCACGTTCTCGAGCGCGACAACGCCGCGCGCGGATTTCGATAGCCGCGCCATCACGGCCTTGGCCTCGACGGCGGTGCGCGCGGCGGCCGGCTTGAGCGACGCGTCGCGATCGATTGCCGCCAGGAGCAGTTTCCATTCGGGCTCGGGTATGAACAGGCGCTCCTTGATCCAGTCGAGCAATTCGTCCGGCGATCGCGGCGCATAACCTTCATAAAGGCGTTGGGCTTTCTTTTCAAACGCGGCGACGAGTTCGGGTGCAAGCTGCGGGCGCAGTTCGGACGCAAACACGGCTTCTTTGATGAGGTCATCGCTGAGGTTGGAGACGCGGGCGCCGACAGGGGTGTCGTCTTCGTACATGAGGATGTTGGTGATTCGCCAGAGCATGTTGCCGGCAAACGGCGAGGGCTCGGCGGTGGCCGTTTCGGTGACTGCGATATGGCCGTCGCGGATTTCTTCGAGGAGTTGGCGGAGGCGTGGCAGGTCGAACTCGTCCTGGAGGCAGGTGCGCCAGGTCTCGGCGAGGATGGGGAAATCTTCATAATCGGCGACGGCCTCGAGCAGCTTTTTCGACCGTTGGCGCGTCAGCCATAAAGGCATCCGGCGGTTGAACGACTGGCGCGGCAGTAGCAACGCCCGGGCGGCGTTCTCGCGGAAGCGCGCGCCGAAGAAGCCGGTCTGTTCGAGCCGCTCGCGCAGGAGCGACTCGAGTTCGCCGGGGTCGAGTAACGAAAAGACGTCAGGGCCGTGAGGCGCGGTCGAGCGGGAGCTCGACCCCACCGTCCACGCGCCGGGCACCAGCAGGACGATGCAGTCGTTGTCGGAGAGGACGTCGATGTTTGCGCGCCTGCGCGCGGGGCTATGCTCCCACGCCTGCGAGAGCGCCAACGCGAGCGGGCGGTTGACGCGGCCGCCCCACAAGGTGTGAATGATGATGCGTGTGCCCTCGCCGCCGGTGTCGGCGGTACGTTCGATGAGGACGTGACGGCGGTGAGGCAGTGGTGCGCGCGTGGTGGAACGCTGCAGCTTCAGGAACCCTACCAGGGCATCGGCGGCGGGTTCGTTGAGGAAGTAACGGGCCTGCAACTCTCTTCGCAAGGTTTTTTCACCGGCAGCGCCGCGGGATAGGTAAGCTTCCGCCGTCTCGAGGAAGTTGCCGATACGCTCGGATACGTGAAACGCGCGGTCGAGTTCTTCGGCGCGCCAAAACGGGACATTTGTGGTGCGGGTGCGGAGCGGCTCGACGAACACGTCGCTGTGCGTGATCCGGCTGATGCGCCAGGATTGCATGCCGAGCGTGAACGAATCGCCGGTGCGCCGCTCCCACACGAATTCCTCGTCGAGTTCGCCGATCTTGGCGAGCGTATCGGCCCGGCGGAGGCTGAAATAGCCCCGGTCGGGGATGGTGCCTCCGGACGAGTAGAGCAGCCGCAACGACGAGGGGCCTGCGGCGATGGTGTTGTCGAGCCGATCGACGGACACGAGCGGCTGGAGCGCGCGCAGCCGTGTTTCGCGGTACTTTCCGGCCAACATGTCGACGACGAGGTCGAACGAGCGTCGGGGGAGGTCGCGGAACGGCCAGGCGGTACGGATGACGTTGTAGAGCCTGTCAAGGTTCCATTTTTCGACGCCCGCCATCGACACGAGAACCTGCGCGAGCACGTCGAGGGGCGCGCTGATCGGCATGACGGCTTCGATGTCCCTGTCGATCACGGCGCGGGCGACAACCGCAGCGTCGACGATGTCGCGTCCGTGCATGGGAAACATCAGGCCGTGGCTCGGCGCGCCGACCTGATGCCCCGCCCGGCCCACGCGCTGCACCGCCGACGACACCGACATCGGCGTGCCCACGAGCACGACCTCGTCGAGCGCGCCGATGTCGATGCCGAGTTCGAGCGAACTGGTGGCGACAATGGCTCGAAGCTCGCCCTGTTTCAGCCTCTGCTCGAC
>Ga0315285_10002965_pt1 | contig 17741 bp, 15 predicted proteins | sample YL17G09_36_MG_FD_203698 | JGI IMG/M metagenome (GOLD analysis project Ga0315285, IMG submission 203698) | Sediment microbial communities from Yellowstone Lake, YNP, Wyoming, USA - YL17G09_36 | ecosystem: Environmental > Aquatic > Freshwater > Lake > Sediment | place: USA: Wyoming | collected... | reverse complement strand
GTGGGTGCAAAGAGCATGAAAACGTATTATTCTAGTGCGGATGCCATTTTTTCTATAAGCCGATTCTTGCAGAAAAATGTCGAGAGAATGGGCCTGAAGAGCGAAGTGGTCTATGGCGGAATCGACTTCAAGAGGTTCCAGAAAAAAAAGAATACGGGCATATTGAAAAAATTAAAGCTGAAGAGAGGCAATTATGCCCTCTTCATCGGAAGGGCGTCTCCGCATAAGGGAACTCATCTTCTGATAAAGGCTTTTGGGATACTGGATTGGCCTATCCCTCTCGTGATAGCCGGCGGGCACCCGGTAGGTGATTATGCTGACGAGCTCAAAAAGATGGGTGGAAATGTCATACTCACGGGAAAAATACCTAACGATGCGCTCGATGATTTGCTCCAGAACTGCGCGATGTATGTGACCGCCTCCTTGTGGGAGGGGCTGAATCTGCCGTTGCTGGAGGCGCAGGCGTGCGGCAAGCCGGTTATAGCTTTCGAACACTGCTCACACCCAGAATTGGTGCAGAAAAACGAGACCGGTTACCTCGTCAGACCGTTAGATTTAAATGAGTTCGCTAATAGAATTAATATACTCATCAAGGACAAGAAAAAAAGAGACGCGATGGGCAAAAAAGCTAAGATTTTTGCTAAGAGATTTGACTGGAATATCATTGGCAAAAAAATAGAGAAGAAGTTTTCGGAGGTATTGAGATGACTAGAGCGCTTATAACGGGTGTAACTGGCTTCGTAGGTTCTCATCTGGCAGACTTACTTCTTAGCAAGGGATACGAGGTCTACGGAACCTATAGATGGAGAAGCCCAATGGAGAATGTCGAACATATAAAGGATAGAATCAAGCTCATAGATACTGACATAAGGGATGCGCACAACGTCGAGAAGACGATAAAGACAGTCGGACCTGATGAGATCTACCACCTGGCTGCGCAGTCATTCGTGCCTTCCTCGTGGGAAGCGCCCCAAGAGACTCTTACCACGAACATAATAGGAACTGTAAACATCTTAGAAGGCATCAGGACAGCAAACAAGGAGATAAAACTACATGTTGCTGGCTCTTCAGAAGAATACGGCTTGGTGAAGCCGGATGAAGTCCCGATAAAGGAGAGCAATCCACTTAGGCCGTTGAGCCCTTATGGTGTTTCAAAGGTAGCTGCGGATAAGCTTGCCTGCCAATACCACTATTCGTATGGATTAAAGACGGTCGTTACGCGAGCGTTCAACCACAGTGGGCCTAGACGAGGAGAGGTATTTGTTGATTCTAACTTTGCAAAACAAATAGTCATGATAGAAAAGAAAAAAACTAAGCCAATAATCCACGTCGGGAACCTGACTGCCCAGAGAGATTTCACGGATGTCAGGGACATAGTCGTTGCTTATAATCTAGCATTGCAAAAATGCGACTTTGGCGAAGTATACAATGTTTGCTCTGAAAAGACAAGAACGATGCAGAACGTCCTCGACATGCTGTTAAAACTAACTGATGTCAAGATAGAGATAAAACAGGATCAAAGTAGAATGAGACCCAGCGATGTTCAAATCCTGTTAGGTGACTCGTCAAAATTCAGGAAGAAGACCGGATGGAAGCCGACTATTACTTACGAAAAGACCCTTGAGGACACTCTGGACTTCTGGAGAGAGCGGGTCTAATCATAATGAAAACCTCACTAATCTGTACTGTCATAAACGAAGAGAGGACCATAGGCAATCTTTTGGACTCTATTCTAAAACAGACCAGGAAGCCGGACGAGATTGTGATAGTCGATGGCGGGTCGAGGGACAGCACAGTTGAGGTTCTAAAAGCTCATTCTAAGAAGTTTCCGATTCCCGTGAAAATAATAGTGGCCGATGGAGCGAATATCTCCCAGGGCAGGAACATCGCGATAAAACACGCCAAAGGTCCGGTGATAGTGTCTACAGACGGCGGCACTGTCCACGATAAGAACTGGTTCAAGAGCATAGTCAAGAACATAGAGGACGGCTATGATGTTTCTGCAGGCCTGTTTTATCCTCTGCCCAAGACCAGGTTCGAAGAGATAGTCGGAAAGCTGATGTATACAAATATGGAGAAGGTGCCTGACGATTGGCCGCCTTCGAGCAGGTCAGCCGCTTTTACCAAGAAAGCATGGGAGAAGGCTGGCGGCTATCCTGAGGCGCTTTATACGGCAGAGGATTCTGTGTTCAACTACGGGCTAAAGGCAACAGGCGCGAAATACAAAGTGGCCAGGAACGCGAAGAGCTATTGGAGGCCGAGGTCGAATTTCAGGAAGTTCTTCAAGCAGTATTTCACCTACGCCAAAGGCAACGGAGAGGCTCTTCTGGCTATAAACCATTACCCGGAATGCAGGATGTTCTACGCTTTCTGGCTATTCTTGCTAACTGAAATTTTTGCTCTCTTTTATTACCCAATCCTGGCTGCGGGGGTTTTTGTCGCTTTCCTATTCGGCGCGTTCTTCAAAGCCTATGGGGTGCTCGGTGACCTAAGGAAAAGTCTAGTGGGGGGAGGATTGATGTTATCCGCCTTCTTGGCAAATGTGTTAGGCAGCCACTACGGCCTGTTGAGGAGGGCGCTCGGGTTAGTGAAGGTTAAAAAGGTCAAGAACATCAAGATTGTAAAGTGAGTGATATGGCGCTTAGCTGGTCAAAAACCACGAAACACAGGGGCAAGTTGGTCATTTGGGATCTGCCGGTGATAAAGAGGAATACTGAAAATCCCTGGGAGCTGCTTAGAGAGTATGCGGGCAATAATGACACGGTTCTGGAGGTTGGCGCGGGAGAGGCCAGTTACAGAAAGCACTTCCCGAAGACGCTGAAATATAAGACAATGGACATAGACCCGGACGTCAAAGTGGACTACCGCTCGCTCAAAGGCATAAAAGAGAAATTCGACTCTGTTTGGATGCTTAATCTGGTCGAGCACTTGACTATCGCCCAGCTGGAGGGGTATGCTGAGGACATAAAGAAGATTCTGAAGCCAGGCGGAAGAGTGATAATATGGACGCACAACGTCTATGCTTTGCCAGATATAACGCATTATGATTTTTCACATGTGCAGCACTACCCTGTCGGAGACTTGTTTGGCATTCTGAACAACCACGGCTATGAGCTGGAGCGCGCCTGCCGTGTATTAGACAATCGCGGCTTACGCAAGCTGAGGAACCCGTTCAAGAGGCTAATCTGCGGCATTCTTGGCGTGGACTATGCCTGGGGATTGCTCCTGGTAGTTAAAAAAGAGTAAGTGAGAACATGCCTTCTGTGAAGACCCTTACAGAAATGGTGAATATCTGCTCAGAATCGGGATAAAGGAAGTTGTGATAGGAATAAAGGGTTGATAGTATGATGTTGTGCCATCCTTATCTGGTCTCCAAGGGAGGAGGCGAAAGAGTAGTTGTAAAGATAGCAGAGCGGTTCAACGCGCGGATTTACGTGTGCAGCTATAACAAGAACAAGCTTTGGACAGAATACCAGAATCTTGATGTGCACACGATAAAGACGTTCAAGCCGACTTTCTTAGGTTATAGGTATTCGTTCGGCAAACTGAAGCTCGATGCAGACGTGGTGGTTCCAATCGGCCATCCTGCCCAGTGGACTAGCATAAGGAACAAGCCTACACTGTGGTACTGTTGTTTTCCGCCTTACATAAAGAAAGAGATGATGAGATATCCAGTTTTGCCGGGAATGAAGCTCGTAGAAAAGAAGGTAATAGACAAAATCGATTTTGTGTTCACTGATTCGGAATTCATACAGAAGAAGCTCTGGGAGCACTATAAGAAGAAATCAGAGGTGCTTAATCCAGGGTGTGATGTTGAAAAATATTATTGCAAGAAATACGAACCTTATTTCATCTATCATTCGTCAATACACCCTAGGAAGAGGTTCGAGTACGCGATAAAAGCGATGCACATGGTCCGCAAGGAACATCCTGATTTTACTCTTAAAATAAGCGGCTTCCCCGCGGACAGAGCCTATCTGGAGTCGCTACGCAGGCAGTTGGGGGGTGCTGGCGAGATAATCGAAAATCCGTTAGATACGCAGCTATATGATCTGTTGGCCAATGCTTACGCTTGCCTCTATTCGCCGATGATAGAGGATTATGGAATAGTGCCCACTGAATACATGTCTGCCTCGAAAGCGGTCATAGCAGTTAACGAGGGGGGACCTCGCGAAACTGTGGTTGATGGAAAGACGGGCTTCCTTGTTGACTCGGTGCAGGAAATGGCTAAAAGGATGACTCAGTTGATAGATGATTCTGCTCTGACTAAGAAGATGGGCAAAGCGGGCAGAAAAAGAGCAGAGCAGAAGTACACATGGGAGAAGTTCTTGAAAAGGTTTGGTGAGAAGTATGAAGAACTCAAGGGATAAGGCGCTTGTCTCTGTGATAATACCGACTAGAAATGAAGAGGATGCGCTCGACAAGCTACTCAAGTCACTCAGCAGGCAGACTTACAAGAATTATGAAGTTATTGTTGTTGATGGGGGCTCGACTGACGGCACTGTCGATGTGGCAAAAAAGCATGGCGCAAAAGTGATTAAAGAGTATGGTAGGTATAGGTCGCCGGCTAATGCAAGAAATATAGGCGTTGAAAAAGCAAGGGGGGATATTATAGCGGTTTTTGATTGCGATTCTGAGGTAAACGAAATATTTTTGGAGGAGGGTGTAAAGGCGTTCTCATCTGAAAAAATAATTGGAGTTAGGTGCTCTTACATCTTGGCAGAGGATACGATAATTGAGAAAATACTTGCTTCTAAAATAGCAGCACATGGGAAGATGATTCATGGAACTGCTTTTACTCAAAAAGGCTTAGTAAAGAGAATGGGTGGATGGGATGCTTCATTGGGTTATGGGGAGGATAGAGACTTAGCCAAGCACATAACAGATTACAACGATAGGCATAAAAAGCAATTAATCAAAAACGCGCCTAAAGCAGTCATTAAGACGCACCTCCCTCACACGATAAGTGAATTGGTATCGCAGCAGAGATGGTATGGCAGGACTATAATGCACTATCTTAAGAAAAGCGAGAGAACTCTGGAATATCTCACCCTGCTCAAAGTGCTTTATATGCCGATTCCAATCGTGATATTGCTTTGGCTATTCGGGATAAACTTTTGGCTGCCGTTAGCTGTTGTCTCACTACCAGTTATCGCACTGTCTCTTTTAAGGACGACAATAGCTTTAATCAAAGGGAGGATATGGGGACTCTGCCTAGTACCTATAGATATATTCATGAGCTTCCCGTTTGCTTATGGCCTAATAGAGTCGATTTTCAGAAAGGGGCGTGGAAGGGACTAGTTCCTGCAGAGTTTTTGGATGTTATTTTTCACAAATCAGATAAATCGAACCCTGCAAATAGGAAAACAAACGAGAATTAACCATTTTTCTGAATAGCGGTATCAAAAATTTCAACTTGTTCTCGCCTATTGAAGAAGTGGCATATACTTCCAAAACCTTAAAATCATTATCGACTGCAAGTTGACATAGTCCGCGTTTGCTATAACCTCTTAGATGTGTAGAATCGCCCCAGGCCCCCTCGCCCGCTCCAGATGGAACCGTACATATAAATTTGCCTTTCTTTTTTAACACCCTATAAACTTCCTTAAAGACTTTGTTATGGTCCTTACAGTGTTCTAATACTTGGAGAAGAGTAACCATGTCGAAAGAATCACTTTTAAAGGGTGTTTTGTGGGCATCGCCATTTTTAGCATTCAAACCTTTAGATGTACAAATTTTTACATGATCTTTATCCAAATCTATTCCAATTGCGTTAAACCCTTTTTCCCGCAATAAGCCTAATAACACGCCGAATCCACAGCCTATGTCAAGTATTTTTTTTGGTTTAAACTTTTCAACATATTTTAGAACGTTTAGGTACTCATCTAAACACAACTTATCAATATAGACTTCATTATATGATTTTCTCATGATTATCTTTAGAATATTGTTTTATCAACTTATTAAATATATGCACGGACTAAGCGAATATTTCTTCAGAAGCGAGGGGGAATGACTATCGCCCAACTGCCTTATCGCCCAGCAGATACTTGAAAACGCCTATTCCTACGAAGAAAAAGCCGATTATTTCTGTAAAAGGTAGAACGGCTATCGGTGATTTAACACCAAAGCGCTTGTACAGTCTAATTCCGAAAGCTACGCCTCTCGCAGCCGGGAGCAGAAGCATTAATAGGGTCAGGTAGGCCAGGTAAGGGTGAATCCAAAAAGTTAAGGCAAGAATAACGAATATCGAAGCCAAAAAAGCCCTGACCATCGTCCTGCTATCTCTGTTGCCCTTGAGGTATCTCGGGATTGTCCTACCGTACCACATGTAGCGCACGACTATCCCTTTCAGGTTAAGGGTAGCTGATTTTGAAAGCTTAACCTCCGTCTTGACGTCCAGCACCTTTTCCTTGGACAGCACTTTCCTCCAGAAATTCTTGTCGTCCCCAAAACCAAGGCCAGGGTCGTACATCCCAACAGTCTTGGATATCCTGGTCCTAAAGATTAGCAGCCTTCCCTCGCCCCTCTCATCCTTATAGAACATGGCCTTCTCAATAGGGCTCTTGAACTTTTTTGGCGGCATCGGCTTGCTGTAGAATTTTATGAGGTTGGCATCCGGATGCTTTTCGAATTCTTTGACTACCTTTTTCGTAAAGTCCGGTTCCATTGAGGTGTCAACGCCGGTTATCAGAAGTATCTCGCCTGTTGCCATCTTCCAGCCCGTATTAGAGGCATTGGCCACGCTTCGCTTGGGCCCCTTTTCGAACGCTAGCCTGAAGTTTTTATTGTTCTTCATAGCTTCTTTGATCGCTCCCACCGTATTATCCCTAGAGCCCCCATCTACAAAAATCGCTTCCGGCTTGACTGTCTGGCCTTCTAGATACTTTATGCAGTCACTGAGTCTGGCTTGCTCATTGTAAACCGGTATGACTATCGATAGTTTCATACTAATCCCTAACATACCTTATTATCTTCAGGTCGTCCTTGGTGATTCCCTTCATTAAATATAAGACCGCAAAATAAAAGACTGCTGCGGCCAAAACCACCAATAGCGCGCTCACGATAGTGGTCGCGTAGGGCTTGAGGTAAAGAAGCGCAGCGGCCATTAGGGCCGATGAAGCCAAAGGCCTGGCCACAGACTCTCTCAGCTTGTATGCGAAGAATTTGGAAGCAGCCACTATCAGAGAAGCGGAAATCATGATATTGACCAGCAAAAACGCGATCCCCGCTCCAGGCAGGTTTAGATAATTGATTAGCAGGAAAGAGACCAATATGCCAAAGATCGTATTCAAGATGTAGACTTTAGTTAGGTGTTTTATCCTGCCGTAAGCGATTAGGATGCTCGAGAAGAGGTTTGAGATGAATTGGAAGAACAATGCAAAGATGATTATCTGTAAAACAAATCCTGCGGGTATAAATTCGGCGCCATATACGAGATGGATCAGACTCTCGCCAAAAAAGAAGATTCCGACCATCATCGGGATTATAACCATGGTGCTGTATCTCAGGACCAGATCCATATACCTTTTGAGCATCTTGACATCGTTGTTGGCTTTGAAGCTAATCACCGAGGAGAACAGAATCTGCGTTGAGATCGGTATTAATATGCCAACAGCGGTGAACCAGCTTAGGGCTATCTTGAAAAATGCCACATCGTCAGCTGTCACGAAAAGCCCGAGTATGAGGATTATGCCCCAGAATAGCAGCAGGTTTGACATCGAAATCGCTGTGAAGTTCAGGATATTGCCGTTTACCTCCTTCTTATCTATCTCTTCTGCCTTTTTAGTGAAGAGTTTTTTGAATCTCGAGGCGAGTTGGAGAGCCAGGTAACCGGTTGCGAATATGAAGGAGAGCAGCACGCCGAAGACCACCCACAGCAGACTGGCTTTGAGGGAGAAAAATGTTATCGGGAGTATTATCAGGAAAATGCTGTTTATGCTATTGCCTATAAGTGAATACTGGTTCTTGTTCAGGCCGATGAAGACGGCGCTGAGGAATGTCACTAACGCATAGAAGACGATCAGGATAGCTCCCAAGATTATCGCCGGTTCATCGCCCACCAGGGAATAGGCTTTCGCTATCTCAGAGGAGAAAACGATTAGCAGGATGGCAAAAACCAGGGCTAGAACCAGCTTGCACTTCAGGAGATGGAAGAAGACTGACCTGAGCTTAGAGTGCTGTTTTGTTGTTGAATACTCTGATATGAAGCGTATAGTTGTGCTATTGAAGCCTGCGTCGAAAAGGCCGGCAAGCAGATAGGCGAAACCAGACACTAGCGAGAACTGGCCGAACAAGAAGGCGCCCATGATAATTGGCAGTAAAACGGCCAGCACGAAGTTGGAACAGAATCCAACTAAGTTCTGCATCACTCCGAACAGGTTCTGCTTCACCAACACCTGTGCAGACAATCCTTTAGCCATATCACTCAACTAAAAAGTATTAGGCAGGGGACTATTTAAAACAATAGAGGCGGATTAGCTTACTTCTTTGTAGTTCTTTAGTATCTCGACTATCATCCTCAACGGGCTGGCCCTCATCCACCTCATCCAGCCAACGACCTGTGTGATGTTGTAGAAATAATCGAAAAAGATGTTCGGCGGTAGTTTTATCAGCTGCCTTATTATCGGCTCGAACTGGGAATATTTTACCAGGACTATCGAGAACTTGTGGAGATTGGTGACCGGCCCTATGTCCTTCTGGTTTATGATGCTCCTGTGAATCTTGTATGGGCTGACTCCGAGCTTCTTCAGGTCTTCCCACCTGATATAGCCTTTCTTTATCGCATAATCCGTTATCTCGAGGCCCGGGAACGGCAGGAATACATAACAGCTGACTACTTCCGGCCTGACTTTCCTGTTCATGTAGATGGTCTTCCAGGCCTGCTCAAGAGTCTCGTCAGGCAGGCCGAACATGTTGAAAGTTATTATTGGCAATTTGTATTTCTTCAAGAGCTTTGCGGCGGTGAGAATTTGCTTGTCGGTCAAGTTTTTCCTGAGCACGGTGTTCCTGAGTTTTTCGTCCCCTACCTCTATCGCAAACCTGATTGAATCACAGCAACCCGTGTCTTTCAGGGCTTTGGTTAGCGGCTCGTCTAGCAGATCCGCTCTTATGTTACAGCTGAATGGTATCTTGATTTCCTTCCCGTATCTCTTGAGGAACTTCATCAGCCAGTCTTTCCTGATATTGAAAGTGCTGTCTATGAACATGACCATCTTGACTTTCCTCTTCTTGTTCAGTTCTTTTATCTCGCGTATGCAGTTCTCCACCGACCTGAACCTTATCGTGCTGCCTCCCTTCACATATATCTGGCACCACTTATGATTGAAGCAGAAACTGCAGCGGAACGGGCATCCTCTGCTTATCATGAAATCGTCCGACTCCTGTTTCCTGAAGAAATCGTACTTCTTGTAGAGCTTTCTGTCCGGGAACGGCAACTCATCGAGGTCCTGTATTAGCGGCCTAAGTTCGTTCTTGTAGATCCTGCCGTTCTTTTTCACCCAGATGTTCTTGATATGCTTTATGTCTTTCCCTTTGTCTATCGCGTTCATCAGGTCCAGCAGAGCATATTCCCCCTCACCTATACAAATCATGTCTATCGGCTTTTCCTTCAAGAAATCTGGATAGAATGTGGGGTGCGGTCCGCCGACTATAATCGGAGCTTTTATTCCGGTCCTCTTCACGGCGCGGGCCATCTCAACGACCCAGTCCTGCTGTATCACCATTGCCGAGAAGCCTATCAAGTCCGGCTTGGCTCTCTTCAGCTCGTTTAGGATGTCGTTCTTGTTGCCCATCAGGACATCGCACTGGTGACCGTTCGCTTTAAGCACTGCAGAAAGCTGCATAACACCTAAGTACTCGTGCCATATGTTCTGTAGAAAAACCATTTTTGCCATCTAATCAACTGCATGTATTTATTAGAAAAATATATAAAGACAGGTGGTTAATACTAATGTTACTTTTGATATTTAAAACCAGGTGTAATAATGGATTTTTTGAAAAGCGCAAAGAAGAACAGACTTATATTAATTGTGATTTTGGGATGCATTTTAGGCAGATTGTTGATATCGCCTTATCCATTTGATGAAAAGATAATGGGTGGAGGAGATGCGCCTGCCCATGTTCACATAATCAACATGATAAAGACCTACGGTTCGCCAGTTTGGGACAGATTCTGGTTCGGGGGGGAGCCGTTCGGGAGATTCTATCCTTCCCTGGCTCATTTGCTGTCGTCTTTCTTGCCGTTTGATGGTGTTGTTTCGCTAAAGCTAGGTTTCCTTGTATTTTTCCTGCTTGCACCAATAACGTTTTACCTGCTTGTAAAGGAATTCGCCTTACCGAAGAAAGAGGTGCTGGTCTCCACAATCATATTCTCATTCACGATGAACTTCAGCTACCTCTTTGATATGGGGACATTTCCGAGCATGGTCGCACTCCCGTTCGGTTTCCTATTCTTCAAGTACTTTGTCAGGACCATGAAAACGTCAGATTTGAAGTATGTGACATTTTCTTCCGTATTCCTTGGTATCGTCCTCTTGATGCATAACATTATAGCTGCAATGTTTATACTTTTCGCTTTCATGTATCTTGTCTCTTCTTACTACTTTAAAGCGAGTAAGGCCAAGATAAAAAACTCGGCAATAATAGTTGTCTTAGGCTTTCTCATTTCCTCGGTCTGGACACTTCCATTCATAATAGAAAATGCGAACTCAAATTTCGGCTGGCCCCAGGATGATTGGCTCACCATAGTCCCTATCACGGCGATTTACAGGCTCTTCTCTTTCTATATAAACGGCCTCTCCACAATCATAGCCGGCCTCGCCACCCTGCTGATAATAACCGGCTTTATCGCTTTTATGAAGAAGAAAAACGCTGATTCATATTTCTTCATGTCTGCATCGATAGTCACGACCGCGATGTACCTATTACTCGGGCTCAGCAATTCGATAATGCCGTTGAGCAGGTTCGTAATCTTTATGTCTCTGCCCTTTTCAGTACTCATCGCCAAAAACATCAATTTCGGACGGTTCAAATGGTTGCTCGCGTTGTTCGGGGTGCTGCTCGTATCGTACTTCGTCTTAACGCCGGTCCAAACCAATGACGGTTATCTAAAGTACAACCAGGCTTTGGATCATATACAAAAGGATGCTGGGAGGCTATCATTCGAACCCGAGATTAACACGCCGATCATATTCACCGCCCCGGATAGGGGGATTGGGGTAGACGAGGGAGCTTACGATTTCTCACTGCCGAAAAAGCACTTCGATTTCATCATGGACAACAAATCTATCTTTGAATGCACGGAGAAACGCAATGTGCTGGATAGAATGTTCTCGTTCGAGGATGTTTTCAATAGAAAGTCGGTTGTTTTTGAAAAGCCGTGTGAACTGGTCAACCCGAGTTACAAGGAGTTCTACAGGCTGATGGACGTCAGATACCTGATTGTCGATAAGACGGAGGGAGTCTACGACGTTTTTGATAAAGACCAAGCATTCAAAAAATTGGAGGATTTCAATGGTTTTTCTCTTTTTGAGTTCAGCGATGCGAGGTACATAGAAACGGGCGTTGGATCATCTTATGAGAAAATAAGCGCGGAAAAAATCAAGATAAGCCTGACGAGCAATGAAACAATGGAAAACGTTAGAGTGCGCGTAAGCGAGACGTGGTACTCCTATTGGACGGTCAATGACTCCTCAGTGAAGCTCGACTCGGACGAAAATGGTTTCATCACGCTTAACGTTCCGGAGGTCAATGGAGAAAAAAGCCTATTGCTTGAGTTCAAGGAACCTGCATATTATCCGTATTTCTGGATCTTTACTGTAATTGGTCTGATTGCGTCCTTTGCTCCGCTCTTTATTCTTAAAAGAAGTTAAAATGTCTTCAGCCTGAGCTTTATCAGCGCAATTAAGAACAAGAAAATCTCTCTCGTGCGCCTCATTTTTGACCTTCCCCTGATTCTTTCGGCAAAAGTTATGGGGTACTCGCCCACCTTGAAACCCCTCTTTTTCGCGGTATAGAGGAATTCTGCCAGAAAGACGTTTCCCTTGGATTCAAACGTCTTGGGGACAACTTTTCTCTTGAACGTCCTAAAATTTAGAGTATAATCGTGTAAATTCATCCTGAACAGTATGGAGGCCAGTAAGGCGGCCCCTTTGCTGGTCCAGACCTTGAATTTGGGTTTTCCGACAACTTTCGAATCCTCAGCCTTCATAAATCTGGAGCCGGTTATCAAATCATAGCCATCCTGTATTTTTTTGTAGACTTTCGGGATATAGCTAGGGTCTATTGAAAGGTCCGCGTCTATGCTGCATATGACTTTTCCCTTGCTGTTCTGATAGCCCTGGAACAGAGCTACACCGAGCCCCTCCCGTTTTTTCCTCAGAATAAGCCTTAGGTTCTTTCTTTTCTTCATCATCCTTTGGACTATTTTCCATGTCCCGTCTGGGCTATTGTCATCAACAACTATGATCTCCGCAGATATCCCATTCGTTTTGCACTCCTTATCGACCCTGCTGACCATCTCTTCTATGTTCTCTTTCTCATTGTAGGTCGGTATCACTACGCTCAAGTCCATGTTGTCACCTTGTCTCTCTGAAGAAAAACAGCGAACAGAAAGAAACTATTATTACAAAAGAAACGAACCTATATAAAATAGTTATTGAAAATGCGATTGAATCGGAAAACCCTATTAACACCAGTAAAGCAAAGAGAATCGCTTCCAGTGACCCCAGTCCTCCGGGGAGCGTGCTGATGGCTCCGCCGATTATCGCTAAAGAGACGAATCCGACTGCGAATGGGAAAGAGATTGGCAATCCAAGCAGGGCAAGTGCAGCGAAGTAAAGGATTGCCCCTTCAAAGACGTAACAGAAAAAGGTTATTATCAGCACTTGGAAAGACTTTGTCAAGTGTATGGTGGAGAGGCCCCTATAGAAGTTGCCAACTTTTCTTTTAATCTCTGGTTTAAGCTTATTAATGAATTTTACAAAGCCAAAAATTTTCAGGATATAGTTTGAAATCCTTAAAGCAAAATTCTCCTTCAGTATAACGATCAGAATCATCAAAAGCAGCAGAGAAAACAAGAGCAGCATTACCTGGAAGGTCTGGGAAACGCGGAAAGAGAAGAATGCGAAGAAGGCTAAGGAAATGATTAAGAGCACGACTGCGTCTATGAATCTCTCAACAACGACTGCTGGCAATATGCGGAAAAAAGAGGTCCTATACCGCTTCTTAAGGAAATAAGGCCTCGAAACATCTCCAACCCGCGCGGGGGTGAGGTTTGCGAGAAACTGTGATGCTAGATAGGAGGAGACAACATCAAACCGTCTCATCTTCAGCTTATATGAGCTTAGAAGGATTTGCCATCGCAGTAGCCTAAGGCCAAGGACAGTGAAAGCGCAGATTATTGCGAACAGTACATAATTTACATCCGCTTTCGAAATCGCCGATATGACCTCCGAAAAGTTGGTCTTATAAAAAAGCAGGACAAGTAGGATTATGCTTATCGCGAACGATATTACGTGTCTTTTTCTTATCCGCATCAAAATTCAACCCGCGTTATTAGAATGTTGGTTTTCATGTCTAATTTCCTAGAGAATCGTCTGTTGCCTATGGGTGTTCTCTCTAATCCAATTATATAGAAGATAGCGACAAAGATTATTAAACCCGTTATTAATTGATTTATTATGTTAGCCATCCGCTCACTTAATTAGTTTTTATATAGCGGCTTATATAATAATACGACAGGCAATCAGTATGCATACGACCCTCATAAATCCACCGCAGGCTTTCTCGAAGTCTATGGTTACTGCATGTGTGACTCCGCCTCTTGGGGTAGCTTATCTTGCAGCAGTAGCTATCGAAGCCGGACACAAAGTCAAGCTTATAGAAGCGCTAGGCGAGGCTCCAAGAGAGGTGACTGAATATAGAAACGGGTTAAGCTTAAGGGGATTGAACTTCCGCGAGATAATCAAAGAGATTCCCAAGGAGACGGATCTTGTAGGCATATCTAATCTGTTCACGTTCGCTTTTCCCGTAGTGCTGGATTTGGCCAAGACGATTAAGGAAGAGAGGGATGTGCCAATAGTCCTTGGCGGCGCCCACCCATCTGCTACTCCTCACGAGACTCTGAAGCACGATGAAATAGACTATGTAATAATAAGTGAGGGGGAGGACACCCTGATAGACCTGTTATCCGTGCTCGAGGGCAAGAAGAAGGAGGCAGAATTGGATGGATTTGCTTGGAAAGAAAAAGGCTCTGTTAAGGTGAATCCAAAGACCAAGCTCATTGAGAATCTTGATAGCATACCTTTCCCTAGAAGGGACCTGCTGCCGATGGAGAATTATTTTTCGACCAAAGAGGCGCATGGGCCGGTGCAGGACAGGTGGACGCCCATGTTAACGTCCAGAGGTTGCCCTTATGAATGCACTTTCTGCACGCCGCGGCTTTGGCTCAGGAAGTACAGGTTGAGGGGCGTCGAAAATGTGGTCAATGAGATAGAAGAATGCATTAGCGATTTTAAGATTAGGGAATTCCTCTTTGAGGACGAAAACCTGACCATAAACAAAAAGAGAACGCTTGATTTGTGCAATGAGATAAAAAAGCGCAAGTTAGACATAACATGGCAGACACCCAACGGGATACGTGCCAGCGTGACTGATGAGGAGATGTTGGTCAAGATGAAGGAATCTGGCTGTAGTCACATTACGGTTGCCCCCGAGAGCGGCTCTGAAAGGATACTAAACAACGTTATAAGGAAGCACCAAAATCTTGAGGATGTAACGAGAGTGGTAAGGACTGCAAATAAGATGGGCCTGAAATGCGCAGCCTTTTTCATTATGGGCCTGCCTGGAGAGAATATTGATGATCTGGAGAAGACTATTGCCTATTCGACTAGATTGGCTAAAGAGGGGCTTGATGAGGTCGCTTTCGCCCCTTTCATTCCTGTGCCCGGATCAGAACTCTATGATAAGCTCAAGGCCGATAAGAAACTGGATTATAAGGATTATAAATTTGAGGATCTTACAGTTATGGGCGACTTGAACAAAACAGCCTCCTGGTCTGAACACATATCGAACGAGCAGTTACAGAGGTACAGGAGAAAGGCATATGTCAAATTTCACATAGCACGGGCAGTCTATCATCCAGGCAATACGTTTAGGTCTATGATGAACGTACTCAGGGGCAGGCAGGAGACTAAGACTGAGAGGGTCATTCAGACGTTCTTGAAAAGATATAGTAAGAAACAAGGATAAGTGCCTATCTCATTAGTATTACTATTACACAATTAGGTAAAACAAATGAATAATACGATTTGAATTTATGTTGACAGGCTATTATATTAAAAACGCATATATTATTCGATTGGTGTTTGAATGTGGAAGAAAATAGTTTTGTTTGCCATCGTGTTCTGTGTTATTGGCAGGCTGGTGGTGAGCCCGCTTCCGGTAAACGAGGATCTGACCACTGCTTCTGACCAGGGCGGCTATCTGCATTTCTCATGGTTTCTCCGCGCCCATCCGGCAGAGAACTGGGACAGCTATTGGTACGGCGGTTTCCCGCAGCTCAGATTCTATCCGCCAGCTGTTCTTTACATGCAATCAATACTATCCAACCTAATTTCGGACATTCTCGCATTCAAATTTATACTGTCCCTGGCTTTCATCCTTACACCAATCGCTTTTTACTATCTTTTGAAGGAGTTCAGGCTCTCGCAAAAGGAGAAGGTTCTGTCTTTGATGATATTCTCGTTCATGTTTTTCTATAACTCCACGGCCTATTCTGGTAAGTCCGCCATAATCCTCGCTGTCTTGAGCGGCTTAGTGTTCTTCAAGTTCTTTATCCGCAGCTTAAAATCGAGAAGCTCGGTCGATATTGGGGTCTCAAGCGCATTCCTTGCCTTGACTCTGCTGACCCATTCCTTGACCTCGATTATGTATATCGGGCTATCCGCCATATATCTTATTGCTTGGTTATATTCCAAGTTTGACTGGCGAAAGGTTAAGAGCACGGTACTAATCTATGCCTCTGGATTCATTTTATCTGCTTACTGGCTGATCCCTTCCCTGCTTGAGGGGAAATACGCGCTATCCGGCATCTATGATGAGCTGGAATCCTCCATTCTCAATCTCTCTCCTTTCACGATGGTGCTGAGGACTTTTGGGGCAAACGTCAACCTCTTCACAATCTTTATGACAATCATAGCTGTGGTGCTAATATGTTTCAGCTTCTATTACGAGTACAAGAAGAGAAAGAATACCGAGTCGCTTTTCCTTGTTCTAAGCGCAGTTATTTTCATAGGCGGGTACTTCGTCCTCTTCTATTTTATCGGGAACATGCCTTTCTCTCCCGAAAAAGCGATTGTCCTCTGGCCGATAATCCTTTCTATCCTGATAGCCAAAAGCGCTACCAAGAAAATCCTTACATATCTGGCCATAGTCCTGATTGTTCTCCAGCTCGTTCTTTTCTTCGGAGTGCCGATGCAGAACTACGCCAAGAGCGACTACACCAAGATTGACGCCTCCCTCCAATACCTCCAGGATAAGGATGGCAGAGTATCAGTACAGCCCAGATATGCACCATATACATTGGCAACTATAAACGATTATAGAGTTCCGCTGTTCGGAAAGGAAAACGAATTCTCCACCTTCCCCGAGACTCTTTCTGAGGCGCGGTACAATTACATATATCAGAATTACGGCTTTGGCTGTATTGGAAAACAAACGGTCAGCGAAAGAATCTTCTCCACCGATTTTCTAGATAGGCATTACATAAAAACTCAACGCTGCGAGCTGGAAACTAAAAACCTCGAAGACTACTTCTTCTCTATGGATGTCAGTCATGTGATAGTGAACAAGGAGTTCCCAGAAGTCGACGCCTATTTCAGCAACAACACTGCCTATAATAAGGTCAGGGAGGATGCCTTTTTCAGTGTCTATGAATTGGTAAAGAAATCTCAATATGTCCAAAGCGAGCAGAATATCAGCTATAGCTATTACAAGCTGCCGGATAAGATAGTAATAAACTTGCACTCTGACAGCAAGATTGGCAATGTCACGGTGAGGATCAGCGAGGGGTGGTATCCTTACTGGGTCTCTAACGACGCCAAAGACATAAGAGCGGACCGGAACGGATTCATGATGTTCAATGTTCCTGAGATTAGCGGCGATAAGGAAATAACCCTGGAGTTTAAGCAACCCGCCTTCTACGGTTACCTTCCACTGTTATCATTTTTCTGGCTTTGCTTTTTGGTTCTGAACTGCAGGTTTGACATTTTGCATTTCAACCGCTGAGAGCCCTATCCACTGAGGCTATTGTTTATATTATTTAATACCTAAAATAAATAGACGTGTGAGTTGCATGAAATATTTTGTGAGTGGAGGAGCGGGTTTTGTCGGAAGCCATCTTGTGGATAAGCTGCTCGCTGGAGGTAACCAGGTAACCGTCTATGACAACTTCAGCTCAGGCCAGAAAGGCTTCATAGAGCATCATCTCAAGGACAAAAACTTCAAGCTGGTTGAGGCAGACATACTTGACTTTGAGAGGCTGAAAAAGTCTATCACTGGGCACGATTTAGTTTTCCATCTGGCATCCAACCCCGACATAGCAAAAGGAATTGTTCAAACAGATCTTGACATAAAACAAGGCACATTGCTTGCTTATAACGTCCTTGAGGCGATGAGGGTAACCGGAGTAAAGAAGATTGTTTACGCTTCCGGAAGCGGGGTTTACGGCAATGTCGGGA
>Ga0315285_10002964_pt1 | contig 17749 bp, 18 predicted proteins | sample YL17G09_36_MG_FD_203698 | JGI IMG/M metagenome (GOLD analysis project Ga0315285, IMG submission 203698) | Sediment microbial communities from Yellowstone Lake, YNP, Wyoming, USA - YL17G09_36 | ecosystem: Environmental > Aquatic > Freshwater > Lake > Sediment | place: USA: Wyoming | collected... | reverse complement strand
TTTTTTGACGCGCAGATCGATATGACGATAGGGTATTTGACAAGCCTTTTGGAGCCCATATTGATATTGTGCCTGGGCCTGGGGGTCCTGACAATGGCATTATCGGTATTTTTACCGATGTGGAACATGGTTTATATTATAAAGAAGTAGAGAGGAGGGGATGGAAAACTAAAAACTCAAAACGAAAAATTCAAAACTGAGGAAAATTTCTTTTAAAAAGGAGAAGATAAAATGAGATTCAGTTCAAAAGGTTTTACATTGATCGAATTAGTAATTGTCATAGTAATACTCGGTATCCTGGCGGCAGTCGCTATCCCGAGATTCGTTGACCTTACCACAAGGGCTAACGAGGCGGCGGAAGCAGGCATTGTCGGCGGCGTAAGATCCGGTATATACACCTCTTACGCGGAAGCAAACCCACCAGCTTTCCCAGCAACCCTCGACGGGGCAGCTGCCGGCGCGTGCGTCAATTGCTTTGACGGCGTTCTTGCTCAGGGCGGTTTAACAGATGATAATTGGACAAAATCAGGCTTAGCCTACACAGGCCCTACGGGAACAGTATATACATACACACCGGCAACAGGTACTTTTGAATAATAGGGTCAGTCAATATATTTTTGAAGGGAGGTAAAGATGGTTCTCCTTATAATCGCGGCCGCTGTGACTTTTATCGCGGGGATCATATTTTTAAGCGGAGAGAAAAATGTGCGCGCCGTGAATAAGTCGTTGTCAACGACATTTAACAAGACCGTATTCAGCATAGATGAGGCGCTTTTAAAACACAGGATAAGCTCGGCGATATGCCTTTTAGCAATTGGCCTGTTCTGCGCGTTTATGGCGTATTGGCTTAAGGTCATGGCGCCTCCTGGATTTAAGGTCCTTTAGGGAACAAAGCTTTACAAAACACATTAGGTAAAAAAACGATGGATTTAAAACAGCTTTTTCTGGAGCCGTTTAAGGCGAAGGGCCTGCTTGTCGGAGTGGATAAAGGCAGGCATTCCCTTAAAATAGTCGTCATCAACAGGACGCCGAGCGGTTTTGAATTAGAGGATTTCCTGATAAAGGATTTCACAGGCGTTGACGAAAAGGAAAGGCTGGACTATTCAAAAAAGGCCCTTGCTGATTTCCTTAGAGAAAAAAATATATTTCAGGGCGAGGCTTTTGTCGTGGTGGGGGAAGAAGACGTGTTTTCAACAAGGTTGACCATGCCCCATATGCCTGTCAATGAGTTAAGGAAAGCGCTTTTATGGGAAACAAGGGATATCCTGCCTTTTACCGCGGAAGAAGCAACCGTGGATTACCAGGTAATAGCAGAAAAGCTAAACGACGATGGCACTAAATCCATCGACCTTATTTTTGTCGCTGTCCGCAACAAAGCAGTCAAAGAAGGAATGTCCCTTTTTGGCGGCACAGGCCTATCTATAGAGAATGTCTGTGCCGTCATAGGCGCCCTTATCAATGTTGTGGGTTTCGCGAAAAATATAGAAACAAAAAAACCGATAGCTATCCTTGAGTTCGGCCACGCCCACGCGACTATCTGTGTTTTCAAGGAAAAGAAACTGATCTTCTCAAGGAACCTGTCAATAGGCCTTGACGATGTGGCAAATTCCATGGTGGGTTCTATTTCCTCCACAAGCGGCATAACAGAGCTTACGTACGAAGACGCGGGCCGCATCATTGAAAAATACGGCATGCCTGTAGAGAACCAGTTAATAGGAGTCAAAGAGGGAAGCCTTGACTCAAGGCGCCTGGCTTCGATGATGAGGCCGGCTTTGGAAAACCTGGTAAAAGACATAAGCAAATCCTTCGCCTATCTTGCCGAGAACTTCAGCGAGGAAGAAGTCTCGAAAGTTTATCTTATCGGCGGGGGAGCGAAACTAAAGAATCTCGACAAATTTTTAAAGGACCAGCTGAACATAGACGTTGAGGTGTTTAAGTTAGAAAACATCGTCCCGGTAAGCACAAATATTTCAGAAGATAAAAAAATCGACCTGTCGCATATCACTTCTATTGTCGGCGCGATGCTGGCTGAAGGCGGCGGGGTGAATTTCCTGCCGTTTGAGTTTAGAAAAAAAAGATGGCATATATTAGAAAAGATGTCATTCCGCGTGACGTCTATTACTATCGTAGCGATACTTTTGGTGGCATACGCGTTTGTGAGCCTGCAGTACACGGATTATAAAAGAAGGCACAAGATAATGCAATTATACGTAGATACCCTGCAGAGGCTTAAAATAAGCAAAGGCGAGATCGATAAAATGGGCGCTGTGCTTTCGGCAATGCGGCGCGGCTCAATAAATACGGTGGTTGTTTTAAGGGAACTGAGCAACAGGACGCCTAAAAATGTTTTGTTAGACTGGGTAAATTTTTCGCAGAGTGACGGCAACCTGAAAATAAAGGGCGTTATCTACGCGAATGAAGAAGCTGCCGGAGCGCTTTTGTCAGAGTATATAAAGAATATGGAAAATTCGCCGTTTTTTGAGAAGGTAAACCTGAGCTCAAGCCAGCGAAGCGGCGACAACGGTAAGCCGTCGCTTAATTTCGATATCGAATTTAAGATAGAACCAGGGGTCAAATAAGACATGAGACTCAACAGGGAACAAAGAAAGCTCTTAAATCTATCAGGCATATTTTTGCTGGTGATAGTAATATTTTTAGTCTTCATATATAATCCCAAGAGAGTGGCGATGATGAAAATAAAGTCAGTCGTCGATGTGACAAGCACCGAGCTCAAAGAGATACAGAAATTTTTAGGCGCGGATATAACCCTTGAGCAGGGCGTAGGCATTTTGCAGGAAAGAGCCGCGCTTCTTAAATTAAAATATATAAAACAACAAGACGTGTCCCTGGCTTTAAAAGAGCTGTCTGATATGGCAAACAAGACAGGCGTCAGGATAATCTCAACAAAACCCCAGGCGCCAGTTCCATTTACAGGCAAAGGCGGCGGGGCTGTCAGGTACGACAGCGCTGTTTGCATGGCGCTGCCTGTACAGCTTGTTTTAGAGGGGAAATACGAGAACTTAAGCAAGTACATTTATTCGCTGGAAAACAGCAGAAGAGGCATATATACTATAGACGGGTTTTCTATAAGAAAATCGCAGGAAATATATCCTGACGTGAGGATGGAATTAAGAATAGAACTTTATGTTTTCGCGGAGAAATAACAAAGCGCAAGCCATTTTAAAAAGGACTGGGATGCTATGGAAAAAAATAAAAAACAGATAATGGAAATAGGAGTCTTGGCTGTCTTAATAGTGGTGCTCATAACTGTCATGGTAAGGGCTGTCGTCAAGGTAAAAAGCTCGCTTGCTAAAAAAAGCGTAAAAACCGTTGCGGTGGTAAAGCCTGTGGCAGGGACCCAGGCAGCTGTGCAAGTACAAGGGCCCGCAGTCGCGCAGACTCAATCCACAGGGCAGGCAGCGTGGGGCGTGGACCCGTTTTCAGGCAGGCAGATATACATGGCCCAAGAAAATACGACTGAACTTAAAGTGTCCGGCATAGTTTATGCTCCGGAAAACCCGAAAAATTCTTACGCGATCATCAATAATTCTATCGTGTGCGTCGGCCAGAACCTTGAAGGCACAAAGATCAAAATAAAAGATATCTCAAAAGATGAAGTGACTATTATAGACGGCGCGAAAGAAATGAAACTAAAAATTTGGTAGCATTAACATAAAAGGAGCAAAAACATGCGCAATAAATTAATAATCGGTCTAGTTATTCTTGCCGCATTTATCAGTTTCGCAATAGCTTACGCGCAGGATATAAGCCCCGCCGGGCAGGAAGAGCTGTCTCCGGAGCCGGAGGTAAGCGCCCCAGGCAATATAACAGTGGATTTTAGAGACGCGGACATCAATACCGTTTTAAGGGTGATTTCCTTGAAAAGCGGGGTAAATATCGTCCCAGGAAGGGATGTCTCAGGCTCGGTTACTATAAGGCTTGTGGATGTGCCGTGGCAGACAGCTCTGGATACAGTGCTTTCAGCGTATGATTACACTTATGAGCGGGTCGGAGATGTCTTGATTGTAAGTAGCGTAACAAGGATGACTGAACAGAAAAAGGCGCAAAAAGCGTTATTTGCATCACAACCATTTATTTCAGAAGTCTTTGAATTAAAATATTTAAATGCCGTAGACGTATTATTTGCGATTAAACCGATGCTTACAAAAGATGTTAATGGAAAAGAAATAGGAAAAGCAGAAGTCCTATATGTAACCGGACCCAGAGGTTGGGAATTTGGTTCCGGTTTGCAAATGGCAAATAAGGGTGAAGAAGGTGGGGGAGGTACAGCAGTTCAAACACAAGGTACAAGAGAAGAAATAGAAAAAAAAGCTACGCCAAAAGTAGCAGTTTCAAGGACTTTATTGGTAGTTGATATTCCGCCTGTTATTGAAAGGATAAGAAAGGCGATAGAAGCAATAGACGTTAGACCCAAGCAGGTCCTTATTGAAACAAGGATTATTGAAGTAAACAGGAACAAATTGAGGGACCTGGGATTGGATATTTCAACAGGAACTGTAAGCCCTACATCTTTCCAGTTTAATCCTGTTAAAAGAAGGGGCGATAAGACTAAAGGATTCACCACAGAGCAATCTTTGGGCGGCAATTCTTTATCAAGCTTTGCTCAGCCCGCGGCATTTAATCCAATATCAACTGATATAAACGGTACACCCGCCGCAGGGACCGATGTCTTTTCAACAGGGCTTAATTTCGCTTATAGAAAGCTTATGGGTTTTGAATTCGAAGTCGTATTGCACGCGCTTGAAGAAGACGCGGACGCGAATATACTTTCAGCGCCGAGAATATTGACACTTAACAATCAAGAGGCAAACATACTCGTAGGAACTAAATATCCTATTATAAAGAGTGAGACTTCAGCAGTTGCAGGTACTACAGCGGTCGCTACTGCTTCACTTGATTTTTACCAAAATATAGGTATACAACTAAAAGTTGTTCCGCAGATCAATGCCGAAAGCTACTTAAACATGATTGTCCATCCGATAGTTTCAAGAATCACAGGTTATGTATCTGCCGGCGTCGTACCAGGCGCAACCGGCGCCATTCCAATACAATATCCTATTTTAGAGGTGAGGGAAGCTGAAACGCAGGTATTGATGAAAGACGGTGAAACCATAGTCATAGGAGGCCTTTTAAGGGACCAGAAGGCTACCGGGAACCAAGGAATCCCATTTTTAAAAGACATACCTATCCTTGGCTGGCCTTTCAGCAGGCGTACAAATGACACGCAAAAAATAGACCTTTTGATTTTTATAACAGCGCGCATTGTGGATGAAAATAAACTGGAGCAAAGGGAAAAACTGCGCTTTGAGGAAAACCAAAAGTTTGACCAATCTCTCACCAAAGAGTCCAAAGAATTAGAAGATAAGAGAAAAAAGGAAGAAGAAAAGCAGGCCAAAAGAGAAGCGAAAAAAGAAGCCCGTAAGAAGAAGACGCAGTCCCGCTAGTGATAAAAAATCTTTTATCAAAGATATGCGGCTTTAAGCTAAAGGAAGTGGAGAAGGAAAAAGAACGGCTTGAAGCTATTTACAACAGCCTTCCAGACGGCGTTTACACAACCGACCTAAATAGAAAAATCCAATCTTTTAACCCCGGCGGCGAGCTTATCACAGGTTTTAAAAAGGACCAGATAATAGGCAAGCGCTGCACTGATATTTTTGCCCATGAAGATGAAAAAGGAAGCCTATTATGCGGGGAAAACTGCCCGCTGGACCTGGCTATAAGCACAAACAAGATAATCCCGCCCAGAAGGGCTTATTTAAAGACAGCTACAGGCAAGCGCGTGCCTGTCGTGATAGCGACGGCGCCTGTAAAAGATAAAAACGGAAAGGTCGTAGGCGCGGCGGAGTTTTTCCGCGACATAACAAATGAGGTGAAAATAGAGCAGTTAAAATCGGATTTTCTGGCGGTCGTCTCGCATGAATTAAGGATACCCCTTTCGGCTATCAAGGAATCGATGAACCTTGTTTTGGAAGGCGTGACAGGGACGATAAACGATTCCCAGAAAAATCTTCTAACAGTCGCGAAAAACGAGATAGAGCGGCTAAACAGGATAATATCTGAAGTGCTTGATGTCTCAAGGATGGAAGCGGGAAGGCTCAAACTTAAAAGGGCAAGGCTTGACTTGGCCGAGTTGGTAAGGAGCATAGAATTCGCGTACCGCCCGCTGGCTGATAAAAAGTCTGTTTCCCTTTTTGTCGAACTTGCGCCTGCTTTGCCTGACGCGATCGCTGATTCTGACAGGGTGCGCCAGGTCTTCTCGAATTTATTAAGTAACGCGCTAAAATTTACCTCACAAGGCGGAAGCGTTAAGATAAAATGCTCCGCGCATGGCGATAACCTGATCGAATGTTCTATTGAGGATACAGGCTGCGGTATGCCAAGCGACTCGCTTGGTAAGTTATTCGGCAAGTTTGAACAGCTGGGCGTTGAGGAAGATAAGCGCCGCGGCGGAGCGGGCCTGGGGCTTTATATTTCTAAAACTATCGTCGAAGCCATGGGCGGAACGATATGGGCGCAAAGCCAGGAAGGAAAAGGCAGCACATTCAGCTTTACGCTTCCTGCGTATAAAGAAGGGATGGATTTTTATCTGGAACTAGACGCAAGCTTAAAGGAAGCAAAACATACCCAGAAGACAGCCGCGGTGATTTTACTTGAGGCTAATTTAAAGGATGCCGAGCTTGAGAACCTTATCCATATAATAGAAAATATTATAAGGGGCCCGAACGATAAAGTCCTAAGGGATAAAAGCGATATATATATCGTGCTTGACGATACAAACGAGCAGGGCGCTTTGAGCGTCAAAAACAGGGTGAAGGCCCAGGTGCAGAAATCCTCGTTCGACAGCAGGAATATTATAAACAAATTCGGCGTAGCTATTTACCCGACGCAGGCTTTGACTTTGGAAGAGCTCTTGGATAAGGCGAAGAAGCAGACGGGAGCTTTTTAAATTTTTGTTGTAAAAGTAGAATATTTTGTTAAAATTATGATTTCAGTGATTGAAAGCAGATTCCAGAGATTCGTATAATTTAATCTCTGTAATCATTTTAGAATCACTGGAATCAAATTTGAAACAATGCCGAGATAGCTCAGCAGGTAGAGCGGCGGACTGAAAATCCGCGCGTCCCCAGTTCGATTCTGGGTCTCGGCACCAGTCTGCTACGCCGAACCAGTAAAACATGAGGTGAAAAGATGAAATTCTTATCATTTGTAAACGCGATATCGTCGATAATCATCGCTTTGGCGGCAATTGTGATGTCTTTGATGTTTTTCCGCTGGGCAAAGGTATTGAAGAAACAAAATGAAATGACTGTGAAGCAAAACGAGCTCCTGGACAGGCAGAACAAGATAATGGAAAAGCAGCTTGCGATCTCAGGGATGCTTGAAGAAAAAAGAGCATTTGAACTGTCAAACGATCGAAAGACAAAAAGGATCTTGGCGCGCGAGGGACTTGTTTTAATAGCGCTTGGCATGTTAGGCGCCTTATTAGAGGTGTTTAAAATTTATAAATTAAGCGGCAATACCATGACGCTTAAGCTTCTGTCTTACAACCAGGACAAATTGTTTGCCGGCGCATTAAAGCTTATCGTTTTTGTTTATCCGATTTATTTATTCTTAAGGTTTATCGTCTGGGCAGTCAATACGCTGAAGAAGGAAAAATTACTTTAGGACTTTTTTCGAGAAAACTTTCCAGAAGCAAAATATAGCCATTCCCAGTATCATTCCCCTAACATAAGTTCCTTTAGAGTAGGGCACGTTTAAACGTGCCCTACTTGGAGGATATGCGTCATGGTTGACATAAACAAACAGGTTTGGTAGATTATAGGTAAATTTTGAGGCGGGCCAGCGTGGCTCAACGGCAGAGCAGGGCTTTCGTAAAGCTCGGGTTGGAGGTTCAATTCCTCTCGCTGGCTCCATTCTGCTACGCCGTATTATATGTATAATCGGGTACGGCTTCGCAGAAATTAATATGAAGTTGCAGTAGGGGAGGTTTAAACCTCCCCTACTAAAGCAGGTCTTAGCTTCGCCGGATTATTTAGGGGGCAAATGGCTAGTTTCATAGGAGTATTAAAGGAAAAAAATTTCTTTTTTTTATGGCTTAGCCAGATCGTCTCGCAATTCGGCGACCGCCTGGACCAGATGGCGCTTATAGCGCTTGTTTACAGCAAGGCCCCCGGATCCACTTTTCAACTTGCCAAAATATTATCATTTACCATCATTCCCGCGATAATTCTTGGTCCCATAGTCGGGGTCTATATTGACAGGTGGGACAGGAAAAAAACAATGATAATATGCGACATTATAAGGGGGTTCATAGTCCTTTTAATCCCTATATTCCTTATTTATTTAAAAACATTTATGCCTATTTACGTAGTCGTGTTTTTGGTTTTTTCCATCTCATGCTTTTTTATTCCCGCGAGATTATCGATAATCCCGAATCTTGTCTCAGAAGATAAATTACTCATAGCGAATTCTTTATCGAACACGACGGGGGTCGTCGCCGCGTTTATGGGTTTTGCCCTGGGCGGGCTTGTCGTCGAGATGGTGGGCCCAAGGAGCGCTTTTTACCTGGATTCTTTAAGCTATTTTATATCAGCCGGCAGCCTTTGCTTTATTGTCCCGAGAATCACTAAGAGCATCAAAGCATCGGGAGAAAAAGGGCAGGCCAAGAAAAAAGCGAAATCCGCGTTGCATGATATAAAAGAAGGCATTGTGTACCTTTTAAAAAACAGGCACGCGAAATTTGTGACTGGGATCCTGTTTTTGCTTATGGCCGGGGCAGGTACGCTCTATGTCACTTTGATAGTTTTTATCCAGGACATATTGCATTCGGCGACAAGAGATGTCTCACTGCTCGGGTTATTTTTGGGGGTGGGTTATTTTTTTGGATCTTTACTTTACGGGAAATTCGGGCAAAAGACCTCGAGGGAAAAGTCGATGTTTGGCGGATTGTTTTCAGGAGGCATATTGCTTGCGGTGTTTTCTTTCGCGATGGAGATGACGGGAAGTTTCTACCTGGCGATGGGGCTATGCATTTTGCTTGGCATGTCGGCGGCGCCAGTGACGATTTCTTCCAATACGCTTATCCATGAGATCATACGGGAAGACATGAGGGGCAGGATATTTACGTCAATGGGTGTAGTGATGAGCGTTTCTCTTCTTATATTCATGTTCGTGACTTCGATCGTGGCTGAATTTGTCAATAAGGGTTTAATAATCAGCGCGGTCGGGCTTTTGCTTGCGTTGTGCGGGTCGATAGGCTTGATTTGGAAAAGCAGGAAGCAGGCTAGAACAGTTTGAATCTTTTTTTGGCGGTTTTGGATTTTTTGCTGCATTCGTTGTAGTAATTGCATTTGGAGCAGCAGGCGTGTTCTTCTTCTCTTTCTCCCCTGAACCATTTGGTCTCGCAGGTCCAGTATAGCTGGCAGGATTTACAACAGTGGCCGAACTCACCGACTGTCATTTTTGCTCCTTTTGTTTGAAAGGTAAGATAAGTATATCATATAGGTCCGCTCTAGTCAAATTATTCGGAAATGCTCTCGGGTTAATTCTCGCAGGGACGCTTGTCCGTCCCACCGAGACGGACTGCGCTCTGCAAAAATCCTCGCTCGTCCCGCCTTTGGCGGGACACCATGGCCGCTCGAATTTTTGAAGCCCTGCTCAAATTAACCCTCGGCATTTCCTTCTGGCAGGGCACCTTAGTGGTATGTTCACAAATTTAGATTTGTTCGTGTCGGGTTTGTTGAGCGGGGCCTTTGGCCTGCGAGCGGGCAAGGTTCGCCTGAAAACAGATGTAGCGAGAGCGAGCAGGACAACGGAGTGCAGCTTGCCTCGCTGGGGCAAGCAAACGTCCCCGCGAGACAAACACGACAAAAGAACAAATTTTGAGGATTAGCGCCATCATTGACAAAGCCGGCGGTTTGAAATATAATATTTGGAGCCGTTCGTCATTAAGTCAAGGGAGACTAATGTTTTTCAGTAAAAAAGACAGCGGAGTCCATCCGAAGTATTTTAAAGAACACACCCAGGATAAGCCAATAAAGACAGCTGTCCCGCCTAAAATAGCTATAATCCCGCTTATCCAGCACACAGGTGCTCCTTGCGAGCCTATTGTTAAAGTAGGCGACAAGGTAAAAGTAGGGACTAAAATAGGCGATTCAGGCAAGTTTGTCTCAAGCCCTGTCCATTCAAGCATTTCCGGCACAGTGCTATCAATAGATAAGTCGCCTCACCCGTCGCTTGGCCAGTCGCTTAGCGTTTATATTGAAAATGATGAAAAAAACGAGCCAGACCCTGCCTATTTTAAGCAAAAAAATATAGATTCGCTTAATGCCGATGAGATCCGCTCTATCATCAGGGATGCGGGCATTGTGGGACTCGGCGGCGCCGCATTCCCGACCCATGTAAAATTAACTCCTCCTAAGGAAAAAAAGATAGACACTTTAATAATAAACGGCGCCGAATGCGAGCCCTACCTTACCTGTGATTACAGGCTGATGATCGAGAATTCCTGCGAGATATTAAAAGGAGTCAGGATCATTAAAAAAGTCCTTGGCGTTGAAAAAGTATTTATCGCGATCGAGAAAAACAAGCCCAGGGCCATAAGGTTGATGCAGCAATTCTTGGAAGATGTGAAAGTGGCTGAACTCAAAACCCTATATCCCCAGGGCTCTGAAAAAACTATGATCAAGGGTATTTTAAACAGGGAAGTGCCGTCAGGCGGGTTGCCCCTTGATATAGGAGTCGTGGTCCAGAATGTTGGGACAGCTTGTGCTGTTTATGAAGCAGTTGAGCGCGGGAAACCTTTGATAGAGCGCGTCGTTACGGTATCCGGAAGCTGTGTCAAAGAGCCCGCGAATTTAAGAGTTAAAATAGGGACGCCGATCAAGGACTTAATAGAACAGTGCGGCGGGTTAACAGGTGAGCCGGCAAAGATAATAGTAGGCGGGCCCATGATGGGCATAGCGCAATATTCGGATTCCGTACCTGTCACGAAAGCGACGACAGGAGTCTTGGTTTTTGGTAAGAACGAGATTTTAAACAACGATAAATGGCAGCAGTGTATCAGCTGCTCAAGATGCACAGACGCATGCCCCGTGGGGCTTGTGCCAAGCGTCTTAAGCATGGCGGCGGAAAAGGATAAATTTGGCACGGCGCAGGAATATAATGTCTTTGACTGTTTTGAATGCGGCAACTGCGGGTATGTCTGCCCCTCTAAAAGGCCGATGGTGCAATTGATAAAATACGCGAAGTCGCAAATACTGAAGAAACAAAAAGCGGAGGCCAAATAAATTGTTTAAGGTGATGCTCAAGTACGGCCTGATCCTGTTTGTGATCTGTTTTATAGCAAGCGGCTTTTTATCGGGAGTCTTTATGCTGACCTCGCCCAAGATAGAGGCGCAGAAGGCCAAAGAAAAACAAGAGGCGCTTTTAACTGTCCTGCCGCTTGCCATGAGTTTTAAGGAAGTATCCGCCGGAGGCGGACCCGCCGGGGAAGTCTTGTATTATATCGGGTATGCTGATAAAGCATCGACAAAAGCCGCAGGCTATGTATTCACAACTTCCGCGAAAGGCTATTCAAGCGTTATCGAGATAATGGCAGGAATTGATTTAAGCGGTAACTTGACAGGAATAAAAATCTTAACGCAAGCGGAAACTCCGGGTCTGGGCGCAAGGGTCGACGAGGTTTTAACGGATAAGACTTTGGTTGATGTTGTAAAGAGGAAAAAGGTCCCGCATGCATCGCTTCGCTCTTCTGCGGGATCCCGCAGAGGCCGCCAAAAGGCGGACGTATGCGGGAAAGGGCCAAAAGAACCGTGGTTCCAGAAGCAATTCAGGGGTAAAACAATAGAAGACTTAGTTGTAGTAAAACAAAAGACAGATAAAAATATCCAGTCAATTACAGGCGCCACGATCACTTCTGAGGCGGTGACAAAAGCCGTGAAAGAAAAAGCGGAAGAAATTTATAAGCTAATAAGCGAGGCAAACAAATGAGCCAGACCCAGCCAACCGACAAAAATTTCGTGCTTTCCCCGTCGCCGCATATCCATTCGGGGATATCTGTAAAAAAGATAATGTGGGTCGTGTCGGTTGCGCTAATACCAAGCGGCATAGCAGGGGTTGTGATTTTTGGGATAAGGGCGTTATATGTCGTCTTGACGTGTATTTTAAGCGCTGTTTTAACAGAAGCTTTAGTCCAGAAATTGCGTGGAAAAGAAATTACGATTTCTGACGGAAGCGCATTTTTAACAGGGCTTTTATTGGGGTACAACCTGCCGGCAAATATTCCTTTATGGATGGCAGCTTTAGGAAGCACTTTTGCTATTGCTGTCGCGAAACAGGCATTCGGCGGCCTTGGCCACAACATATTTAACCCGGCTCTTGCAGGCAGGGCGTTTTTGCAGATAGCATACCCTTCGTTTATGGCAAGCTGGCCAAAACCTTTTAACGTTGACGCGGTGACAGGGGCAACCCCTCTTGAAATAGTAAAGCGCGGCTTGACTGATAAATTGCCAACGTATCTTGATTTATTTTTGGGGAACAGGGGCGGCTGTATCGGCGAAGTCGCAGTTTTTGCGCTGTTATTGGGCGCATTGTATTTACTTATAAAAGGATACATCAAATGGCATATTCCTGTTTCCTATATAGCTACTGCCGCGGTGTTTACCTGGATATTCTCCGCCAGAGGCGGACCCGCCTCCGGCGGGGGCGGATTTTTTACAGGAGACGCGCTTTTTAATATATTATCAGGCGGCCTTATATTGGGCGCGTTTTTCATGGCGACAGATTATGTCACGTGCCCTGTTTCGAGAAAGGGAAAACTTGTATTCGGGATCGGCTGCGGCTTGCTGACTGCTGTAATAAGGATATGGAGCGGGTATCCCGAAGGGGTCTGCTACTCGATCTTGATGATGAACGCGGTAGTTCCTTTTATTGACAGGTTCACGATACCGCGGGTGCTTGGGAAAAAAGGACGGGCGGGGTGAAAAAACTTATAAAAGAATTCACTAAAGGCATAATAAGCGAGAACCAGGTCTTTGTAATACTTTTGGGCCTGTGCCCGACGCTTGCTGTTTCCACAAGCATTGAAAACGCCATAGGCATGGGCGCGGCGGCGACATTTGTGCTTTTGGGGTCAAATATAATGATTTCCGCTATGCGGAATTTTATTCCGGACAAGATAAGGATACCTTGTTTTATTGTCGTTATCGCGACGTTTGTCATCATAGTCGAGCTTGTGATGAAGGCTTTTTCGCCGGCGTTAAGCCGGTCGCTTGGCATATTTATCCCTCTTATCGTGGTCAACTGTATAGTGTTTGGCAGGGCGGAAGGCTTCGCGTATAAAAACAATGTGTCGCATTCGATATTTGACGCGTTGGGCGCGGGCGCGGGGTTTACTTTGGCATTGATCATTATTTCGTTTATAAGGGAATCGGTTGGGGCAGGCAAGATATTTGGGTTAGCGATCTCAAAAGGTTATGAGCCGGCGCTGTACATGATACTTGCGCCAGGCGCGCTGTTAACTATAGGGATTTTGATCGCCTGTCTGAACATTATAAGGAGAAAGTAAGACGATAGATTTTGCCCTTGACCCTTGACATCACAGATGTCAAGGGTCAAGGGTCTAATTCGCAGACGGCTTAAGCCTACAACTTATGTCACTTTGTTCCATAAGTTGTCTGCTCATTAGAGAAAGAAATAAAATGGAAGTAGCCAAAATACTTGGAATAATAATCGGCGCCTTGTTTATCCAGAATTTTATCCTGACAAGGTTTTTGGGGCTGTGTTCCTTTATAGCGTTGTCAAAGGACCTAAAAGCGTCTTTATCGATGAGCGCGGCTGTTATTTTTGTTATAACCTGCGCATCTGCCCTCACATGGACGATAGAAAAATATATTTTAATACCATTTAACATAGAGTTTTTAAGGACCGTCGCGTTTATCCTGGTCATAGCGTTTTTCGTGCAGTTGGTAGAGATGATCATTTTAAAGTTAAGCGCGTCTGTATACAGGCTTTTGGGGGTATACCTCGCTTTGATCACGACAAACTGCGCTGTTTTCGGCGTCGCTGTTTTAAATTCGGATATGTTTTTTAAAAACGGCAAGGCGGTGCAGGGAAGCTTCGGGTATTCAGTAATACAGGGATTTTTTGTAGGACTGGGGTATAGCCTTGCGATACTTCTTATGGCAGGCATCAGGCGCAGGCTTGAATTGGCGGATATCCCCAGATCTTTAGACGGCGCTGGCATTGGTTTTGTGATAGCCGCTTTGATGTCCATGGCGTTTATGGGATTCATAGGGTTCAAGTTCTTTTAAGAAGATTACAGAGATTATTTAATAAAGATTACAGAGATTTTAGCGATTAATCTCCGGAATCTATTTTGAATCGCTGTAATCAACTATAACGGATTATAAAATAAAATGATAACACCGGTCTTGGTTTTAAGCATATTGGGTTTGATTTTCGGGTTGGGGTTAGCGTTTGCCTCGGTCAAGTTCGCTGTCCAGGAGGACCCGAGAGTCGCGCAAATTTTAAATTCTCTTCCCGGGATAAATTGCGGGGCATGCGGCTTTGCCGGGTGCCATGCTTTGGCTGAATCGGTTGCAGGGGGTAAAGCGCCTGCCGACACATGCCCTGTAGGCGGAAGCGAATCCGCCGAGAAGATCGCCGCTATTTTAGGCGTAGCAGTCGGGAAAAAAGTAAAAAAAGTAGCAATTGTCCATTGCGGCGCGAAGTACGAACAGAGGAAGAAAAAATCGCGATATCTTGGCGTCAAGACATGCATGGCCGCGAATAATTTATCAGGTGGGGAAAATGCCTGTATGTATTCATGCCTCGGATACGGCGATTGCGATAAGGCATGCCCGTTTGGCGCGATAGAGATGGTAGATGGCCTGCCGAAGATCATCCCGTCGAAATGTACGGCTTGCGGGATTTGCGTAAAGACATGCCCGAGAAAAATCATTTCTCTTGAAGGTTTTGACAAAGAAAAAGGCACAGTGGTTATCGCGTGTTCTTCTTTGGATAAAGCGGCAGAAGTAAGAAAAATCTGTCCTGTCGGCTGTATTGCGTGTAAAATATGTGAGAAGAATTCGCCTGACGGGGTCTTTGAAGTCGCGGATAACCTGGCCCGGATCCGTTATAAAAAGGCAACGGCCCAGACAAATTGGGATATTTGCATTGAGAAATGCCCGAATAAAACGATAGTAAAAATCAAGCAAGATGTGAGTTATGAGCTGTGAGCGATGGGCTAAAACCTATAAGCCCAAAGCCCATAGCTCATGGCCCACAGCTCATAGAGGAGTTCAAACATGGCTCACAACGTGATAGAATTAAACGAACAAAATTTTAAAAAGGAAGTATTGGAATCAAATATACCTGTTATCGTGGATTTCTGGGCCACATGGTGCATGCCTTGCAAGATGATCGCGCCGGCAGTTGAGGAAATCGCGAAGGACTATAAAGGAAAACTGAAAGTCGGCAAGGTAAACGTGGATGACAATACGTCGATAGCGACGCAATACGGTATAATGTCGATTCCGACGCTTTTGTTTTTTAAAAACGGAGAAGCGATGGATAATTTAGTAGGCGCTGTTTCAAAACAAAATATAGAAGACAAGATAAGCGAGATCGTATAATGAAAAATATAGCTGTTTTTTGCTCGGGGTTTGGCTCAAACTTGCAGGCTATTATAGACGCTGTAAAAAAAGGAAAAATCGGTGCTAAACTACGCTTGGTTGTAAGCGACAACCCGGCTTGCTTCGCGTTAAAAAGGGCCAAAAAAGCTGGGATACAGACACTTGTTTTGGAAGCGAAAAATTTCCCGACAAGAGAAGCTTATGATAAGGAAATCATAAAGGAACTTAAAAAAGAAAAAATAGATTTGATCGTACTTGCCGGCTTTATGAGGTTGTTAAGCACGCATTTTGTCAGGGCGTATAAAAACAGGATAATAAATATCCACCCGGCGCTGTTACCTTCCTTTAAAGGGACGCACGGGATAGAGGATGCTTTTGAATACGGGGTAAAGGTGACGGGAGCGAGCGTGCATTTTGTGGATGAAAAATTAGACCATGGCCCGATAATTCTTCAGAAAGCGATAGAAATCAGTGAAAAAGACACGTTAAAGTCGCTTGAGAAAAAAATGCACAAGGCGGAGCATGAGATCTACCCGAAGGCTATACAACTGATCGCGCAAAACAAAATTAAAATTACTGGCAGGAAAGTAAAGATAGAGACGTAATAATTAAGTTGACATAAAAAGCGAATTTTTATATCATTTAGCAGACATGTTTGGACAAACTCACAAAATATCGGAAGTAAAAGCAAGAGAGATCCTCGATTCCCGCGGAAATCCCACCATTGAAGTCGATGTCATTTTGCATGACGGTACATTGGGCCGCGCCGCTGTCCCAAGCGGGGCATCCACAGGCGAGCACGAAGCTATAGAGCTGCGCGACAATGATAAGGAAAGATACAACGGAAAAGGTGTCACAAAAGCCGTTTCAAACGTCAATTCGATAATAGCTCCCCACGTAAAAGGAAAAGACCCTTTTAACCAGGAAGAAATAGACAAGTCACTTATCGAGCTTGACGGCACTGAAAATAAATCAAAACTTGGCGCCAACGCTATCCTGGGTGTTTCCCTGGCGACCGCGAAAGCAGCCGCGGCGGCAAAAAGGATGTCGCTTTACAAATATTTGGGCGGCGACAAGGCAACTGTGCTTCCCGTTCCCATGATGAATGTATTAAATGGCGGCTTGCACGCGGATAACAACGTCGACCTGCAGGAATTCATGATCATGCCGTTGGGGGCGGAGAATTTTTCAGAAGCGCTTAGGATAGGAGCGGAGATATTCCACACATTAAAATCGATCTTGAAAAAGAAAAACCTGGCGACTGCTGTCGGCGACGAGGGCGGTTTTGCGCCTGATTTAAAATCCAACGAAGAGGCCATGCAGCTTTTGGTCGAAGCGATAAGCCAGGCAGGGTACGCGCCAGGCGAAGATGTATCCATCGCGCTTGACCCGGCGGCAAGTTCATTTTTTAAAAATGGAAAATACGTCTTCGGTTTCAAATCCGCTGCGCAGCAGCAGAAAACAAGCAAGGACATGATAGATTTTTACGCGGAGTGGGTTTCGAAATATCCTTTGATCTCTATTGAGGATGGGTTGTCAGAAGACGACTGGGACGGCTGGAAACTTTTGACAGAAAAATTAGGCAATAAAATACAGCTTGTCGGCGATGATTTATTCGTTACAAACACAAAGAGGCTTAAAAAAGGTATTGAAAATAAAAGCGCCAACGCGATATTGATCAAAGTAAACCAAATAGGAACCCTGACAGAAACTCTAGCCGCTATAAAATTAGCCAAGGATAATGGCTTTGGCGTTGTCATATCCCACCGCTCAGGCGAGACGGAAGACACGACTATTTCGCACCTGGCAGTCGCCACAAACGCGGGGCAGATAAAGACAGGCTCTGTCTGCAGGACAGACCGCATAGCCAAATATAACGAGCTTTTGAGAATAGAAGAAGAATTGGGAAAACAAGCCAGATACGGTGCCGAATTATGGCGCAAAAAAGAGTAGGCGTATTCGTAGCCATAGCTGTAATCATATTGATTTTCCTGCCCAGCTTTGTAAAACTGCAGCAATTAAGGTACCGGGACAGGATTTTAAAAGAAAAAATAAAGATGCTTGAAAAAAACAACAATGTCTTGCTTACCGAT
>Ga0315285_10002963_pt1 | contig 17749 bp, 19 predicted proteins | sample YL17G09_36_MG_FD_203698 | JGI IMG/M metagenome (GOLD analysis project Ga0315285, IMG submission 203698) | Sediment microbial communities from Yellowstone Lake, YNP, Wyoming, USA - YL17G09_36 | ecosystem: Environmental > Aquatic > Freshwater > Lake > Sediment | place: USA: Wyoming | collected... | reverse complement strand
AAGGGAATTTAAGATAGCCGAATGACGATTGTGGATTGAAAACCAAAAAAACAAGATAAGACTTTTTTGGGCTTGCCAAGTTCGGTTGATCGGTAGCCGCAGGCTTAAGCCTGCGCAAGCAAAGCGCAAAGGGCATAGCGCAAAGCGAAAATGTAGTTGCCCGATTTATCGGGCGAAGTGCAAAGCGTAAAGATCCAAAGAAAAATGGTAGCTGGGTTGCTAGGTGGTTAGGTGGCTGGAAGACAAGTAGCCATCTTCCTGGATTCCCATAATAAAAACTAATCAGAAGTTAATTTGATGATCTGGCGGGTGGTTTCGCCGGGCCTGATCTCGAGCGGGATGGTCCGGTCCACCTTCAGCTCGGGGTTGATGATCCGGACCGAGTGATACCCGGGGGCGAGCTCCAGGCTGATGATCGGGGTGTTCCGCCCTTTCTTTTCCCCATCGATAAAGACCATGGCCCAGGGCAGAACGTTCAGGGCGAGAATCCCCGGCTCGGCGGGCGCCTTGGCGGGGACGAGAACCTCGCTTTTGGAGGGGGTTACCACCGCCGGGGTTTTGGCGGCGGTTCTGGGCTTGACCTCGGGATTGAGGTCCTCAGAGGGCAGGACCACGTCCGGCTCAGGCTTGACCACCTCGATCGGTTTCGGGGTGGCGGCCGGAGGGAAGGCGGCAGGCGGGAGGGCTTTTTTCGCCGGCGGCGGACTCGGCGTTTTCCTCTCCGCTTCCCCGGTCGAAACAATCCGAGGTTGTTCCCGCTCCGCGGGCGGGGAGGCGACCGGCGGCGGAACGGGAGGATTCATCAGGGGGGCAGGGGCCGCGGGTTCGGTCACGGCCGGCGGGGAGGCGGTTTCCGCCGGGGTTGATCCCGGCCGGAAAAAGCGCGGGTAAGCCCAGAAGCCGGCGGCCGCGAGCATCAGAATCACGATGCCGGTGAAAATCACCTTGAGCCAGGGCGACGGTTGTTTTTCCGCCAGTTTTTTCGTGGCGTCCTTTCCGGCGCTTCCGGGAAGCAGAAGAGGGGTTGTCCCGATCAGGCTCGAGGAGGACTGGGCGGATTCCGATCCCGACTCGGTTAAATATTTTTTAAAATCCTTTTCCTCCTCTTTCCGGTTTTTTTTCCGCTCTTCGGAAAAGGCCTCCAGCAGGTAACGGCTTAGGGTCTGGGAAGACTGGAAATACCCGGAGCGGGAAAGAAAAAGCTGGAGGTCGTCCCGGAGCCGGGCCGCGGCCTGGTAGCGCGCGCCGGGTTCGCGGGCCAGGCAGCGCAGGGTGATGGCCTCGAGCTCCTCCGGGATCTCGGGGCAGGCTTTCCGGGGCGGTTCCACCCGGGCCTCGCGCACGCGGCGGAGCGTGGAGATGTCACTGTCGCCCTGGAAGAGGCGATCGCCGGTGAAAAGCTCGTACATCACCACCCCGAGGGAAAAGATGTCGGAGCGGTGGTCCAGGGCCTGGCCGTCGGCCTGCTCGGGGGACATGTAGGCGAACTTGCCCTTCAGGACCCCGGTCTGGGTGACGGAGAGGCGCCCGGCGGCCTTGGCCACGCCGAAATCCACCAGCTTCACTTCGCCCTCGTAGGAGACCAGGATGTTCTGCGGGCTCACGTCGCGGTGGATGATCCCCAGGTGGCGGTCGTCCTCGTCCATCCGGGTATGGGCGAAGCCGAGTCCGGCCGCCGCGCCCAGGGCGATGAAGGCGGTGTCCGGAAAGGCGAGGGGCCGGCCGAGCTCCTCGGCTCTTTTCAGGATCCTCCGGAGGTTCTGCCCTTCGATGAATTCCATCACCAGGAAGTAATGATTTTCGTCTTCCAGGAAATCGATGGTCTGGGCGATGTTCGGGTGGGTAAGACGGGCGGTCAGCTTGGCTTCGTCGATCAGCATGTCGATAAAGTCCCGGTCGGCGGAGAGGTGGGGATGGATCATTTTCACCGCCACGGTTTTTTCGAACCCGCCCGGTCCCAGGGTCTTGGCCCGGTAAACCTGGGCCATCCCGCCCGAAGCGATCAGATCGATCAGGACATACCTTTCCAGGCGGTAGGGAAGATTCATTTGAGCAACTCGAGCCTCCGGAAGGCCTTCCGATAGTATTCCTGCCCTGCGGGGATGATCTGGAGAATCAGGCGGTATTTTTTCGAGGCTTCTTCCCAGTTGGCGGATTCCAGGTTGTAGGCTTCGCGGAAAAGGATCTGGGCCTGGTCAGCCAGGCGGTCGAGGCCATTCCGGGCCGGCGCGAGATCGGGGGAAAAGCGCAGGGCTTCGTTAAAGCGGAGAAAGGCCGCGGGGAAATCGCCCTGCCGGAAGGCATCCTCGCCTTCCAGGGAGATGAGCCGGGCCAATCCCTCCCGGGCTTCTTTCAGGACCCGGCTTTTCCCGCCCGGGTTGATCTCGCCGTCCAGGGCCCGGGCGGACTCGAAGTGAAACCGCGCGGCCTGCAGGTTTTTCTGCTTTTCGGCCTCCTGCTCGAGGAGAAGCTCGCTCCGCAGTTTTCCCGCAAGCTGGGCCAGCCGCAGGGCCCTTTCCCGGTCGGGTTCGGCCGGGGGGATTCTCACGGCGAGCGAGGCCCATTCCTCCCGGGCCTGCCCGAGATTGCCTTCGGAGTAAGCCTGAAAACCTTTCGCCAGGCGGTCCGGGGAAGCCGGGCGGGATTCCTCCGGGGTGAGCGGCTCGGAGGGCATCACCACCTCGGGCGGCTCGGACCGGGGCCGGGTCGGACCGGGCCCGGGAGGGAGCATGACCGGGGGCGGGGGCAGGGGAGGCGGAGTTTTTCGGGACTCGGGCGAAGGGCCCAGGCCCAGGTTTTGATCCGGCGGGGGAAGGGTGGGCGAGGGGGTTTCGGTCCCGGTTGCCGGGGGTGATTCGATTTTGTTCCGGGGCGGAGCGGGAGCGGGCGCGGAAGAGCTTTTCGTAAAAGGCAGGGGTGAAAAAACCAGATAGAGAATCCCCGCCAGCAAAAGCGGTATGAACAGGGCGATGGGCTTGATTTTGAAGCCGGATTTATCTTGGGCCCCGGGTGAAGCGAGGGAAACGATTTCCCCGGGCTCGATCCGGCGGATCGAGAAACCGGAAGGCAGGTTTTGCCACCCGGGTTTGACCACCATTTCCGGCCGGTTTGTTTTGGAGGGAAACCTGAGGATGATATTTTTGTCCTCCCGAACCATTTCGGCGGAGATCCCGGGGAGACTGACCCTGGCTCCCGGGTTTTCGGGGAGCGGGAAAAAGCGGCGGAGGCCTTCCGGGCCGAGGAGAAGAAGGCCGGGTTTTCCGTTTAAGACCTCGCCGGGTTTTTCGGGGACTTTATCCCTCCCCTCGGTTTTGTCGGTGGTTTCTTCCGGGGGAGCCACACGGGTTGGCTCGACGGGCGGGGGGGGCGCGAGGAAATTGATCCGGAAGGGGCCGATCCGGATTTCCTCCCCGCCTTCCAGCTTTTTCCGAGAGATCCTTTCCCCGGCGATCAAGGTCCCGTTGGTGCTTTTTAGATCCTCGATCATCCAGCCGGTTTCGATCCGGCAAATCCGGGCGTGCCGGCGGGAGATGAAGTTACCCTCGAGGGAAAGGTCGCAATGCGGGTCGCGGCCCAGGGTATAGGACTCCTTTTCCAGGTCGAGTTCCCGGACCAACTCCTTTTCCCGATAGATTAAGAGTTTATGCATTTTTTATTTTCCCTCTTCCCAGTGTCCCAGTCTCCTGGCGTTAATTTGCCCTGCCAATCTCTTTCAGCCGCTCCTGGGCGGAGCGGGAGCGGGGATCGTTGGGGTTGCCCAGGAGCTTCTGGATGTTTTTCAACTCGAGCTCGGCCCGGTCGAAATCCTGGAAGCGGATGGCCTGCTCGGCGGAAAACTTCCGCCGGCGGAATTCTTCTTCCAGAAAACCCTCGGTTTCCTGGAGCCGCGCGTTCAGGGCGGTCAATAAATCCGGGGCGGGAGGGAGGCCTTCCAGGAGATCAACCGCTTTCTGGAACTCCGCCCGGGCCAGGCCGAGGTTTTCAATGCTGATCTTCCGGTCCCGGAGCCTTTGCTCCCCCAGCGCGAGGGAATTCCGGGCCCGGGAGATTCTCTCACCGGGAGGAAGGGAAATGCTCTCCCCGCCGGGAGAGGACGGTGAACTATTTGCTCCCGGGCCGGGGCCGGGTTCCGGGGACCCGGTGTTCTCCTCCCGCAGGGAGGGCGGTCCCGGGGCTTTCGGGGCGGGAAGCAGAAAAAGCCCGACCAGGGCCAGGCCGATGAGAGCGAAGAGGATGAGGCGAAGCCGGCCGGGAGAAATCTTCGTCCTGGATTTCCTCGCCGCGGGGGGAGAAAGGCAAGGTTTCCCGGAGCTTAAGGAGATACTCAGGATGCCCAGGCTCTGGCTTTGACCGGGGGCGAGCTTCCGCTCCCGCCCTTCCCCCGGTTCCCGGAGGACAAACCCCTCCGGGCCGGAGAGGATTTCCGCGTGCCGGGGGGAGATCTCCGGGGAATTGATCAGGACGTCGCTGGTCAACGAACTCCCGATCCGGACAAAAGGGCTTCCCGCCAGGGGTACGGAGACGGGGTGGCCCTGATTCTTGAGGGCAAGGTTGAGATAGAAATCTGCGCTCGTTTTTTTCATCTATACGCAGCGTCTTAAATAGTTGCGCATTAATCGTCATTCCCGTCCCGCATCAGAGTGCGGGATAAACTCTGACGGGAATCCAGAAAAATAGACTGGATTCACCCAGATCAAATACGGGGCAGGCATGGTCAAGCCTGGAATGACAAGGACTTTTGAGCCGCACACATAATTATTTCGTTATGAATAATATTTCCCTGCAAAAGATGAAAAATTTATTAATGGTGAGCGTTTCATTAATACACCGCATGATTTTTATTTCCGGTTCAGGGCGCGAGAATTTTTCCGGCCGAGGGATTTTTCCGGGAAGAAAGGATCGGGAAAGCCGGCTTTTTGAAAACCCTCCCCGCGGATGAGACAGCTGGAGCAACGGCCGCAGGGACGGGACCCGCTTTGGTAGCATGACCAGGTCAAGTGAAATGGAGCCCCGAGCTTATACCCGAGGCGGACGATCCCGGATTTCCGTAACCGGAGCAGGGGGGCATGAAGGGTGATCCGGGTGTTCGGTTTGGTCCCGAGCCTCACCGCCCGCCCGAAGGCCCGGATGAATTCCAGCCTGGTATCGGGGTAATGACGGGAATCGGGTTCATTCACCCCGAGGTAAACCCGGTCGGCCCCGATAACCTCGGCCCAGGCGACGGCGGCGGCCAGGAGGTTGGCGTTGCGAAAGGGAACGTAGGTGGTGGGGATCCCGGTCCCGGGGTGTTTTCCCGGGATTTTCATTTTCGGGTCGGTCAGGCTGGAGCCGCCGATTTTTCTCAGGTGGGAAAAATCGAGGGTGAGCCGGCAGGGGGCCGCAAAGAAATCGGCGATCCTCCGGAAGGATTTCAACTCCCGGGCCTCGGATTTCTGCCCGTAATTGATATGGAGCAGGGCCAGGGGATTCCGGGGCCGGTCCCGCCGGGCGACCGCGGCGGTCACGGTGGAATCCAGGCCTCCGCTTAAAAGAACAATGGACGGTGCTCTTTTTTTCATTTATTCCACCTCATCCATGATCAAGGTGAGTTTTTCACCCTCTCCCCTTCCCTCTCCCCCTCGAGGGAGAGGGTTAGGGTGAGGGGGTAGACGGCTATTTTACCCTAATATGGTGGTGAAGTTGAATACCCAATCTAACCGGAAGACGGTCTCGGAGAATCCACTCCGCCAGGGTCTGGGGGGGAAGAAATCCGTGAACCGGCGAGAAAATAACCTGGGACCGCCGAGCCAGGTTTTTTTTCGAAACCAGGTCCCGGGCGAAGCTGTAATCGTCGGAGTCATAAAGGACGAACTTGATTTCATCGTGAGGACGAATCAGGTCGAGGTTGGCCGGATCCATCCGGTCGGACATCCCGCTGCCCGGGCATTTCTGGTCGAGGATGATTACGGCCCGGGGGTCAATCGTGGAGATGGGAAGCGAGCCGTTGGTTTCGACCAGGATGGTGAAGCCGGAATCCAGGAGGGCTTCGATCAGCGCCGGGGTTTCCGCCTGGAGCAGAGGTTCCCCGCCGGTGATTAAAACCAGGGAAATTCCCAAACCTCGGATTTGCCCGGCGATTTCCGGGAGGGGCAGTTCCTGCCCGCCGGAGTAGGCGTAGGCGGTGTCGCAGTAGCGGCAGCGGAGATTGCAGCCGGCCAGGCGGACCAGGGCAACCGGGTAACCGCTCCGGGAGGATTCACCGAGGATGGTGGGGAAGATTTCGCAGACGTTCATATCAATTCGAAATTCGTCATTAGAAATTAACAATTTGAATTTTGAGGTTTATCCCCTCGCCCGTTCGCTGGCCTTGAGGAACACCTTCAGGAACTGGCGGCCCAGGGCGGGAGAGAGGCGCTTGATGCTCCAGGCGACTTTGGCTAGGTCGGTGAGCACCACGGCCTGGTTACGCTTCACCGCCCGGACGATCTTCCGGGCGACCGCTTCCGGGCTGGTTCCGAAGGTACCGCCCTTTTCCACGAATTCCCGCTTAAAACCCTTCATTTTCGCGGAACTGAATACGTTGGTTTTTACCATCCCCGGGCACACCACCGTGACCCCGATATCAAACCTCTCCAGTTCGGTGCGAAGGACCTCCGACATCCCCACCAGGCCGAATTTAGCGGTGGCGTAGGCCCCGCAGGTGGGGGTTCCGAGGATGCCGGCCCAGGAGGAGATGTTGATGATGTGCCCCGACTTTCTTTCCACCATCTGGGGAAGGAGGTAATGAATGGTATAGATTGCCCCCCAGAGATGGATCCCCAGGATCCATTCCCATTCCGAAAGTTCGGTGTCCTTGATCTCGGAAATCAAGGCCACCCCGGCGTTGTTCATCAGGATGTCCACCCGGCCGAACTCGGCCAGGGCCTTTTGACATAGTTGTTCAACCTGATCCCGCTTAGAGACGTCGGTCTTAACGCTCAGGGCCTTACGGCCCAAGGCCTCGATTTCACTGGAAGCGCTTTTTAATCCTTCTTCATTAATATCCGCGAGGACCAGATGGGCTCCCTCCTCGGCCAGTTTCAAGGCGGTGGCCTTCCCAATTCCGCTGGCGGAGCCGGTGACGAGGGCGACTTTGTCATGTAAATTCTTCATCGGGTTCTCCCTTTCGATTAGTTAACGAAAACAACTCCGATATATTAACCCAAATTCCTCAGTAAATTCTAGAAATTCTAGTGGAAATTCTAGGGTCAGGTCTTTACTTTGGTATTTGGCAGGGGTAGGATAAAAATATGGCCAGACCATTGAGGATTAGTTACGAGGGCGCGGTATATCATGTGACCGCTCGGGGCAACGAGCGGAGGAATATTGTTATTGATGACGAAGATCGGAAGCGTTTTGTCAAGGTTCTTCTGGATGTGGTTGATCAGTTCGGAGTGGTTTTGTAGGCGGGTATTGGGATTAAGATTGAGGGAAATTGGCGAGAAGTTTGGCCTGGGGTATACCGGGGTGATCCGGTGTGTGAGCGACATGAAGAGGAAAGTGGAGGAGGATTTGAAGTTCCGGAAGAAGGTGGAGAAAATAGTCGCAAATAGCAAGGTAAAGACCTGGTATTTACTTAACCAATGAATTTTGGTAAATAATAAAACATATGGCTAATTTCTTCCCCAAGATTCTGGTCCCCACGGATTTCTCCGACAACTCGGAGGCCGCCCTCGAATATGCCGTTCATCTGTCTGAGAACTGCGGGTCATCGATTATTCTTCTTCACGTCATCCAGACTCTGGCCAGTTACCCTCTTTTTGTTTCCGGAATAGTGACTGAGGCCGATCTCCGCCGGGAGATGGAAAAGGAAGCGGAGGATAGACTCAAGGCCATGGCCCAGCGCAAGGGCGGCGAGAAGGTGAAAATCGAAACCCGCCTCCGCTTCGGGGATCCCCACGAGGAGATCCTGGCGGGGGCCCGAGAGGAACAGGCCAGCCTGATTGTTATGGGAACCCATGGCCGGACCGGGTTTTCGCGGGCCCTGATCGGGAGCGTGGCCGAGCGGGTGGTCCGACGGGCGGCCTTCCCCGTCTTGACCGTTCCACTGGCTCCGGGAGCGGTCCTGCCGAAAAAACCCGCGGGTCGGAAAATCCGGGCTCCCCGGATTCCGAAAATTCCCAAGATTTCCAAGCTCCGGATCCGGCGGAAAAAGCCGTCAGCGTAAGCTTGGAATCAATAATATTCCCTAAAAACAGAATTTGTCCCGGATTTATTGATACTTCGACGGTGCCAAAACCTTGCCCTTTAAGGCGGGGTTCATCCTGAGGGGATTCACCCTGAAGGCAAAAAGGCGCCGCTCAGCATCAACCTTGAGCATACCCCGGGCTTTAGACCGGGGAAGTCGAAGGGTTGATTTTCCTCCCCCTTGGCTTGCCCCGTCAAGGGCGGGGATGGGGGAGGATGAAGGAGAGGGTGAAAATGGTATTTCAATCGCCCTCCTCTCAATCCCCTCCTCTCCGAGCCGGAGGCCGTCGAGGGAGGGGAGATGGATTTTGGTTGGATTTTGAAACCCCGCCTTGTGGGCGGGGTATTTCACTGGATCTGTTCAGTCTTCTGGAGGATTTCCGGGGCGACGCTTATATTCAAGGCGTTGGCGGTATTGAGGTTCAAAAACAGGTACCCCTGCGGGTGGGCCGAAGGCAGACTGCCGGGGGAGGTCCCGCCCAGAATTTTTTGCACCAGGCGACCGGCCTGGCGGCCCATGTCCTGGTAGTTGGGGGCCAGGGCCAGAAGGGCCCCGCCCTTAACAAAGCTCTGGGAGAAGGTCAGGATCGGGATCTTCCGGTTCAGGGTGGCCTCCAGCATGTAACGGAAGGAATCTTTCGAAACCACCGTCTGGTCCGGGATCATCCAGAGGGCATCCACGGTCCAGATCATTTCCTTGATCGCGTTGGCGATCTCGTTGCTCGAACTGATCGGTTTTTCGACCAGGGTGAGATCCAGCGCTGCGGCGGCCTGGCGGCCGTCCCGGATAACGAAAAGGCTCAAGGTGGGGTTGTAGATGACCCCGATCCGGCGGGCCTTGGGCAGGATGGAACTGAGGGCCTGGAACTGGGCCCGGGCCGGCACCTGGAAACTCACGCCGGTAATTTTCTCGTTTTTCTGGAATTCGGAGGGATCCAGGACCATGGAGAACACGGTGGGAACGCCGGCCAGCTGTTCCCGGGCGATCCGGGCCGACTCGCTGCCCACGGCCAGGATCACGGAAGGATGACTGGCCTGGGCGGTGGGCACCGCCTGCGCGGCCGAGGCGGGGTTGCCTTTCAGGCTGAAGGTTTCGAAGGCGCTGTCCCCCACCACCTCCCGGAAACCGCGGATGACCTCGTCATAGGCCGGGATGTCGTTGCTCTTGAGCACGAACACATCGGCGGCGGGGGAAAAGGCCGGCTGCAGGAGCAAGGAGATAAAAATCCCCAGGCTGAAAATTCCGAACCGGGCGGCAATTTCTCTCATGATTTTTGTTTGACCCCTAAAATCCTTTCTTATTGTATGAATTCTTAAGGATTTTAAAAAGATGCCACCCGGGAAAACCGAAATGATTCGTCCGGCTTCCGATTTTTTGGGGGCCAGGAGTCATCTCCCTTTATAAAGCGAACTGGGCGTAGGCGAAGACCGTAGGTTTTTTTCTAACGGTTTTCGTTTTTAGGACTTCGGACTCAAGGCCGTTTATTTACATCCCCAGAAAGCTCGCCCCGCCCTCGATTCCGATGACCTGGCCGGTGATGTAGCTGCCTTCCTCGCTGGCCAGGAAGGCGATCAGCTCGCCGATGTCCCGGGGCTGACAGACCCGCCCGAAGGGAAGCACGGAGGCCATGCCCTTGATGTCGTCCACGCCCCGGGCCCGGATCAGCCTCCGGCCCATCTCGGTCTCGACCAGCCCGGGGGCGACGGCGTTGACCCGGATTTTCTGGGAGACCTCTTCCTTGGCCAGGACTACCATCAGGGCCTCCAGGCCGGTCTTGGCGGCGGCGTAGGGGGCGCTCCAGGGGGTGAGCGTCCGGGTGATGATCGAGGAGGTGAAAGTGATCGAGCCGCCCGTTTCCTGCTCGTGCATCTGCCGGGACACGTACTTGGCGGTATAAAACGCCCCCAGCAGGTTGGTGGAAACCACCCGCTGGAATTCCTGAGGCTCGGTGTCGCGGACCGTTTGCCCACGGGAGGCGACCCCGGCGTTGACCGCGACGATGTCGAGGCCCCCAAGCTCCTTGACCACCTCCGCGACCATGGCTTCCACTTCCTGGGGATTGGTGATGTCAGCCTTGACCGCCCTGGCCTTCCGGCCCATCCGCTTGAGCTCGGAGATGGTTTCCTGGATGGCGCTTTCATCCTTACGGTAACCCAGGACCAGGTCGGCTCCGTATTTGCCCAGGCAAAGCGCGATCCCATGCCCGATTCCCCTTCCGCCCCCAGTGACCAGGGCCCTTTTCCCTGTAAGCTTCATTTTTTCCCTCCTTGGTTAAATAATTTCGTTTATTGGTAAAAAAGTCGAAAAATGTGTTTTTTCAGTTTATGGATAATCCTTTGTTCCCTCTTACGGGGCAAGCAAAACAATTCGCTACTACCGAATTATAATCATATAGCATTCACCATGTTATCTTTTATCAGAAAATCGGGCATTTTATAACCCTTTCCCGTTTTCCTTTAAAAATAGAGAAGGTATACTAAATTACAATGAGCAGCCTGGAGATCATTCCGGTTTCCGGAGGCAGTGATTTTCGGGATTTCGTTCGGTTCCCCTTTCAGCTTTTTCAAAATGATCCCCACTGGGTTCCCCCGCTTCTCCTCGAATTAAAAATCCGTTTAAACCCGAAACGGAACCCTTTTTTCGAGCACGCCGAGATGCAGCTTTTCCTGGCCCGCGCCGGGAAGAAAATTCTGGGTCGGGTGGCGGCCATCGTGGATCATCGCCATGAACAGTTTCACCGCGACGGGGCCGGGCTCTTCGGTTTCTTCGAGTCGGTGAATGACCCCGCGGTGGCGGGCGCGCTCCTGGAGAAGGCGGGGATCTGGCTCTTCCGCCGGGGGAAGAAAACCATCCGGGGTCCGGTCAATCCCTCCCTGAACGACGAGGCCGGGATCCTGGTGGATGGGTTCGATTCCCCGCCTATGGTGTTCATGACCTACAACCCGGGTTACTATGTTTCCCTGGTCGAGGGGCTGGGTTTTAAGAAAATCCGCGATCTCTATGCCTACCGGCTTTCGACCCTCGCGGAACCCCCGGAGCAGATAGTCCAGTTTGCCGAGGCGGTGAAGCATTCGGAAAAGATCACCATCCGGCATTTTAATGTCCGAGAGGTGAAGGAGGAGGGGGAGAGGATTATGGAGGTTTATAACTCGGCCTGGCTCAAGAACTGGGGTTTTGTTCCGTTGACCCCGGCCGAGCTCTCCAACCATACGGGGTATTTTCAACTCCCGGCGGTCCGCCGGCAGGTGGCTCCCTGGGTCCTTTTCGCCGAGGTGGAGGGACGGCCGGTGGGCTTCTCCCTGACCGTCCCCAATTTTAACGAGGTTTTCCGGCGGATGAACGGGCGGCTCCTCCCCTTCGGGATCTTTCATTTTCTGGCCGGGATCCGGAAGATCAAATCCGCCCGGGTTTACGCCCTGGGAGTGATCCCGGAGTACCGCAAGTCCGGGATCGCCTCCCTCTTCTACGTGGAAACCCTGATGACCGGGAAAAGGCTCGGGTTTGAGTGGGGGGAGATGTCCTGGATCCTGGACAGCAACGAGCAGATGAACCGGGCCATCCGGCTGATGGGGGGAGAGGTTTATAAAACCTACCGGATCTATGAAAAAGCTTTACCGGGAGGTTTTTAGATCGAAACAACCGGGGGTGATAATAATGAGGAATAAAGGGAAAATAATTTTTATCGGGCTGGGGATTATTTTCGGACTGGTTTTTTCGTATTCCCGGGCCTACGCCGACGTCTTTGACGTTTACGGGTGCGGCGCCCGGGGCATGGCGATGGGCAATTCCCTGGTCACCCTGGCCGACGATCCCTGCGCTTTTTATTACAATCCCGCCCGGGCCCCGATGATCGACCAGTTTTTCGTGGTCGGCTATAACGGGGTCTGGGACCAGCTCTATATCGATACCCAGAACCCGGATACCAAGCCCTCGAGTGATATCCCCAACACCCAAGGGGTGGTCGTGGGGCTGGCCTCCGGCCTGGGGATTCCCAAGTTCCGCCTGGGGGCGTTGATTTACAGCCCGGTGAACCGGCTCCAGCTCCAGCACAGCTATTACACCGACGCGAAGGAATATTATTTGACCAACCGGCTTTATTTCTCCCTGGTCGGGGATGTGACCCAGGTCCAGACGATCATTGTCGGGGGCGGATACCAGCTTTTCCCCTCCCTTTCGCTGGGACTCGGATTTTCGATTTCGATCATGACCCATTTGATGGAAAGCGTGTACCAGCCGAAATTCTTTGACGAGAACGAGATCTACGTTAACATGAACAGTTACCAGTCGAACGAGGTTAGCCCGGTCCTGGGCTTTTATTTCGGCGCCAGCCAGATGATCCGCCTCGGGGTTTCCTACCGGGGGTCGAGTGTCTTCCCGATCAAGGGCGAGGCCCGGGTCCGGGTGGGCGGGATCAACGATCCGCTTAATCCCGATGATTATTTCACCCAGAAGATCGACAGTTATCTTTTCTACAGCCCGGACAAGATCTCCGGCTCGGTGGGGCTCATCTTTTCCCCGACCCTGAGCCTGGAGCTTGGCATTGACTGGTTCCGCTGGTCGGGCTACCGGAATACCCAGAATGTCAGCATCAGCGCCGAGGATGACCCGCCCGTCCGGGACTCGGCCAACCTGCGGGCCGGGATCGAAAAGCAGGACGAGAAGGAACGCCGCTTCTGGGCCGGGCTGATATATGCTCCCTCCCCCATTCCCTCCCAGGCCCGGATCCAGAACCTCGTGGATAACGACCGGCTCGCGTTCTCATTCGGGGTCGGTTATCCACTCAAGTTCCTGGGGAAAACCATCCGGGGGGATCTCGGCTGTCAGTGGCAGCATTTATTCGGAAGATCGGTCACCAAGATTGGTGATCCAAACAGTTATGACGCCGATCCATATACCGAAGGAGTGCAAAACCCCGGTTATCCAGGCTACTCCTCCGGGGGGAATCTCATCGCGGTCCAGACCACGGTGAATTACAATTTCTGAGATGGCGATAGTCGTTTAAAGGCGCGATGTTTAATAACCTGATTAACGTTCATGACCTGTCGAAATTTGCCGAAAAAATCCGTCAAAGACAATTTGACTGGATCCGCTCGAAATTAACTTTTGGCAAACGGAAAAGGATAAAGCAAACCTGGGAACGGGTGGAAGAACCTCCGACAAATTGGTGGAATGTTGCAGGGATCGGGGAACATTGGAATCATTTGATTTCGGGGGATCCTCAAGTTGATTACTATGAATATATCACCCGCAAGTATTTCGTGGACCGGAGATCCCTGCTGGCGTTATCGCTTGCCTGCGGGTCCGGTGAACGTGAACTGAGATGGACGGAACTGGGCAAATTTGAAAGGATCGATGCGTATGATCTCTCGGAGGCAAGGATAGAATGTGCCCGGAGCCGGGCGGAAGAAAAAGGCTTGGGAAAGATTATTAATTACCTGGTTGCCGATGTTTATGACTTGCAAATCCGGGAGAATTATTACGACGTGATCCTGGCCGAGCAGGCCTTGCATCATTTCTCTCCCTTGGAAGAAATCCTGTTGAGGGCCAACCGCTCGCTTAAGGAGGGTGGTTATTTCATTGCCAACGAGTTTGTCGGCCCCACTAGATTCCAATGGACCGACCGGCAATTGGAGGTGGTGAATGGGATTCTCTCAATTCTGCCGGCTAAATACAAAACCCGGTGGGACAACGGTTCGGTTAAATCCAGGGTTTTTCGTCCGGGAAGATTGAGCATGGTTTTAGTTGATCCCTCTGAAGCGGTGGAATCGTCGAAAATCTTGCCGTTACTATATCGGATTTTTAACGTAATCGAAGTTAAAGGGTACGGGGGAACCATCCTGCAAACACTTTTCAGCAGCATCGCCCATAATTTTCATTCCGAAGACCCCGAGACTAAAAATTTTATCAAACTCTGCTTTAACATTGAGGACTTGCTTTTGGGAAGCGGAGATATTCAAAGTGATTTTGTGGTCGCTGTCTGCCAGAAGCGGTAACGGGTAAAGGGGGATTAACCGAGAATATGCCGTTAAAAATTCGGAGATTACCGCTACGATGATGTCTAATCTCGGCCCTTTAGGGGTGACCCTGTCAATTGTGGCCGGTCTCACTGGCCTCGGCTTGCTTTTGCTTTTACTCGCGGAGGGGCCGAAGGAATTCCTGGGTTCTTTCCGGCGGGGATTCGCGGCGATCCGTTCCCGTTGGACAAATTACCTGCTGGACACCATCGGCTTCGCGAGCCTGGTTGCCTTTACCCTGGGGTTGATGGTGACCCTCATCGCCCTGGGAGCGGTGATTTATTTCCTGGTCTGGGGACCCCATTTTCAGCTTCAGGACTACCGGCTTTATCTGCCTCTGGCTTGGACCGTTTTCTGGTTCTGCCTCGTTCTGGTCTGCAACTCGTTAAGCGAACAATTGCGGACCAAACCATCGGCGGATGACAAGCAACAAAATTAGGGGGAAAAATGCCGGAACCGATTTTTGACGTGATCGTGGTGGGGACCGGGACCGGGGGCTCCAGCCTGGCGGCGCTTTCCGCCCGGGCGGGGTTGAAGACGCTGGTCCTCGAGAAGAATCCCCGGATCGGGGGGGCCTGTTCGTATTACGAAAGGGACGGGTTCCACGTGGATTTCGGCACCCATCTTTGCACCCGGGGCGGAAAGGGGGCCGTAGGCGAGGTATTGCGGCGAACGGGGGGGGCCTCCCGGGTGGAATTCGTCCAGCCCCGCAAGCTCTCCCGGATCACGGGCCTGGGCCTGGATGTGCCTCTCTATAACTCGTTCCGGACTCTTTTCAAAACCATGTTCCGTCTCAATCACCAGCTCGGGGTCACCCTGCGGGAGTATCCCAGCATGTTTCGGCTCACCCGCGACTTATTCTGGATGGCCGAGGACGAGATTGACGAATGGGAGAACCGGACTGTGGAGGAATTTATTTTCAAGTATTCCCAAAACCCCGGCCTCCACGCCCACATCAATGTGATGATGGCTCTTTATTTCGTTTACCCTTACTGGAAATCCTCGGCCGGCGAGGCGATCTGGTGTACCAAGCGGATGATGAAGGATCGGGCGGTTTCTTATCCCAAGGGCGGGACGGTGATCGTGCCCCGGGTGATGCTGGATGCGGCCCGGGATTCCGGGGCCACGCTCCTGACCCGGGCCCGGGTCAGGAAAATCCGGGTGGAGAAAGGCGTCGTCCGGGGGGTGGAGCTGGCCGACGGGAGGAAATTCCGGGGCCGCGCGGTGGTCAGCACCAGCTCGCTCAAGGACACGGTTTTCAATCTGACCGGAGCCGAGTTTTTCCCGGCTGAATTTCGGGAAAAAGTAGAAGGGCTCCAGGAATCACACAACGCGATCCAGATCAAGCTGGCTCTCGACCGGCGGGTGATCCAGGAGGGCAGCCTGGTTGTCCTGGGGAGCCCCTACGGGAATTTCCGGCCTAAAAACACCACCCTGCCGCGGGTTCGAAAGGTTTACGAGGATTTGCTCTCCGGCAGGATTCCCGAGCTCGTTCCCCTCTACCTGGTCGTTCCCACCAATTTCGATCCCCGGCTCGCCCCCCCGGGCAAACAATTCGTCACCATGTGCACGGGGGTGCCGGTAACCACGACCAAGCTTCAGGACCCGCCCGAGGCCTGGGAGAAAGCGATGATGAAAACCCTGCGGGATGCCATCCCCGGGATTGAGCGGCATATCCTCTGGAAAGAGGTGGTCGGGGCCCAGGCGATCGAAAGCTGGACCGGGAAGCCCGGTGGCCCCGCGATTTCCACCGCCCAGGTTCCCGGCCAGGTGGCCGGGGAACGGCCCGGGATCCGGAGCCCCATCCCCGGCCTCTATTTCGCCGGCGACGGAGCCGGCGGAAGGGGAATCGGGACCGAGCTCGCCGCCCAGAGCGCGCTCGAGTGCGCCGAGATCCTGGATTCAGATTTCCGGCACGGATTAATACCTTAACCCAAGTTTCGAGTTGCGAGTTTCTGGTTGAACAAAGAAATAAATCAACCGCACAAGCGAATTTAAATATTGAGTCAGTAAACAGGATAGTTATTCTATCTTTGGTCTTGAACTCGAAACTCGAGACTCGAAACTCGTAACTTTAATGGCGTCAACAAAATTTACGCTTTTTGGTTATTAACTCGGAACTCGAAACTAGAGACTCGAGACTATTATTATGGACTGGCAGCAAATCCTCCCCGTAATATTTCCGATCGTCGTCGCCCTGGTGGTTTTCGCCGCGATGTTCTCCCTGCGCTACCGGATCACCCAGACGGAGATTCAGATCCGGATCCTGGGAGTCCCGCTCCGCAAGGTCAAACTCCGAGATATCGCCGAGATCAAAAAGGGCAAGGCGCTTCTGGGGGAAAACTGGGCCTTGCCTTTTCCCGGACGGGAGATGGTGGTGATCACGAGAAAAAGGGGCCTGTTGAAAAATATAAACATCACCCCTCCCCAGGCCGACGCTTTCATCGCCGAGGTGAAAGTTAAAATTGCCTCCCTCCCGCCCGAATCCATCGGGCCGGGGTGGAAGGGAAAATAAAGTCCGAATAGAAAATACGGATGGAATGCTACGATTCCCCTCCCAGTAAATATATTGTAAGATTTGTCAAGATTGAGTAAGATTAAGCAAGAATAAGCATGAATAAGCGTGAAAGGAGGCATATCGTGAAGACACAGGCGATCGCGACCAAGCTCCCCACCGACCTCACGAAGGCGCTGGATGACGTTTGCAAGCGACTGGGGTTGCGGAAGAACTTCGTTATCGAAGCGGCGCTCCGGGAAAAAATTGAGGATCTTCTTGATGCCGAGGACCTTCAGGAGGCGGTCCGCGAGGCCACCGGTTTCCGCCCGTGGGAGGAAGTGAAAAAGGGACGCAACCAAGGAAATCCCAAGTGAGATACCGGATTGAAGTGGAGACCCGGGCGAGGCGGGAGTTTCAGGGCCTTCCCGGCCAGATCCGGGAGATAATCACGGAAGCTATTGACGACCTGGAGACAGATCCGCGTCCACCCGGGGCCAAGCGACTCGTGGCAAAAAGCGGATACCGCCTTCGGAAAGGTGACTACCGGATCCTTTACACCGTGGATGACAAGACGCGCCTGGTTCGTGTGTATAGAGTCGGTCATCGACGCGACATCTACCGGAGGCGATGAAAAAGCAAAGCGGGCTCCCCCAAAAATCTTCAGAATACTGCGATTTTAGGTTATCTTTTCTGAGGATTTTAAATTGACGATTGCGGATTAATACAAGCTAAAAATAATTTTAAAGAGGTTATGGAAGAAAATAACGTCATCGAATTCGAGTCCAGGAAGAAAATCCTGGCCGCAGCTCGGAAATATATTGACTCCCCGGAATTGTTTCTCGCCGAGAAAGATAAAGCTGTGCCTCTGCTCTCGAAAACTTTAAAGTTTGCGGAAAGAGATATAAAAGTTGAAGTTATGCTTTTGCTTGCCTCCTTTGCCAAACCTGAAGCCAGCTGGATTTTTTATGAAATGATTAAGAATGAATCCGAGGGTGAGGAGATCAGGAATAACGCCTCAATCCATTTGAGTGT
>Ga0315285_10002957_pt1 | contig 17760 bp, 15 predicted proteins | sample YL17G09_36_MG_FD_203698 | JGI IMG/M metagenome (GOLD analysis project Ga0315285, IMG submission 203698) | Sediment microbial communities from Yellowstone Lake, YNP, Wyoming, USA - YL17G09_36 | ecosystem: Environmental > Aquatic > Freshwater > Lake > Sediment | place: USA: Wyoming | collected... | reverse complement strand
GGCGCCACCCACCCACCGCCCCGGGAGACGCGCCCGACGCTCAACCGCCCCCAACCCTCCCCTGCAGATCTCGGCAGCCGGCAAAACGACGTCCCTGGGCGACCACGAGTCCGAGGCCGCCGCCGCGCGCGCGTTTGACCGCGCGGCGATCAACAAGGGCGGGGCGGCGGCGCGCACCAACTTTCCTCTGGCCGACTACGCGGGCGAGGTGGACGAACTGATTCGTGAGTCGGGAGACGGGGGGGAGCGGGGGGAGGAGGGGAGGCGCGCGCCGCGCGCGGCCCGACCCGGCGACCCCCGCCCGCCCCCCCGCCCCGCCAGGCATGCCGACCCCGGAGCTCGTCGCCCTCCTCCGCGCCCGCGCCCGGCGCCAGGGCGCGCAGACGTCCCGCCACCGGGGCGTGTCCCTGCTGCGCCAGACCGGGCGCTGGCACGCGCAGATCAACGTCGCGGGGCGCCAGGTGCACCTCGGCTTTTTCGGCCGGGAAGATGCGGCGGCGCGCGCGTACGACCGGGCCGCGATCTTGAAGGGGGCGGCCGAGGCGGGGAGCAAGATCGTGACGAATTACGGCGTGGCGGACTACGAAGCCGAAATCCCGCTCCTGGCGTCCGTCCCCCCCGCCTCCCTCGTCGCCGCCCTCACCGATGACGGCACGCGCAAGGCGGCCATGGCCCTGCTGTGCGACGGGTTTGGCGAGGCGCGCGTGGTGGCCCTGTTTGGCGCGCGGCCGGCGGGGGCGCGCCGCGTGGCCGCCGCCGACCTGGCCCCCCGCTGCGAGCGCGCCCCGCCCAAGCACACCTCCCTGCGCGGGCCGGGCGTGGGCGGCCTGGGCGGCCTCCTCTCGGCCACCCGCGCCGCGACGCCCGACCGCGGCCGCGCGCCGCCGAGCGCGCCCAAGTCGCCCGCCTCCCCCGCGCGCCCCCCGCGCCCGCCGACCACGCCGAGGGCGGCGCCAGCGCTGGTGGGCGCGTGGGAGGACGGGCCCGAGGCGCGCGTCGCGCTCGCGCCGCGCGCGACGACGGCGCGGCAGACGGCCGTCGCCGCGCGCCGCGGGGTCGTGGCGGATATGCCTGCTTCCCCCGTCCTCCCTTCTACGCCTGCCCGCGGCGGCGCCCCTCCCGCCCCCCCTGCCACGCCCGCGGTCGCGCCCGCGCCGCGCGCGCCGCGCTCGCCCGCCGGCGGCGCGCCCGAGGAGGAGGCCCGCCGCAAGCGGCGCAAGGGGGCGCCCACGAGGGCGGCGGTGTGAGAGAGGGGAGGGGAGAGAGGGGTGTTGGTGGTGCCGCGCGCTGCTTTCTTGTTTGTTGGGCGCACGCAGAGACCCCTTTGGGGGTCCGCTGGTGCAAAAACCGCCGGCCGCACAAAGACCCGCATGCTCCCGCCCGACAGCGACTACGACAGCGAGGACGAGTGTGTTGTGCGGTGGGGAGGGTGGTGGCGGCGGCGGCGCGCGGCGTGCGCGCGCCTCCCACCCTCTCCCCTCTCGTCTTCTCTCTCTAGGCGCATAGCCGCCCGCAGAGAGGCCGCCGCTTATCTCTCTGACTTGCGGGCGCGTGGGTGGGCCGAGGCGGCGGCCGCGGCGGCGCACAGGCGAGGGGACCCGCGGGCGGCGAGGCGCGGACACAAAACGGCCGCCCCTTCCGCCGCCGACTTGTGGCCCGCAAACGACACACAGGGACGCCCAGCGCCGCCGCGGGAGCGAGGGCGCGTGGTGGGCGCCGGAAGAACCGATTGCTCCCACCACGCTCTCCGCCTCCGGCCGCGCCACGTGGGCGCGCCTGGACGCCGCCTGGGCCGCCCTGCCGCCGCGCGGGGTGGCGCCGGAAGACGTGCCGTGGCCGCCGGACGAGGAAGGAGGTGGGGAGGGTAATGAGTTGACGGGGTGACAAAAGAAGAAGAGCGTCTCTCTTGCTCTTCCCTTAACACCCCTAACAGTCGCCCACACCCCTCCGCCCAGGCCTGCTCGCGTCCGCCGCCGCCGCCGCGAGCGCGACGGGATCTTTGCCACCCTGTCTGGACGCGGTCAAAGCTGCGTGGCGGGTGGCGTGCGTGCGGTATCACCCGGACAAGCTCGCGCCGCGGCTCGCGCGCGCGGGCGACGCGCGGCACCACGGCGGCTCCACCTCCCCCAGCCCTGCCGTCGCCGCGGTCCTGGAGCGCGCGGCGGGCGTGGTGGCGGCCGCGGGCGCCGAGTGGGGGGCGTGGCGGGCGGGGGGGGGAGGGGTGGGGGCGCGCGCGCGGTGGTGACGGGCGGCCGCTGGGGCCGCGCCCCCGCTCTGGTGCGGCAGCCACGGGAGAGAGAGAGAGACGCTATGCGCCACCGCCGCCCCGTTGCAAGGCGGCCCGCAAGCTCAACCCTCCAACCCTAGGGTTTCTCCCAAACCCCAAAGGGTTTGGGTCTCCCCCCCCCTCCCCCCCTCCCCACCCCGCGGCGCGCGCGCTCGCTACAGCTCCTCTCGTCCCTCTCCTTCCCCTTGCACCACCACGCCAAATCCCGCCTCCTCCAGCGCGGCCCGCACCGCGCCCGCCCGGGTGGCGGCGGCCGCCCCCGCGACCCGGACTCGCCCCTCCCTCCAGTCGACGCTGGCGGCCGCGCCGGGGCCCGCCGCGGCGGCCGCGGCCGCCCGCGCGCGCTCGCCGCAGGCGGCGCACTTGACGCCGGTGAGCGTGAAATGGAGAGACGGGGGCGTGAGAGGGGGCGCGCCGCGCGCCGACGCGGCCCAAGCGCGCACCCCGCCAGCCTTGCCCACCGCCGCCGTCCACTCGGGCGACGTCGCCAGCGCAAGCATGACACTCAACCAGACCACCGTGCGCCGCTTGCTCCTGTGCCGACCGTGAGCCGCCGCGAGCGCGGCGAGCCCGGCGGCGAGCGCGGGCGCGCGCCACGCGTCGAGCGCGGCAAAGCCGGCGCAACCCAGGCCAAACGCGTTGAGCGCGAGCTGCACGAGGCAGCAGGAGGAGGCGAGGAGGCCGCCAGCGAGAGCGGCGAGGGCGGGCGGGAGGTGGACGGGCCGCATGCGGCGAGAGAGTGCGAGAGAGCGGCTTCGACCACTGGGACCGTCACGCCCGCCCAACCACCCCCCCTCCCCCTCCCGCCCCAACCAGCTCCACGCCCGCCGCCGTCGCCGCCAGGTATGCCGCCAGCGCGAGGGGGGCCGCGGAAAGGACGTACAACCGCACCACCAGCCTCGCCAGCGCGCGCGACAGGCCTGCCGGCCCGTCGCCGCCGACCGCGCCGCGCGACGGGCGCAGGCGGGCGATGACGACCAAGGTCTGACTTGTAGGGCTCGCAGCTTCCATGAGTAGGACCATGGCGACTAAAGGGTCGGCAGGGAGCGCTCCGGCCGCTCGCAGGGCGGCGACGATTCCCACGCCGGCGGCGGGCAGCAGAAGCAGGCGCACGGTGGCGACGGCCGCCACGGCGCGCGTCAGGGGTCGGCGGGACCAGGAGGAGATGGAGGTCCAGGCGGTGGCGAGCAGGTTGAGGCGCGGGGCGGCGGCACCGGCGGCCGCGCGCGTCGACGCTCCGCCGCTTGCCACCCGCAGCGGCTGGATGTTGCCCACCGGCGCGCCCGCCTCGGCAGCAGCCCCGGCCAAACTGGCCCCCAGCACCAGCACCTGCACGCCGAGCGCCGCCGGCGCCAGCAAGCGAGCCGCGCCGACGGCGACGCGCGCGGCGGCGACCGCCGCCGCCGCTTCCGGCGGCAGCGACCCGGCCGGCGCGTCAAGGAACAGGGTCGGCCCCAGAGGCGAGAGCGAAAGCACGACCGCTGCCGCTGTGGCGGCGAGCGGGGGGGACGCGGCGCGCGTGAAGGCGGCGGCGGCCGCGCGGCGGAAACGCGCGGCAGCGGCCCGGACGTGCGGCTTGCCCACGGTGGCCGCGAAAGCGGCGGCAGCGGCCAGCGAGGTTTGGGAGGTGGCGGCCGCGGCGGCGGCCCGCGCACCGCCCCCTCCCCCACCCCCCTGCGCCCGCGCCGCCGCCGCGTTGTCCACCATCCCCACCCCCGCCGTCCACAGCAGGGGCGACCACCCCAGCGCGTACAGCGACACGTAGGCCGCCGCCGCGCGAAACGCGGGCGGCGGCAGCAGGGCGGCGAGGAGGACGAGGGGGAGGGAGACCGCGTTGCCAAACGCGCAGGCGCACGTGACGAGTTGGCGCCCGCCCGGCGGGGTTGGGGGGCGGGCGGGGGGGGGGAGGAGGGCGGGGGCTGCCGCGGGGGCGCCGGCGGCGCGGGCGAGGGCCGCGGCGGCGGCGCGGGCCGACGCGGCGGGCGCGGCCACCGCGTGCCACGCCGAGCGCCTCCGAAACAGGCTCCCGTCAGCAACCCGCCCGGCGACCGCGCCAAAGCCAGCGCCCAACGCGACGTGCGCGGCGGCCGCCAGGGGGAGGACGGCGAGGCGCCAGCCGGGGCCGTCGGGGGCGGTCGCCGCAGCGGCGAGCGTCGCGCCGACCGACGAAAATTGGAGGCTCGGCAGGAGCACGACGAACGACACCCGGGCCAGCACGTCGGCCGTGGTTGCGGGCAGCATGCCAGAGGTCACCAGGCGGGCCGTGGCGGCGACGGCGGCCCCGACGGCGAGCACGGCGGCGGCGGCCGCGCCGAGCGCGGGGTCGGAGGCTGCAGAAAAGGGCGAGGAAGTGTCTGTTGAATTCCGTCTCGTTCGTTCCTTTCCTCGCTCTCCTCTCTCTCGCTCTCCGCCGTACCGGCAGCCCGCGCGGCGGCGAGCGCGGCCGAGCCGGCCGCGGTCGCCGCGGCGGGGTCGAAGGGTGGGAGCCACGCGGCCGCCGCCGCCACGGCCGTGGGTCGCCGCGATCGTCGAAGCGGCTTTGCGACAGGCGGCGAGGCCTGGCGGCGGCCGGGCGGCGCGCAGCACCGGGTCGGCGCGCCCACGGCGCGCAGCATTGGGCGCGCTGAGGCCCGCGGCGCCTCCTGCGCCTGGTGCGCGACCGGTTCGCCTGACGGCGGTGGCGAGCGGCAGTCGGCGGCGGCACAGAGTGGCGACGCCCGCCGTCGGCATCGCGTCCCCCACTCTCACACCCCCGCCAGCGTCCCTTTCCCCCCTTTTGACGCCCGGGCGGCAGCGCGACACGCGTGGCGACCCCGCCCCCACCTCCCGCCCCGCCCGCGACCGCCGCCTGCTCCGCCGGTTCAAATGGCGGCGCCCGACCCGGGCCCCTGCGCCCCGCGCCCGGGCGACAAGGAGAATGGCGGGCCGGCCAGCATCAAGACCATGTTCGAGGAGGGGGTCACGGGCATCGACACTCAGCGGTAGGAGAATGGGGGAGGGGGGATGGTCGGCCGCGCGCCGAGCGCGTCGCTGGCGCCGCGCGCCCGGCTCCCGTCGCGCTCGCGGTCGCGGCGCGGTCGCACGAGACGCGTGGCGGCGGGAGGACGCGGCATGCGCCCCTCCCTCTCCCCCCGCCGCGCGCGCGGCATCCCGCCGTTTCGCGCCCCGCCCCCAACGGTTACGTCCGCCGCGCGCTCCAATTCCCCTTCCACCTCCTCCGCCTCATAGCTCTGCCGACGTCTTTAAATCGCTGGAAGGCCGCGCGCTCACGGCCGAGGAGCAGGCCATCGTCGACGCGCGCGTTGCGCTCCAGCGCCGCATGCTCGCCGCCTTTGAATCCCAGGAGCGCGCCCGCAAGATCGGCGACATCCTGGAAGTCTGCCCCGACGTGTCCGAAGCGGACGCAGGGCGCGCGCTCGACCTGTGTGGCGGGCACGAGGCCGACGCGGCGGCCGCGCTCGCGGGCGACCCCGCGTTCAGGCGCCGGCTGATGGCGCCGATGGGGACGGCGTCGGGCAGGCCGGGGAGCGGTGGTGGCGGCGACCGCGACCGCCCCGCCGCTGCCTCGCGCCACCGCCAACCGTGGGCCGCGCCGCTCGGCCCGCGCGCCAAGCCGGTCGACCCCGCGGGCCTCGGCGACGGCGTCTTCATCGGCAAGTTTCGCAACGGGGCGGCGTACCGCAAGCCGGCTGGCGGCAGCGCGCCGGGGTCGCGCGCCGCGTCGGCCGAACCCTCGAGCGAGGACGCGTCGGGGTCCGGGTCGGGCGCCGCGGCCGCCGCCGCCCCCGCCGCTCCTCGCCCGCGGTCGCGGTCCGGGTCGCGGTCGGGCAAGCGCAAGTCTTCGGCGTCGCGCGCGCGCGCGCCGCCGCCCCCTCCCCCCCCCCTTCCGGGCGCCGTGCTGCACCGCCTGATGAAGGCGCTGCCCGACGGCACCATGGTGCCCGCGCTGCCGGGCGAGGTCGAGGCGGCGTGGGCGGCCGAGGCGGCCGTGGCGGCCGAAGCCGCGGCCAAAGCCGCGGCCGAAGCCGCGGCCGAAGCCGTGCCCGCGCCGTCGGCACCGTCCGCTACCGCTACTTCGTCTTCCTCTGACGACGACGACGACCCCGCGTCCGTGGGCGCGCTGGCCGTGCGCGCGCTGGCGACCGCCCCCCTCGCCAACGCGGTCACGCTCGCGGGCCGCCTGCCCGCCGCCGCGCGCGAGGCGGCGCTGGGCCTGCTGGCGGGCGAGAACGCGGACCGCGCGCGCGAGCTGCGTGACGCGCTGGCCGTCGCGCGCGCCCCTGGCCCCAAGCGCGCCGCCGCCTCGCCCCCTCCCCCCCCGCCCGCGTCCCGCAAAGCGGCCAAGCCGCGCCCCGACTCGCGCCCGACGTCGGCGGCCGCGGCGGCCCCCCCTCGCGCCCCCCCCCCCCCTCCCCCCCCCGCCTTCCACGACTCGCGCCCGTCCGCCGCCATCGCCGCCGTCACCGCGCGCGGCCACGTCAACCGCGGCCGCGTGCGCGGCAAATCGTCCAAGCAAGCGGAACTGGTGGCGGTGGGCGCGCTGGGGCCCGCCGGCGCCGCCGGCTGGTCCAACTCGGGCTACATCTTCCCCGCCGGCTTCGCCTCCCGCGTCTCGTTCCGGTCCTCCGTCCAACTCGACTCCTTGTGCGTGCACGAGTGCCGCATCGTGGGCGCGGGGGGGGCGCACTGGCCCGCGCCCACGTTTGAGGTCGCGGCGATGGACCGCCCGGACGAACCCCTCGTCGCCCGCTCCTGCACCGGGTGCTGGACCGGCGTCTTGAAGCGCATCAACGCCGAGATCGAGGCGCGGCGCGCCGCGGGCGAGGACCTGCCGCCGCCCCCGAAGACGGCGATCGCGGGGCCCGAGTATTTCGGGTTTTGCCAGCCCGAGGTCGCTGCGGCGGTGGAAGCGCTCGACCCGGAGCGGACGTGCGTCGATTATTGGCGCGGCAAAGAGGACCGGGAGGCGGCCAAAGCCGGGCTGCCGGTCGCGGCGCGGGCGGGGGCGCCGGGGCGGGTCCGCGCGCCGCGCCCCTCGCGCGCGAAGGGCGCGCGCCGCGACCGCCGCCGCGACCGCGGCGGCGGCGGCCACTCGTCCGACGGCGGCCCTCGCGCCGGCACCGACGACGACGACGGCTCCGACCCCGAGGCCGGCCTCGCGACGCGGTGGTCTGCCGTCTCGCGCGGCGACCGCGCGCGCCGCCGCGCGGGCGCCGACGGCGCGCCGTCCCCCGACGCGTCCAACCCCCTCCCCGGCTTCATCGACCCGATCACGCTGGAACCCGTCACCCGGCCCGCCATGTCGCCCGCGGGGCACGTCATGGGGGCGGCCACGTGGAAGGCGGTGCTCGCCGAGCGCGGCGCGTGCCCCTTCACCAAGGCGCCCCTGTCCTGGGAGCAGTGCGTGCTGCTCACGCACGCCAACATCGAGCGCTACCGGGACCGGATTCGGCAGTAGAGGGAGCGGGGAGGGGGGGGAGGGGGGGGGCGACGAAACGAACCGTGCGCGCGGGCCGGCTGCGCTCTGCAACCACCGCCCAGTCCAGTGCGTCCCCATTGTGCTCAATTTTCACGCCCGCCCGCTCACGCCGCCCCCGCGGCAACGACGGCGGCATGGTGCAAGGGCAGAAAAATGTTGTCCAGCTGCGTCGTGGCGGCCTCCAGCCAGGCGGTGAGCGCGCACGCGACGGCGGCCGATGTCGGGGGTAGAGGCGCGCCGGCGCGACCGAGCGCGGCCCAGGCGAGCGCGGCGGCAGTCGCGCCCGCCGCCGCCCCCTCCCACGTCTTTGCCGTCCCAAACAACTTCGCCCGCCCAACCGCCCGCCCCACCGCGCTCGCGGCAGCGTCCAGCGCGCCCAGGGCGACGACGCCGGCCAGGGCGGGGGCGGCGTCGGGGAGCGGGGTCGACGTGGCGGACGCCGCGCCGGACATCCAGACGGGGCCCGCCATGCCCGCCAGCAGACTGAAATGGCTCACGAGCAGCGCGCCAGAGTCGCGGTCGTCCACGAAACGCGCCATGAAGGCGTGAATCGGCGGTCCAACGACCGGCACGCGCGCCGCGCGCAGCACCTCGGCCGCCGCGAGACCGGCCGCCGCGGCGGCCGCCCCCACCGCCAGCAGCCCCGGCTCGGCCAGGGCGGCCGGCGCAAACATGGCGAGGGCAAGGACGTGGTACCCTTTGCGCAGGAGGATGGTGGGGGCGGCGCGGGCGGCCGCGGCGGCGTGGAGGAGGGGGAGGCCCAGCGCGAGCGCGGCCGACCAGCCCGCGACCACCGTGGCGCGGCGCCTCGTCGCCAGCGCGTACGAGATCGACCACCAGGCGCCGTGCCAGGCGGGGACGGCGAGGGCGGCGAGGAGGGTGAGGAGGAGGGCGGCGGCGGCGGCTCGCTTTCGCGCCGTCGGCGGCGGCGCGCGCGGCGCGCCTCGCGGGCCCGCGGGCGCGCCCCCGACCACGGTCTGAGCCAAGGGCGCCGCGGCGGCCGCTCCTGCGACCGCGAGGACGACGGTGAACAGGACAAAGCGGGAGGCGGCTGACCGTTCTCCAGCGCCGAGCGCGGCCGGCGCGAACCGCGCGGCGGCGGCCGCCCACCGCGCCGGCCGCGCGGCCGCCACCGCGACCGCGTCCGCTCCAGCCACCGCCAGCGCGGCGCCAGTCACCGCGGCTTCGCCCAGGGTGAAGGCGAGGGGGAGGCGGGCCAGGAGGAGGTGTGTGGTGGCGAGCGCGGTCGCCGCGACGGCCGCCGCAAAGCCCGCGTCGACCGCGCGCCCGCCGGGCAGGGCGGCGGCGGACGCGATGACGAGGGCCGCGCAGACGGCGTACGCTGCGGCGCGCGCGGCGTGCGGCGGCAGAAAGGGCGACGGCGCGGCGCCCTTGCCGCCGCGCGGCGACGGCGGCGCCGACCCGTCGCGCCCGCCGCCCGCCGACTCGCTGCCGCTGGCCGCGCCCTTGAGAGAGCCTCTGGACGCGGACGCCGGCAACGATGCCGCCGCCGTCGCCTCCATGGCGTCCAGGGCGAGCGAGCGCGCCGACGCCGACGCGCGCCTCCGCCGCGTGGGCGGCCGCGGCGGCCGCCCGCCACGCAGCGCGCCGCCGTCGGACGAGCCGGAGCCTTCCGCGCCCGACCGGGCACGCAAGGCCAAGGCGGCGAGCCAGGCGAGGGAGGCGGCGGCCGACGCTCGCAGGACGAGCCTGAAAAACGCGGCCGCCCGCGCGTCGCGCCGCGCGGCCGCCGCCGCCGCCAGGCCGGCCGCCGCCCACGGTAACGAGGCCGCGCCTAGGGCGACGCCCTCGGTCCCGGCGGGGCGCGTCGTGTAGGCGCAGGCTGCAAGAGAAGAGGGGGGTCGGTCGGGCGCAGGTCGCGCTGTCCGCGCCGCGCCCTCTCCCATCTCTCACCTCCATAGCCCACCACCGACACCGCGTCCTCCAGCAAGCCCGCCAGCACGACAGCGACGACGAGGGCGGCGTCGGGCGCGAGCGCTGGAAGGGAGGGATCGGGATTGGGGGCGGCGGGAGGCCCGCGCGGTGCCGCCCGATGCGGCGCCTTATCCGTGGGCCTCGATCAAGCACGCGACGAGACGGCGCGCCACCCTCCTGTCTCTCTCACCGCGGCCGCCCGCCGCCATCAGGCCCGCGCCGACGCGCGCCGCGGTGGCGGCCAGGACGGCCGCCTCGGCGGCCGCCCGGGACGGCATTAGGGTGAGATGAGGGAGGAGGCGGAGCGGGGCTCCCCCCTCTCCCTCGACGGAGTGTGCGCGCGGCGTACGTCGCGTTTGGAGGCTGCCGCCGCCGCCGCCGCCACCACCACCCGCCCCCGCCACACGGTATACGCCAGTGCAAACACACACAAAACCAGGGGCCGGAGGGCGGTTCTCCTCCCCCACAACGGCTGCCACCTCCGTCACCGCTTCCTCATCCCTCCTCCACCGCCCAAGTGCGCCCGGAAGAGCTCCAAATCTTCCACGGGCATGGTGCCCCGCGCGCCACCGCGCGGCGACCGCGGCGCGGGCGCGGGGGCCGCGGCGTGCGGCGCGGGGTCGGCGTTCCACGCCGCCGCGCCCGCCGGCCACGGCGTCGTGGCGGCGGCGGCAAACGGGTTGTCGGACGAGGCGGGAGGAGGGGGGGCGTACGCGCTGAAGAGGCGGGGCGGGGCCCTCGGTCGCATCGGCACCGCGCACCCTGCGCGCCCGCCCCCGCTCCACCACCTCCCACTCACTACGCGTTCTTGGTGCGGGGCTGGAAGCAGAGGGAGAGGACGCCGCCCATGGCGGGCGCCCGGCGCGCAGGCGGCAGCAGTGTGGGCGCTCGGCGAGCTTCGCCACTCTCCACCCACGCCGCGATGCTGGCCGCCCGCGCTCCTGCGGCGCACACACGCGCGTCCCGGCCGTCGCTGGCCGCCCGGGCGCCGGCGCACGCGGGCGTGCCGCCGGCATGCCGCCGCGCTGGCCTGCCCTGCTCGCAGCTCGCGGGCCCTTCCGCGGCCCACCTCGGCGCACGCCGTGACACCGCGCATCGCGCGAAGCCGGCGGCGGCGGCGGCGGCGGAGGCTCCAATCGATGACCGCATCCCGGTCACCATCATCACCGGCTTCCTCGGCTCCGGCAAGACGACGCTCCTCAACCGCTTGCTCACCGAGCAACACGGCGCCCGGTTGGCGGTCATCGAAAACGAGTTTGGAGAGGTGGCGATCGATTCCGACCTGGTGGCGCTGCGTAGCGAGGGCGGGCTGGGGGCGGAGGAGGTCGTCACGCTCGGTGAGGGGTGGGCGGGATGGTTGTGTGGATGTGGCGGGCGGTAGCGGCGGCGAGGCGCCTCACCCGACGACCCCGTCCCCCCCGCCCCCCCTCCAGCCAACGGCTGCCTCTGCTGCACGCTCAACGGGTCCCTCATCGACGCCATCACGTCCCTGGCCACCCGCCGCGCGTCGTTCGACAGGATCGTGATCGAAACGACGGGCCTCGCCAACCCGAAGCCGCTCATTGAAACGTTTGCCGCGTCGGACGCGGTGGCGGCCGTGGCCCGGCTGGACGGGGTGGTGACCCTGGTGGACGCGGCCAATGCGCACCGGCACCTGGAAGGTGAGGGGCGAGGGGGGAGGAGGGGGCGTGGGCGAGCCGGGCGCCCGCGCGCCCTCCGCCGACGCGCCCTCCCACCACCCCTCCCCTCCCCAGGCGACACCCCCACCCCCGACAACGGGTACGACCCCGTCCCGTCCGACGCCGTGCAGCAGGTGGCGTACGCCGACCGCATCGTGCTGAACAAAGCGGATTTGGTCACCCCCGCGGAGTTAGAGTCGCTGCGCGCCCGCCTCGCCGCCATCAACGCGTCCGCCCCCCTCACCGTGGCGACGATGGCTTCCGTCGACGTGGCGGCCGTGCTGGAGACGCGCGGCTTCGATCTGGAGGCGGTGGCGGAAACGCTCGCCGCCGCGCCGTGCGGCAACCCGGCGCACGGCGAGCCGGGCCACGTGTGTGGCGGCGGGCACGACCACGGGCATGCGCACCACGACCACGGGCACGAGGGCGGGCACGAGCGCGAGGGCGGCCACAACCATTCCCACTCCCACCCCGCCCCGTCCTCGCACACCGACGGCGTGTCCACCGTCGCCCTCACCCTGCCCGGCGAGTTCGACCTCGAGCTCGTCAACATGTGGCTCGGCGCCCTGGTCGACGTCCGGTCGGACGACCTCTACCGGTTCAAAGGCGTGCTCGCCGTGCGCGGCTTCCCGGCGCGCTACGTGTTTCAGGGCGTGCACGCGTTGTTCTCCGGGGAGGCGGGGTCGGACTGGGGGCCGGGGGAGCCGCGCGCGTCGCGCATGGTGTTCATCGGGCGCGGGCTCGACGCGGACCTGTTGCGCGAGGGGTTCGAAGAGTGCGTCGTGGAGGCGGACGGCGTGCCCCGGGGGCGCAAAAAGGCGGGGGTGGTGGTGGAGGGCGTCATGGACGTGTGACGAGCGAGTGCGCGGCGGCGGCAGGGGCCGGGGTGGCGGTGGAGCCGGCGGCGGCAGGGGTCCGGGTGGGGGTGGAGCGCGCGCGGCGCGAAACCCCACACCTCGCCACCACCCTCTCCCCCCTGTCCGCCCTGCTCCTCATGACCGCGGCCGCCGCGCCCGCCCCCCCGCCCGCCGCCGGCGGCGCCTCCCTGGGCAAGGGCGCGTGGGACTGCGACGCGCGCGCGCCGATCCCGCCCGACCGCGAGGTGGGAGGGGCGGACGGCGCCGGGACGGCGCGGGCGGGTGGGCGGAGCGTCCAGAACCGGTTCGGGGGGTGGGAGGCGCCGGCGAGAGCAGAAACGGTCGCCCCCTCCCGACCCGCGCGCCACGCCCTCGGCCCCGTCTCCCCGCCCAGGCCGAAGTTTTTGAAGAGGTCCCCACCATGGACTTTCCCTTTCACGGCATCCCCACCGTGCCCCCGCGCAAGGACATGGGCCACATGGTGGGAAGGGGGAGGGGGGGGGGGGCGCGCGCGCGCGGCCCCCCGCGCGCGCCGACCCTCGCTCGCCCCAGGCGTTTTTCTGCAGGGGCACCCGGTACCGGGTGACCGCTTTCCCCGACTGGACAGTGGAGCAGGTGTGCTTGCGCGTGGGGCGGGCGAGGCGGGCGCCCCGCCGCCCGCCAGCCCAAACCTCCACCTCCTCTCCCTCTCTCAGGTCAAGCGCGCGCTGTGGGCCGGCGGCATCGCGCGCTCCAACCGGGCCGACGGCAAGGGCAGCACGCCCGGGCTGCGCGCGTGGCAAGATCTGGTGAGAGAAGAGGAGGAGGGGGAGAGGCGCGCGGCGGGCGTCGACCGACGCGCTCGGCCGAACCTCCCCTCTCTCCTTTCTCCCTCAGTCGCTCATCTACGCGGGCGCCATCCTAGCCGACAACGGGACCACCCTGGCGTCGTACGGCGTGCCGCCGGTGGGTGGAGGGGGGAGAGAGGTGGAGGCGGGCCGCGGCGCGCGCTCGGCCGACCCGCTCCGTCCTTTCCTCCCCCCTGCCCAGGGCTGCCAGGCGCTCGTCGCCATCGAGACCGCGCGCCTGACCGCGCCGCACGACGCCGACTCGCCGTTCTGGGATTGAGAGAGGGAGGCGAGAGGGTGGCGGAGGGGAGAGGCTTCGGGCGCTGCCGTCGGTCGTCACACGTGCCGCCCCTTCTGTCCCTATCTCTCGGGTCAAGAGTTTTTGCCGGGCTTGGTGTACATGGTGGCCGCGCCGGGCACGAGGGCGGAGAACGCGCACGCGACGAAGGCGACGGGGAGCAGGAACGAGGTCAGGCGGTCCGAGCTGAAGGGGGATCCGGGTCGGCACCCGGGGCGGCACGCGCGGGCACCCTTTCCCGTCTCTCTCCCCCTCTTCCCCCCCCCCCCTCTCTCGTACCGGCCGAGCTTGTAGACGTTGCCAATCGCTTTCTGGGCGGCCTGCACGGCGGTCTGCTTGGCCTGCGGAGAGGGGGAGGGGGTTGGCGGGGCGCGGCGAGTCGCTGGCGGCGCCGCCACCCCGCGCGGAGGCCGGGCCGCGCGCTGGCGCGCGCGGCGGGCGGGATGGCGGGGGATGACGGGGCGTGCGCGGGCGGCGTGCGCGGCGGCGCACCGCGCGCCGCGTGCGCGGGCGCGCCACGCCCACCGCCGCCGCGCGCTGCTGCAGTAGTCGCCGCCTGAGCCGCCCGTGGCGGCGGCGGGCCGCGCCAGCGCGCCCACGCCCCCTACCCCCCACCCAACCGCACACCTGCATCTGCTTGAGCGGCTCTTGGGTGATGGTGGGGTGGGAGAAGGAAGCGCCCGAGTCCATGGCGGCGGCAGGAGCGGGCGGGAGTGGGCGGGAGACAGAGGCCGCGCGGCGCGACCGCGCACCACTCCCCTCCCCCCCTCCTCCTCTCAACCATGGCGCCGCCGCCCGGCGCCGCGCGCGCCGTCGGCCTCGTGCTGGCGGCGTGTGTGTTTGCGGTCCACGCGGTAGGCGGAGGTGGGCGCGCATGCCGCGCGCGCGCGGCGCGGCGCTGGGGGGGCGCCGCGGCCTCGCCCGGCTCGCGCGCCCGCCAGCAAGCTTTCGGGATTGAGGCCCGCGCTTGGGCGCTGGAGACGAGCCCCCCACCCCCTCAACCACCCCTCCATTCAGGCCGCGCCGCCGTCGACCGCGCTCCTCCTCACCGAGGCCTCGTCCGCCTCGTCCCCCGACTACATCGCGTGCCGCACAGAGTCGGCGTACGACGACGTGGCGGGCGCGGCGCCGCTGGTGGGGCCGCCGGAGACGCAAGGTGTGTGGGTGGGTGGCGCGCGCATGGTGCCACGAGCGCGCTGCGGGGCCGGGCGTGGGCGGCCGTGCCCGCGGCCGCCCTCGGCTGGTGGAGCGGGTCTTTCGAGCCCTCTCGCGGGCGGACGGCGAGCGCTCGAGCCCCCTCCCACCCCGCGCGCCGCGCGCGCGCGTGCGACGCCGGCCGACCCTGACCCCCCCGCCTCTCCCCGTCCCCAGTCCGCGCCTCCTGGTTTGGCCGCCCCACCGCGCCCGCCTCCGACTTTGCCGTGACCGCTTGCGCAAGCTTGAGCCTGCAGGGCGGGCGGGACGCGGCGGTGGTGGATGACGCTGCGGACGGCGTCGCCCCCAAGTGCGAGGTCCAGTGGTCGGAGACCGGCGCCCACGTGCGGGTGGCCGTCATCTCGGCCGACGGGTCGACGTGGTCGGTGGCGTTGCCCAAGGTAGGAGAGGGAGAGGGAAGGAGGAGAGAGAGGCCGTGCGTCGCGCGCGCTCGCCCACCTGCACCCCTCTCCTTCCCCTCTCTCATAGGACGGCTCCCGGGGCGCCCCCCGCGCCACTTGCTCCGGCCCCCGCTGCGCGCTGGCGGGCGCGCCACCGTGCGCGGCGGCGACCGCGCTTGCGGGCGTGCCGTCGTCGGCGACCTCCTTCGGCCTCGAGCCGGCCGCCAAGGCCACCTCGTTCGCGTCCAAGCCCGGTGCGGGCGTGAAATACTTGGCCGCCACCGGCGACGCGTCCTGCGCGGCCGGCGCCGACACGGGCGGCGACCTGCCGGACGCGCGCCCGGCCCACTACGGCCTGCGCGCGCGCTATTGGCGCAAGGTCTACCCCGTGTGCGACTTGGCGAATGCCACCGACCCGTACCCGTTGCCCGACTTTTGGCGGAGTGGGAAAGCGCCGGCGGCCGACGTGTGCGGCGCGGGGCTCGACCTCGTCGCGGCCGGCGGCGCCGTCTGGCCCTCGACCCCCGCGCTGACCCCGCCCGAAGCTTTTGGCTCTTGCTTCGGCGCGGCCATGGACGGCTACGCGGTCGTGCGGCCCTACGAAGGGGCTGCGGGCCCTGCGCCCGCCACCGACGCCCCTGCCTCCTACCGCGTCTGCGTGCGCCACACCGACCGCGTCGCCATCGCGCTCGCGGGTAAACCCCTGTTGTACGCGCCGCCGGCGCCGGGGTACGACGTGACGCTGACGTGCACAGAGACGACGCTGACGCCGGGGTTGGTCCCCCTCTCGATCAAGTACGCTTCGACGCCGATGGACGACACCAACGTGCTGCAGATGTGGATCATTCCCGCGGTGGCCTACTCGGCGCCGGCGGACGCGGCCGCTGCCCCGACTGCTTCCGCTTTCCTGTGCGACGCGTGCGCGCTCTTTGCGCCGGGCGGCGCTGCGTGCTGCCCGCCCCTCGGCTCGTGCTCCTTTGTGTCGGGCGATGCCGCGTGCGGTGGCACCGGGACGGCGGGCGCGCCCACGACGCCTGCCGCGCCTGCCCCGGCGCCCGCGGCCGAGCCGGCGGCCGCCCCCGCGCCCTCGCCCCTCAAGCCGCCCACCTTCCCGGTCGCCCCCTCCACCCCCGCCCCTGCCTGCGCGGGAGGGTGCGCGGCGGGCGAGCGCTGTTTCCAGGGCGAGTGCGTGCCGGTCGCGTCGTTTGATTGCTCCAAGGGGACGTGCGTTCCGGTGCCGTATGGGGCGCCCCTGGCGCCGGCGCCGGCGCCGCCCAAAAAGCCGGGGCCCAAGCCGCCCGCGCCGACGCCGGCTGCGACGAGCCTCCCCGCCCCGGCCCCGCCCCCGCTGACGACGCCGCCCGCCGACGCGGGCGCGCCGGCGCCATCGGGATTTGACGACGATTCCGCGGGCGCGCCGCCGCCGCCGACGCCGGCCGACACGCCCGCCGCGGCGCAAGCGCCGGTGACGCCAACGCCGACAACTCCTCCTCCCGCCACCACCACGCCTCCTTCTACCCCTGGCGTCCCGGCCGACCCTGCCTGCGCCGGCGTGTGCACCAACGTCGCCCCCTCGGGCGGCTGGTCGTGCGAGTCGCAGGCCGAGTTTGGCAAGTGCGGCGAAGACTGGATGGCGGCCAACGACTGGTGTGCCCGGTCGTGCGGGCGGTGCGCGCCCGAGTGCAGCGACTGCGCGGTCGAGTGCGTCGACGTGCGGCCGCCGTCGTCGCCCGAGTACAGTTGCGACCAGCAGGCCCTCTGGGGCCAGTGCGACGCGCCCTGGATGGGGACGTACTGTGCGAAGGCGTGCAAACGGTGCGTGCTGCCGTGCATCGAGGTGCCGGGCGCGCCGCCGCCGCAGACGCCGGCGCCGACGACGGCGGCGGTTCCCGCGGCGCCCGCGCCGGCGCCGGCCGCTGACGCGGACGCGGCGGCGACGCCGGTGCCGACGGTGGCTGCTCCGGCGCCGCCGGCGACGACCGTGCCGCCGCCGCCTGAAACGACGCCGCCGGCCACGACCGCGCCTCCTCCCGAGACCACGGCTCCGCCCGCCACGACGGTGCCGCCTCCGCCCGCCACGACGACGCCGCCGGCGACGACGGTCCCGCCGCCTCCCGAGACGACGGCGCCTCCGGCGACGACGACGCCTCCGGCGACGACGGTTCCGCCTCCTCCCGAGACGACCGCGCCGCCAGCGACCACCGTGCCTCCTCCTGCTGAAACGACGGCGCCGCCCGCGACGACCGAGCCGCCCGCCACGCCCGCGGCGACGCCGGCGGCGACGCCGGCGGCGACCGACGCGCCCGTCGCGCCCGCGGCGGCGCCGGCGCCCGCCGCGGACGCCCCCGCGCCCGCCGCGGACGCCCCTGCGCCCGCCGCGCCGACCGAGACGGCGCCCGCCGAGACCCCGGCCGCTGCGCCCGAACCGGTGAGCGTGCCCGCGTCGCCGGCCCCTGCGCCGGTCGACACGCCGGCCGCTGAAGCGCCCGCGGTCGAGGTGCCCGCCCCGCTCACGCCGGAAGCGACGCCGCCGGCCGCCCAAGCGCCCGCACCGGCCGCCGAAGCGCCTGCCGCCCCGGCACCGACGCCCGCCCCGACGACGGCGCCCTGGTGGGCGGCGACGCCGCCCGCGACGACGGCGCCGCCCGCCACCGAGCCGCCCGCCACCGAGCCGCCCGCCACGACGCCGCCGGCGACGACGGCGCCGCCGACCACGGAGCCGCCCGCCACGACGACGCCGCCCGCCACCGAGCCGCCCGCCACCGAGCCGCCCGCCACGACGCCGCCGGCGACGACGGCGCCA
>Ga0315285_10002956_pt1 | contig 17761 bp, 13 predicted proteins | sample YL17G09_36_MG_FD_203698 | JGI IMG/M metagenome (GOLD analysis project Ga0315285, IMG submission 203698) | Sediment microbial communities from Yellowstone Lake, YNP, Wyoming, USA - YL17G09_36 | ecosystem: Environmental > Aquatic > Freshwater > Lake > Sediment | place: USA: Wyoming | collected... | reverse complement strand
GTGGACTGCCATCTGGGCGGCGATCCTGCTGTCGATCGTTGGCTGGGTTTTGTCGCTGCCGTTCCGCAGCGCCGAACGCGCTCTCGGCTGACGCTCGATTGCCAGAACTGCCTGAAGTCGAGGCGCTTGCCGATCACCTGCGCCGCAACGCCGTCGGAAAACTCGTGCAGCGCGTCGATGTGGCCTCGCTGTCGGTGCTGAAGACTTTCGACCCCCCCACCACCGCACTGCACGGGCGCACCGTGACCGCCGCCCACCGCTGGGGTAAGTATCTGGGCCTGCAGATCGGCGATCTGTACGTCATTGCCCACCTGTCGCGGGCCGGCTGGTTGCGCTGGTCGGACAAGCTGAGTCCGGCGCCGCTGAAACCGGGCAAGGGGCCGATCGCGTTGCGGCTGCATCTGGGCGAGGCTCTGCCAGATGTCGCCGGCCGGGCGGCTCTGCCAGATGTCGCCGGCCGGGCGGCTCCGGGAGGCTTCGACCTCACCGAGGCCGGAACCCAGAAGCGCCTGGCGGTGTGGCTGGTGGCCGACCCGGCGGTGGTCCCCGGTATCGCCACGCTTGGACCGGACGCACTGGATGTCACGATCGACCAGCTGGCGGAGTTGTTGGCGCACAACGGCGGCCGGATCAAGACGGTGCTCACCGACCAGAAGGTGATCGCCGGGATCGGCAACGCCTACAGCGACGAGATTCTGCACGCTGCCAAGCTGTCGCCGTTCGCGACGGCCGCCAAACTCACCGAGTCTCAGTTGGCGGCACTGCACGACGCCATGGTGTCGGTGCTGACGGACGCGGTCCGGCGGTCAGTCGGCCAGCAGGCGGCGACGCTCAAAGGCGAGAAGCGCTCGGGGCTGCAGGTCCACGCCCGAACCGGCCTGCCCTGCCCGGTGTGCGGCGACACCGTGCGGGAGGTGTCCTTCGCGGACAAGTCGTTTCAGTATTGTCCGCGCTGTCAGACCGGCGGCAGAGTCCTCGCCGACCGAAGGATGTCGAGGCTGTTGAAGTGAACCCTGGCTATCCCCCATTAGGCCTGCATAAGTCCGGGCTCCTTGGCGGGGAGGTGCGGCTCAGCGAACCCGGCCGCGCTCCTGCCGGTAGCGGCGGACCAACGCGTTGGTGGAACTGTCGGACTGCTCAGCCGGCGCGTCGTCCTCGGTGAGCACCGGCAAGAGTGCCTTGGCCTGAGTCTTGCCCAATTCAACCCCCCACTGGTCGAACGAGTCGACGCCCCACACGACACCCTCGGTGAACACCTGGTGCTCGTACAGCGCGATCAACTGACCCAGTACCGAGGGCGTCAGCCGGGTCGCCAGAATCGACGTCGTCGGCCGGTTTCCCGGCATCACCTTGTGCGGCACCACGCTCGGCGGGGTGTCTTCGGCGGCGATCTCCTGCGCGGTCTTGCCGAATGCCAGTACCTGCGTCTGGGCGAAGAAGTTGCTCATCAGCAGGTCGTGCATGCTTCCGGTGCCGTCGGCCGTCGGGAGGTCGTCGGTGGGCTGGCTGAATCCGATGAAGTCGGCCGGCACCAGCCGGGTGCCCTGGTGCAGCAGTTGGTAGAAGGCGTGCTGGCCGTTGGTTCCCGGCTCACCCCAGAAGATCTCACCAGTGTCGGTACTGACCGGGGTACCGTCGGCCCGCACAGACTTTCCGTTGGACTCCATGGTCAGCTGCTGCAGATACGCTGCGAAGCGTGCCAGATCGTTCGAGTAAGGCAGCACCGCACGGGTTTCGGCGTCGAAGAAACTCGAGTACCACAGACCGATCAGGCCCAGCAGTGCCGGCGCGTTGGACTCCAGCGGCGCGGTGGCGAAGTGTCGGTCCACGATGTGGAAGCCGGCTAGGAAGTCGGCGAAAGCCTCCCTGCCGATGACGGCCATCAGCGACAGCCCGATGGCCGAGTCCACCGAGTAGCGGCCGCCCACCCAGTCCCAAAAACCGAACATGTTCGCCGAGTCGATGCCGAACGCCTCGACCAGTTTCTTGTTGGTCGACACCGCCACGAAGTGCTTCGCCACCGAATCGTCGCCGAGGGTGTCGGTGAGCCAGCGACGCGCTGCAGTGGCGTTGGTGAGTGTCTCCAGGGTGGTGAAGGTCTTGGAGGCGACGATGAAAAGCGTTGTGGCAGGATCGAGTCCGTCGAGTTTGGCAACCAGATCGGCCGGGTCGACGTTGGAGACGAATCGGGCCGAGATGCCGGCGTCGGCGTAGTGGCGCAGAGCCTGGTACGCCATTGCCGGGCCGAGGTCCGAGCCGCCGATGCCGATGTTGACCACGGTCTGGATCCGTTTCCCGGTTGCTCCGGTCCACTGGCCGTCGCGCAACCGGTCGGTGAACTCACCCATCGCGTCCAGCACCGAGTGCACGTCAGCCACGACGTTCTGACCGTCAACCTCCAGCACGGCGTCCTTCGGCAGCCGTAGCGCGGTGTGCAGCACCGCCCGGTCTTCGGAGGTGTTGATGTGCTCACCGGCGAGCATGGCGTCGCGGCGTTGCTCCAGACCCGCCTCCCGGGCCAGGTCGACCAGCAGCCGCAACGTTTCGCGGTTGACGCGGTGCTTGCTGTAGTCGATGTAGAGGTCACCGACGGTCAGCGCCAGTTCGTGGCCGCGGTCGGGGTCCTCGGCGAAGAGTTCGCGCAGTGTCGTCCCGGCGATCTGGTCGAAGTGGCGGCTCAGCGCCGCCCACGCGGCGCCGGCGGAGATGTCAAGACTCATTCCCGAGACCCTAGTGCGGCAAGCGGCTTGACGGTGTAAATGATGAGGGTATGCACACCACGGATATTGAGCGTTTGTTGGCATCGGTTCCGACCGGTTTGTGGATCGGCGGACAGGAGCGGCCCGGATCGTCGACCTTCGATGTCCTCAACCCCGCGACCGACGAGGTGTTGACCCCGGTGGCCAATGCCGCTGCGGCGGATGCACTGGCGGCACTGGACGCGGCCTGCGCGGTCCAGCACGAATGGGCGGCCACCCCGGCGCGGGAGCGCGGCGAGATCCTGCGGTCGGCGTTCGAGACCATCATCGAACGCGCCGAGGACATCGCCACGCTGATGACCCTGGAGATGGGCAAGGTATTCGCCGAGAGCATGGGCGAGGTCAAGTATGGCGCCGAGTTCTTCCGGTGGTTCGCCGAGGAGGCGGTGCGCATCGCCGGCCGCTACACCGCCAGCCCGGCCGGAACGGGCCGCATCGTCGTCACCAAGCAGCCCGTGGGCCCCTGCTACGCGATCACGCCATGGAACTTCCCGCTGGCGATGGGAACCCGCAAGATCGGGCCGGCACTGGCGGCGGGCTGCACCATGATCGTCAAGCCCGCGCAGGAGACCCCGCTGAGCATGCTGTTTCTGGCCAAGCTGATGGCCGAGGCCGGGCTGCCCAGGGGGGTGCTCTCGGTGCTGCCGAGCAACCGGCCGCGCGAGGTCACCACCGCGCTGATCGACGACGGCCGACTGCGCAAGCTGACCTTCACCGGATCGACCGGCGTGGGCAAGGCCCTACTGAAGCAGTCGGCGGATGCGCTGCTGCGCACCTCTATGGAGCTCGGCGGCAACGCGCCGTTGGTGGTGTTCGACGACGCCGACGTCGACGCCGCGGTGGACGGGGCGATGTTGGCCAAGATGCGCAATGGCGGGGAGGCCTGCACGGCGGCCAACCGGCTGTATGTCGCCAACCCGCTGCTCGACGACTTCACCGACAAGTTCGTCAAGAAGATGGGCGAGCTGAACATCGGCAACGGGTTGGATCCGTCGGCCAAACTCGGGCCGCTGATCAACCCCAAGCAGGTCGCCAGCGTTCAGGAGTTGGTGGACGACGCCGTCGAGAAGGGTGCGACGGTGGCGATCGGTGGCCGGGCCCCGGGCGGCCCGGGCAACTTCTACCCGGCCACTGTGCTGGTCGACGTTCCGCCCAACGCGCGCATTCTCAAGGAGGAGGTGTTCGGCCCCGTCGCCCCGATCGTCGGCTTCGACACCGAGGAGCAGGGCATCGCCGCCGCGAATGACACCGAGTACGGCCTGGCCGCCTACATCTTCACCCAGTCCCTGGACCGGGCGTTGCGGGTGGCCGAGGCCGTCGAGGCCGGCATGGTGGGCGTCAACCGCGGGGTGATCTCCGATCCGGCCGCACCGTTCGGCGGGGTCAAGGAGTCCGGTTTCGGCCGCGAGGGCGGCACCGAGGGCATCGACGAGTACCTCGACATCAAGTACATCGCGCTGACCACGTAACGCCTGGCTCAGCAGTCACATGCGTCTCGGCCCGCCGGGTGGTTGCATTTTTGCCCGCCTTTGAGCGACAAGCCTTGTCGCTCAAAGGCGGGCACATGCAATATGCCTCTGCAGGCCGGCGCGCGAGTGCCTGATGGCCGGCGTCAGTGCCCGAGCCGGCCGCGGCCCATCCGCAGCAGCAGCATCGCCAGGTCCTTGCCGTCCTGGCCGAGCGAGCTGTAGCGCTCGATGACCGCCATCTCGCGGTTGTGCACCAACCGGGTGCCGCCGGAGGCCATCCGGACCTTGCCGATCGCCTGCGACACCTCGGTGCGGCGCTTCACCGCGGCCAGGATCTCCGCGTCGAGGCGGTCGATCTCCCCGCGCAGGTTGTCGATGTCGGTGAGTTCTTCAGTGGTCATGTCGTCGTTCTCCTCGTGCGGATGTTGAGGTCTCATTCCGCCGTGCTCGTCTCGGGCCGGGCCTCAGAAACAAAACGAGCCCCGGATCCGAATGCGGACCGCGGGGCTCTCAGCTTTGAGCAGCTAAGACTCCACGGGTACCGCGGACCGGTACCCATAGAAAAATCGGCGATGAGCGTCTTGCGCGAAGAGCCATCGATTCTGCGAACAATGCACACCGAGAGTGTGCCACCCCGTGGCGCGCCTGCGCAAAGGGCTGTCTCCGGACGGCGGTAGGTTGGTCTGGTCATGAGTGTGCAGTCGACTGATTTCCGGGCCCCGGCGGGGCCGGCCGAACTGCTCGACGGGCTCAATCCCCAGCAACGTCAGGCCGTGCTGCATGAGGGCTCCCCGCTCCTGATCGTCGCCGGGGCGGGCTCGGGAAAGACGGCGGTGCTCACCCGCCGGATCGCCTACCTGCTGGCCGCCCGCGACGTCGGCCCGGGCCAGGTACTGGCCATCACATTCACCAACAAGGCCGCCGCCGAAATGCGTGAGCGGGTGGCCGGCCTGGTGGGTCGGCGGGCGGCCAACATGTGGGTGTCGACGTTCCACTCGACCTGCGTGCGCATCCTGCGCAATCAAGCCTCGCTGCTGCCCGGGCTGAACTCCAATTTCTCGATCTACGACGCCGACGACTCCCGCCGGCTGCTGCTGATGATCGGTCGGGACATGGGTATCGACGTCAAGCGGTACTCGCCGCGGCTGCTGTCCACCTCGATCTCCAATCTCAAGAACGAGCTGATCAGCCCCGAGCAGGCGGCCGCAGCGCTGGAGCCCGGTGGCGACGACCTCGCGCGCATCGTGGCCGACGTCTACGGCGAGTACCAGCGCCGGCTGCGCGCAGCCAACGCGCTGGATTTCGACGACCTGATCGGTGAGACGGTGGCGGTGTTGCAACGCCACCCGCAGATCGCGCAGTACTACCGCCGGCGCTTCCGCCACATCCTGGTCGACGAGTACCAGGACACCAATCACGCCCAGTACGTCCTGGTTCGTGAGCTCGTTGGAGATTCGGCGGTGGACCCCGATCAGTTGCCGCCGGCCGAGTTGTGCGTCGTCGGTGACGCCGATCAGTCGATCTACGCCTTCCGCGGCGCGACCATCCGCAATATCGAGGACTTCGAGCGCGACTTCCCCAGCGCCACAACAATTCTGCTCGAGCAGAACTACCGCTCGACCCAGACCATCCTGTCGGCGGCGAATTCGGTGATCGCCCGCAACGCGGGACGGCGGGAGAAGCGGCTGTGGACCGACGCCGGCGACGGTGAACTGATCGTCGGCTACGTCGCCGACAACGAGCACGACGAGGCGCGATTCGTCGCCGGGGAGATCGACTCACTGGCCGACCGCGGTGACGTCACCTACAACGATGTCGCGGTGTTCTACCGCACCAACAACTCGTCGCGCTCGATCGAAGAGGTTTTCATCCGCGCCGGCATCCCGTACAAGGTGGTCGGTGGTGTCCGGTTCTACGAGCGCAAGGAGATTCGCGACATCGTCGCCTATCTGCGGGTGTTGGACAATCCGGGCGACGCGGTGAGCCTGCGGCGCATCCTCAACACTCCCCGCCGCGGCATCGGCGACCGGGCCGAGGCGTGCGTAGCGGTCCACGCGGAGAACACCGGCGCCACCTTCGCCGACGCCCTGGTCGTCGCTAAGGGGGGCGGTGTCCCGATGCTCAACACCCGTTCGGAGAAGGCGATCGCCACCTTCGTCGATCTTCTCGACGGACTCCGCGGGCATCTGGACGACGAATTGGGCGACCTCGTCGAGGCGGTGCTCGACCGCACCGGCTACCGCCGTGAACTGGAGTCGTCGAACGATCCGCAGGATCTCGCCCGGCTGGACAACCTCAACGAACTAGTCAGCGTCGCACACGAATTCAGCATCGACCGCGCCAATGCCGCCGCGCTGGCGGAAGAGAACGACGACGCCGACGATGACGAGGATGTGCCGCAGACCGGAGTTCTCGCCGAATTCCTCGAGCGGGTGTCCCTGGTCGCCGACTCCGACGACATCCCCGAGAACGACTCCGGCGTGGTCACCCTGATGACCCTGCACACCGCCAAAGGCCTGGAGTTCCCGGTGGTGTTCGTCACCGGCTGGGAGGACGGCATGTTCCCGCACATGCGGGCACTCGGCGACCCGACCGAGCTGTCCGAGGAGCGGCGACTGGCCTACGTCGGCATCACCCGCGCCCGCCAGCGGCTCTACCTCAGTCGGGCGAAAGTGCGATCGTCTTGGGGCCAGCCGATGCTCAACCCGGAGTCGCGCTTCCTGCGGGAGATCCCCGAAGACCTGATCAACTGGCGCCGCACCGATGCCGGGCCGTCCGCCGGGCTGAGTGCTCCGGTCGCCGGACGGTTCGGCCCGCCCAGACAAACCGGGGGACCGTCGCCGGCCCGCTCAACCGGCGGCGGCAAGCGCCCGTTGATCGTGCTGGCGCCCGGCGACCGGGTCAACCACGACAAGTACGGGCTGGGTCGTGTCGAGGAGGTCTCCGGCGCCGGAGAGGCGGCCATGTCGCTGATCGACTTCGGCAGTGCCGGGCGGGTCAAGCTGATGCATAACCACGCCCCGGTGCAGAAGCTCTAGTCCGGGCTCAGCCCACCCGGATGAGCTCGATCATTCTCTGCCGGCGTAGGCCCGCGCCACGCGGGTGACGAATTGATAGACGCCTTCTTCTTCGGGCGCCAGGGGTCCCGGCCGGGCGTGCGGAGAACTGAGGCCGCGCTGGACTGATTCGCACGCCGCCCAGTCCTGGCGATTGGTGAGATCCCAGAAGTCCACGGCATACGAGGCATCGAAGTCGGGACTCTCGACCGCCTGCTTGGGAAACGCCCACGCGCACTCGACATGGGTGCGGTCGACGGCCAACGGCGTCATCCGGTGTGTCATCACATAGTCGGGGTGCAGGCTCACCAGCAGGTTGGGGAACCCGACCAGATACATCACGGTGCGCAACTCCTGCTCGGAGAGGCCCTTGATCGCCACGCCGCCACTGCGCCCGGTCAACGACATCGTCTCGGCTTCGTCGATCATCGACATCCAGCCACCCATCCAGTTTCCGGGAAGCTCGACGTTCTCGCCGCTGGTCGGCGGCGAGATCCGGGACAACTCCGGGTGGATCGCCGTGCAGTGGTAGCACTCCTGGTAGTTCTCGACGATCACCTTCCAGTTGGTGGCGAGCTCGTAGGAGTGCCGCGCGACCACGGTCAGGTTTTCCGGCTGGTAGGGGGAAACGATCTCCTCGGTTCCGGCGACGTGATCGGCGAAATCGGCATCCTGACCGCTGGGATCGACGAAAAGCCAACCGTGCCAGTCGATCAGCCGCAGTTCGGTCAAGCCGAATTGCGTCGGGTCGAACCCGTCGTCGGCGTCGAACCCGGGAGCGTTGCGCAACTCGCCGGTCAGCTTGTAGGACCAGGTGTGATACGGGCATACGATGCCCCGCCGCTTGGTGGTGGCGCCACAGGCCAGCAGCTCGTGTCCGCGATGTCGGCAGACGTTGGCGAAGGCTCTGACCATCCCGCCGTCGTCGCGCACCAGCAGCATGCCGTTGGCCCCGGAACCGACGGCGCGTTGAGCTCCGACACCTTCTAGATCAGCCGCGTGACCGATGCAATGCCAGCCGGAAAAGATGTTCCGCTGCTCCCATTCGAACACTGCCGGGTCGACGTAGGCCTCGCGGGGCAGCATGCGCGAGGTGCCGAACGGTGCCCGCGACGCCGCCAGGTCGTCGGCGGGAACCGGTGCTGGCTCGAACTGTTTGAACACACAGTCAGACTAATCGCCGGGGATGGCGCAGGTCCAGCGTTCGGCGAGTCTCAGGCCTCTCCGGCGAAACCGGCGATGCCCCGATCAGCAGTGTGGTCTCCGCGGGTTATCCGGCGGTAGATCAGGTAGCCCAGCGTGATCGCCAGCAGTGCCGCGAGCAGCAGCAGGGTGGCCAGGGCGTTGAGCGCCGGGGTGGGCGCGGCCCTGGCGGTGTTGTAGATCTTCACCGAGACCGGTTCGGTCGAGGAGTTGCCGGATAGGTACCGAACCAGGACGAAGTCGTCGATCACATCGGCGAACACCAGGACAATGCTGGCGAAGATCGCCGGGAGCAGCATCGGCAGCGTCACCCGGCGCAACGCCGCGATCGGTGAGGCACCGAGATCCATTGCGGCTTCCTCGTAGTGGGTGCCGATGGTGGCCAGCCGGGCCCGGACGAGCACGGCTGGGTACGCGATCTGGAAGGTCACCAATCCGAGCACCTGGGCCCCGGTACCCAATCCGATCGGCAACGACAGCGAAGTGACCACGAACAGCAGGGCGACGGCCAGCAGCACCTCGGGAAGGACGAAGGACACCAGCATGAGCATGTTCGCCCCGGTCGGCAGCCGGCCCCGCCAGCGGTCGATCCCGATCGCGAACATCACTCCGAGTGGAACGGTGATCACCGTGGTGATCAGGCCCAGCTTCAGGGTTTGCAGCAGGGCGGTGTGCAGTGCTGCGTCGTGCCATACCGACTTGGTCGCGTCGCCCCAGTACCAGCGGGTGGAGAAGCCCTGCCAGATCGTGCGCGACCGGCCGTCGTTGAACGAGAAGATCACCGCGATCAGCACCGGGATCAGCGACCAGAGAAGGTAGGCGAGGGTGACCCCGACCAGAATCCGCGGCGGCCGCCACGGGTCGTTCCACCACGCGAGGGGGCTCCTCACGACGAGACGTCCCCGCGGGCGGTGACCCGCACGTAGTAGAACATCGGCAGCACTGCGACCAGGAGCACCAGCATCACCAAGGCGCCGGCCTGACCGGTCTGCCCCGGCGACTGCACACTGTCGTTGATCAGGTTGCCCACCATCGCGGTCTTCGGCGAGGCCGAGAGCATGTCGGAAGTGAAGTAGTCGCCGAGCATCGGCAGACACGTCAGCAGCACCGCGGCCACGATCGTCGGCAGGCACATCGGCAGGGTGACCCGCCAGAACGACGCGAACCGGTTGGCCCCGAGATCACGGGCAGCCTCCAGCGTGGACTGCGGCAGGCGGTCGAGTCCGGCATACAACGGCAGGATCATGTACGCGACGTAGCCGTAGGCCAGTCCCAGCACGACCACCACCGGTTGGCCGGTGAGCCAGTGCACGCGCACGTCGAACAGACCGCCCAGGCTCAACAGCCTGTTGACCAGGCCGTCGTCCTGCAACAGGTTCACCCATGCCAGCATTCGCATCATGTAGCTGATCCAGAACGGCGCGATCAACAGAGCCAGCAGCAGACCCCTCCGCCGGCCCGACAATCGGGCGACGTAGTAGGCGACCGGGAACGCGATCAGCAGGCACAGCAGGCCGGCCAGTAGCACGTAGACCGCGGTGCGAACCAGCGCGGGCCCGAAGATTCCCTGGGCTCCGACGATCCGGCTCAGTACATAGTTGAACTGAGATGGGTTCCACTGCAACGGATTCCACACCGGTACCGCAGTGCGGAAGATCGGATCGGTCCGGCCGAAGACGATGGCCAGCACCACGTACAGTGGAGCGAGGAAGAACAGCAGCAGCCAGACGATCCCCGGTACGGCCAGCGCGGGCCCCAGCAGACTGGCTCGCGCCCGCGTCGACTGCGACTCGGGCGGCGCCGCAACCTCGGTCCTCGTCACCGCGGTCAGGATCCCCCAGCCTTGAATGCGCGCCAGACGTTGTGCCAGGCCGCGTCGTTGGCGGGGTCGAGTTCAAGTATCCGGTAACCGGAGTCGAAGTACTCCGGCCGCACCACCGCGTTCTTGAGGTTCTCCGGGACGAAGCCGTCGGCCACCAATGAGTCCGGGCTCATCGACACCTGGGGTGGCTGGTAACCGATCTGGGTGAAGTTCTGTTTGGCGGCTTCGGTCCCCAGCATGTGATTGACGAACAGATGGGCCAGTACCGGGTTCTTGCCGCCACGCAACAGCACCATCAGGTCGTTGTCCACCAACCCCTTTCCGTCGGCGGGGAACCAGTAGCGCAGGATGTCCGGCTTGACCCCCTCGGGCAGGTAGTTACGGGCGTTGATGATGTCGCCCGACCACATCTGCGACAGTCCGATCTGGCCGGTGGGCACGTCGGTGTACATCGTGATCGTCACCTTCGGTGAGGTCGCCTTCACCAGCGCGGTCAACTGCTCCCCGACCATCTTCAGGTGCGCCTCCGAGGAGGTGTTCACGTCGGTGATGCCCTGCTTGAGCAGCACCATCGACATCGCGGTGTGCCAGTCGTCGATGACTGCGGTCTTGTCCTTGTACTGCGGATCCCACAGCGACTCATAGGGATTCTTCAGCGCGCCGATATCCGCGGGCACCTGCGTGTTGTTCCATCCGATGCCCGTGGTGTAGACGGTGTAGGGCGTGGTGTAGCGCCACTGCTGGTCGTACCAGGGGTTGGTGAACACCGGCCAGACGTTCTTGATGTTCGGGATGTAGCTGTGGTTCAGCGGCCGCAACAGCGAACCGTTGACCAGCTTCCCGATCTGGTCATAGCTCGGGAAGAAGAGGTCGTAATCGACGCTGCCGGCGCGGATCTTGGTGATGGCCTCGTCGGTGTCGTTGAACGTCGAGACCTCGACGGTGGTGTTGAACCTTTCCTGGAAGGACTTGATCGCATCCGGCGAGACGTAGTCGGCGTAGCTGTACAACTGGAGCGTCGCGGCCTTCTCCGGGGCCAGCCCATCGGCGATCGGCTCGTTATCTTTCGGGATATCCCAGGTGACCGGACTGCTCGGCGCCGCGATGGTCATACTCGGTGCCGACGACGTTTGATCGGCCTTGGCGCACGCGTCCAGAAACGCTGCCAGGGCCGGCGTGCCGACCGTCAGCAGTGCGGCCCGCTGCAGAAACTGTCGCCGGTTCGGACGGGGTCGGTGGGGGACTGGCATGTGGGGCCTCCGGAGTCAGCGCGGTCATGGCTATCAGGACTCTCGCATATTTGGGGGAGCACTGCCCGACGTTGGCGTTCATTTCACGTGATGCCATCTTGTCGCCCGCCGAACTCCCACCTAGACTGAACACTCAGTCAGACCTAGACTGAATGCTCAGTCAGGAATTGCTCCCGGACCGCCTCCCCAGGCGCACAGGGCAATCGGTTGGAGGCTTCGGATGGCAGCGCCGGTTATTCTCAGCCCGGTCCACGACGACCTCGACGCCCTGGTCGCCGCCGAGGAGCAGATATTCCTGCGCCGCCAGCCGCGCAGCACCGAGATGATCGCGGCGGCCCGTGAGCATCTCGCCGGCGGGGCGACCTCGAACTGGCAGATCGCCGAGCCGCAGGCGGTGTGGATGAGTCACGCCGCCGGCTCCAAGGTGTTCGACGTCGACGGCACCGAGTACGTCGATATGCACGGCGGCTACGGCGCCTCCATCGCCGGCCACGCGCACCCGGCCATCGTGGCCGCGGTCAGCGAGCGGGTCCGCCGCGGAACGCATTTTGCACAGCCCACCGAGGACGCCATCTGGATCGCCGGCGAACTGGCCCGTCGCTTCGGCCTGCCGCTGTGGCGGTTCGCCAACTCCGGGACCGAAGCCACCATGGATGCCGTCCACCTGGCCCGGTCGCTGACCGGACGCGACCTGATCATCAAAGTCGAGGGCTGCTACCACGGCCATCATGACTCGGTTCAGGTGTCGATCCTCCCCGAAGCCGACGAGATCGGCCCGCGCGACCACCCGATCGGCGTGCCCGGCAACACCGGAATCCCCGCCGCAATAAGGGATTTGGTCGTCATCGTGCCGTTCAACGACCCGGAGGCGGTGGCCCGTGCATTGGCCGAGCATCCGGATCGGATCGCCGGGATGATCGTCGAACCGGTGATGATGAATGCCGGCATCATCCCGCCCGAGGACGGCTATCTGGCCGCGATCCGGGATCTGCTGCACGCCGCCGGAGCACTGTTGATCTTCGACGAGGTGAAGACCGGGTTCACCACCGGGCCCGGCGGAGTCACCGCACTGTCCGGCGTGACGCCCGATATGGTCTGCCTGGCGAAGGCATTGGGTGGCGGCATCTCCGTCGCGGCGATAGGCGGTACCACAGCGGTCATGTCGGCTATCGCCGACGGACGCTACGAACAGGTCGGCACCTTCAACGGCAACCCGCTGGCGATGGCCGCCACCCGGGCCAATCTCTCCGAGGTCCTCACACCGGCGGGCTACGCGCATATGGATCGGCTCGCCGATCGGCTGCGTTCCAACCTCGAAGCGACGATCTCCAAGCACGGCTACGGCTGGCGGGTGGTCAGCGTGGGCGCCAAGGGCTGTGTGACATTCCGCTCCGAACCCGTGCGTGAGTTCCGCGACTTCCTGCAGATCGATTCACGACTGGGCCATCTGCACTGGCTGATGCAACACAATGGCGGTGTTTTTCTGCCGCCCTGGGGCAAGGTGGAGCAATGGCTGCTCTCCGTCCAGCACGACGACGCGGATGTCGATCGCTTCGCCGCGAACTTCATCCGGTTCGCCGAGGCGGTGGCGGTCTGAGATCTCGCCGGTGGGTCGGCCCCCGGTGAGCGGCGGCGCGATCCGGCTGGAGAAGTTGACCAAGGCATTCGATGGGGTCCCGGCCGTCACCGGAATCGACCTCGACATCCCGGCCGGCCAGTTCTATTCGTTGCTCGGCGCGTCGGGTTGCGGTAAGACCACCATCCTTCGCATGATCGCCGGTTTCGAGAAGCCGGACTCGGGTCGCATCGAACTTGACGGCCGCGACGTCGCGGCCGACCCGCCGCACAAGCGACCCGTCAACACCGTGTTCCAGTCCTACGCCCTGTTCCCTTTCATGACCGTGTGGGACAACGTGGCCTTCGGGCTGCGCTATCAGAAGACCACGAAGGCCGAGGCGAAAGAGCGGGTCGGCGCCGCACTCGACCTGGTCCAGATGAACGCCTTCGCCAAACGCAAACCCGGGCAGCTCTCCGGCGGCCAGCAACAGCGCGTAGCACTGGCGCGGGCCCTGGTATTGCGGCCACGGGTGCTGCTACTCGATGAGCCGCTCGGCGCGCTGGACGCCAAGCTGCGCAAGCAATTGCAGCTCGAGTTGCGGGCGGTGCAGCGCGAGGTGGGTATCACGTTCGTCTACGTGACCCACGACCAGGAGGAAGCTCTCACCATGAGCGATCAGATCGCGGTGCTGGCCGAGGGAGGGGTCGAACAGGTCGGCCCGCCACAGGAGATCTACGCGGCGCCGGCGACGACGTATGTGGCCGGGTTCCTCGGATCGGCCAACATCTTCGATGCCGAGGTACTTGAGAGCTCGGATGGCGAGGCGTTGTGCTCAGCGATGTCGATGCGCCTCGGCGCGGCGGTCGACAAGGTCGTCGCACCAGGCCCGGCGGCCATCGTGATCCGGCCGGAACGCATCACACTGCTGCAGGCTCAGGAGCCGATTCCTCTCGGCTACAACGTCATCGGCGGCTCGGTGGCCGAGGTTGTCTACCTCGGCGCCTCGACACAGGTCCATGTGGATGTCGGGGAACCCACTGCCCTGGTTGTCGATGTGCCCAACCACTCCGGCCCGCTGTCCGTCGGCTACCGGCCCGGGATGTCGGTGAGGTGTCTATGCGCTCCCGACGCGGTGCGGGTGCTGCACCGCAGCCCCGCTGCGCCGGCCGCGCAGCCCGCCGGCGAAACCGGCTGAGACAGCCCGTCGGCGAGGCCGGCCGAGACAGTTCAGTGCGACGTGCGGCGCCCGGTCACCGACGGGGGCCGACGGCGCCGCCGCTCGGGGGGCAGGTTGAGTTCGCGTTCAGCGAATCGCATCGCGATGTCGTAGGCCACCTTGGCGTCGACCTCGGGATCCTCCAAAGCGACCTGGATGGACAAGCCGTCGAGCAGTGCGGAGAACTCCAGAGCGAACATCCAGGGGTCGACCTTGGCTTCGAGTTTGCCCGATTCGACGGCGTCGATGATCATCCGGCGCCAGCGGGCGTCGCGTTCGACCCGGCCGGCTCTCACCTCGTCGTGCCGGAAGGCCTGCGCCCACAAGTCGAACCACAGTCCCCACGCGCCCGGGATCTCATCGTCGCCAGATGGAATACAGGTCCACTGGATCAGCAGTGAAATCCGTTCCCGCAGTGAGGAAATCTCGGCAAGCATCTGCTCGGCCGCTTCGTAGAACGACTCCTCCGAGAAGCGCAGCGCGTCGACCAACAGTCGGTCACGTGTGCCGAAGTAGTAGATGACCAGGGCCGAACTCACTCCCGCACGCTTGGCGACGTCGGAGATGCGGGTCTCGGAAAAGCCGCGTTCGCAGATGAGTTCGGCAGCCGCGCGTAACATCTGGACGCGCCGCGCTTCGTTGTTCTCGGTCGCCGGTGCAGGTTCGGCCATGTCGTGGTGCTCCTGGTGTCAGCGCTGGCACTTGTTGAAATCCTAACACTTGATTAAATTGAACAGTCAGTCAGGACGCCCTCCCGGGCCGACGGAAGTGGGACGCCCCATGCCTAGCAACTATGACGCCATCGTGATCGGCGGGGGCCACAACGGGCTGGTCGCGGCCGCCTATCTCGCCCGCTCGGGAGCCCGGACGCTGGTACTTGAATCGCGTGGCTCGCTCGGCGGTGCAGCCACCACCGAATCGCCGTGGGAGGACGCCCCGCATCTGCGGGTGACGCGGCTGTCCTACGTGATGAGCCTGATGCCTCCCAGTGTCGTCAGCGACCTGAGCCTGGAACGCCACGGCTACACAGTGCACCCGATGGGCCCCTACTACCAGGCATTCCCCGAGGGTGGGTCGCTGACCATCTACGAGGATGACCCGGCTCGCACCCACGAGCAGCTGGCCAAATGGTCCAAGAAGGATGCCGACACCTGGCCCACGTGGAACGCGTGGCTGGAGGGCATCGCCGACGTGCTGGGTCCGCTTCTGACCCAAGTGCCGCCGAACATCGGTTCGCACCGTCCGGGGGACCTGCTGGACCTGGCGAAGCTGGCCTGGAGCCAGCGTGGGATCACCACCCGGATGACCGGCGACGTAACCCGGCTGCTCACCATGAGCATCGCCGACCTGCTCGACGACTGGTTTGAATCTCCCCAGATCAAGGGCGCGCTGGCCGTCAATGGCGTGATCGGGACCTGGGCCGGTCCCTACGAACCGGGCACCGCCTATGTCATGGCACACCACTCGATCGGCGACGTCGGCGACGGCCAGCTCGGCAGCTGGGGCTACCCCGAAGGCGGCATGGGGGCCGTCTCAGAGGCTATCGCCCGTTCCGCCCGAAGCTTCGGGGCGGAGACCCGCACCAACTCGCGGGTGTCGCGGGTGTTGGTGCGCAACAGCCGGGTTCAGGGTGTCGTGCTCGAGAACGGCGACGAGATCCACGCGCCATTGGTGGTCACCACGCTTCATCCCCGTACCGCGTTCCTGGACCAGATTCCGCGCCACGAGCTGCCGGAGGATTTCGTCACCGACATCGAGCACTGGAAGACCCGCAGCGGCGTGGTGAAGATCAACCTGGCTCTGGCGGAGCTGCCGAATTTCACCGCCGATCCCAGCCACGGCCAGGCCGGGCACCACACCGGCTCGGTCGAGATGGCACCGACGATGGAGTACATCGAGGCCGCCTTCCAGGACGCCCGGGCCGGCCGCCCGGCGCTGGCGCCGTTCAGCGACGGCGTGATCCCGACGACGCTGGACAAGACCCTCAATCCGGATGGCACGCACATCATGTCGCTGTTCACCCAATGGGTCCCTGCCGACTGGGCCCAGGAGCCGCACACGGTGGAACTCGAGGCCTACGCCGACCGACTGATCGACCTCTACGACCAGGTGGCGCCCGGATTCAAGGGCTCGATCCTGCACCGCGACATCGTCGGACCGCACGAGATGGAAGTGGAGTACGGGCTGATCGGCGGCAACATCTTCCACGGCGAGCTGTCGCTGGAGCAGCTGTTCCATATGCGGCCGGCGCCGGGGTTCGCCGACTACCGCACCCCGATCGCCGGCCTGTACAACGGCAGTTCGGCCACCCACGCGGGCGGCGGTGTTTGCGGAATCCCCGGGTGGCAGGCCGCGAAGGCCGCTCTGGCCGACAAGAAGCGTGGCAGCCGCAAGGGTCTCGCAGCGCTGGGCCGGCGCTTCTGACCGCGTCCATGCCCGGGGACGCGCCGGGCGGCCGACTGCGCAGCGCCGCGGTGGACGCGATGCTCGGCGCCCGGTCGGTGGCGCTCGTCGGCGCCAGCCCACGGCCCGACAGCTTCGGCGCGCGAATGGTCCTCGAAGCCATGCGCAGCTCTGCGCGAATGCATCTGGTGAACCCCCGATACGACCGGATTGACGGCGTGGCGTGCGCGCCGTCGTTGGCTGCGCTCGACGAGCCGGTGGATCTGGTGCTGCTGGGCGTACCCGACGCGGCGCTGCTCGGCGAGCTTCAGGCCGCGGCCAACGCGGGAGCCCGCGGTGCCGTGGTGTTCGGCTCCGCCCACGTTCCCGGGCTTCGCGAGGAAATCGCCACCATCGCCACCGCAGCCGGTATGGCGCTGTGCGGGGCGGGTTGCATGGGCTTCGTCAACAATGCGACAGGACTGCGGGCACTGGGCTATCTGGAGCCCGATCCCCTTGCAGCCGGAGGGGTTTCGCTGGTCACACACTCCGGGTCGGCGTTCTCAACCCTGCTGCGCGCGAACCGCGGGTTCGGTTTCCGGCTGGCGGTCTCCTCCGGCCAGGAACTGGTCACCGACACCGCCGACTACGTCGACTATGCACTGGACGACCCCCGGACGACGCTGATCGCACTGCTGCTCGAGACGCCCAGAGCCGCACGGCGGCTGCGCGCCGCCCTGTACCGCGCAGCCGAGCAGGACGTTCCGGTGGTGATCCTGTCGGTCGGGCATTCGCCGCGCGGCCGCGCGATGGTGGCCGCACACTCCGGGGCGCTGGCCGGCGATGACGTCGGCTGGCAGGCATTCTGCACCCAGACCGGCGCGGTCCGGGTGCGGGACATGGCCGAGTTGTGCGACACGATAGAGCTTTTCGAGGCCGGCCGGCGGCGCCACCCAGGCTCGCACGGGATCGCCACCGTGCACGATTCCGGAGCCGAACGGGCATTGTGCGCCGATCTGGCCCATGATCTGGGCGTCGATTTCACA
>Ga0315285_10002955_pt1 | contig 17765 bp, 11 predicted proteins | sample YL17G09_36_MG_FD_203698 | JGI IMG/M metagenome (GOLD analysis project Ga0315285, IMG submission 203698) | Sediment microbial communities from Yellowstone Lake, YNP, Wyoming, USA - YL17G09_36 | ecosystem: Environmental > Aquatic > Freshwater > Lake > Sediment | place: USA: Wyoming | collected... | reverse complement strand
GAAATCCGCCACCAAGTTGCCCGTCCCGAAACCTGCCCATGATTCCCCTCTCGCCGATACGACAGACGGGCACACGGCCGTGTGCCCCTACGGTTCTTCGATGCGGCCCTCGTGGAGGCGGATGATGCGATCCAGAGAGCGGGCGAAGTCGGGATTGTGCGTGGCCACCATCAGCGTGGTATTTTCGTCGCGGGCCAGCCGTTCGAGGATCCGCTGCACGCCGAGCGCGGCCTCGCCATCGAGATTGCCGGTGGGCTCATCGGCCAGAACGATGCTCGGTTTGTTCATGAGCGCGCGGGCCACGGCCACGCGCTGGCACTCGCCACCGGAAAGCTCTCCCGGACGGTGCTCCAAGCGGTGTGACAGACCCACTTGATCGAGCAGAGATTTCGCGCGCGCAACGGCTTCGGGAGTCTCGCCGTTTCCCATGAGCCGCGCTGGCATGAGCACATTTTCGAGCGCGCTGAACTCGGGCAGCAGATGATGAAACTGAAAGATGAACCCCACCTGCCGGTTGCGCAGCACCGCCAGCTCATCCGACGAGAGTTTCGTTATGGCCTGTCCGTTGATGTAGATTTCGCCCGAGGTGGGCCGGTCAAGCGCGCCCAAAAGATGCAGGAGCGTGGACTTGCCGACCCCCGACGGCCCGACCACCGCCACCTGCTTCCCCGATTCGACCGACAGATCAATGTCGTGCAGAACCGGCACCTCGAGATGGCCGAGGCGATAGGATTTGGAGAGACGTTCGGTGCGAAGGGCGTGCGTCATACGATTTCAATGTAACGATATTCGCCGCGAGATGCAACGTCCGGCCCGCAGGCCGCCCGATTCATTCAGACCTCATGCTTCAGCCAAGAGCCGCGGCGGAAGAGCCACAAGCCGGCCAGTCCGCCCAGAATGTGCGCCAGTCCCCAACCGGCCATCATCGCGTAAGGGCCCAATTCGAGCAGCGTGCCGAGAACGTACATGAAGGGAATCACCATGACCCACGAGTGGATCAGCGACAGGATCATGGGCGGCATGTTTTGGCCCGCGCCTTCGAAAGCGGTTTCCGCGCCGATGTGCAGACCGATGAAGGGCAGACTGAGGGCCATGATGCGCAGAATGGCCGTCCCCGGAGCGAGCATGGAAGGATCGGAGAAGAACATACGCACCACCAACGGTGCGCCCGCCACCAGCACCGTCGCATAACCGACCATGATCCACGCCGCCAAACGAATGGACAACACGCCCGCCAGCCATGCCTTGCGCAGGTCGCGGTTGCCGAGAAACTGGCCGATGAGCGCGCCCGTTCCCAGCCCCAGCCCGACCACGATCATCACACCGAAGTGCATGACCTTGCTCGCCATACCGTAGAGCGCGACCATGAGGGTGCCGTAGCCGGCCACAAGTTTAACGGCCACCGACATGGCAACCGAAAAACTGAGCGCGTTGATGCCCGCCGGAAAACCGATGCGGAACATCTGCCACATCTCGTCGAAAACGGGCCACGGCGCGCGCAGCCAGCGGACGCGCACGGGAGAACTCGCGCGATCCAGACAAAGCAATCCCGTTATCACTACGCTGACGTGCGCGGCGGTGGTGGCAATGGAAGCTCCGAGAATGCCAAGTTCGGGTACAGGCCCCCAACCGAAGATGAGCAAGGGATCGAGCACGCAATTCACCACCGTGCCGAGAACCTGAATCCACAGCGCGGCCCGCGGCAGGCCGATGCTGCGCAGCGCGGTATAGACCGAATAGCCGGTCATGGCGAAACCGAGAATGGCCAGTTGCAGCACGCCGTAGCGCAGTCCTAACTCGCGGACTTCGGGCGAGGCTCCCATGAAACGGAGCGCCCACGGCAGCAGCGCAATGCCGATCAAGCCCAGCGCAAGCCCGAAGCCGAACTTGAGGAAGAAGGTGCTCTTGATGGCGCGCTCGGTGCGCTCCATGTCTCCTTCTCCGAAACGGCGGCTGATGAGAGCCACGCTGCCGGTGCCCACGACCATGTTCGGAAAAGCGAGCACCCAGATGAAGGCGGCGGACATGGTGATGGCGGCCACCGGAGCGGGTCCGATGCGCGCCAGCCAAAACATATTGATGAGCTCGTAGAGCGCCGCCACGAGGAAGCCGCCCATCGAGGGCAATCCCATGGAGAGCACTTCACCGAAGATGGCGGATTTGAATTCGCGCGCGAAGCCGGGAGGCGGTGCGCCGTTCAAAGGGCCGTGGATGAGTTCCGCGATGTGGCGCGGAGGACGGGTGCGTAACATGATGCTTGTCTGACTGAAAAGATGCTGGGCGGGGCAGGCAAGATGCCTGCCGCCGCGGTCTCCATACCAAAAGCCCACCGCCTTGCGGCGGTGGGCTTGGCAAAAGTCGGTGTCCTGAGACGCTCTGACTTATGCAGGCAAACTCCCAGCGCCGGAGAGCGGCACCATAGGCGGCAACACGGTCGGGATATTGGGAGTTCGCTGAGACATGAAATCAGGAAACGAGTTGCGTGGTATTCAAGAGCACTGATTCAATATAGGCACCGGAATTCAAGTTGTCAAGGCGCGAGAGGCCCCTTGGTTCACGCATTTTCCACGAGCCGGTGGGCCGCTGGCGCTTCGCGTTTGCCTCTCTCTATGTCGGACTATATTGCTTTTTGCAGGCCAGAGCGGTATATTCGTAAGGTGAATAGATTTCAATTGTTTGTCCGGCGGCCACGGCTATTACCGGTGGTCTGGGATTGACGATTTTCTTTTCCCCTAAGTCGTTCTTAAACAAAGTATTGCATTGGCTGCCGGGGCTGTGGTAGTCAGGTTCTGGCGTGCGGCGCGCGGAGAGGATCATCTATCTTGCGAGGAGGTTCTGCCATGAAGTTGAACCGATTTTTGCTGGTCGTGCCGGTGATGCTGGTCACTGTTCTGCCAGCTCAGGCCCAGTTCAAGGATCTCGGTTACGAAGTGGGGATTTCGGGAGGCATTGTTCAGATCAACAATGAGTCGGACGGCGCGAAGCTGTCGGGAGCGGTCGAGGCGTGCGTGGCCTATCCGCTGCTCGATCCGTTGCAAGCGGAGTTCGGCATCGGATACCGCGAGCTGCGGGGGAAGGACTATCATGGAGTCGTCGCGCCGGTGGACTTGCGGCTGCGCTTCAACCTACTTTATATCCCGCGCTGGATTCCCTACGTCTACGCGGGAATCGGGCTGCTCTACTTCGACGCCAGCAACTGGCCGGAGAGCGCGGAACGCGGCACCCCGCACGTGGGCTGGGCCGGCCTGATTCCGTTCGGCGCGGCTCCGTTCGGCGCGGGAGTGCAGTACCGGCTGGACGAGTACTTCTCCGTGGACGTGCGCGGAGCCTACAACCTGAGTCTGAGCGATCGCGTCAATCCCGTGAATGACGGCAGCGGCGACAGCTATCTGAACGTGCTGGCGGGTCTGCGAGTCAGCATGGGCTCGGGCAAGAAGGATACCGATGGCGACAGCCTGACGAATGACATCGAGAAACGCATCGGCACGGACAAGAAGAATCCCGATACCGACAGCGACGGACTGAGCGATGGTGAGGAATATCTCACGTACCAAACCGATCCGCTGCGTGCAGACACCGACGGGGACGGTCTCAGCGACGGGGCCGAGGTTCGCGAATACCGGACCGATCCGCTGAAGGATGATACTGACGGGGACGGACTCAGCGACGGACGCGAGGTTCTGGAGTATAAGACGTCACCCACCAACCCGGACACGGACGGGGATGGACTCGACGACGGTCAAGAAATCACAGAATTCAAAACTGACCCCACTCAAGCGGACAGCGACGGCGACAGCTTAAGCGACGGGGACGAGGTCAAGGAGCACAAGACCGATCCCACCAAGGCCGACAGCGACGGCGGTTCGGTGAATGACGCCGCCGAGATTGCGCGCGGGTCGAATCCACGGAGCGCGGCCGACGACATTCCCAAGATCGCGGTGGAGATCGGCAAGCCGATCGTGCTCGAAGGTATTCGCTTCAAGAGCAGCAGTTCGCAGATTCTTCCCGAATCGGAGGCGATCCTCAACGACGTTTTCGAAACGCTGCGGGACAACACACAGATCGTGGTGGAGATCCACGGTTATACGGACAACAGCGGCACGGCGGCGCGCAATCTGAAGCTCTCGCAGGAGCGGGCGGCGGCGGTGCGCGAGTGGCTGGTGGCCAAAGGGATCTCCGGCGAGCGGCTCACGGCGCGAGGCTTCGGCGCGGAGAATTCCATCGCGCCTAACGACACGGCGCAGAATCGGGCCAAAAACCGCCGTATCGAGTTCGTACGCGTGAAGTAAACTGGCCGGGTATCTGCACGGCATGGCAGAGCCGGCCGCGGGGGCCGGCTCTGCGCCGTCTCATCGCCGCTCTCCCGATCCTCACGGGGCGATTCCGGGAGGACGCAGGCGGCGGGGCAGCATCAAACAAATGGGCGGGTCCATGCGTCAAAGTCTTCGAGACGAGGTTCTCAGGTCTGCGACAGGCGGCAGCCCATACCTGTTCTCCAAGTCCTCTGGTTGCCGGCAGCTTAGTTATGATAATACAGTATAATACAGACACTGCCATCAAAACGGACCGGGAGCGTTCAGTGCAGTTTCATGAGCAAGTGCACAGAGACTTGCTATTTTGCCCGCAAATTGCTAAACTGCGTTGTCCCCTAAGTTTCACCTCTGATCTGAACGTTCTGGAGGGAGCGGACATTCCCCAAGTGTGATCTGTTTGGTGGCTGTGCAGACTGGAATCCGGCCAATAGGCCGGATCTGGATTGATCCCGGGAAGCTGATGTCCGTCTCTCGGAGCGTGCGGACTCTCCGCCTCACTCCTTTTTTTCCTCTCTTCATCCTGTGCCTGTGGGCGTGGGCCGAGTCGGCTCAGGCTGCGGTGGGCTTTTCGCTGGTCCTGCCCGACAGCTCGAGCGCTCGTCTTCTTAGCCGTCCCACGCCGCGCGGGATTTCGCGTTTCCAGCCTCGCCCTATCATCCAGTACAATCCCGCGGGAATGCTGCGTACGGTCAGGTGGGATTCCAGCTACACGCAGGTGGTGATGGCCATCGAGGCCCGGGGCACGTACGTGCGCCAGCCGGACGTCCTGCTGCGCGCGGACTATGTGGCGCTGCGACTGGCGAGTGATCTTCGGGACGCCGTGCGCGAGGCCAGACTGCGCTCGTACCGAGTGGAGTCGCAGCGGGCCGCCGGAGAGGGGCTGGCCATTGACCTGCCGTACCGCATCAAGTCGAAGACTTTCAGGCGGCTTTTCGGCGGGGACAACGTGGGCGTGCGCGTGCAGGGCAACATCCAGATCAACGGCAACCTCCGCCGCCAGAAGTTCGACGAGTTGCAGCAGGCCACCCAGCGGAACACCAACACGAGCTTCCGCATAGACATGGTCCAGCGCTTCACCATCACCGGCAAGATCGGGCAGAAGGTGGAGGTGAAGGTGGATCAGGACAGCGAACGGATGTTCGATTTCGAGAACTCTCTCAAGCTGACCTACACGGGCGAGCCGGACGAAATCGTTCAGAAGGTGGAAGCGGGCAACGTGAGCCTGAATTTAGGGACCAAGCTGGCCACGTTCTCGGGCCGGAACACGGGGCTGTTCGGGCTCAAGACCGAGGCCCGGGTGGGAGCGCTCAATCTGACGGGCATCGCGTCTTTGGAGCGCGGTCAGAAGAACCGGCAATCCCCCAACCAGCTCGCGCAGCAGGGACGTTTTGACGAGCAGGACTTCATCCGCTACCGCTACTTCTGGCTCACAGCCACCGACATCGCCGGTGACAACCGAATCATCCCCAACTACCGCGACAACTACCGCCATTACGACAACAGCCGCAGCCACGTGTCCATGCCCGAGGCCTACCAGATCGAAGAGATCATGATGTATGTGAGTCTGGGCGTCGGCGAGACCATGGAAACGCAAGGCTACGGGCGGGCGGCGGCCATGCAGTTCATTCAGGACCTGAACGCGGACACCTTCCAGCAGGACCAGAACCGGCAGGAGCGAAGCTGGAAGCAACTGACTCTGGGCTCGGACTACGAGGTGGATCGTCAGCTGGGATTCATTCGCTTGCGGCAGGAGTTGGGGAATCAGGCTCTGGCCTGCGGCTTCCGGCTGCGGGGAGTCCCCGGCGACACGAACACGGCGGCCCGCACGTTCGGCGATCTTCAGATCTCGCAGAGCATGCGGGTGATTCTGCTCAAGCCGGAACAGCCCAATCCGCAGACGGATTCGACGTGGAACCTGACTTTCCGGCACGTGTACAGTCTGGGCGGGACCAGTCTGGATCCGAACAACTTCAAGCTGACGATTGTTCGACGCGCGGCCAGCAGCGCGCAACAGGAGACGGGCCCCATCGGGAGCACCGAGAGCTACTTGCAGTATTTCCGGTTTGATTTGGGTGACGAGATGGGCGGCGGTCCCAACGGGCTGGTGGACAACAACCCGACCATCGTGCGTTGGGATTTGGGCGAGCTGCATTTCCTTGACCTGACCCCGTTCGATCCTTCCGGCTACTTGGTGCAGGGGCAGCTCGACACCGTGCGCTGGGGGCTGTGCGGGCTGCCGGGGCGGACTCCCGACGACACGGCGTTCTGCGCGCCGTGGCTGTACCATCAGAACCCGACCGGCTATCAGAACGTGAGCCCCTTCTGGGAGTTTCAGACCGAATTCAAGGGATCGGCCTCGATCTTCCAGCTCGGGCCTTTGGTTCTCGAAGGTTCGGAAGAGGTCACCCTGAACGGCCGTCCTTTGCAGCGGAACATCGGCTACTCCATTGACTACGGTTCGGGCGAGTTGCGCATTCTGGACGAGCGCGCCACGGCGCCGGGAGCGGCGCTCGATATCACCTACGAGTCGGGGCGCGTCTTCCAACTGGACAAGACCACGCTGTTGGGGGCGCGCGCCGAATACGATCTGTGGGACGACGCCTACGTGGGCGGGATGGTGCTCTATCTGAATCAGAAGACCCTCGACCGCCGGGTGCGCATCGGCAACGAGCCGATTCGCAACACTCTTTGGGACGTGAACAGCAGCATGCGGTTCAAGCCGGCGCTGTTGTCGCGGATGGTGGAAGCGCTGCCGCTGGTGCACACCACGGCCGGCTCGGAGGTGAATTTCGACGGCGAGGTGGCGCGTGTCTTTCCCAATCCGAACTCACTGGAGAACGCGCGCACGGGCGATTTCAACGGGCTGGCCTTTCTCGATGATTTTGAGGGCGCGCGGCGGGCCATTCCGCTGGGGCTTACGCGCCGCATGTGGACGGTCTCCTCGATGCCGCAGAACGCGCCAGACATTGACCTGCGGCGCGGACGGCTGCGCTGGTACAACCCCAATACGCGCGATCAGGTGCCGGTGCGGGACGTCTTCCCCGAGCGCGAGGTCAACTCGCAAGTGGCGAACACGCTGCAGTCGTTGTGGCTTTCGTTTGCGCCGGACGCGACGGACGGGCAGCCGCCCGAGCGCAGTTGGGCGGGGGTAATGCGCTACTTGGGCGAGGGCTACGCCGACCAGTCGAAGTCGCAGTATCTGGAGTTCTGGATTCAACTGCCGCCGGAGGGCCGGTTGTCGCCGGGGGCCAAGCTGTTGGTGGACTTGGGCCAGGTTTCGGAGGACGCTCTGCCCAACGACAGCATGGATTCCGAGGACAAGCCGGAACCCGGACAAGTCGGCACCAATCCGATTCCCACGCGCGAATACGGCAACGGCATGCTCGACCCGAACAACGGCGAGGACACCGGCATAGATCACCAGTTCGGCGCGGATCCCGCCGACGTGGCGCGCTGGAACGGCAATGACCTGCCGCCCATTCCCTCGTGGGATGACTGGGCCTCGGCCATGGGCGGCAGCTTCGGGCAGATCAACGGCACGGAGAAAAACAAGGATGACGAGGGCGGCGGCTATCCCGACACCGAAGACCTGAACGGCAACAACAATCTCGACGTCATCAACAGCTATTTTTCCTACACCATAGACCTGTCCTACAGCAGTCCGTACATCGTGGGCGGACAGAACAACGCGCGGCGCTGGCGGCTGTTTCGCCTTCCCATAGACAGCAATGATCCGCGGCTGCGGCGCACGGTGGGGGGAGCGGATCTCACCAACATTCGCTGGGCGCGGCTCTATCTGACCGGCTTCAGCCAGCCGGATTCGATTCAGATCATCCAGATGGACATTGTCTCCAACGAATGGCTGCCGGTCATCACCACCGCCGACACCACGCAGTACGTGTCGTCGGCGGTGATCAACACCCATGAGAATCCCGGCTACCGCAGTCCGCCGGGGGTGGAAGGAGACGTGGACCCGATCACGCAGCTCCGGCAGCGCGAGCAGTCGCTGGTGTTGAAGATCAACGAGCTGGACAACGACACCGCTTCGACGGCGCCGTCCGGGTTCTTCGTGGCCAAGAACCTGTTCCAGGAGTACAATCTGTTGGAGTACAAGCGGCTGAAGATGTTCGTGCACGGCGGCGACTCGCTCGAGGGTGCGCGTTTCGCCGACGAGACCTTTCAGCTGATCTTTCGGCTGGCGCAGAACTCGGATATCAACGCGAATTACTATGAAATCATCACCACCGTCAAGCCGGACTGGGATGCGACGAACCACATTGACGTGGCGATGAACGAGCTGTCCATGATGAACTCGCGGCGCGAGGCGGCGGGGCTGACCGGCGGCCAGCGTTTCGCCTATGCCTACCGCCCGAATGAGCCGGGCGACAGCCTGGTCATCAAGGGCAGTCCCACCCTCGCGCGGGTGGGTTATCTGGCGCTGGGGGTGCGTCTTCTGCCCAAACATGTGCGCGTGCGCGACAAGGAAATCTGGGTGGACGAGTTGCGCGTGTCGGACATCTACAAGGATCCGGGAACCGCGGCCGAGATCAACGCCGCCGTCAAATTCGCGGATCTGGCGGATTTCTCGGGGAGCTATCGGATTACGGACGCCGATTTCCACAACGTCAACCAGCGCATCAACGCCGACCAGTCGAGTTCCGAGGGCTGGCGGGGGAATTTCGGGTTCAACCTGCAGAAGTTCCTGCTCGAACGGTGGGGATTCCGACTGCCGCTGTCCGGCAGCTACACCCGCACCGTCACCACGCCGCGGGTGATTCCCGGAACGGATACGCGCATCAATCCGCGCGCCGCGCCCGACAGCATTCGCGCCTTTCAGGAGGGGTTGCAGCTTCGGGCGCAGTACAGCAAAGCGTCCGGTTCAAAGAATCCGCTGGTGCACTACACGCTGGAGCCGTTGGGCGCAAGCTGGGATTACTCCCTCGACAATCGCCATGACCACAGCGTGGCCAAAGACCATAGCGAGCAGGTCGGCGCTCAGGTGTCCTACAGCCTGCCGATCTCAAAAGGCAACGGGGTGCGGCCGTTGTGGTGGATGAAGCGAATACCGCTGCTGAACCGGCTGGGCAATCCGTCGTTCTTCTACAAACCTACGCGCCTGCAGCTCGGCGCGCAGGCCAGCAAGCGCACCGGCACGCGCGAGACGCGGCCCGCCTACTCGCTGTCCGACAGCGGGATCGTACAGACCATCCAGCGCACGATCTCGTGGCAGTTTGCCACCACCCGCTCGCTCAACACCGGTTTCGCTCCGTTCGGTCCGTTGACGCTGGACTACACGCGCTCGCACCGCGGGGCCATAGACTCGACGGGCAACTGGGACAACCTGTTGCGCTTCGATTTCGGGCGCACCTCCAACATCACGCAGACGGCCTCGGCGGTTTACAATCCGCAGCTTCTCTCGTGGCTGCGGCCGAATTTCAATTACTCGGGGGGCTATACTTGGAATCAGACCAATTTCGCGCAGGAGAACGGTCAGGGAGTTTCCAACCAGCGCTCCTTCGGCACCGACCTGCAACTGGACTTGGCTCAGATTTTCGGCCGGGGCGGACGCGGTGGACGCGAGCGGCAAGGAGAGCGGCGCGGCGAGCCGCCGCGGGAAGAAGGATCGCAACGCCCGGGTGAGTTGGGCGGCATGCCTCCGATGCCCGGCGGCGAAGAGAAGCCACCGGAGGGAACCGAGGAGAAGCCGCCCGAGCCGCCTCATCGCCCGGCCGAAGAAGAAGCACCACAGAAACCGGCAGCGGCCGACAGCAGCGGCACGAAGCCTCAGCCTGCCGCCGACTCGACGCAGGGGAAAGCGGCGGCGCGCGGCGCCTCACCCCTCAAGAGTTTGCTGCAGCTCTTTTCACCGCTGAAAAAAGGGCTGTTGATGCTCGACCCGATTACGCTGAACTACGATAACACGGCCAATCACGCACAATCGGGCACGCTGGGACAACCGGGTTGGAACTATCAGCTCGGGTTCACGCAGAACGCGGGGCTTCCCATCGCGGCGGGTTACGTGTCCAGCCCCACCACCACCAAAGGACAGAACATCACCGGGCGTTCAGGTCTGAAGGTGAGCCGCGACCTGCGCTTTACCTTCAGCCACGCCTACCGCGTTCAGGAAAACATCGGCTCTTCGAGTACGGGTTCCAATGAACAGACGATGTTCTGGCTGTCCGGCAAGGGAGCGGGCGTGAAGGCCTATCCGTTCGTGGACGTGACGGCCGACCTGGCGGGGCTGGAGCGCATTTCCTTCTTGAGCAAAGTGACGCGTTCGGTGGCGCTGAGTTCCGGCTTGTCCAACCGCATGCAGGAGAACTGGCAGGACAACTCCTCGAACGTGACCACCCGCAATTACACGCAGCAGTGGAATCCGCTGATCGGCATGAACGTCTCGTGGAAGGCCGAGCTGGAGTCCAACATTCGCTACAGCTCATCGCGGACATTCGCCGACAACGTGACCTCGCGCAGCAAGGGGCGGCAATCCGACAATCAGCTCACGGCCACGGTGACCTACACCTTCCGCACGGGGTTCAAGCTGCCGCTGCTGTTCATGCGGCCCATTCACTTGCAGAATCAGACGTCGTTCTCGCTGAACGGCGACTACCGCAAGCAGCGCAACGAATCCACCGAAACGGGCAGCGACGCCTACGTGGTGCGGGGCGCCACCAGTTCGTGGTCGCTGCAGCCGCGCGTGACTTACACCTTCTCCAACACGGTGCAGGGTCAGGCTTACGTGCAGGTTCAGCAGACCAGGAACGACGTGACGCAGAGCAAGTCGCGGCTCTTCGAGTTCGGCATTCAGGTCACCATTTCCATCCGCGGGTGAGGGAGCGGAGATGATCGCGGCGGCCATAGACATCGGCACCAACACCACGCTGGCTCTGCTCGCGCAAGGCGAGGGCGGCGGCTTGCGGGTGCTCAAGGATCAGTTGGTGGCCAACCGGCTGGGCGAAGCGCTGAAGGACGGACCCGAGCTGTCGCGGGAGACGATCACGCTCAACGTGGATCTGTTAGCGGAGATGGCGCGCGATTTCCGCCGCGACGGAGCGGAAGGGTTCGCGGTGGCCGGGACCAGCGCATTGAGGCGGGCCAGGAACCGCGCCGAGTTCATCGCCGCCGTGCGCGAGGTGGTGGGCTTGCAGGTGGAGGTGATCGGCGGACGCGACGAGGCCGCGCTCACCTATCTGGGGGCGGTGTCCAACCGCGAAATCTATCCCGGCGAACGAGTGGGAGTGCTCGATTTGGGCGGCGGCTCGACCGAAATCGTGGAGGGCCGCGGGATGATTGCCGGTCAGGGATACAGCATGGACATGGGTTCGGTGTACCTCACCAACGAGTTCTTTCACAGCGATCCCCCCACCGAAGAGCAACTGCAAACGCTGCGCAGGCACTTGCGCGAGCACGTGCCGCCGCTCGTCAGCAGTCTAAGAGGCGCCGCCATGCCGTGGATTTTGGTGGGCGGCACGGCGGTAACGCTGGCGATTTTGAAAGCGGGACTGCGGCGTTACGAGCCTGAAGCCATCGGCGGATCACTCCTGAGCCGAGATGACATCGAACGGTTGATTACAAGTTTCGCCGGCAAGTCATCGCAGGAGTTGCAGCGTTTGCCGGGCATGCCCACGGGCCGCGGGCGCTCGATTTTAGCGGGTTCCATTTTGCTGCACGAGATTCTGACGGCGCTGGACGTGGCGGAGGGCGTGGTCAGCGAACGCGGACTGCGGCACGGTTTATGGCTGGCAAGATTCGGGAGGAGGGGAAATGCGTAAGCTCTTCTTGTTCACAGTGACGGCCTCCTTCATGCTGGCGGGATTGTGGGGCTGCGAGGACGGCACCATTGTCGAGCCGCCGTTCGTGGAACTGCCGCTGCTATCGGCTCCCTCCGCTCTCTTGGCCAATGTGGACACTTTCTACACCTATGCCGTGCGCGTGACCGGTGCGCAGGCCGATTCCGTTCTTTGCGAGGTACGACGGCCCGATGGGAGCGCGGTGACCGGTTTTGCGCTCTTGGATGACGGCAACGGGACGGTCATTGGCGGACCGCCGTATGCCAGCTCGACCTCGGGCGATATTGCCGCCAACAACGGCACATTTACTCGCAGCATCAACTCCCTGCTTCTGGCCGGCAGCATCAGCGGTGTTTACGGGTTTACGTTTCGCGCCATGAGCGGCGGTACGGAGCGAGCCAGCCGGTCGCTCAACGTGCAGATCGCAAATGTGGCGCCGTGTGAGATCGTCGCGTGGCCCCAGGATAGCAGCTTCGCCGAATGCTTCGCGCCGATTGACATGGAAGTGCACGTCTCCCGCGATTCCGCCGACCGCGTGGACAGCGTGTGGATGGTGGTGTGGGGCGGGAGTCGTCCGGAGTTCCAGAATAGTCTGCCTTTCGCGGCGGCCTTGGGCGACACGGTGTGGCGGCGCATGCTCGATCCCACCGCCTTTTCGTGCGCGCAGAGCAGCCCGCCCGTGCCGTACTTGCTGCACTACTTCGCCAAGACGCGCTTCGGCCTTTCCGCCGAGCAGACGGTGACGGTGAATTCGTTCACCAATCACCTTCCGACTTTGTCCAATCCGGTCATGCCCGACACAACCTATCGGCCAGCGGAGGCAGGTGTGGTGGACACGATCACGGTCACCGTGGATTTCAGCGATTGCGAGTTAGCGGGCGAGATCCACTACTACGGCCTGCTCTTCGACCGCTCGCGCGATGACACGCTGAACTGGAGCACGCATCCCGATTTCTTTCTGCGCGACGACGGACTGGCGCGCGACGCTATAGCCGGGGACGGCCGCTATACTGTGGGACTGACCATCACGCGCAGCGACACGCTGCTGAACAATCTGTACTATTTCCGCTTCTATGCCGTCGAGTGCGCGCCGCCTGATCTTCAGTCCGCTTATCTGTTGGACAGCATGCGGGTGATTCAAACTTCGGGCGGTGTGGCGGCTTCTGCACGGAGCGATGATTTCGGCATAGGAACCGTGAACGAAGGGTTTCGCCCATGAAGTGTCTTCGGGTTCTGCTTGTTCTGACATTGACGACGGCTGCGGTGGCGCAGTTTGCTCCGTCGAGTTTGCGGCTCACGGCCAATCTCGACGAGACGGCCGCGCCCGAGCCGCGCCTGGCGTCCAACGTGATCATTGATATTCTGCCGGCAGCGAATCCGGACGTGTTGTGGCTGGGCACGGGCGGCGGAGTGAGCCGCATGACCGTGGACGCGACACAGCCGCTGGGCTTCCGCTTTGAGAGCTACGGTCAGCCGCAGGGTTTGGGACAGGGCGGTGTGAGCGGACTTCTGGTGACGGATTCCATCATCTGGGCGTCTTTTGCCTATGACACGAGTGTGGGCATCTCGGGCGCGGGCGGCGGATTAGCCTATAGTCGCGACGGCGGAGCGACGTGGACATGGCTGCCGCAGCCGCGTGACCGCATTTATGATCTGGATCAAACGACCGGTTTTGATCGTGTGTTAGGTTATTGGCCGACCACCACCAGCGTGGACAATATCACTTACGACATCGCGCTCAGCGACAGTTTCGTGTGGATCGTCTCCAAGGGCGGCGGCCTGCGCAAGCACGTATTCGCGGCCGACTACACAGACTACCGCGACACCACCGGCTGGAGGGTCGTCAGCCCGGACACGTTTCATTTTCATCCCGGCGAGATTCTGAATCATCGCGCGTTCAGCCTGCTCTACGCGGAGGGCGCACTGTTCGTGGGCACGGCGGGCGGCATCAACAAGAGCACGGACAACGGCCGCACGTGGCGCAATATCAATGCGGCCAACGGTGGAATCTCCGGCAACTTCGTGACCGCCATGGCTTATCAAGCGAGTGAGAACGCTCTCTGGGCGGCTACGTGGCGGGCCGAGGGCGCGAGCGAATTCTACGCCGTCTCGCGCTCCACCGACGACGGCACGACGTGGACGGTGCACCTCGATTCGGCACAGGTCACGCGCGCTTTGGGATACATGGAGACCGTGCGCGCGCACGGCTTCGGTTTTGACGGCCGCACGGTTTATGTGTGCGACGATCTCGGTTTGTGGAAATCTCCCGACGGTGGAGAGACGTGGGATTTGTTCGCGGCGATGACGGACTCGGCCACCGAGCATCAGTTCTACGAGGCTGCGATTTACTCCGTGCTCAAAGACGGCGGCGGACGGTTGTGGGTGGGCGGTGTGGACGGTCTGGCTTTGAGCCGCGACGACGGCCTGACGTGGACACTCTTTCAAACCGCACGCCCGCTGTCCGATCCGGAGCGCACGGCGGACAGTTATGCCTATCCCAATCCGTGGTCGCCGCAGCGCTTCGGGCCGGTGAAATTCCGCTACAACACGAGCGGCGGAACGGTGAAGATCACGATCTATGATTTCGCGATGAGCAAGGTCGCGGATCTGCCCGCGGTGACGCGGCCTTCGGGAGAGCAGTATGAAGTGTGGGACGGCCGCAAGGAGGGCACGGTGGTCGCTAACGGAACGTATTTCTATAAGATCGAAAAACCCGGCGGCGAGGTTTGGGGAAAGCTGATTGTGCTGGATTGAGAAAAACGGACACAGCAGGCTGTGTCCCTACCAGAGATTGCCGACAAGGTCTTATCGCGGCGGCGAATCTCCAGATTCGCCCCGCCCGGAGCCAGCCGATTCCGGGCACCCGGGGACGGGTGCCTCGGCGAACAAGAATTGGATCGGTCTGCGACCGACGACTTTCGACGCGGGTCACAGACCCGCCCTACAAGAACCATATCAGAGATTGCCAATGAAGAAGATTGTTGCCATAGCTGTCACGCTCGTTCTTGCGGCCTCTTCCTTCGCCGGAACCAACGGTGGACTGGGCGGGGCGTTTGCGCGCATGGGCGCGGGCGCGAGAGCCAAAGCGCTGGGCAACGCCTATGTGGCCCTGGCGGAAGGGCCGTCGGCGATCTATTTCAATCCGGGCGCACTGCCCTTCGCACAGAAACGGGAGTTCAACGCCACTCTGGCGCACATGGCTCTCGACCGCCGCCTTGACTACATCGCCTTCGCCGCGCCGGTTCACCCCAAGGCCGGTCCCGAGAAGCGGGTGGTGAACGGCGGCGTCGGTTTGGGCTGGCTGCACGCGGGCGTGAGCGACATTGACTCACGCGATTTCGACGGCAATCCGCTGCCGATGATTAACATGTCCTCGAATCTCTTTCTCTTCTCTTTTGGTTTGCAGCCGCATGAAAAAGTGGGCGTGGGCGTGACGGCCAAAGTGATCTACGAGACCTTCGGCATCATCGGCAACGATAACCGCGCGGTGGACGGCAACGGGTTCGGCGTGGATGCGGGCGTGTTTGCGCAACCCATCGAGCATCTTTCGCTGGGCGCGCAGCTCAAGGACCTCGGCTCGAAGACCACCTGGAACACTTCGAATTACTGGTCGCAGGGCACGAGCAAGGTGGACGACTGGCCGCTGCAATGTCGCTTGGGCGCGGCTTATCAACGCTGGGGATGCCTCGGCGCGGTGGACGTGGAGAGCAGCAAGGAAGGCGACACGCGGCTGCACGCCGGCGCGGAAGGAACTTACGACATCACCGACAGGCAGAGCGTGGCGGGAAGAATCGGCTATGACGACGGCGCGGCGACGTTCGGCGTCGGTCTGGGCTTCACCGTGTGGCGGTTGCGCTCGACGCTGGACTTTGCGTACGTTGTCGAGAATATCGCTCCCGATGATGCGACCACGATTAGTTGGGGAATACGATTTTGATGAAGCGCGCTGAAAACCGACCCCCCTTATATCCCCCCGCAAGCAGGGGGAAATGTGCCGCGCTCATGCTTCTGTTTGTCGTGGCGATAGCAGCTTACGCCGGCACGGGAGTTTCTTTTCTTGAGATTCCCGTGGGCGCGCGCGAGAGCGCGCTCGGCGGAGCGGGTGTGGCTTTGGTGAGCGGACCGAGTTCGGCCGCGCACAACCCGGCGGCCATGGCCTTCGCGCCGCGCGGGGTTTCGCTCGTTCATAACCGGCATTTCGCCGACACGCGCACGCTGTTCATCGGCTTCAATGCGCGGCGCGGGCGGTTCGCCTTCACGCCGAACTACTGGGGAACGCGCACGGGCGACATCGAGTACCGCACGGCTCCCACCAGTGCGCCGATCTCCACGTTTGACGCGGTCAATTGGTCCGTGGGCGGCACGGTCGCGGCGGATGTCGGGCGCAACCTCGCCGTTGGAATCGGCCTGCGCTATCTCTTGCAGAAAATTCACGTCGAGGAGTCCAGTGGCTGGAGTGTGGACGCGGGAGTGCTCGCGCACAAGGTGTGGCAAGGTCTTTCGGTGGGAGTGGCTTTGCAGCACGCGGGAAGCATGAGCCGGTTCGCCAGCGAGTCTCCCAAGCTACCCACCACGCTGCGCGGCGGCGCGGCCTATGAGCATGACTTGGGCAAAGCGGGAGTGGTCATGGCCGTGGCGGAGGCACAGGCGGTGCGCGACAACACTCCGCAGTTCAAAGGCGGGATCGAGTATCGCGCGCCCGAATACGCGGCCCTGCGCATCGGCTGGGTGGAGGGCTTGGAGGCGCAGAACGTGTCCTTCGGCTTGGGGCTTTTCATCGGGCATTTCCGCTTGGATTATGCCTTCATTCCCTACCGTGAAAACTTGGGAGAGGGCCATCGCTTCGCGCTGAACTTCGACATCTGAGCTGACGACAAGTGAACCCGCTGTGGGGTCCCAGGTCGGGTGCATGTTGAGTCTCTGCCGGGAAATATGGCACCGGCGGCCGGGCTCTTGCATTTGACCGGAGGATTTTGTAGTTTGGGCCTACCTGCCCGCGAGAGGCAGGTTTCGGTTAGTCCGACCGAAAGGAGGTGGTCCCATGAGTTCATGGCCACGGAGGTCCGCGACCTGACCGGGGAGCGGACACTTCAAGCCCAAAGGCCCGTCAGCATGCGCTCGGCGAGCCTTTTTGCTTAATAGAGCTTGCCGCGGAGGTAAGACGTGGATCGGGACGAATTTGCTGTCGCCGTGGAGGGGGCTTTCGACGGCATGATTATGCCTCTGGCGAAGCTCTCGCGGGAGCTGGTGACGCAACCGCTGGCCGAGGGCCAGTGGTCGCTGAAAGAGCTGGCCGCGCATTTCATTTTCCGGGATCAGATCACGGTGCGTGCGCTCGAGACCTGTTTTCGGGGCGAGAGCTTCGACTGGCAAGCCTATACAGAGTCGGACAGCTTGAACGCGCAGGCTGTAGCCGATGCGGAAGCCGCCCCGCACAGCCGCGTGGCCGCCGAATGGCAGATCACGCACACGACGGTGATGGAAGCTTTGCGGCGGGTTCCCGATGAGAGACTCTTGGAGCACGGCGGGATTCCCCGCTGGCTGATCGAGAATGTTCTCGATCACTACCGCCATCACGCGGCGCAGGTGAACGCGTGGACGGAAAGGCTCAAACGCGAGGGCGGGCTGGGACTCCAAGAGCTGAGCGTGCTGAGATAAGACC